>SMEN01001652.1_pt1 | contig 11521 bp, 10 predicted proteins | sample 2456271 | NCBI WGS metagenome assembly SMEN01 (sample SAMN10132593, study PRJNA489261) | soil metagenome | isolation source: day1 control-loamy sand soil ammended with raw manure from dairy cow... | place: USA | collected 2015-04-01 | reverse complement strand
CGATGTGTCGCCAGCCATCCTGGCGGCGCTGAGCCCGAACGCCGATGAGAACCACGACTTCTTCTCCGGCTCCGGCTCGTCCTACGTCATCGGCAAGGCTGTGAACACCGAAGACGAAGACTGGGACTTCTAAGCTTTCCCCAAGTCACGGATAGCTAGCCAAATCCAAAACCCGAACCCGCGTTTCGCAGGTTCGGGTTTTGTCGTAAAAAATAGTATACGGATCGTTCTCTAAGTCCTAGCATGGCCTCATGGAAAAACCGCAGATCCTGCCTTTGGCATTAGCTTCCCAAGGCAACCTGAACGCCGTCGGAGGCAAGGCCGCAGGTTTGGGTGAACTGATCAGGCTGGGGGAAAACGTGCCTCCGGGGTTTGTCGTGACGACGGATGCCTACGGAGAATTCCGGTCAGTCGGCTCCTCCACCGCGCTCAGCGGAACAAAACTGGCCGAAGCGATCGGAGCGGCTTACCGAGAACTAGGAAGTCCATTGGTTGCCGTCCGTTCCAGCGCGACGGCGGAAGACCTGCCGGGTTCCGCTTTCGCCGGGCAACAGGAGACATACCTGGGAATTTCGGAGGAGAGGCAGCTGCTCCAGGCTGTCGAAGACTGTTGGGCCTCCTTGTACTCCGACCGCGCCCGAGCGTATCGAAGTGAACGAAGGATCGATGAATCGGTGATGTCGATGGGTGTCGTGGTTCAGTCAATGGTGGATGCAGACTTCGCCGGGGTGATGTTCACCGCTGAGCCGGTGACCGGGGCCAGGGACCACATCGTGGTGGAATCCAACCCGGGCCTGGGCGAGGCCGTGGTTTCGGGAATGGTGACCGCAGATCGGGCGATCATTGATTCCAAGGGGAGGATCATCGAGCGCCGAGCCGGACTGGCCGGCCCTGTCATCAAGCTGAACTCCGATGGCGGAACTAGAAATGAGACCCCCGAGGAAAACCAGCAGCTTTCCGAGGAAACACTGCGCGAGATCTCGGTAGCCGGCGTTCGCATCCGCGAAGGTTTCGGTCGACCCATGGATATCGAATGGGCTGTAGCCAATGGCGATCTCCTGATCCTGCAGGCCAGGCCGATGACAGCCTTGCCTCCAGCCCCGCGCAATATTGGCCCGCTGGCACGGAAAATCGCGCCGATGCTCTACGAGTTGCTGCCGCAGCGCCCCACTATATTGGAAACCGAAGCATGGATCGATGCCGGCATCGCCCCATTGGTCGCGGGCATGCTGCGCGGGATCACCGGGGTGCGCGTGGACTACTCTGCATGGCTGAAGCGCGAGAACGGGGTCGTCACCGAATTCATTCCCGTCACGCCGAAACTATCAGCGGCAACTCCGCGGAAAATAGTTCAAGCCTTTAGACAGAAAGCTCCAACCGGATCGTGGCGAAAAGATCCCTTGTATGACGAGTACCTGCGCAACTGCCGACAGCTCAACGAACTCCACGTGGGGGATCTGCCGTGGAAAGAACTGTCGGAGATTCCAGACAGGGCCACCACCAGCATGCAACTCGTGACTGAGCTGCGCGTGAAATACCTACGCCAAGCGATCCCCGCGGGAATCAAGCTGATCCTAGTACTGGCATTGGCCGGAAAGCTGTCGCAGTTTGCGGCGCTGAGCGTGACTGCTGATACCGAGACCCACCGAATCAACGACGCCCTGCAACGTATCGCTAAACTGATCGCCGAGATGCCCGGAGCCGCCCAGCTTCTGCGGGATACGGAGCCAGAATCAACAATCCAGACGCTGCGCTCGCAACCGCATATGGAAGAAATCGCTGACCAGATCGATAACTTTCTCGCTCTCTACGGCCACAGGGAATCAGCCAGCTTGCTGCTGCCGCGGGCGGCGACCTGGGGAGACGATCCAACCCCGGTATTCAACCTGCTGCGCATGCTGATCGATGGAACTGGCGCAGAAGTAGCGGAAAACGACGCCCTGGAGAATCTGCTGGCCCACCCGCTGCTAGGCAGCCGGTGGCTGGAACCGCGAATCAAACGCTGGATCAAGGGGCTGCGCGGATTCATTTCCGTGCGCGAGGACACGCATTTCGAAATCACCCGAACCATGCCGGCAGTACGCTCCGCCATCAATGAAATGGGGCGCCGGCTGCATGATGCCTCGGCCTTGGACGACCCGGGAGATATCTGGTTCGTGAACTATGACCTCCTGCTCCGCGCACCAGGTGTCGCGGTGCTCAGCGGTGGCCAACTTGCCCAGATTGCGGCCGGCCGTCGATGCCGCCATGATGAACTAGCCGGTGCTCCGATGATTTCTCCGGCCACCCTCTACGATCTGTCTCCGGTGCCAGGGGCATTGCTGCACGGCACTGGGTCCGGCGGAGGCAGGGCCAGCGGAAGTGTTCGCATCATCAATTCGCCGGAAGAGTTCGAAAAGCTGCTGCCCGGCGAAGTCCTGGTCTGTCCCGCTACCAACCCTTCATGGACTCCGTTGTTCGCCCGGGCAGCGGCGGTGGTGGTCAATCACGGTTCTGCCGCCTGCGGTCATGGGATGCGCGAACGCCACCACCGTGTTGGCCAACGGCCAGCAAATCATCGTTGACGGCGACCGTGGTCTCGTGTTGGAGCCAGAACATGGTTGATCAGAAAGACTATCGATCCGGCCCGCGACGGCGAGGGGAGCAACTCGTCACTGCAATTCTCGATGCCGCGGCGTTGGAGCTGGCGCAGTCCGGATTCGCCGCCTTGAGCTTTGAAGCAGTAGCCCGTAGGGCCACTGCTTCCAAGGTGTCCATCTACCGGCGATGGCCGAACAAAATCGAACTGGTGCGGGCCGTCGCAGCGCACAAGGCCGTCCTGCCGGATCTGCCGGAGCAGGCTGCAACGCTTCGCCAGGACCTCCTTCTGGTGCTGCGCTCGATGGCAGCACAGATCGAAGAACCGATCGGGGAGCTGTTGCGGGGCTTGGTCATTGCGAGTTTGTCGGAACAAGCGCCGAGCATGGCGGACATGTCATGGGGGATGGGGCCCAATATGATGCATCTGGTTGCCGAGCGTGCTCAGGCGCGAGGGGAATTGGCGGAGATCCCGTCCGAACTGGTGCTTCGGGTCCCCACCGAACTGTTCAAGCAGCGTTTCATCGGTTTCAGGAAGGTTACCGACCGGTTCATTGTTGAACTTGTTGATCAGATCGCAATTCCGCTGTGGACCCTGCAAACCGGGGAACCCCACGCAAGCTAATCGCCCGGTCTTGGAAATGCGCCCGAAGCTATAGAATACGGTGAACCCAGCTGGGCGACGTACCAAGGAGTAATCATCACAAAGTCAGACGCCAGGCCTGAGCAGTTCAGCGAGCCTCAGATCCGTGCGATTCGCCGGCGGTCCATTTCAGTGCTCGCTCTGGGGCAGATACTGGGAGGGCTCGGCGGCGGCGCGACGATCACGCTAGGCTCCTTGCTTATCGTTGATGTTTCGGGCCTCGACTCGCTGGCCGGAATGGCCGCAACCATGAACACCCTCGGCGCGGCGATCATGGCGATCCCGTTGGCGATGCTGGCCCGCCGCTTTGGGCGCCGGATTTCGCTCTCCACCGGAGCCTTGATCGCGGTTCTCGGTTCGCTGCTGATCGTGACCTCTGCAATCTTGGATTTGGTGCCGCTGCTGTTTCTCGGAATGCTCGTGCTGGGAACCGCTTCGGCGATGAACCTGCAATCGCGTTTCGCGGCCACGGACCTTTCGGACGAGAAGACCAGGGGCCGGGATCTGTCCTTGGTCGTGTGGACGACAACCATCGGTGCCGTGATCGGCCCGAATCTCTTCGCCCCGGGTGAAGTAGTCTCCACTGCTTTGGGACTGCCCGCATATACCGGAGGATTCCTGATTGCCATGGCGGCGCAGTTGGCCGGCATGAGCATTTACCTCCTGGGGCTACGGCCTGACCCGATGAAGGTCGCCCTGCAGCAAAACAGCGGCAGTGTTCCGGCGATCGCGCGCCGCGGCGGAGGTTTTCATCTCCTGCGTGAGCGGCCGGCGGCTCGTCGGGCGGTAGTGACCGTTGCGTTGAGCCATGCCTACATGGTGGCTCTCATGTCCATGACCCCAGTGCATATGCAGCACCATGGGGCAACACTGACACTCATCGGATTCACCATTTCGCTTCACGTGCTGGGCATGTACACGCTGTCGCCGCTCTTCGGCTGGCTCACCGACCGGATTGGAGGGTCCCGCGTTGCCCTGATGGGGCAAGTATTGTTGATCGGGTCGAGCCTTTTCGTCTGGTTCAACCCGGAGAACCATCTCATGGTGACGGTCGCATTGGCTTTGCTGGGCCTGGGGTGGTCGGCCGCAACGGTGGCGGGCTCCACCATGGTTTCGGCAGCGGCCCCGATTCACGAACGCACAAGTCTCCAAGGAACCAGCGACCTGCTGATGAACCTGGCCGGTGCACTGGGCGGCCTCAGCGCGGGTCCACTGCTGGCGCTTTTCGGGTTCCATGGGCTGGCGTTGCTGCTGCTGGTCCTGGCATTGGTCGTAATTTTCGCGAACCGCGACGCGTTAAAACCCAAGCAACGCGTGGCCGTCTAATCTGATGTGAAGCCTTCGGCATGCGGAGCCGGGGGAGTCTGGCCGGAAACAACAACGGCGTGGGCTTCATCAATTGATGAAGTCCACGCCGTTATTTCAAAGACTCTTAGCGGGCCTGAATGTTGGTTGCCTGTGGGCCCTTTGGACCGGCTTAGTGTGCGAAGACGTCAGCCGATCCATCCGAAGGAGCGATGAAGCCGAAGCCCTTTTCAGCGTTGAACCATTTCACGGTGCCAGTGGCCATAGTGTTATTTCCTTATTATTCGTAGGCCACAGGGTGGCCTGGGTGCCGATCCGGAGATTCGAATCGGAAATTTTTGAGGTTACCTCGGGCAGTGCCATCCGAAACGATTCGCCTGCCGTCGATACGGGGGATCGATTACTGATTTTGCCGGTATCGGCCAAAAACGGATGTCGCTGCACTGGATTAGTTATCCGCGAGATTCCGGGAGACGGACGGTGATGAACCAGTCGCATCGAAGTAGAACACGGAATCGGTTGCCATCGGACGCATTGATGCGTCTGGATAACCAGTTTGCAGTGAAGAAGAGAAGATGAAGAATTCGTTTCGGTTAGGAGCTGATCTGATCCAGGATCCGATCAGCCGATATGTGCTGCACAGACGATTTGTTGGCTGTGCTACAAATCCATACTGCTAACGCTTGTTGGCGGGTGAGTCACACCGTCAAGCGCCGAGGTAACGTAATAACTCTACCATCTGGAACCGAAGATGTCTTCGTGACCTTCCTAACGGTGTTCTGATGCTGGGGCAAATTGTGATTGGGGGTGCGAAGGTTGGCGCTTGTCTTCGGGCTAATGCACTGTCCTGCTAGCTTTTGATCGAACGGCCGGAGTGGGTTTTTCTATGGAACTCGGATTTTCAGCAGTCGATTGTGTCGCGGTGCCTGTGCCCCGAAGTCAAGGGTGCTTCCTGCGATTCAACGTACATGAGATGCTTTCCCGCGACCGGGCTTGGCCCGTTTGGCTAGGTGGCGGTTGCCTGAGGTCGAGGCTGATCCTGCGGGACGCCGTTTACAGTTCACTTATGTAGACGTACTTTTCCAGGTCGCGGATCGCTTGAGGGAAGAAAAAGCCATGAGCGGGCTCGACAATTTCCGCGACCCTTCGCCGAACCAGCTGATCGTCAAAGGCATCGAGCTCTATGCCTTGTCGGTTGATGAACCTGGCGTCATGCTCGTTGAACGAGGGAGAGTTGACGCGAATCGTAAAAAAGATTCCCGATTTCCTCTAGTCGGCCTAGCAGCCTGCTTTTCCTGTATCGAAGACGTACATCATATTGGGTTGCCCACGCGGAGCCGGTGAGGCCGAAGGCTGCTCCTGAGCGGTGCCGCAGATTGGACCGAGGTTCATCGTCTTGGTTGTTGTTCGGATATGGTTCCTCGATTATGTCGGCGAATACCCGCGGCAAGAGTTTTCTTCTCAATTGGCTCGTTCCCTTCTGTGGGGCACCGCGTCACGTGCGTCGTGTTAAAGTTCACAAGCCCACGGGAATCCAGCAAGAGAAATGATCCACAATGCCCCTTGTGGAACACGTCATCACGATGCATGGTTTCATTTGGGCTGATAAGCCTTGCGGTGCCTGCTCCTTGTGTGGCCGGCGCAAGACCCGCAGCCGTTAGGCATGCGTTGTATGCGACTGCGAGCTAATGTTCGCCAAGGCCAGTTCTGCGTTGAGTGCAGCACCTGCGACGGTGCCAGATGCCGCCGCGGCCATCACCATGGCGCCCAAGTTCGCTACGTTCCCGGCTGCGTAGACACCTGGGATGCCGGTTGCGCCCATGTCGCTCACCTGAATGAACGTTCCCAGCGGATGTTCTTGCAGGTTCGCCGTTGCTAAGCTCAATACCTTCGAGTTGTCCGTCGCCGTCCACTCGAAGATTCGCCACCCGACTCTCCACGATTGGCACCTCCAGCTTTTCAAGAGTTGCCCGGTTTTCTGCGGCAAGGCTGCCTGGTTGGTGATTGATGAATATCACCCGACCGCTGAGCTGTGCGAACAGCAGGGCTTGATGGGTACTCATCGGCCCGATGCCCAAAATGGCGATTGCTTGATCCCGCACTTCCCATCCGTGGCAGTACGCGCAGTGGATGGCGGAGATGCCCCAAGCTTCGGCCAACCCCGGGATCTCTGCGAGGTTATCGACGAGTCCGGTGGCCAGCACGATGCGCGATGCGGAGTACTTGCTGTTGCCGGTTTCGACGGTGAATCCGTCCTTGACGGATCCGCTCAGCTTTTCCGCTTGTTCCACGATGATTCGTGCTCCGTAGTGTTCGGCTTCGTTCCGCCCGCGTTCCAATAGATGCTGCGGGTTGATCCCTTCCTGGCCCAGAATGTTATGGGCATGGGAGGCGCGAACATTTCGCGGCCGGTTCGTGTCGATGACTAAAACCGACCTGCGCGAACGCCCCAGTGCGACGGCCGCTGCCAGTCCAGCGCTGCCACCGCCGATGATGATTGCATCGAAGTTTTCCATTGCAGTGTCCTTTCAAGGGATAGTGAAAACCACGATAGTCAGAGCTTGCCTTTTCCGGGTATCGTTTTGCGTATGACGCAAGAACTTGATGTGGACAGCACCATTCGCCAGCGGATTCGCGCACTGCGGCAAAGCCGGGGCTGGTCCCTGGAATCCCTGGCGTCCAAGGCCCAACTCAGCGTCTCCACACTGAGCCGCATCGAAACCGGCTCGAGGCGTATCGCCTTGGACCAACTCGTGCCCATTGCCCGCGCCTTGGGCACGACACTCGACGAACTGGTCGCAACGGCCGGACGGGACGTCGTCATCAGGCCGGAGCCGGTTGACCTGCCGGGAATGACCATTTGGAAGCTGACCAATGAGGACGCAGTCAACGGCGTGACGGTATCGAAAATCCGTTACGACTCCGCGACCGCCCCGGCGCCCAGCGAGGCACGGATCCACCCGGGCAAGGAATGGTTCACCGTGCTCTCCGGCGAAGTGCAGTTGAAGCTGGGCGATAGGACCTACCACGTCATCGCCGGGCAGGCGGCCCAATTCGACACGTTGACCCCACACGTCATCTGGGCCGTGAACGGGGTCGCTGAAATTCTCAGCATCATGGATCACGAGGGGCGCCGAGCGCATCACGATGATCGACCGAGCTGATCTGGCGCGATAGATGCTTTAGTGGTTTGGCTCACGAATTCGATACGCTGGGATCAACGACACATCCGCGCGAACATGCCTGGAGGGCAGCAATGACGCATCAGCTCACCGAGGATCTGGACAAGATTCTTGCGTCGGGGGACTTCTACTTCGAATCGCTGGGCGAGGGACGCTACCGCTCCTCGTGGCATGCCCAGGGGGCATGGAATGCGCATGAGCAGCATATGGCACCGGCCTCGGGCATCATGGCCCACGAACTTGAGCAGTTCCAGCCGCGAAGCGACATGCGCATAGCCCGTCTGAGCTTTGAAATCCACGGCCTGATCCATGCCGGCGAATTCGAGATCACTACGCGCATGGTCCGCCCGGGCCGGACGATCGAACTCATCGAGGCCAAAATGACGGCCAAGGGCCGGACCAGCATTGTTGCGCAGGCTTGGCGGGTGATTACCGGGGATTCCTCGGCTGTTGCGGGTGTCGAGGACCCCCGGGTCGTTGGTCCGCAGGATTGCGAAGTGTTGGAAATTTCCAAGCTCTGGCCTGGTGGATACATCAAATCCGTCGAGATGCGCGCCGCCGAGGGCCGCCGCCCGGGGAAGGGGATTGCCTGGCTGCGCACCCCCTATGATCTGGTAGATGCCCACAACGCCTCATCGATGTCTCGCCTGATCGGGCTCGTCGACACCGCCAATGGTGTCGCTCCGCGGGTGGAACCCGGCGCCGGCCAATGGATGTTCCCGAATCTTGATCTGCAGATCCACATGTACCGCGCTCCGGCGGGAGAATGGCTGGGGTTGGAAGCGCAGCAAAGCTACGGCACCGATGGAATCGGGTTGACCTCGACGGTTCTGCACGATGAAAGCGGACCGTTCGGGCGGGCGGAGCAGATTCTGACGGTCCGTTCGCGCTAGGATCCGGGGTTGAGGTTTGCCAGCAGCTTCTTGAGCTGAGGTTTCGGGATGATAGTGAATCCCTTGGCCCGGTAGTTCTCCCTGCCTGAGGCATGCGCCTTGAATAGTGCGTAGCCGCGTTTGAGCAGGAACAGCACAGGCTTGCGGCGTTCCGAAACATCTCTGACGAATCGACGGATGGTTGTCAGCAGTGCTGGCTCGTCGACGTAGTAGGCCTGGACATCGATTCCCTGGGCGCGCAGCGGTTCGAGGATTTCCGAAAGGAAGATCCCTTCAGCGATGATGGGGCCGCCGTTGCCTGAAATCCTTCGGTGCCCGTCATAGCTTGAGGTGGAGATCGAATAGTTGGGCACCATGGTACTGCCAGATTCCAGGAGTTCGTTGACTGCTTTCAGCGCTGCGTCCATATTCCAGGTACCAGGGTGGTCCCAGTCGACTTCTCCGTAGGGTGTGCGGGGAAACGCCACGGGGTGCCCGTCTTCGGAAAGCTGTCGGTAGAACTCATCGAGCGGAAGATGGGGATTTCCGAACCGAGCCGCAAGGTAGGACTTGCCTGATCCTGATGGACCGCCGATGAGAATTACTGGTGTAGATGAAGAAGGCACACGACCAATTATGTCCTACTGGGCGCGGGGTCCAGTAATTTCAACTCTCGGCTCGCTCCGCCGGTGACAGGGCGTCATTCGTTCCAAACCGGTTCGCTCGCTGAATTAGACTCGTGACCATGACCTTGTGGAATCGACAATCTGATGCCCCGTTGACCTTGTTGCGCGAGGACCCCAGTGGAGCTCCCGGAGCTGATCTGGAACGCGGGGTGCAACTGTTGCGCGAAGTCCAATCCGGCGAGCGCGGGCCGCTCCTGCGCTTGTACCGTCCGGACCCCACCTTGGCGTTCGGCCAGCGTGATGTGCGGCTCCCGGGCTTCGAGCTGGCACGCCAGGCTGCTGAAGAGCATGGGTTCGCGCCACTGGTGCGGAAAGCCGGCGGTCGAGCGGCAGCCTATCACCGCGGCACCTTGATCGTTGATCATATCGAACCGCAGTCCGAAGCGATCATGCACCAGCAACAGCGATTCGAGATCTTCGCCAGGCTTTACGCCGATGCATTCCGCAGGGTTGGGGTCCAAGCCGAGGTGGGGCCGATCGACGGCGAGTACTGCGTCGGGGACCATTCTGTGCACGGGGTCCCGGGTGCGGTCTCTGCGATCAGCCATCCGGTCAAGCTGGTGGGCACCGCGCAGCGGGTGATTTCCGGCGCTTGGCTGTTCTCCAGTGTTTTTGTGGTGGAGAATTCGCAGCCGCTGCGCCGCGTGCTGGACGCCGTCTACCAGGCCATGGAAGTCCCGATGAATCCCGAAACGGTGGGGGCCGGGGATGATCTGGTGCCCGGACTCACGACCGAAGCCTTGATCGAGGCGCTGCTGGCTGAATACCGGGAGCATGTCGCTGTCCTGGAACCGGAGGCCCGTTAACCACGAAGTTCCCGGAACCTCCAAGGTTCCGGGAACTGTGCATTTAAGGCGGAGTTACGCTCCGACGCGCTCGACGACTTCCTCGATGCGCGGGTTGGTGGCCGCGGTGCCGTCGGGGAAGATCAGGGTCGGGACGGTCTGGTTGCCGTTGTTGAACGACTCGACGATCTGCGCGGTGCCCTCGACCTCTTCGATGTTCACCTCGGTGTAGGCCACGCCCTTCTGGTCCATCAGGCGCTTCAGGTTGCGGCAGTAGCCGCACCAGCTGGTGGTGAACATGGTGACCCCGCCGGCGGCAGGAACGTACTTCTCAAGGCTCAATTCGTTGCTCATACTTCATGTAACCACGTGACCTGTTCGTTTGTTCCGAGTGACCCGAACGAGCCACTGTTTTCTATCGCCCAGCCGACTACACTGGGAACAAAATTCGAACAAATCTGCGGGGGTTCATCATGTGCGGACGCTACGTCATGGCCAAGGCCATCGGCGACCTGGTTGCCGAGGCGGAAGCCGAGGCTGACGCGAATCTGGAGCTTCGCCAGTCGTGGAACGTCGCACCGACCACCGATGTCCCGGTGGTGCTCGAGCGGATGATCGACGGGCAGCTGCACCGCCAGATCCATGTGGCCCGCTGGGGCCTGGTTCCCGGCTGGGCCAAGGAGCTGTCGGTGGGGGTGCGCGCCTTCAACGCGCGCAGCGAAACCGCATCCTCCAAGCCGACGTTCCGTTCGGCGGTCAAGAAGCGCCGGGCAGCGGTTCCCGTGCAGGGCTACTACGAGTGGAAGAAGGAAGGCAGCAAGAAGCGGCCGTTTTTTGTGCACCGCGACGATGGCCAGCTGATCTTCTTCGCCGGGTTGTACGAATGGTGGAAGGACGAGGACGGTAGCTGGATCCTGTCCACCACGATCATGACCATGGATTCGCCCTCGAGCGAAGAACCTGGTGTGCTCGGCGAACTGGCAGGGCTCCACGACCGGCTGCCGATTCCGCTGGATCGGGACATGATGGCCCGCTGGCTGGATCCGGAACAGGAAGACGGCGACGGGCTGATCGAGCAGATCCGGTCCGAGGCCTTCGACGTGGCCTCAACCTGGACCATGCACGAGGTGGATCCGGCGGTGGGAAATGTGCGCAATGACGGCCCGCAACTGATCGAACCGCATCGTTCGCTGTTCTAGGCTTCGGTGCGCCGGGCCGGTGCACCCGCGTGCAGCCCGACCCCCAGGCCGATTGCCCCGAGCCCGAGCGCGCTGAGCAGCTTGCCGAGAATCTGGGTCCCGGTCACCCAGGGTGCAGGGGAGATGGTGCTGTTGGACAACGGCGCATAGGCGAACCAGCCGAAGGTCTGGACCTGCAGCGCATCCCAGATCAGCAGGCCGGTGCCGGCGGCCAGCACCAGCAGCCCGGTGAGCCAGATGATGCGCGTGGTGAGTACATGTTTCCTGCTTTT
>SMEN01000457.1_pt1 | contig 11565 bp, 8 predicted proteins | sample 2456271 | NCBI WGS metagenome assembly SMEN01 (sample SAMN10132593, study PRJNA489261) | soil metagenome | isolation source: day1 control-loamy sand soil ammended with raw manure from dairy cow... | place: USA | collected 2015-04-01 | reverse complement strand
GGTATGCTGTTTGAAGATACAGCGTTTCAGGATGGCCAGACCATCCCGTTCCAAAAGCTGATTCAGCCCAAAGTCGAGGCGGAAATTGCACTCGTGCTGAAAAGCAGTTTAAACCAGAGCCAACATAGTGTAGCTGACATTATTGCTGCTACAGATTATGCCGTGGCTGCAATTGAAGTGGTGGATAGCCGCATTGAAAACTGGAAAATTTCCCTGCTGGATACCGTGGCAGACAATGCCTCCAGTGCAGCCTTTGTCTTGGGTAGCCAGAAAGTAAATTTGGCCGAGGTTGATCTGGTGAATTGCCGTATGCAAATGACACGTGCAGATGAAATGGTTTCAGAAGGGCAAGGCAAAGCCTGCCTCGATAATCCACTCAATGCAGCAGTCTGGCTGGCAGATGAAATGGTACGCCGTGGACGGCCTTTAAAAGCAGGTGACATTGTTTTGACTGGGGCATTGGGTCCCATGGTGGCTGTACAGGCAGGTGATGAGTTTAAGGTTGAAATAGAAGGCTTCGGCTCAGTCTCTGTGCATTTTAGCGCATAACCAGAAGGATAGGGATTATGGAAAAAATTAAGTGTGCCATCATTGGTTCGGGCAATATCGGCACTGACCTGATGATTAAAATCATGCGTAATGCAAAATATCTAGAAATGGCGGCAATGGTGGGTGCAGACCCACATTCAGATGGATTGGCACGTGCTGCACGTTTCGGTTTTGAAATTACCGCGGACAGCATCGAAGGGCTGTTAAAACTGCCTTCGTTTAAAGATATCAAAATTGTATTTGATGCTACTTCAGCAGGCGCTCATGCCCATCACAATCAGGTATTGCAGCAATATGGCATTCAGGTAATTGACTTGACACCGGCAGCCATTGGTCCTTATGTGGTACCGGTCGTAAATCTTGATGAACATCTAGATGCTGCCAATATCAATATGGTCACCTGTGGTGGTCAGGCGACCATTCCGATGGTGCGTGCCGTGTCTCGGGTCGCCAAAGTCCATTATGCTGAAATCATTGCCTCAATTGCGAGCAAGTCAGCCGGCCCAGGCACCCGCGCCAATATTGATGAGTTCACCGAAACCACCTCCAAAGCCATTGAAGAAGTCGGCGGGGCAGAAAAAGGTAAAGCCATCATCATCATGAATCCGGCCGAGCCACCATTGATCATGCGTGACACCGTATATTGCCTGGCTGAAGCCGGTGCAGATCAGGAAGTGATTCGCCAATCCGTCAAACAAATGGTAGATGCGGTACAGGCCTATGTACCAGGTTATCGTCTCAAGCAGGAAGTCCAGTTCGAAGAATTTAATACCGATCGTCCTCTGAATATTCCAGGTCTCGGTCAACTGCCAGGCTTAAAAGTTTCAGTTTTCCTGGAAGTTGAAGGTGCTGCACATTATCTGCCGGCCTATGCAGGTAATCTCGACATTATGACCAGTGCCGCTTTGGCTGCGGCAGAGCGCTTTGCCGAAACCCATTTAAACAACGTACTGCAAGCAGAGACTGCGTAAGGAGAATTGAAATGTTTGATCAAGAAAGAAAAATCTATGTATCAGATGTGACCTTGCGTGACGGTATGCACGCCATTCGTCATCAGTATTCACTGGATCAGGTTCGTCAGATTGCCCGTGCCCTGGATGAAGCTGGTGTGGACAGTATTGAGGTGGCACATGGCGATGGTTTGCAGGGATCCAGTTTCAACTATGGCTTTGGCGCCCACACAGACCTGGAATGGATTGAAGCAGTGGCCAGCGAAGTCAAACAGGCTAAAGTTGCAACTTTGCTCCTTCCGGGTATTGGGACAGTGCATGATCTGAAAGCGGCTTATGATGCTGGTGCACGTGTGGTACGCGTGGCAACCCATTGTACTGAAGCCGATGTATCTAAACAGCATATTGAATATGCTCGATCATTAGGCATGGATACCGTTGGATTCCTGATGATGAGTCACATGAATACACCACAAGGTTTAGCTGAGCAGGGTAAGCTCATGGAAAGCTATGGTGCACAATGTATCTATGTGGTGGATTCAGGGGGTGCCATGAATATGTATGACATCGCTGATCGATTCAAAGCGATGAAAGATGTGTTAAACCCTGAGACAGAAACGGGCATGCATGCTCATCATAACCTGAGCTTAGGGGTAGCCAACAGTATTGTGGCTTTGGAGCATGGCTGTAACCGTATTGATGCCAGCTTAACCGGTATGGGAGCAGGTGCAGGTAATGCACCACTGGAAGTCTTTATTGCTGCTGTCCAGCGCATGGGGTTGAATCATGGTTGTGATGTGAAAAAACTGATTGATGCAGCTGAAGATATTGTCCGTCCATTACAGGAACGGCCAGTACGTGTAGACCGTGAAACCCTGGCGCTGGGTTATGCTGGTGTCTATTCGAGCTTCCTTCGTCATACTGAAACAGCTGCTGAAAAATATGGTCTATCTGCCTTTGATATTCTTGTCGAATTAGGTAAGCGTCGTATGGTCGGTGGTCAGGAAGATATGATTGTTGATGTGGCTTTAAATATGCTCAAATCTAAACAAGTCAGTCTCTAACTTTATAAAAAAGGACTCAATTATGTTGAGTCCTTTTTTAAAGCTTGGATTAAAATATTTGATTGAATTATTCAAGTTTTAATTATTTATAAAATAAATTAAATATATGAATTTTAAATAAAAAGAGGGCGTTTTTAAGTGAAACTTGCTAGGTTCCGAATTAATAATGAAATCTCATTTGGTTTAATACAAGGTCAATGTGTGATTGATTTTAATAAAATTAATTTACCCTATAGCGACTTACAAGAAATTATTCAAAATGGAAAAGAAGCTCTGGATGTTATTAGCCAATTCTGTGCCGGTAAATCAGCTCATTATAAATTATCCGATATAACCTTATTAGCCCCAGTTCCTCGTCCAGGTAAGTTTTTAGCAATAGGAATGAATTATAAAAAGCACGAAGAAGAGGCAGATCGGTTAGGAGTAGAAAAGCGTGCTTATCAAACCTGGTTTAATAAGCAAATTACATGTGTAAATGACCCATTTGGAATCATTGATCCGGGTGTGACTCAACAACTTGATTACGAGGTAGAGTTAGGGGTAGTTATTGGGAAAAAATCGAAGAACTTAACCCAGGAAAATGTTCGTGATTCCATTTTTGGTTACTTGGTTGTAAACGATGTGTCTGCTAGAGATTGGCAGTTTCATACTCCAACATTTACCATGGGTAAATCCTTTGATACGCATGGTCCAATTGGTCCATGGATCGTCACTGCAGATGAAATAAAAGACCCACAAAAATTAGAGTTACGATGTTATGTTAATGGAGAACTACGACAATCCAATAACACATCTGAAATGATCCATAGTATTAATGATCAACTCATTTACTTATCAACAGCATTTACTTTAGAGCCTGGTGATATTATCGCTACAGGAACTCCTGAGGGTGTTGGCGTGGCAATGAATCCTCAGGTATTTTTGCAAAAGGGTGATATTGTAAAATGTGAAATAGAAAACATTGGTTTTATTGAAAATAGAGTTTCAGCATAAATATTGGTAAAAATAACAATGAATTGTGAAGTCAGCCTGCTAGAATCACTTAAAGTCATCCAGCAGGTTGATTAGAAAATTTAAAAAGTTAGTACTAAAATTGGAAAACAACAATTACTCAAAATTAATTAACAGGCTCAATCTTTATCAGACTCGGTCTCATTGAGGATTTTTTTATGTTTATACCCGATCTGAGCTCGACTAATCCCAAGTAAACGAGCCGTTGCACATAAATTTCCTTCACAACGTTCAATCGCAGATTTCACGACTAGATTCTCTAACTCTTCTAAAGATACTTGTTTATCGAGAAGCTCATTAATAAACTCTTCCATGGGTTGATGAATAGCTTGAGAAATTTTACCTTCCCGATCCAAAACAGATATATTTTCGTCCAATAAGGTTGTATAAGAAGGAGGGAAAAGCATTGAGGCATCAATGAAACTATCTTGAGATGCCAAGATAATTCCTCTTTCAATCACATTTTCTAATTCTCGAATATTTCCAGGCCAATCATGAGACTGTAGTGCATGTTTAGCTTTATCTGTTAATCCTTTTATACGAAGGCCTTCTCTAGCTGAAAACTTGTCAATAAAGTTTTGTGCCAAAGCTAAAATATCATCTTTTCGCTCTCTTAAAGGTGGAATCTGGACTGGAAAAACATTCAATCGATAATATAAATCTTTTCGAAAAGTACCTTTAGCCACAGCTTCAGCTAAATCAACATTCGTTGCTGCAATCACCCTTACATTTACTTTGCGTGTTTCAGTACCACCTAAACGATCAATTTCACCTGACTGTAGCGCACGAAGTAAACGAGTTTGAGCTTGAAGGCTTAACTCACCCAACTCATCTAAAAATAAAGTCCCACCATCAGCTCGTTCAAATCGTCCTGCTCTTGAACTTTGGGCTCCTGTATAGGCACCTTTTTCTATACCAAATAATTCGGATTCAATTAAGTCGTTGGGTAGAGCACCGCAATTGACTGCTACAAAGGGGTGATTTGCTCGAGGGCTGGCATTATGAATTGCATTTGCAAATACATCTTTTCCGACTCCTGTTTCTCCCAATAAAAGCACGGTCACACTACTGGATGATGCTTTTTTTGCTAAAGCCCAAGCTTCTTGAAAATTCAAGGAATCTCCAATTACATCACTGGGTAAAATAGGATGGGGCAAAGCTTTTCTTAAGTCTTCAACTTGATCTTGTAAACTCAGAAGATTCTCTACAATTGAGTCCGATTGATAGTATTTGAGGTCTTCAGCTATATTTCCCCATTCCTCAAGTGGTTTACCAACAAAACGTGGACCTAAAGGTGTCGTTTCTATTTGTTTATGTAGAATGAAGCGATTCATAATGCCGCTTACATATCCTGTCGCATGACCTAATTCACACCATGCTACAGGCGAGTGATTAGCACCAAACAAGTTTTTATGGAGATAATGATCAAGGGAGTTTCGCCAAATAGCATCGATATAATATTTCCCATTTTTAATATCTATATGTGTATCTTTTAACTCAACTTTTACTATACCTTCTAAGGCATGCAGTAACGTCCCTTTATGCAATAGTTCTAAATCAGATAAACCTTGATAACTGGCCTTTACAATCTCTGCATCACGTAAGCCGGATGCATAACCTATGCGAGTCAGAACTCCACGAGTACGCTCAATGCCTAGAGTTTCAATTAGTTCCTTTCTTAAAGCTATTAATGCAGATGAATGCATTAACATCATACGTTCTTCATCTAACCAAATTTGTCCTGTTTCAAAAGAGAAGCGCAGTCTTGATGAGATTTCAGAAATGCCTGGTGAACTCTTATCCCAATCCTTGAGACGTATATTTTGAGTCATTTGAGTGTTCCTACAACTGATCTTATTATCTGTTCCTTGTATGAGAGCATACGGGCTAAGAGGTATAAGTCAATTGCATAAACCTTAATCCAAAAAAGAGTTTTGTTAGAATTATCTGTTTATATTTTGCTGAATAGCCACCAAACTTCTAGGTACATATAACCAGCTGTAAAGTATTGAGTTTTCTAGAAGCTACTTATTGATTAAAAATATCGTAGTAAGCCAAATGATTTTTAACCAAAACTATCTTGAATATTAAAAAAATTAGTTAAGTCATGAATTAATTAATAATTTATAAGTTTATGAAATTATTATTATTTTAATATGTAGAGCATGCAAATATCCTTCTTAAGAACTCTCAGAATCATTAATTTATACAACTAAGGTCTAGAATTTAAATTTTATATTGACTTGGTTTAGATTAAATTATATACATTAATAATGATACGAAACGTATCATTATACGAAGAATATAAGAATGGGATGTATAAAAAATGGTAGGACTAATTGGAATAGTCTTGTCCCTAATACTGCTGATGTATCTGGCATATAAAGGATTTAGCGTAATTGTTCTGGCTCCACTGCTTGCACTGTTTGCTGTTGCTTGGAGTGGATTGAGTAATGAATTACTTGGATTTTATTCTCAAATTTTTATGACCGGCTTAGGCGGGTACATAATTAAATATTTCCCACTTTTTTTGCTAGGTGCAATATTTGGGAAGCTAATGGATGACTCTGGCTCTGCACGAACTATTGCCAATTTTTTCGTCGAAAAATTAGGGCATAAAAGAGCTATGCTTTCGATTGTGCTCTCATGTGCAATTTTAACTTATGGTGGTGTATCACTATTTGTTGTTGGTTTTGCAGTTTTCCCGATAGCATCAGCACTATTCAAAAAACTTGGAATTCCGAAAAGATTAATTCCAGCTGCAATTATGTTGGGTGCTTTAACTTTTACAATGACAGCATTACCCGGAACGCCTGCAATTCAAAATGCAATTCCAATGCCGTTTTTTAATACTGATTTATACGCTGCACCTGGCTTAGGAGTTTTATCCTCTATCTTTATTATAATTACAGGAATGTGGTGGTTAAATAAGCGTATTGCCAAAGCAGATTCTCTAAAAGAAGGTTATGGCAATCATGTTGAAATCCATAGCAATGACGGTGCATTGACCACTTCGGGTCCAAGCCTTACCATTGCTTTTGCTCCCATTTTAGTAGTAATAATTACTAACTTGGTTCTTACTAAAATAATCTTACCTTCACTCGATACAGCATATTTAGCAACTGATAAATTCGGTAATGTTTCATTAAACTCAGTTGTAGGGCTTTGGGCAATTATTTGTGCTCTGGTCTTAGCATGTTTAACTATCATTATTTTAAATTGGAAAGCGATCGTAAATATTAAAGACTCAATACAACAAGGGGTCTCATCTTCGTTCTTACCTATTTTTAATACAGCATCAGAAGTTGGTTATGGTTCAGTTATAGCATCATTGGCTGGCTTCATTATTCTACGTGATTTCTTAGTTGGTATTGCACCAGACAATCCTCTTATCTCTGAAGCTATTGTTATTAATGTACTGGCTGGGATTACAGGCTCAGCATCAGGCGGCTTAAGTATTGCTTTAAATACTATGGGGGAAACCTATAAAAATTTAGCAATAGATAATGGTATTTCATTAGAACTTATGCACAGAGTAGCCTCTATGGCATCTGGTGCCTTAGATTCGCTTCCCCATAATGGTGCAGTAATTACCATTATCACATTATGTGGATTAACGCATAAACAATCTTATTACGACATGTTTATTGTCGCTGTTGTAATTCCACTCATTGCTTTAGCAGGGGTAATTACCCTCGGAACTATGTTCGGATCATTCTAGAAAGTTAATTACTTCAATAATTTATGGTGAATTTAAAATGTCTCATTCAATTAACCTTCCACGAATTATGCAAGTCGGGAAAAATGCTAGAAGTCATCTTCCTGAGATTTTGAATAGCTTAGGAGCGAAAAGACCATTAATCATCACTGATAAAATGATGGTTTCACTGGGATATATTGATCAGATTCAAAATTTACTTAAGGCAGAAAACATCGAGAGTGACTATTTTGATGAAACGATTCCTGAGCCGACTTCAGCTTCAATTGAAGCTGGAGTGAATCATGTCAAAACGCACCAATATGATGCCATTATTGCTGTAGGTGGCGGAAGCCCTATCGACAGTGCTAAGGCTATCAGTATTTTAAGTAAGTTTGGGGGAGAGATAAGAGATTATAAATTTCCCAGACAGGTCAACGAGATCGGACTGCCAATTATTGCAATCCCAACTACAGCGGGAACAGGTTCTGAATGTACTCGTTTTACAATCATTACTGATGATAAGACCAGTGAAAAAATGCTTTGTGCTGGGCTTGGATTCTTACCCATTGCAGCAATTATCGACTATGAGTTAACGATGTCTTTACCTGCTAGAACTACGGCAGATACTGGGATTGATGCACTAACACATGCAATTGAAGCATATGTTAGTAAAAAAGCAAGTCCATATAGTGATGCCCAAGCAATTGCAGCGATGAAACTAATCGGACCTAACTTACAAATTGCTTATCATGAGCCGGGTAATGAATCTGCACGTGAAAAGATGATGCTTGGTTCCACATTTGCAGGCATTGCATTTTCAAATGCTTCTGTTGCATTGGTTCATGGGATGAGTCGACCGATCGGTGCTTTTTTCCATGTACCTCATGGCCTATCGAATGCAATGTTACTTCCTATGATTACTGAGTTTTCAATACAAGCTGCACCTGAACGTTATGCAGACTGTGCAAAAGCAATGGGTGTTGCACATATTGATGATTCCCATGAAGTCGCAAATCAAAAGCTAGTACAAGCATTGGCTGAAATTAATAAAGATTTAAAAGTTCCAACTCTGGCTGAGTTCGGGGTGGATAGAAAATATTTTGATGAAGTTGTACAAACAATGGCTGAGCAGGCAATAGCATCTGGCTCTCCATCTAATAACCCAATAACTCCTACAATTGCTGAAATGATTTCGCTCTATAAGCAATTGTGGTAATGCATTTTTCAATTAGCTTTAATTATTTTTTATATAAAGAGGACAGATTCACATGGAATTGATCGGACATTTTATTAACGGCGTATTGAATACCAATCATACAAGAACGCAGCCTGTTTACAATCCATCAACAGGTGAACAAAGTAAAGAAGTAGGGCTAGCCGGTAAAGCAACCGTTGAAGAAGCTATTTCTGCTGCCGAAGCTGCTTTTCCTGAATGGCGTAATACTCCTGTCATTAAACGCGCCCGCGTCATGTTTAAATTCAAAGAACTTCTTGAGGACAATGCTGAAAAAATTTGCAAACTTATTGGCGAAGAACACGGAAAAATTGTGCATGATGCTGCCGGTGAATTACAGCGTGGTATTGAAAATGTTGAGTATGCTTGCAGTGCCCCTGAATTTTTAAAAGGTGAATTCAGTAAAAACGTAGGTCCAAGTATCGATTCATGGAGTGAGTTCCAGCCTTTAGGTGTCGTTGCAGGTATTACTCCATTTAATTTCCCAGTCATGGTTCCACTTTGGATGTTCCCGATGGCAATTGTTTGTGGAAATACTTTTGTTCTTAAACCATCTGAGCGTGATCCATCATCAACTTTGTATATTGCACAATTACTGAAAGAAGCTGGTCTACCTGATGGCGTACTAAATGTTGTAAATGGAGATAAAGAGGCTGTTGATACCTTACTTTTAGATTCTCGAGTACAGGCTATAAGCTTCGTTGGCTCGACACCGATAGCTGAATATATTTATAAGACAGCAACTGCTACTGGGAAAAGATGCCAAGCACTTGGCGGTGCAAAAAACCATGCGATTGTTATGCCTGATGCTGATATTGATAATGTAGTAAGCTCTTTATTAGGTGCTGCTTTTGGTTCATCAGGTGAGCGTTGTATGGCTCTTTCAGTCGCTGTTGCCGTAGGTGATGATGTTGCTGATTTGATGATTTCTAAGCTCTCTGAAGCTATGGCATCGTTAAAATATGGGGCATATTCAGAAAAAGAAAATGATTTCGGTCCTGTGATTACAGCCCAGCATAAAGCTAAAGTTGTGGGTTATATCAACAGTGCAGAAGAGCAAGGTGCAACGATTGTTGTTGATGGTCGAGATGCAGCTCCAGTTGGTTACGAAAAGGGATTCTATGTGGGGGCCACGCTAATCGATCAAGTGACTCCTGAAATGACTAGTTATAAAGAAGAAATTTTCGGTCCTGTACTACAGGTTATACGTGTAAAAACCATGCAAGAAGCTATGAATCTGATTGATGATCATGAATACGGCAATGGTACTTGTATTTATACACGTGATGGGGAAGCAGCTCGTTACTTCAGTGACAATATTAAGGTCGGAATGGTAGGAATTAATATCCCATTGCCAGTCCCTGTGGCTTATCATAGTTTTGGTGGCTGGAAGCGCTCATTATTTGGTGATTTAAATGCTTATGGTCCAGATGGTGCACGTTTTTACACCCGTCGTAAAACGATTACACAACGTTGGCCAACCGCTAATGTTCGTGAGGGTGCTCAATTCTCAATGCCAACGCTGAACTAATGTTTTTATGCTGAACAAAAAGCAAGTCATCATGACTTGCTTTTTTTTAATCAATATTAATCAATTTACTTAAATCGTTCGCAGCCTGACGTAGTACCGATTCAAAACTTAATAAATCATCAAGAGATTTTCGTATCGTTGGGGCATGGACATATAAGCATGCAATGATTGTATCTCCCTTGTGGATGGGAACAGAGCATGCGACCATTCCTGAAATAAACTCTTCATTATCAGTTCCAAGTTTATTTAAGAAAATATGATTCAAATTTTCTTCAAGCATCACAGGATCAGTAATAGTATTTTTAGTAAGCTGTGTAATAGGAAGGTGTTCTATTATATTTTTTCTTCGACTTTCCGGTTGAAAACTTAAAAAAAGTTTTCCACTAGATGTACACCATAATGGTACGGTAGATCCAATAGGTAAGTACACTTGTAATGGCCAATTTGCTTGTACTCGATCTGTATAAAGCATTTGATTATTATTAAGGATGGCAATTCCACAAGTTTCATTAGTTTGATCTGATAGTTTTTGCAGAATTGCTAGTCTTTCTATTTTTTTAGGTTCTTGCTCCCAAGCGCTCATTAGCAACTTGTAAGTCCTATCACCTACAATATAACCACCGTAAATATCTAATTTAATGAATTTTTCTTGCTCCAAAGTTTGAAGTAAACGATGGATACTTGGTTTTGGAATATCTAGCTCAATAGAAAGGTCCAAAGGTGTAGGAGGATGCTTTGCGGTTGAGATAGCCTCAATAATATCTAAAACTCTGGTAATTGATGAGCCTTTCTTATTCATATCGAAAACCTAGTATAATCAAGTGCATATGCAGGAAAAACCTAAAATAATTAGTTCTACGAAAATTAGAGATAAAGTATAAGTTTCTTTACTAGAAGAATTTTAAGTCCATAGTCATCATTAAGTCATGAGAGTTATAATATTATTATCATTAAATAAATAGCTATAGAATAACTATATTCCTAAAACCACCTGATAAGGTTTAAACCCTTCTAATACAGCATCCGAAACCAATTGAATAAAAGCTTCAGTTTTTCCGTAAGCCATCCACTGATCAAGAGCTTCATAATAAGCCAAACGATTTTCAACTGTGATGACACAAGGTGGATAACCAGCTTTAATCAATTCGAGGTTCATCAATAGACGTGATGTACGGCCATTGCCATCAATGAATGGATGGATACCTACAAAATCAGCATGTACTTTGGCTGCACGTTCAATTGGATGCAGCTTATGTGCTTCACTATTATACCAGTCTACGAATTGAGCCATCTTGTCATTTAATAACGTGTAATCAGGCGGGGTAGACGTAGCACCTGATATCAGGACATTTTGCTGACGATAACGTCCAGCATTATCATCATCAATATTCTTTAAGATAAGCTGATGGATATTACGAATTTGCCATTCAGAAAAAGGCTCCTCTTTCCGAATGATATCTTCAACATAGTAAATTGCATTTCTATGGTTGATCGCTTCGAAGTGTTCTCTTAATGCCTTTCCACCA
>SMEN01000456.1_pt1 | contig 11575 bp, 8 predicted proteins | sample 2456271 | NCBI WGS metagenome assembly SMEN01 (sample SAMN10132593, study PRJNA489261) | soil metagenome | isolation source: day1 control-loamy sand soil ammended with raw manure from dairy cow... | place: USA | collected 2015-04-01 | reverse complement strand
CGAGGAGCTCGCGCACGCGCTTCCGTCAATTCTGAGTCGATTGGCGACTCAGGGCAGGCTTGCGGTGATTGCTTTTCATTCGCTGGAGGACCGCATGGTCAAACAGTTTATGAATGCAGCTGCGCGTCCCGCGCAGGAACAGTCACGTCTACCTATCCTTGAAAAAGATATGCCCCAGCCTCTGGTGCAGTCTTTGGGCAGAATCTTGCCCACCGATGAGGAGTCCAGCGATAACCCGCGAGCCCGCTCGGCGGTATTGCGGGTGGTGCAACGCACCGAAACCCCCATCCCTCAGGACTGGATGCGCAGCGCCAGCGAGCGCCTGGTGCACCAGGCCGCCTATAGCCGCCAGCCTGCTGGCAAGCGAGGCCGCCGATGATGCGCCTGGTCATCACCCTTTCTTTGGTGTTGATGCTTTCGGCCATCTCTTTGGTGACGGCGCGCTATCAGGCGCGCGAGTTGTTTGTGCAAACCGATCGTCTGGTTACGAAAGCCGGCGAATTGGATACGGACTGGCGTCGTCTACAACTGGAGCGTGCCGAGCTGGCTCGTAACGCCCGGGTGGACGACATTGGCCGTAATGAATTGCACTTGGTTCTGGGTTCTCCAGAACGCACCCTTTATTTGCAAGGTCGTGAGCTGAGCTCGAACCTGGCGCAGCCCGGAGGGCGGCCATGAAACGATTCGGCTATCACGAAAACCCCGTACTCAGCGCCCAGATTCCATTCTGGCGTTCGCGTCTGGTACTGGTTCTCCTGTTTCTGGGCTTTGGTGCTTTGATCATCAAAGCCTTGTATTTACAGGGCTTGTCGACAGAATTCCTGCAGCAACAAGGCGAGCGCCGTTATGAGCGCACCCAGGTGCTGCCGCCCATGCGCGGCAAGGTGTTTGATCGTACCGGCTCTGTGGTGCTGGCCTCCAGCGTGCCCGTGAAAGCCATCTGGGCTATCCCGGATGATGCTCGCAACGCCAAGGCTGAACAGATCGTTCAACTGGCCAAGCTGCTGGGCATGAGCCAGTCGGATATAGACCGTCGCCTGTCCGTTGAAGATCGAAACTTTGTCTACATCAAGCGCCAGGTTGATGTGGATGTTGCCGCTCAGATTGCAGAGCTGAAAATCCCCGGTATTCATCAACAAGAAGAAATGCGCCGCTTCTATCCCGAAGGGGATGTGATGGCGCATATCGTGGGTTTTACCAATATTGAAGACCAGGGCATTGAAGGGATTGAGCTGGCATTTAACTCCGCTCTGTCCGGTACGCCCGGTTCGCGCCGCGTCATTCGTGATCGACTGGGGCGCGTGGTAGAAGACGTACGCGCCATCATTCCACCTACCCACGGACAGGATTTGCACTTGTCCATTGATGCCGGTTTGCAGTTTGACGCCTACACCGCCCTTAAGAAAGGCATGGAAGACGTCAAGGCCAATGCCGCCGCCGCCGTGGTGATGGATGTGAAAACCGGGGAGATTTTGGCCCTGGTGAATTTGCCTACCTACAACCCCAACGACCGGGATGATCGCAAAGGCCCTTCGCTGCGCAATCGTGCTCTGACTGATACGTTCGAGCCGGGCTCCATCATGAAGCCCTTTACGGTTGCCCTGGCGCTGGACATCAATCGCATCACCACTGCTACCCGCTTCAACACGGGTAATGGCCAGTACCGTTATCAGGGCAGTGTGATCAGCGATGTCAGCCGCAACAATGGCATGTTGGACGCGGCTGGCATTTTGCGTCGTTCCAGCAACATTGGCATGACCATGATTTCCGAGCGCCTGACTTCGCAGGAAATGTGGAACAAATTTACTGAGCTGGGTTTTGGTCGCTCTCCTCAGGCTGACTTCCCCGGTATTGCCAGTGGCAGACTGCGCCCTTGGGAGCGCTGGCGCCCCATTGAGCGCGCCACCATGTCCTATGGTTATGGTTTGTCTGTTTCCTTGCTGCAAATTGCCCACGCCTACACGGCGTTTGCGCGTAATGGCGACATGGTCTCCATGACCTTGCTCAAACGCGAAGGCAAGCCTGCCAGCGTTCAGGTTTACACCCCCAAAGTCGCCTCCGAAGTGCGTGACATGCTGGAAGCTGCTGCTGGCCCGGCCGGTGCCCGCCTGGCTCAGGTTCAGGGCTATCGCGTGGCAGGCAAGAGCGGTACCGCTCGCAAGATTGTGGATGGCCGCTACAGCAAGTCCTTGTATCGCGGCTCCTTTGTGGGCTTTGCGCCCGTTTCCGATCCCCGCATTGTGGTGGCCGTCACGATTGACGAGCCGCACAGCTCCAATTACTACGGCGGGCGAATTGCCGCGCCGATTTTTTCAGAAATTGTGGCCCGGAGCTTGAGACGCCTAGGTGTCCAGCCTGATGCGCCCATAGATTCGCTGGTGGCTGTTGGCCCCGGTGCGGAGAATGTACGATGAATGCCGCAGCAATATTGGAGTGGCTGGAGCGCCATATCGCGCCCACGGCAAACTTATGTTTAGACTCTCGCCAGATCAAGGCGGGTGACGCGTTTTTTGCTTGCCTTGGTCACCAGGGCGATGGTCGTGAATACGAAGTTCAGGCTGTTCAGCAGGGTGCTGTTGCGATTGTGCGTGAGCAGGGCGATCAGGCTGTTGATCCCGGCGTGCCTGTTTTGCAGGTGCCAAACTTAAGCGCTTTGTTGGGTGAAGTGGCCCATGAATGGTGGGGCCGTCCATCCGAAGCCATGACAGTGGTGGCCGTTACCGGTACCAATGGCAAGACCTCGACCGTGCAGTGGGTCTCCTCGGCCCTGAATCACTCCCAAGTGCCTTGCGGCACTATTGGCACCTTGGGCGTAACCTTGCCCGACGGCTCCAATCTGGGCGGTGTGCTGACCACGCCTGACGTACTGACCGTGCATCGCAGTCTGGCTGCCATTCGCGCCCAAGGCGGTAATGCTGTGGCGCTGGAAGCCTCTTCGATTGGTTTGGAGCAAGGCCGTCTGGATGGCGTCCGTATTGATATTGCCGGGTTTACCAACCTGACTCACGATCATCTGGACTACCACCACAGCATGGAAGAATACAAACAGGCCAAGCTGCGCCTGTTTAGCTGGCCCGGTCTGCGTAGCATTGTGGTCAATGCTGACGATGCAACGGGCCGTGAACTGATGCAGGCCGGTTTGGCTGCTCGCGTTATTTCCTATTCCATGAGCCAGCCTGAAGTGGACCTGCTGGCTCAAGACGTGCATACCGGGGCTGATGGTCAGGTGTTCAACCTGGTTACCGCTCATGGCACCGCTCAAATTCTGACTCACCTGCTGGGCGAGCATAACGTCGCCAACCTGCTGCTGGTAGCAGGTGTGTTGCAAGAAGTGGGTTGGCCCGTTTCCAAGATTGCCCGCATCATGGACAAGCTGGAGTCGGTTCCTGGCCGTCTGCAAATTGTGACCCCTAGCAGCACTTCGGGTCGTCAACAGCCGCTGCCTTTGGTTGTGGTGGATTACGCCCATACAGCGGATGCGCTGGAGCGCGCCTTGCAGGCCTTGCGTGAAGTGGCCTCGGTGCGTGGCGGCAAGTTGATTTGCGTGTTTGGCTGCGGTGGTAACCGGGATACCGCCAAGCGCCCCATCATGGGTGAAGTGGCCGCTCGTCTGGCTGACAGCGTATTGGTCACTACCGATAACCCCCGCTTTGAAGATCCAGCAGACATCATCCGTCAGATTGTGGCGGGTATGCCTGCCGCGCCTGCTGTGCAAATGGATCGTGCACGTGCGATTTTGTCGGCTATCTGGGCTGCAAGCCCGGACGATATTGTCTTGCTGGCTGGTAAGGGCCACGAAACCTATCAGGAAGTGCAGGGCGAGCGTTCTGTATTTGATGATTCGGACTGGGCGAAAGCCGCTTTGTGCTGGTTGCGTGGTGTGCGTCTGAGCACCGATTCGCGTAGCTTGGCTAAAGGCGAGATGTTCCTGGCCCTGAGCGGCGAACAGTTTGATGGCCATCGTTATCTGGCCAAAGCTCAGGAGCAGGGCGCTGCCGCGGCGATTGTTGCGCAGCGTGACCCCTCCGTAACTCTGCCGCAGATTGTGCTGGGTGATACCCGTCGCGCCTTGATGACTTTGGCTAGCGAATGGCGTTTGCGCTTTGATATTCCCGTCATTGGTGTGACGGGCAGCAATGGCAAAACAACCACCAAAGAAATGATTGCGGCAATTTTGCGCGCCTGGTTGGGCGATGCAGAAAGCCTAGCAACGCGTGGCAACCTGAATAATGACTTGGGTGTGCCGCTGTCTGTGCTGCGCTTGAGCGCCGAGCATAAAGCGGCGGTGCTGGAAATGGGCATGAATCACCCTGGTGAGATTGCCGTGCTGGCCGCCATGGCGCGCCCCACGATTGCCCTGATTAATAATGCGCAGCGCGAACACCAGGAGTTCATGCACAGCGTTGAGGCTGTGGCGCGCGAAAACGGTACGGTCATTGATGTCTTGCCAGCAGATGGCGCTTTGGTCATTCCAGATGATGACGCTTTCAGCGCCATGTGGGCGCAACAAGCGGGCGATCGCTCAGTACTGCGTTTTGGCTTGAACGGTCAGGAAGATGTGTTTGCTGCCGATATGTTTGTGGAGCCCGCTCGTACACGCTTTGTCTTGCATGTAGCGGGTCATTCCGCCGCGTTGACCTTGCATAGCCCCGGCATCCACAACCTGCGCAACGCCTTGGCTGCTGCGGCTTGCGCCCATGCAGCGGGTGCGCCTTTGGCCGCTATTGTGCAAGGTCTGGAAAGTTTCCGCCCTGTCTCTGGCCGTATGCAGCCGAAACAGCTGTCTACCGGCTATCAGTTGATCGACGACACTTATAACGCCAACCCGGATTCGGTGCGCGCCGCCATTGATGTGCTGGCTCAGTTGAAAGGCCGCAAGGTGTTGGTGCTGGGCAATATGGCCGAAATCGGTGACAACAGCTCTGAACTGCACGCAGAAGTGGGTGCCTACGCCAAAGAGCGCGGCATGGACGAATTGCTGACCCTGGGTGGCGATGCCAGCCATGCGGCTCAGGCTTTCGGTGCACGTGCCCATCAGTTTGAAACCCTGGAAGACATGGTGGCCTATTTGTTGGCCCTGGAACCGTCCCATGTGCTGATCAAAGGTTCGCGCAGTGCTCGTATGGAGCGCGTGGTAGCCGCCCTGGAAAGCAGCTTCCCGCACACAGAAGGAGCAACTCATGCTTCTTGAATTGGCGCGTTGGCTTTCTGACGATCATATTCGCGCCTTTGGTGTGTTCGAGTACATCACCCTGCGCGCCATTTTGGCCTGCGCCACCGCCTTGGCCATTGGCTTGCTGTGCGGTCCCTGGGTGATTCGCAAACTGACTGAATTGAAAATTGGTCAGGCTGTACGTGCTTACGGTCCTGAATCGCATTTGCAAAAAAATGGTACGCCCACCATGGGCGGCGTGCTGATCCTGATTTCTGTCGGTATCAGCACTTTGTTGTGGGCTGACTGGACCAACCGCTTTGTGTGGGTGGTGCTGCTGGTGACCTTCGGTTTTGGTTGGATTGGTTGGGCGGACGACTACAAGAAAGTCGTGAACCGTGACCCCGAAGGCATGTCCTCGCGTCAGAAGTTTTTCTGGCAAGCCTTGATCGGCACAGTGGCAGCGGTTTACTTGAGTTTCGCCGTATCCGTGCCTGCCAACACAGAGCTGTGGCCCCTGTTCAAAGAATGGGTACTCAGCGGCTTCACGATGGCATTGCCTACGCAAGCTGACCTGATTGTGCCTTTCTTCAAGTCTGTCAGTTACCCGCTGGGTGTTTTGGGTTTTGTGGTTCTGACCTGGGCCGTGATTGTGGGCTCCAGTAATGCGGTCAACCTGACTGATGGCCTGGATGGTCTGGCCATTATGCCAACGGTCTTGGTCGGTGGCGCACTGGGCATCTTTGCCTATGTCGTTGGCCGTGTGGACTATTCCAAGTATTTGCTTTTCCCCTATATCCCCGGTGCTGGCGAACTGATGGTGATTTGTGCCGCCATTGCCGGTGCAGGTCTGGCCTTCTTGTGGTTCAACGCTTACCCCGCGCAAGTGTTCATGGGGGACGTGGGTGCCTTGGCTTTGGGTGGTGCTCTGGGCACCATCGCGGTCATCGTGCGCCAGGAAATTGTGCTGTTCATTATGGGCGGCGTGTTTGTGGTGGAAACCTTGTCAGTGATGTTGCAGGTGACCTGGTTCAAGTACACCAAAAAACGCTATGGGCAGGGCAGGCGAATATTTCGTATGGCACCGCTGCATCATCATTTTGAGGTCAGCGGCTGGAAAGAGACGCAGGTGGTGGTTCGCTTCTGGATCATCACCATGATGCTGGTCATGATCGGTCTGTCTACATTGAAGCTGCGATGAGTGCCTTAAGTTTTCCTTCGATCCGTAAAGACGGTCTCATGCTTATCCTAGGGTTAGGCGAGACAGGCTTTGCTGCGGCTCGCTGGTCTTTGGCCCAGGGGGCCCGCATTCGTCTGGCGGATACCCGTGAACAGGTGCCCGGCCTGGACAAGGTTCAGGCTTTGAGCAGCTCGCCTCTGGATATCCGTCTGGGCCAACAGGCTCTGCTGGCCGATAGCTTGGACGAGGTTCATACGCTGGTGCTCAGCCCCGGTTTGTCACCTCTGGACCCCGCCTTGAGCGCTTTTTTTGCTCTGGCTCGTGAGCGTGGCATCGAAGTCATCGGCGAGATCGAGCTGTTTGCTCGGGCGCTGAAAGATTTGGCCGATCAAGGTCATGAAAGCCGAGTGCTGGCCATTACCGGCACCAATGGCAAAACCACAGTGACCGCCATGACGCGTCATCTGCTGGAGCAGGCTGGTGTGGCGGCCTTGGCCGTGGGCAATATCAGCCCGGCTGCGCTGACGGCTTTGTGCGATGCCCTTGAGGGTGACGCCTTGCCCCAGGTTTGGGTGCTGGAGTTGTCCAGCTTCCAGTTGGACAGCACGTTTACGCTGCGTGCAGATGCTGGCGTCGTTCTGAATATTTCTCAAGACCATCTGGACTGGCACGGCTCCATGGACGCCTACGTGCAGGTCAAGCAGCGCTTGTACAGCATGTGCGACGTCACTCTGATCAATCGTGATGACCCGACTGTGATGGCGATGGTGCCAGACGTCACGCAGGAGTCAGTGCGCAGCTTCGGCCTGGATAAGCCTGCTTTGCTGGGCGATATGGGCTTGTTGAGCGACGGCGGCATGCAGTGGCTGGTGGCTAATGAGCCTAGCGACTTTGACCTGCCCGCAACAGGTCTGAAAAAACGTAATGTGCCAGCCGGCCCTGCTTCGCGTGGTAAGGGTAGCTTGAAGCGACTGATGCCGGCCGAGGCCTTGCAGATCAAAGGTCGCCACAATGCCTTGAATGCGCAGGCTGCTCTTTTGCTGGCACGAACACTGGGTTTAGGTTGGGCGGAACTGCTGAACGGCTTGCGTACCTATCAGGGTGAACCGCACCGTGTAGAACTGGTGCGTGTGCTGGATGGTGTTCAGTATCTGGATGACAGTAAAGGCACCAACGTAGGCGCAACCGTAGCGGCCTTGCGCGGTTTTGATCAGCGCGTCTGGCTGATTGCCGGTGGCCTTGGCAAAGGCCAGGATTTTGAGTCTTTGGCGGTGGCAGCAAGACAGAATGTGGCTGAAGTCTTTTTGATTGGCAAGGATGCCGCGCTGATTGCGGCGGTCTTGCAGGCTCACGATGTGCCGCATCGCCTGTGTGATGGTTTGGAATCTGCCGTTCAAGCAGCAGCAGAACAAGCACGCTCTGGTGATGTGGTCTTGTTGTCTCCGGCCTGCGCCAGCATGGATATGTTCAAAAGCTATCACCACCGTGGCATGTGCTTTGTGGCAGCCGTGACTGAAATGGCACTGGATAGAGGAGAGCTGGCATGAGTCTGTTTGCCGAGCTGACCTCGGGTGTCAATGCAGTGCGTCCTGGACGTACTGCATTGCCTGCATTTGACCGCCCCTTGTTGGCTGCCACGCTGATGCTGACCTTGTTTGGTTTGCTGATGGTGTATTCGGCCTCGATCGCTTTGGCAGACGGACCGCGCTATGAAAGCTACGGTCGCTATTACTTTGTGATTCGCCACGCTTTGTTCATCGTAGTGGGCGTGGTGCTGGCCATGTTCTCGGCCACCATCCCTCTACGTGTCTGGCAAAAGTTGGCCGTGCCTTTGTTTGCTGTCGCCATTTTATTGCTGCTGGTTGTACTGGTGCCGGGCATTGGTCGGGAAGTGAACGGCGCACGGCGCTGGCTGCCTTTGGGCATTATTAACTTCCAGCCTTCGGAACTGATGAAGCTGGCCATGGTGCTGTATGCCGCCGATTACACCGTGCGCAAGCAGCAGCATCTGCATACCTTTATACGTGGCTTTTTGCCCATGGCTGTTGCCTTGGGCCTGGTGGGTGTTTTGCTGCTGATGGAACCTGACTTGGGCGCCTTCATGGTCATTGTGGCCATTGCCGTCGGGATTCTGTTTATTGGTGGGATCAACGGCAAGCTGTTCTCCGCTTTATTGGGCATTTTGGTCAGCAGCTTCCTGTTGCTGATCTGGCTTTCTCCTTGGCGTCGAGAACGTTTGTTTGTGTATCTGGACCCATGGAACCCCGATAACGCCTATGGCAGTGCGTATCAGTTGTCGCATTCACTGATTGCCTTGGGCCGTGGTGAATGGTTCGGCGTGGGCCTGGGGTCCAGCGTGGAAAAACTGCATTACCTGCCTGAAGCTCACACCGACTTTATTGTTGCGGTGATCGGCGAAGAACTGGGCTTTGTAGGGGTGTCTGCTCTGATCCTGACTTTCGGCTTTGTGGTGTGGCGCAGCTTCAATATTGGCCGTCAGGCCAGTGCCATGGATCGTTTGTTCAGCGGCATCGTGGCTCAAGGTGTTGCACTCTGGTTCGGTGTACAGGCCTTTATCAATATTGGTGTGGTGCTGGGTCTGCTGCCTACGAAAGGCCTGACCTTGCCCTTGGTCAGTTACGGTGGTTCGGGCATTGTGATGAATCTGGTGGCTTTTGCCTTGTTGCTGCGGGTTGATTTTGAGAACCGGCAAATGATGCGAGGTAAGCGCACATGAGCAAGCCCACTCTTCTCATCATGGCAGGCGGTACTGGCGGGCACATTATGCCCGGACTGGCTGTAGCCCACGAGATGCAGCAACGTGGCTGGAATGTACTGTGGTTGGGTCATCCCGAGCGCATGGAAGGTAGCCTGGTTCCCCAACACGGGATTAAAATGCTGCCTCTGCGATTTTCCGGATTACGAGGCAAAGGCGTGAAGGCGCTGCTCTCTTTACCCTTTACCTTGATCAGCGCGTGCTGGCAGGCTCATCGTTGCTTACAGCAGGCCAAACCGGATGTCGTTTTGGGCATGGGGGGCTATGTCGCCTTCCCAGGTGGCTTGATGGCCTTTGTGTCGCGCCGCCCGCTAGTGGTACATGAACAAAATGCCGTAGCCGGGACAGCCAATCGTTATCTGGCCAAGATGGCGACTCGCGTTTTGACGGGTTTTCCAGGGGCCTTGCCGGGGGCCGTGACGGTAGGCAATCCAGTACGTGACGCCTTTGTCGGTCAAGGACCCGCTGCAGAGCGCTATGCCAAGCGCAGTGGCCCGCTACGCATTCTGGTGGTGGGTGGCAGCCTGGGTGCTGCTGCGCTCAATAAGGTGGTGCCGGAAGCGATGGCCTTGATTCCGGCTGAACAGCGCCCGCATGTGACACATCAGTCAGGTCAGCAGCACTTGGATAGTCTGCAACAAAGCTACGCGCAGCATCAGGTACAGGCTGACTGCAAAGCCTTTATTGCCGATATGGCTCAGGCCATGAAAGAGGCTGATGTGCTGATTTGCCGCGCTGGTGCCATGACGGTAGCCGAAGTGGCTGCCATCGGTGTGGCCGCCTTGTTTGTGCCGTTGCCTCATGCCATTGATGATCACCAGACAGCCAATGCCCGCTACCTGAGCGAATGCTCGGGAGCGTGGCTCAAGAAACAATCGGAGTTGACGGCTCAGTGGCTTGCACAGTGGTTGCAGGGACTGAATCGTGAAGAATTAAGTCGTGTGGCCAGCCACGCGCAAGAACATGCACAGTTGAATGCCACGCAGCACATTGCCGAAGCATGTCAGCAGTCGGCAAGGAGGGTGGGATGAAACACCGCATTCAACGTATTCATTTTGTAGGGATTGGCGGTTCAGGCATGAGCGGCATTGCCGAGGTCATGTTGAACCTGGGCTTTGCCATCAGTGGTTCCGATATTCAGGAAACCGCCGTGACACGCCGTCTGGAGCAGTTAGGTGCTCGTATTGTGATTGGCCATGTGGCCGAGAACGTTGCCGGTATGGGCGCCATCGTAACGTCCACCGCGATTGCGGGCGATAACCCGGAAGTTTTGGCCGCCCGTGCTGCTCGCATTCCCGTGGTGCCACGCGCCCTGATGCTGGCGGAATTGATGCGCTTGAAGCGCGGTATTGCTGTGGCTGGCACGCATGGCAAGACCACCACCACCAGCCTGGTTGCCAGCCTTTTAGGCGCAGCCGATCTGGACCCGACTTTTGTGATTGGTGGTCGCCTGAATTCGGCCGGTGCCAATGCCCGCCTGGGTCAGGGCGATTACATCGTCGTGGAAGCGGATGAGTCGGACGCCTCTTTCCTGAATCTGTTGCCGGTGATGGCCATCATCACCAATATCGACGTAGACCATATGGACACCTATGGTCATGACGTTGCCCGACTGAAAAGTGCCTTCATCGACTTCACCCATCGCCTGCCGTTTTACGGCAGTGCCATCGTGTGTAACGACGATGCGAATGTGCGCGAAATCATTCCTTTTGTATCGCGCCCTGTCACCACTTACGGCATTGATACGGACGCCCAGGTGCGGGCCGTCAACATCGAATGCCGCGGTACGACCATGTGTTTTGATGTTCAGCGCAAAGGCGCGACAGGGGATCTTCCCCTGCTGTCCGTATGCCTGAATCTGCCTGGAAAACACAATGTACTCAATGCCTTGGCAGCGATTGCCGTAGCGACCGAATTAGGCGTCAGTGACGAGATCATTGCCCGTGGCCTGCGTGAGTTCACCGGGGTTGGTCGCCGCTTTTCCATGGTGGGTGACTTCCCAGTGTCTGAAGAACACGGTGGCGGTGTGTTTACCGTTGTTGACGATTATGGTCACCATCCTGTCGAAATGGCTGCTACCTTGGCGGCCGCACGTGGTGCTTGGCCCGATCGACGTATCGTGCTGGCTTTCCAGCCGCATCGCTACACACGCACCCGTGATTGCTTTGAAGATTTCGTGCAGGTACTTAGCCAGGCCGATGCGGTGCTTCTTGGAGAAGTCTATCCCGCTGGCGAGGCTCCCCTTGTGGCCGCCGATGGCCGTGCCTTGAGCCGCGCAGTGCGCGTGCTTGGCAAGGTCGAACCCATTTTCGTGGCCGAAATCAGCGATATGGCGCAAGCCGTCCTGGACTTTGTCCGTGACGGCGATGTGGTGTTGGTAATGGGAGCAGGGTCCATCAGCCGGATTCCTGCCCAATTGGGAGAGATGGCATGACAGCGGATTTTGGTCGGGTCGGCGTGTTGTACG
>SMEN01000494.1_pt1 | contig 11596 bp, 9 predicted proteins | sample 2456271 | NCBI WGS metagenome assembly SMEN01 (sample SAMN10132593, study PRJNA489261) | soil metagenome | isolation source: day1 control-loamy sand soil ammended with raw manure from dairy cow... | place: USA | collected 2015-04-01 | reverse complement strand
TCGCGACAAGTACCAGTTGCAAAACCCTAATGTGAAAATCCATATCATTGGTTTTGCAAAAAAAGTAGGTGACTTAATTGATGGCCTATTTGGCGTAGCGTTGTTTTTTGCTGTCGCTATTGTTATCACTTTTGCGCTGCTGTTTTGGTTTACCAGGTGTATGAAAAGTACCTTGGCTGTGCTGTTTTCTACCTTAGTAGCGGTGGGTTGGCAACTTGGTCTTTTACATCTAATGGGTTTTGGGCTTGATCCTTACTCTATGTTGGTACCATTTTTAGTCTTTGCTATTGGTATTTCCCACGGTGTGCAAAAGATTAACGGCATCGCCATGGGGATTGGTTGCACTGTCTTCCGATGCTGTGGGCTTTATCACTTTACTGCTGATTCCTATTGGAGTGATCAGTGAGCTGGCGATAGGTGCCTCGATCGGTGTGGCGGTGATTATTCTGACCAACCTGATTTTCTTGCCAGTACTGATTTCTTATATCGGCATCAGTAAAAAAGCCGTCAAGATCAGCCGTGAAAACGCTTCGCGTGAGAGTCGTCTATGGCGCTTAATTTCTAACTTTGCTAATCCAATTGTGGCACCTATTTCAGTGGTGATTGCAGTCTGTGCCTTAGGTTTTGGCTTGTGGTATGGCCAGAATCTAAAAATCGGTGACTTGGATCAAGGTGCTCCTGAGTTGCGCGCTGATTCACGCTATAACCTTGATAATGACTTCGTGATTCGCAACTATTCAACCAGCTCTGATGTACTGGTGGTGATGGTCAAGACGCCAATAGAAGGCTGCTCTAGCTACGAAACCTTGAAAGCGATGGATGACTTAAGCTGGCGGATGGAAAACACTCCAGGTGTACAGTCAGTTATCTCGATGGTGACAGTCTCTAAGCAAGTGATCAAAGGGATGAACGAAGGCAACTTGAAGTGGGAAACCCTTTCACGTAACCAGGATGTTCTGAATAACTCGATCTCTCGTGCAGATAACTTATACAACTCTGATTGTTCACTCGCGCCGTTATTGGTCTTCCTTGAGGATCACAAAGCAGAAACATTGACCACAGCAGTTGCTGCGGTTGAAGACTTTGCTGCAAAAAATAATACCGATGAACACCAGTTCTTATTGGCTGCAGGTAACGCCGGTATTGAGGCCGCAACCAATGATGTGATTTCTTCATCAGAAACCATGATGTTGATCGCGGTGTACAGTGCGGTGATCATGATGTGCTTGATTACTTTCCGCTCCTTTGCAGCCACAGCCTGTGTGATTTTACCTCTGGTCCTGACTTCAGTACTGGGTAATGCTCTGATGGCATGGATGGGCATCGGCGTGAAAGTCGCGACCTTGCCAGTTATCGCTCTCGGTGTTGGTATTGGTGTTGACTACGGTATCTATATTTATAGCCGCCTAGAAACCTTCTTGCGCATGGGCATGCCTCTACAAGAAGCGTATTACCAGACTCTGAAATCTACCGGTAAAGCAGTACTCTTTACGGGTGTGTGCTTGGCGATTGGTGTGGCAACTTGGATCTTCTCGGCGATCAAATTCCAGGCTGACATGGGTCTAATGCTGACCTTTATGTTCTTATGGAATATGTTCGGTGCGATTTGGCTGTTGCCAGCACTGGCGCGCTTCTTAATTAAGCCTGAGCGTTTACGCCAGTAACAGTTGCGGTGGTTGATAGCTGTTTATCAGCCACCGTTTACTACAAAGCTTCAATACAGAAAAGCCCAGCTAATGCTGGGCTTTTTATTTGCTAGCGTATTGTGGGCTGTTACAGAACCTGCACAATAGCGTCAGTTACTACGTCAATGTTGTTCATATTTAGTGCGGCAACACAGATACGGCCTGTGCCTACTGCGTAAATAGCAAACTCATTGCGCAGGCGTTCAACCTGTTCTTGGGTGAGTCCAGAGTAAGAGAACATACCGCGCTGCTCAGCGACAAAGCTAAAGTCACGTTTTGCACCTTTGCTAGCCAGTTGCTCCACCATCAGTTTGCGCATCAGTAAAATTCGTTCGCGCATTTGCCCCAGCTCTTCCTGCCATAAAGCATTCAGTTCAGGCGTGTTAAGTACATGACCGACCACTGTTGCGCCATGGGTTGGTGGGTTCGAGTAGTTGGTACGAATCACACGTTTTAACTGTGAGAGAACGCGGCCCGCTTGCTCTTTGGATTCAGTGACAATCGACAGAGCACCGACACGCTCACCATACAGCGAGAATGATTTTGAGAACGAGCTGGAGACAAAGAACGACATGCCTGACTCAGCAAATAAACGCACTGCTGCCGCATCTTCATAAATGCCTTCAGCAAAACCTTGGTAAGCAATATCTAAGAAAGGAATATGCTGACGCTCACGCAATACCTCTAAGACGGCTGACCATTGCTCTGGATTTAAATCAACGCCAGTTGGATTGTGGCAGCAGGCATGCAAAACAATAATGGATTGCGCGGGCAGTTGGCGTAAATCTTCCAGCATGCCGTCAAGGTTAATACCTTGTTTGCTCGCATCGTAGTAACTGTAGTTTTGTACTGGAAAGCCAGCTGACTCAAACAGCGCACGATGGTTTTCCCAGCTCGGGTTACTGATCGCTACGACGGCGTCAGGCAATAAACGTTTGAGGTAGTCTGCGCCAATTTTTAACGCACCGGTACCGCCAATCGCTTGACTGGTAATCACCCGTCCTGATTGAGTGATTTCAGCGTCGCTGCCAAATAGCAAGTTTTGCACCGCGCTGTCGTAAGCACCAATACCTTCAATCGGTAGGTAGCCACGTGGCGCATGTGCTTCAGCTCGGGCTTTTTCAGCCAGGGCAACGGCTTTAAGCAGTGGGATGCGGCCAGCTTCATTATAATAAACACCAACACCGAGGTTGACTTTATGCGGGCGGACATCGGCGTTAAAAGCTTCGTTCAGACCCAAGATAGGGTCACGTGGCGCCATTTCGACGGCAGAGAACAGGCTCATGTTTAGCAAACTCGATTAAATTGAATGGAGGCGCTAGCTTAACAGACAGCGCGCCGAGACGCAGCGCGATTCGATAGGTATTATAGCAATCGAGTCACGATTATTAGGATTAATGATCGAAGATTACTTTTTGCGGTGTTTTGCCGCGCTTGTTATTAGAGGTATGCATGTCGCGCTTTGAGCTCGTCACACAGTTTCAGCCCGCCGGTGATCAGCCAGAAGCAATTCGTCAGATGGTTGCTGGAATTGAGTCAGGACTCTCTCATCAAACCTTGCATGGAGTAACAGGCTCTGGAAAAACCTTTAGCATCGCCAATGTGATTCAACAGGTGCAACGCCCAGCAATTATTTTAGCGCCTAATAAAACCTTAGCTGCGCAGCTGTATGGTGAGTTTAAACAGTTTTTTCCGCATAACGCGGTTGAGTATTTTGTTTCCTATTACGACTACTACCAACCTGAAGCTTATGTTGCCGCTTCCGACACCTTTATTGAAAAAGATGCTTCGATCAATGACCACATTGAGCAGATGCGTCTTTCAGCGACCAAGGCGCTACTTGAGCGTCCAGACGTGATTATTGTCGCCACAGTCTCTTGCATTTATGGTTTAGGTAGCCCTGAAAGCTATTTAAAAATGGTCGTGCATCTTGATCGTGGTGATCGCATTAATCAGCGTGATTTATTAGCGCGCTTAGCGGCTTTGCAATACACCCGCAATGAAGTGGATTTCTCGCGCGCGACCTTTCGTGTGCGCGGTGATGTGATTGATGTGTATCCGGCAGAGTCAGATTTTGAGGCGATTCGCGTTGAATTGTTTGACGATGAAGTGGAAAGCATTAGCGCTTTCGATCCGCTGACGGGGAAGGTGATTGGCAAATTACCACGCTTTACCTTTTACCCGAAATCCCACTATGTAACCCCGCGCGAAACCCTTTTAGAAGCCATTGAGCATATTAAAGTTGAGTTGGCTGAACGCTTAGAGTATTTGCGTAGCAATGATCAATTGGTCGAGGCGCAGCGTTTAGAGCAGCGCACCCGTTTTGATTTAGAAATGATTCTGGAGTTGGGTTACTGCAACGGCATTGAAAACTACTCTAGATATTTATCCGGACGTGAAGCTGGTGCGCCACCGCCAACTTTGTATGACTATTTGCCCGATAATGCGCTGTTGATTGTTGATGAATCACACGTCTCAGTACCGCAAATTGGTGCCATGTATAAAGGTGACCGTTCGCGCAAGGAGAACCTCGTCAACTATGGTTTTCGTCTACCCTCGGCCTTAGATAACCGTCCGATGCGTTTTGATGAGTGGGAAGCGGTGAGTCCGCAGACGATATTTGTTTCGGCAACCCCAGGCACTTATGAAGCTGAGCATGCCGGCCAGGTGGTTGAACAAGTGGTGCGCCCAACCGGTTTAATCGACCCGGAAATTGAAGTTCGTCCTGCGCTAACTCAGGTTGATGATTTGCTCTCACAAATCAGCGCGCGGATTGCTGTGGATGAGCGGATTCTAGTGACGACCCTCACGAAGCGCATGTCGGAAGACTTGACCGACTACCTGACTGACCATGGTGTGCGTGCGCGTTATTTGCACTCTGATATTGATACCGTTGAACGGGTAGAAATTATCCGAGATCTGCGCATGGGTGTGTTTGATGTGCTGGTGGGGATTAACTTGTTGCGTGAAGGTTTGGATATGCCGGAAGTGTCCTTGGTGGCTATTTTAGATGCAGATAAGGAAGGCTTTTTGCGATCAGAGCGCTCCTTGATTCAAACCATTGGCCGTGCCGCACGTAACCTCAATGGTAAAGCTATTCTTTATGCTGACCGTATGACCGGCTCAATGGAGCGGGCGATTGATGAAACCAATCGCCGCCGCGAAAAACAAATTGCCTTTAACACTTTGCACAACATCACGCCTCTTGGCGTGAAAAAAAGCGTGCAAGATATTATGGAAGGAGCGGTTGTGCCTGGTGCGCGTAGCAATAAACGCAAAGCTCAAGCGCGCGCAGCAGAGCAAGCGGCTGAGTATGATCAGCAGTACCGCACCCCCAACGACATTGGTAAGCGCATTAAACAGTTAGAAGAAAAAATGTATCAACTGGCACGTGATCTGGAGTTTGAAGCCGCTGCGCAAATGCGCGATGAAGTACAGCGCTTACGCTTGCGTCTTCTCGATCTTTAAGTGCTTGGCATGAAGCTGTTTATTCTTAAGCAAACAACAATGCCATTGAGCTGAACTAGAGCGCGTTGCTTAGAATTTGCTAAGATGCCCGCTGAAATTTTATTTTTAAGTTTTGAGTAATCATAATGACCACTGTACGTACCCGTATTGCACCATCACCAACTGGCGATCCACACGTTGGTACCGCCTATATTGCCCTGTTTAATATGTGTTTTGCTCGACAACACGGTGGTCAGTTTATTCTGCGCATTGAAGATACTGATCAGGTGCGCTCAAGCAGTGAATCTGAGCAGCAAATTTATGATGCGCTGCGTTGGTTAGGTATTGAGTGGGACGAGGGTCCTGATGTGGGCGGTCCACACGGTCCATACCGACAAAGTGAACGTGCCGAGATTTATAAGGAGCACGCAAGCCTCTTGGTAGAAAAAGGCCATGCCTTCCCATGTTTCTGTAGTGCTGAGCGTCTTAATGAAGTGCGTGCTCAACAGATGGCTGATAAGCAAACGCCAGCTTACGATGGCCACTGTGCTCATTTAGACCCAGCGCAAGCACAGCAGCGTGTGGCAGCAGGTGAGTCACATGTGATTCGTATGAGAGTGCCAACCGAAGGCGTCTGTATCGTCAATGACATGCTGCGCGGCACGGTTGAAATTGGCTGGGACCGCATGGATATGCAAGTGTTGATGAAAGCCGATGGCCTACCAACCTATTTTTTAGCCAACGTGGTTGATGATCACTTGATGGGCATTACCCATGTTTTACGCGGTGAAGAATGGTTACCGTCAGCACCTAAGCTGATTAAACTGTACGAGTATTTCGGTTGGGAACAACCGGTTTTATGCTACATGCCACTGCTGCGTAATCCGGATAAGAGCAAGCTCTCGAAGCGTAAAAACCCAACGTCAATTACCTTTTATGAGCGCATGGGTTATTTACCGCAAGCCATGCTTAACTATTTGGGTCGTATGGGCTGGTCGATGCCTGATGAGCGCGAGAAGTTCTCTCTGACAGAAATGATTGAGCACTTTGATATCAATCGAGTGTCTTTGGGCGGCCCCATCTTTGATGTGGAAAAACTGTCTTGGCTGAATGGTCAGTGGCTGCGCGAGTTGAGTGTTGAACAGTTTGCTGATGCCGCGCGGCAGTGGGCATTTAACAGTGACTACGTCATGCAGATTGCGCCGCATGTGCAAGGCCGCGTTGAAACCCTTAGCCAGATTGCACCATTAGCCGGATTCTTCTTCTCGGGCACTGTGCCACTTACAGCTGAGTTATTTACCCATAAAAAACTCAATGTGGATCAGGTTCGCCAAGTGTTGCAGATCACTTTGTGGAAGCTTGAAGCCCTGCGCCAGTGGGATAAAGACGCTATCACTGCCTGCATTAACGCAACCGGTGAACTCTTGGAGTTGAAGTTGCGCGATATGATGCCGCTGATGTTTGCGGCTATTACCGGGCAGGCTAGTTCAGTATCGGTATTGGATGCGATGGCTATTTTAGGCCCTGACTTAACTCGCTTCCGCTTGCGTCAAGCATTAGAGTTATTAGGTGCCGCTTCAAAGAAAGAAACCAAGGAATGGGAAAAGCTGCTAGCGCAGTAATTGCTATACTTTCTGGTTTGAATAAAAAAGCCACGCAGCTTTTAACGGCTGCGCGGCAAACGATCTGCTCGGGGATAATCAGATCGTGAAGGGTTGCCTGATATTTAAACTTTGCGCAGCGCCAACCAGCGCTGCGTTAACTAATTGCGCTTGTGCAGCAGTAGGTAGTGGGTTGAACCAACTGATTACCGTGTGACTGCGGCCTAAACGTAATGCTTCACAGGCCAATTCTTGACTGCTTTGCAAGCCGCGCGGCCGTAGAACCAAGATACGCTCACGGTTCAGCCCTGCATTACGTAACCACTGTGCGGTAATTTGTTGTGGCGGCGAAACCAAGGTCAACCAGCGATCTTTTTGGTTATCGCTTAAATCACGAAGGATCGGAGCGATCAGCTGTAAGCATTGCTGCGCGCTACCTGACAAGGAAATTTCGCTAAATACACCAAGATCAGCAGCAGGTTTGACCGGCGCAAGACTGGTCGTTTCAACAAAAAGAGGTGCTACCGCTGCGCCTTGAAAGCTGAATTGCTGTTCAAACAAGGATATTTGTTTCGACTCAAATGATTGATTAGGGTACATAAGACCTCATTAGCGGCGTATAACGCCGACACTTAAACCTTCGATGGTTAAATTTTGTGTTTTTAAATCAACTTTTATCGGTTCGAAATCGCTATTTTCTGGCAGTAGCCAAACAGTGTTGCCTTCACGCTTATAGCGTTTAACGGTGACATCTTCATCAATACGCGCCACAACTATTTGGCCGTTACGCGCTTCATTAGTGATATGCACTGCGAGTAAATCACCATCAAGAATGCCAATATCTTTCATGCTCATGCCGCGCACTTGTAATAAATAGTCGGCGCGCGGGTGAAATAACTCGGGGCTGACGGGGCAAGAGCTTTCAATGTGCTGCTGGGCCAAAATGGGTTCGCCAGCTGCCACTCGACCAATAATTGGCAGCTCGTTGTCGTTTGCTGCAAATGCTTCGTCATCGCCACTATCAATAATTTTTAGACCGCGCGATGCGCCAGGAATCATCTCAATAACACCTTTGCGCGCCAAGGCTTTTAGGTGATCTTCAGCTGCGTTGGGCGACTTAAAACCGAGCTCTTTAGCAATTTCAGCACGGGTTGGCGGGTAGCCGTTGTCTTCTATCCAGGTTTTAAGAAAGCTTAAAATTTCTGATTGACGTTTGGTTAGCTTCAGCATGGCAAGACTCTGTTGTTATATACAGTGCCTGTTATTATATACAGTCTTTTTTTATATGCAACGCTTTATCTTCGGCTCTGAATGAATCAGTTTTGTGTCGGTGTGCGGGTAGGGAACATGCGGGGGATAGCAGATTATTGCTGCAAAATATTGCCGGATTTTAGCTGTTATCGGTATTCGGCGAGTCGCAGAAGCGTTTCAGTGGCATCAAAAGCACCGGCTAGCTTCAAGCCTTTACCTAGGTTGTCTGAGAGCTTTTTGTGTCGAGGTAACAGTAAAACCTCTCTTTGCTCAGGTGATTTAGTCAGCGTGAGGCGAGCATAGGGAATGCTTGAGTCAACTAAAATAGCCATAAACTGCCGATCTGCCCATGCCTGCTCTGGCATAAGAAGCACATGGTAATGTTTTTGTAGTGTTCGTAGCGCATCACTATTTAACGCGTAGCGACTGATGTAGCTGCGCTTAGGAAGATCTAAGCCACGGCGTTTCGCATAAACCACAGCGCAAGCTAGCTCACAACTGTATTGCTCACTGGCCCAAAATAAATGCCCACCTAACCAGTTTGCTTGACGCAGGCTGATTGGCTGATCACTTAAAAAATGCGGAATGGCTTGAGTGATGATTTTTTCAAAATCCCGGTAGCTAATGATACGGATGTGACGGCATTGATCACTGGTAGCAAAACTCTCTAAACTTTGTAAGGGTTGTAAGCCGCAAACAGATTCGGAAAGGCCATAAATATCGCGCAGATCAATAATGCATTCGGTATCGATTGTTTTACTAACAATGTTAGCTAAGAAACTATGGGCTTCGGCTTTGTCTTCTTGTATCGGGCCTGATAATGCGCTGCGAGGTAAGTCATATAGATGCTGGAAGTAAAGGTTATTCCTCCAGCAAATAGATGTGCTAGGAATCGCAAGATCAACAAAAGGCAAAGCTATGCGCCGGGCAATTTGCTCAGGTGTTGAACGGGCTGAATCGTCATCAGAGCGCTTTAATAGGCTACTGATGCGCGACAATAAAGAAGATAAAGGTTGACTCATTTGCACACTATACCTTATTCGTTGTGCTACTAATCGAGAACGCAATCACATGCATGCTACACCGCTATATCTAGCTTGACTAAGATTTTAGCGTGTTTGGTTTATTATTAGATTTGCTTGTCTAAGGACCTAAGTTTACGCATTTTAAGTGCTGTAAACCGAATGATTTCGCATAGACACAATTGCTTTAAGATAAGATTACTTAGCTGGTAATGCCAACCTTTTTAGCATAAAACCGAAACTGTGGTGGTTTTGTCATTAAAATCCATCGCTAAGAAGGGTTTTAGACCTGCGCTGATTTTCTTAATCCGCTACAATTAGACCATTAAACTTATTTAATTTGATGCCTATCTATGTACGACTTATCTCGACGCTTATTATTTAAACTATCACCTGAGACCGCACACGAGTTGACCATTGATTTGCTCGGTGCCAGTGGCCGTCTCGGCTTAACCCGTCTATTGGTAAAAAAACCAAGCGCGCTGCCTGTATCAGTGATGGGCATAGAGTTCCCTAATCCTGTCGGACTTGCCGCGGGTCTTGATAAAAACGGTGACGCCATTCAGGGTTTGGCGGGTTTAGGCTTTGGTTTTATTGAAATAGGTACGGTTACGCCACGCGCACAACCGGGTAATCCCAAGCCGCGTTTGTTCCGCCTGCCAGCAGCAGAGGGCGTGATTAATCGTATGGGTTTTAATAACCTTGGTGTCGAGCATTTATTGGCGCGTGTGCAAGCAGCCAATTTTTCAGGCGTGTTGGGGATCAATATCGGCAAAAACTTTGACACACCGGTTGAAAACGCCGCCGATGATTATTTGTATTGTTTGGATAAAGTTTATGGTTCTGCCAGTTACATTACGGTCAACGTAAGTTCGCCGAACACCCCAGGACTGCGCACATTGCAATTTGGCGATTCGCTGAAAAACTTACTGGAAACGTTGCGTCAACGCCAAGAAGACTTGACCGCTTTGCATGGTAAGCGCGTTCCTTTAGCCATTAAGATCGCACCAGATATGAGTGATGAAGAAATTACCGATGTGGCGCATATTTTAATAGAAACTGGTATGGATGCGGTGATTGCAACCAATACAACGGTTTCCCGCAAAGGTGTTGAAGGCATGTTGCATGCCGATGAGGCGGGTGGCTTGTCTGGTGCGCCAGTGCGCGAGCAAAGCACGCATGTGGTGCGTGTGCTGGCTGAAACATTAGCTGGTCGCTTACCTATTATTGCTGCAGGCGGCATTACTCAAGGCCAGCATGCGGCTGAGAAAATTCAAGCCGGTGCAAGTTTAGTGCAGGTTTATTCTGGCTTTATTTATAAAGGTCCTCAGTTAATTCGCGAATCGGTGGATGCGATTGCTGGACTGCGTAAACAGTAAGGTCGTCAATTAAATACATAAGGTACCTCTGGATAACGTTACCGAGGACGTTAACACAAGGCGCAACGACCAACGGGAGTAACAGCCAAAGGCTGACCCGTAGTGAGAGCGCTAGCGAATCAAAACTTGCGAAAAAGCGCAGTTTACAACGAGTAAATGAGTATTTTGAGTAAGTTTTTAACGCAGTGGCAGCTACGCAGGTGGTTATTCAGAGGTTTCATAAGTGAGGCTCCATTGCAGAGCCTCACCAATCACTACAAAGCCAAGTCAACCTACGGCATTGAGCTCATTAAGTCGATGGATGCCGGCAGTGCCACGATAGCCGTCCCAGTTATCGCCACGGCCTTCACGCCAGCCGTTTAACCAAGCTTGGCGGGCAGATAATAAGTTAAAAGGACAGAGTTCGCGCGACTTACCAGTGACACCATGTTGGTAGCCACGTAAAAAAGCACGTTCTAACGGATCACGCTTGAGTCTTCTCATTGGGTATAGCCCTCAGTTTTTGACTAGAATGTTGCCGCAGGCTTTTAAGTAAAGCCTTATACTGTACAGTTTCAAACCACTTGCTTTACGATCAGTCTCGAGTGCGCAAATAGAAAAGCACGTACGAGTTCTAACCAATGATTGCTTCGGTTGGAATGATTGTTTGGCTATATATAGATGCTGTTTTTTTGAGTAATCAGCATAAGTGACAAATTGTTTCGAAAAGAAATGGCGCAAAGCGAGTGTTATCAACGCTTTCCATTTTTACAAACGTTTTTAGATTGTCAGTCGACAGCCTTGCAGAGGATCGAATGCAGCGTGATAAAACCGATGAAAGGTCATCGAAATTGTCGACTCAATATTTTATTTGCACCCTTGATGCACACACTGAGAATTTTATGCCTGAGCAAAAAGAAGTTGAACTGTATTTAACATGCCCAAAGAGCCTTGAGGGTCTGTTACTGGATGAAGCGCAGTCGCTTGGCTTGACCGATGCCCGCGAACAATTATCCGGTGTTTCCGGTCGTGGCACCCTAGAAGATGCTTATCGCATGTGTCTTTGGTCACGTTTGGCTAACCGCGTACTCTTAGTGCTCAAGCGTTTCAGTGTGAAAACCGTGGAAGATCTATATCACGGCATCAATGATTTGGATTGGTCAGAGCATCTGCAAGCCAACGGCACTTTGTCGGTGGAGTTTACCGGGCGTGGATCGGGCATTGATAACACC
>SMEN01000455.1_pt1 | contig 11597 bp, 12 predicted proteins | sample 2456271 | NCBI WGS metagenome assembly SMEN01 (sample SAMN10132593, study PRJNA489261) | soil metagenome | isolation source: day1 control-loamy sand soil ammended with raw manure from dairy cow... | place: USA | collected 2015-04-01 | reverse complement strand
GGTCAGCCCGAGATCTTTGTCAATGAGCTGGCCATGCGGCCACATAACACCGGCCACTGGACCCAGGATGGCTGTGTGACCAGCCAGTTCGAACAGCACCTGCGTGCCGTCCTCGACTACCCGCTCGGATCCACCGAGACACTGGCCGGGTGCACCGTCATGGCCAATGTGCTCGCCGCTGATAAGGATCCCGAACAGCCGATGGCCCGCCGCATGGCCGAGGTCTGGACCCGCTACCCGAATGCCAAGATCCATCTCTACGGCAAGGGATTCCGCCCGGGGCGCAAGATCGGCCACGTCAACATGGTCGGATCCGATGTCGAACAGGTCCGCGCTGACGCCACTGCCGCCGCCAACTACCTGGTCACGGCAGTCTGGGCTTAAAACCCCGCTTGTCGACGCCCACCTCACCGTCCCACACACGGCACGGTTGTCCGTGGTGGGCCTGCACAGATTAGACTTTCCTGCGAAAACACTTATCAGGCGCGTATCTGGAGGAGAAAACAATGGCACCACTCGTCGGACTGATCATGGGATCTGACTCGGACTGGGACACCGTCGAACCCGCAGCCGAGGCACTTGCCGAATTCGGTATCCCCTTCGAAGTCGGGGTCCTGTCCGCACACCGCACCCCGGAGCGGATGCTCAGCTACGCGAAAACCGCCCACGAACGCGGCATCAAGGTCATCATCGCCTGCGCCGGAGGTGCCGCCCACCTGCCCGGCATGGTGGCCGCCGCCACCCCACTCCCGGTCATCGGTGTCCCCCGCGCACTGAAGGACCTGGACGGACTGGATTCCCTGCTGTCCATCGTGCAGATGCCCGCCGGTGTACCCGTGGCGACCGTATCCATCGGTGGTGCCAAGAACGCCGGCCTGCTCGCCGTCCGCATCCTCGGTGCCGGTGATCCGACACTGGTACAGAAGATGGCCGACTACCAGACCGATATGGCCGCCCAGGTCGAGGCCAAAGATGAGGCGCTGAAGAAGCGCCTCATGGGCGAGTAGAACACCACTGCCGTGAACCCGATTCTTGTGCTCGGCTCCAAGGTGGTGGACGGCCGGATCGATTCCCTCCTCGCCTCCCGACTGGACCGGGCGGCGCAACTATCCGGTGTGGTGCCCTCCACCCCGGTAGTGGTCAGCGGTCTCGGGGAAGCCGCCCCCATGGCCAACTACCTGCGGTCCCTCGGTGTGTGGCACATCATCGAGGAACCCGCCGCAACCAGCACCAATGAGAATCTGGAAAACTCCCACGCACTGCTACCCGATACCAGGCGATGGACCGTGGTCACCAATGATTTCCACGCCTGGCGAACCTATCTCTGGGCCTGGCATCTGGGCATCCCGATCACCGTGGTCACCGCAGTCACCCCTGCCAGCGTGCGATCCCAGATGCTGATCCGCGAATGCCTCGCCCTGCCACATTCCGCCCTCCGGGTGGTGTGGCGCAAGATCGTGGGTTAGTTGACCTTCGGGGAAACCCCATAGTCCAGTTCCACGAACTGCCCGAGCTGACGCACGCCGGTCAGGCTCAGCTGATCACTGGTGAGGCGACGGGGAAACGATGGCCGACCAGAGGGCAGAAACACCGGTGCCACCGTCATGATGATCTGATCCAGGGCACCGGCATCAAGAAACTGCCCGGCCAGGTCACCACCACCCATCACCCACGTTCTCAGCCCATCAATATGTGGCAATAGATCGCTGACCGGGCCATTGATGATACGCACAGTCGTTCCCTCATAAACCGGAAGATCCCGGGATGAGAACACCCAGATCGGGCGCTTCGCGTAATTCTCCGTCAAGTGGATGGGTGATTCCAGCTCCCGGAGCAACCATTCATAGGTGGTGGAGCCCATGACCAGGACATCAATATCAGCCAGGAAGTGGTTGATATCATCTGCAGTGTCTGCAGCTCCGGAAACATCAAATAACCACTGCAGTGAGTCCTCATCATCAGCAAGGAATCCATTGACGGTGGTGGCGGCGTTGTAGATGACAGTCATGGGGGTCCAATTACCTGCGTTTCGCCCGCCACAGGCTCACCGTGGCCAGCACCAGAACCAGGGCCAACAGGGCTGGCCAGACCTTCGGCTCCGGCTGCACCACGTTGATCACCGCCTGGATGACCGCGATGAAAGCGAAGAACCCCAGGAAACCGATGAAGGAATCCACTTGCAATTTTCTGCGCTGGGCTTCTGATTGATCCCGGGGTTGGTTATTACTCATGGCCACCACATTAGGCCTTCACACCACCTGCGGTCAGCCCGGACACGATGCGACGCTGGAAGATGAGCACCATGACGATCAATGGGATGGTGACCAGAGCTCCGGCAGCCATGACCGATGCATAGGGGTACTCAAAGGAGCTGGGTCCGGAGAAACGCGCGATGGCAACGGTGACCGGTTCTGTGGCAGTGGTCGATAGCTGGCGTGCCAACATGAACTCATTCCAGGAGGCGATGAAGGCCAGAATCGCGGTGGTGAAGAGCGCCGGGGCGGCCAGGGGCAGCAGGATCTTCCGGAAAGCCTGCCCACGGGAGGCTCCGTCGACGCGTGCCGCCTCCTCCAATTCCCACGGCAGTTGCCTGAAGAAGGACACCAGTGTGTAGATGGTCAGTGGAAGGGCGAAGGAGATATTCGGGATGATCAGTGCCTGGTAGGTGCCGATCCAGCCTATATCACCGAAGAGCTGGAACAGTGGTGTCACCAGGGCGATGCCGGGAAACATGGATGCTGCCAGGATGATACCCGTGACGATACCCTTGCCGGGGAAGTTCAGACGTGCCAGTGCGTAGGCGGTGAACACCCCCACCATCACCGCCAGGATGGTGGTGGTGAGACTGACAATCAGCGAGTTTCCGATCGCCGCCAGGAAGTTGTTACCCTTGTCGGTGGCCAGGGCATCACGGAAATTCTGCAGCGTGACATGGGTCGGCCACGGTGTGGTGTCGAAGGTATGCCGTGAATCACGCAGTGCTGTGACCACCATCCAATAAAACGGTGCCAGGCCCCAGAAGAGGATGAACACCACGCCCGCATAGTTGACGATCAGGCCCTTGGTTTTCTTGGTCATGATGATGTCACCTCATTCGCCACTGCGGCACCGCTTATTCCCACGCCTGCCCCGGCGATCTCCGGGCCGGAGTTCCGGGGTTTCTTTCTCCGCCGTTTTGTCTTCTCCATGCCACGCTGCCCGGATACATCAGCGCCGAGGAAGCGGATCATCATGAAGGCGACGAAGAAGATCAGCAGGAAGATAAGAGTGGACAACGCCGATGCGGAGTTGAAGTTGTTCTGACGCATGTCCTCCACCACAAGCTGGGAGATGACCGCTGTGGGAGAGTTGGAGGATGCGGAGATCATGATCACCGGGAGGTCGTACATGCGCAGGGCATCGAGGGTGCGGAAGAGCACCGCCACCATCAGTGCAGGCTTGACCAGGGGGAGGGTGATCCTGGTGAACTGCTGCCACGGGGTGGCACCGTCGACCCGGGCCGCCTCGTAGGTGTCCTTCGGAATCATCTGCAGACCCGCCAGGATGAGCAATGCCATGAAGGGGGTGGTCTTCCAGACATCTGCCAGGATGACAGCGGCACGTGCGGCCCATGGGTCTGTGGTCCAGCTGATATTCAACCCGAATAATTCATTGATGATTCCGCGCGGTGCGAATAGGAACTGCCACAGCTTCGCGGTCACCGCAGTCGGGATGGCCCAGGGGATCAGGACCGCTGCACGAACCAGTGCGCGACCGCGGAAGTCCTTGTTCATGATCAGGGCCATACCCATGCCGAGTACGGTTTCCAGGGTCACGGTAACAACGGTGAAGAACAGGGTGATTCTCAGCGCCGGCCAGAAATCTGTGGCCAGTGTGCCCGGTGGGCAGGTCCCCACTGTTCCATCGGCACCCATGCAGCGTTGGGTGAGCCAGTAGAGGTAGTTTTCAAAACCGGCGAATCCGCCGTCGGCGAACAGACCGGTGGTGGGATCCAGGCCCTTATCTGCCTGGAAGGATAGCCAGATGGCGCGGACAATGGGGTAGCCGATCACCACCGCCAGAACAATCATGGCAGGCGCGATCAGCCACATGGCTGAGCGTGCCTGTTTCATTTTGGCCATGCTTCCAATGCTCCTTGGATAGGGGACGGATGAGGGGGGGAACTGGAAAACAAATGTGTTACTTGGATCATAGAACCCTCAGGGGGGTGAGGGAACAGGCACCCACCTACTTATAGAGATCGTCTCTGAGCTTCACCCCGTGTTCCAGCCACATCTTCAGCGCAGCCAGCATGCTCGTCCACCCCATACAGTTGCCGAAAGCGTCCTGCGTGCCCTTTGTGGTCGGATGCCAACCATGCTCGGTGATGGTCAGTTTGGTGCGGGTGTAATCATTGAATGCCTCAAAGAGGAAGGTCACTTCTGTGACACCGTGATCGGAGACCGTATCCGTTCCCTCCCATTCGATTACGAGTCGGCGGGAATGGGATGCTTCCTGAACCCGGACCTGGAACGCGCCGGGGAAGTCCGCAAACCCCCAGATCACCGTGGCCCCGGATTCCATGCGGCCGTGTGCCCCACCGGTGGCGAAGTACCTGGAGATCTGTCGTGGATCCACAATTGCTTCGTAGACCTGCCCGGGGCAGCGGGAGATGTAGCCGTAGACGGTGAAGGAGAGTTGGTCAATGACCGGGGATGGCAGTTGGGATGGCAGTTGGGATGACACGGTGGGTGCTCCTCGAGGGGAAGGGGACTGGAGGCAACTGGACTACAACTGAATGACAAAACTCCGGCCACCCAGGTGACCGGAGAATTATGTTTTCATGAGGTGCGTCCTACTGGGAGGCACTTTCAATGGCTGCCTTCATGTCAGCGGTTGCCTGGTCGACATCGACGTTGCCGTTGATGGCTGCGTAGGCGTTGTCCTGAACTGCCTTGGAGATGGCGGGGTAGAAGGGGGAAACCGGGCGTGGTGCCGCGTTTTCCAGGGATTCCTTCAGTGCCGGCAGGTATGGGTACTGCTCAACCAGGTCCTCATCGTCGTAGATGGAGGCGAGTACCGGTGGGAAGGAGTTGTCGGCGAACCAGGTCTGGTTCTCCTCATTGATCACGAATTCGATGAAGTCGCGGGCGGTGGCCTTGTTCTCGGAGTTGACGTTGATGCCGTTGTTGTAGCCACCCAGTGTGGAAACACCGACACCATCCTGGCCAACGAGTGGCTGGACCTGGAACTTGCCTGCGGTTGCCTCGGCGTCCTCGGCATTGGTGTACATATATGGCCAGTTGATGGCGTATGCGGTCTCACCAGCGGTGAAGGCGAGGTTGGTCTCCTCCTCGGTTGCTGCGGTGGAGGCGGAGGAGATGGTGCCGTCTTCGTAGGCGTCGACAAGCGCCTGCAGGCCCGCCTTGGCCTCATCGGAATCAACGATCACGTTGCCATCATCGTCCAGGACGGAGCCGCCCCAGCCTTCCATGAAACCGATGGTGTTGACGGTCAGTCCCTCGTACTGCTTGAGCTGTGTGGTGAGGCAATCAACCCCGGCCTCTTCAGCAAGGGTGCAGGACTCGACCAGATCTGCCCAGTTCTCCGGCGCCTCCGGAACGATCTCGGTGTTGCGGTAGAGGAGCTGACCGTTGGTGTTCTGTGGCAGGGCGTAGAGGGTGCCCATATAGGTTGCCGAATCAACGGTGGATTCGAGGAGTCCGGAGGTGTCGACCTCCAGATCGCCTTCGAGTGGTGCGAGCCACTGATTGGCGGCGAAGTCCGCGGTCCAGATGACATCGAGTGCCATGACATCGTAGTCGGAGTTGCCGGCCTGCAGGGACTGGACGAGGGTTTCGCGCTGCGCATCGGCTTCACCGGCCAGCTCGTTGAGAGTCACCTGCTCATCCGGGTTCTCCTCATTCCAACGATCGATCACGGGAATGATCTTGTCGGTATCATTCTTGCCCATGGCGAAGGTGATCGGGCCGCGGCCCTCTTCGCCCTCGCTGGCTGCGGTGGTGGTTGTGTCATCGGATTCGGTGTCGGAGCTGCAACCGGCCAACGCGATCGCTGCGATCAGGGAGGTTGCGGCAAGCGATACGCCGGTCTTACGGGAAAATGTGGACATTGATAGTCACCTTTCTTAGCAACAGGTGATTTCAATCTAATGACCTTCGACACGTTTCCGCATGAAAATAGGTTAAATCACCCCCGTGTTGGGGCTGTGCTTTGCGACGTCGCCGCACCCACCTGGCCGGGGTCAGCTGAGCCGTTCGCCGCTGCTCGGGTCAAAACGGTGTGCGGTCGCCGGATCAAAGGCGAAGGTCACACTGTCCCCCGGCGCTGGAACCTCGGTGTCCGCCCACCGGGCCACCAGACGCTCCCCACCGCAGGTGGCATAGACATAGGACTCGGAGCCGAGTTCCTCAACGATATCCACCACTCCGTCAACAGCGGTATAACCTGCAGGTATGTCATCGGTGACCACGATCATGGATTCCGGACGAACCCCCATCGTGACACCTTCCCGGGGGAAGAGGTTCATGGATGGTGATCCGATGAACCCCGCGACAAAGGCGTTGACCGGGGCGTCATAGAGCTCCCGGGGCGGAGCCACCTGCTGCAATAACCCATCCTTGAGTACTGCAACCCGATCACCCATGGTCATGGCCTCGACCTGGTCATGGGTGACGTAGAGGGTCGTGGTGCCCAGGCGGCGCTGCAGGGCGGCGACCTCCGCACGTGTCTGGACACGCAGTTTGGCATCCAGATTGGATAGTGGCTCATCCATCAAAAACACCTTGGGATTGCGTACGAGTGCGCGCCCCATGGCCACACGCTGTCGCTGGCCACCGGAAAGATCCTTGGGCTTGCGGTCCAGAAACTCGGTGAGACCGAGGATCTCCGCAGCTTCATTGACCTTGGCATCGATCTCTGACTGTGGCAGTTTGGCCAGTTTCAGGGCAAAACCCATATTCTTGGCCACCGACATATGCGGATACAGGGCATAGTTCTGGAACACCATCGCAATGTCACGATCCGCAGGTTCCTGACCGGTGACATCCTTACCATCGATACTGATCACCCCGGACTCAACATCCTCCAGGCCCGCCAGCGCACGGAGCGTGGTGGATTTGCCACAACCGGAGGGGCCGACGAGGACAAGAAACTCACCGTCGGCGAGTTCAAGATCCAATTCGTGGACGGTGGGTCGCTCTGCGCCGGGGTAACGGATGGTGACTTTATCAAAAGTAACGGTGGCCATAACTAAAGAAGTTAGCAGCGTCACAGAGCTTTGTGTACACGTGCCCGGCCACAGCAATTACAAACGCTCGGTAACCTTCTCATTTTCCGCGATCTGATCAAGACGGACCGTGTCGGCGAGACCGGCGACAACCACTGCCGAACCCCCGGCTGCCAGGGGAGCGAGCACCTGACTGGTGAAGCTCGCCCAATCCGACCACCCGGTGCTGAGCACGCGGGCCTTCGGGGTGACACCGGTGGCATCCACGATGTCTGGGAGAGCGCGGGTGGGGTTGAAGAACTGATCCCCGTAGAAACGTACGGTGGGGCCGAAATCAACTGCCCCCTCGGGAAGATCACCACCGCTTTCCACAACACCGCGGCCGAAGGGATCATCACTGACGAGGATGACATCACCATTGCTGCTATTGGCTTCAAAACGGCCGGGTGCGGTGAACACCGCATCAGCCTCTGCGGATCCGAAGATGACATCAATGTTGGTGGCCAATGCGCCGAACACAATCACCGCGGCCTGCCAACTGACAGGAAGATCGATGGCGATGGTGGAGTCTTCATCAAGATCAAGTTCCTCAAGGAGCATATTGCCGACCTTCGAAGCCCAATTATCCAAGGTGATGGCTGAGAAATCGAGGCGGGCTCCGGTGTTCTCGTTATAGACAGTCAAACGAGGTGAAGCGGGGTCTGTTGAAAGAAGATGGGAGAGCAGTTCCATGAATGCCAGGTTAGGGAAAAATCCCGGCGGGCGTACGATTGGGGCCTCAACACTGTGTATCCGAGCTGGTTGAGAGCACACCTCTATACCTCCTTAAAACCTGATCCCCCCACCATCATTAATTCTCAAGCAGTGGGTGACCCTGCGTGGAAGCTGAGGATCAGTTCACGCAGCGTGGTCCGTCACCACCGGCATCGATCTCAGGGCTGAGGATCGGTTCGCCGGAGGCATCCCCACCGGGCTGACCGACGGAACTCGGGCTGGCTGCGACCTCCGCGGTGGGGCCGGCGTAGTCGAGGTGCGAGATCACGATGAGGGTGTCGGAATCCAGGGATTCATTGACCATCACGGGCAGTCCACCAAGTTCACGTGCCACAGCCTGTGCCTGCGGATCGCTCGGGTCGGCGGCCAGAACCTGGGACTCGAAGTAGAGGCCCTCAATGGCGTTGCCGGTTTCCTCGATTGTGTAACCCAGGCCCTCAAGGTGAGCAGCCACACCTGCGGCAAGACCAACGGTGCCGGAGGCATTCAGAACATGAACCATGGTGTCGGCGTTATCAGGGATGTCCTCGGCTGGATGATCCCCGCTGGGTTGATCGGCAGGAGTAGGTTCCTGGCCGCCGAGTGCCTCTTCGAAGAATGCCTGAACCTGTACGGGATCGACGGTGACAACGGATTCACCATAATCCCCCACACCGTCAATCGAGGTCACCGGGATGGTGGTGAAGGTGACATTACCGCCAGCGAGGTTCTGCAGCTGGGTGGCGAAACCCATGACATCCCAACCGTCGTCGATGATGACCGAGCGCATGACAGCATCAGCCAGAGCGGAGAGTTTGGAGGGGTTGGTGAGGGTGCCGGATGAGAGTACCTGGTTGACCAGCGATGCCATGAAAGCCTGCTGGCGGACGATACGATCGAGGTCACCACGGGGGAGTCCATGCCGTTGACGGACAAACGACAGGGCATCGGACCCGCCGAGGGTCTGTCGTCCCGCAGCGAAGTCCGCACCGGAGAGAGGCTCGTTGACCGCATTGTTGAGGCAGACATCGACACCACCGACAGCATCAGTGAGCAGGACAAAGCCAAGTAGGCCGATTTCGGCATAGTGGTCGACGGTGATGCCGGTGAGGTCAGAGACAGCATCGATCAGGCCTTCCCGTCCGGACTCCTTGGAACGCGTCTCCAATTCGGAATTATCGGAGAAGCCCTGCCCAAGAAGTTCAGTCCGTCGCGCATCCTTATGCGCGCCATAGACACCGTTGATCTTCATGTTGCCGTACTCATCATCGTGGATGTACGTATCCCGGGGGATGGAGACAGCCGTTGCGGAGGAACCATCATTGGGGACACGGATGACCATGATGGTGTCGGTGTTGTCGTTTTCCTCATCACCGGCACGGAGCATGGATATCTCATCGTCGGAAAGCTGGTTGCCCTGGGCATCGGAACGGGAATCCGAACCGACGAGCAGAATATCGGTCGCGCCATCGCGGGCTTCGCCGTCCCTGACACCCTCACCGCCGCCGAGTGTGAGATTGCCCGCATTTGCCACATCGCCGATGCTTCCGACTGCGAAATAACCCAGACCTGAGATCAGCAACACGAGCACCGACAGGAAAGCAACAACGGCCCTGACCGCGAGGGGTCCCGCCTGTCTGGTGGACTGTACTGCTGCGGGGGCAGCCTGGATATCCCGGACTGGGCGGTAATTTTCGGTCACGGTGCAGTGAACCCTTCGCGGATGGATTGGCGAGGGCGGCAATCGTTCACAGCCCTCGAATAAAGACACTGTCTAGGGATCTTAGGACAACTCCGACCGATTTCCTCAACGGTTGTCGGGAGTGGCAGATGTTTTAGGCGTTTAAGAACCGCTAAGCTCTGCTGGCTGTGAGCAATCGTATTCCACCCATCGCCGTAATCACGGTGACCTATTCGCCCGGGGAATACCTGGTGTCCTTCCTGGATTCCATTCCTGCGGCGACATCCCGCGACACCGTTGTCATCATGGCGGACAACGGTTCCGTTGACGGTGTTCCCGAAAAGGCGGCGCAGGAACGAAGCAATGTTGAGTTTCTGCCCACCGGGGGAAACCTCGGTTATGGAACCGGTGTCAATGTGGCAGCGCGTGCCCTGAAGGCGCGACGGGAATCCGGGGAGATCGACAATGAGTTCTTCCTTGTGTCGAATCCCGATGTCGTCTTCGGCGAAGGATCCATTGATGAGTTGATCGCCTGTGCAAACCGTCATAAAGCATCTGGATCAGTGGGCCCGCTGATCCGGGAGGCGGATGGCTCAGCGTACCCGAGTGCGCGCGCCGTCCCGACCCTGGGCAATGGCATCGGCCATGCCCTGTTCAGTTCGATCTGGAAGAATAACCCCTGGTCGGCGGCCTACCGCGATGATGATGATATGGAATCGGAACGACTGGCCGGCTGGCTGTCGGGCTCATGCCTGCTACTCCGGTGGGAGGCCTTCGATGCCATCGGAGGTTTCGATGAGCGCTATTTCATGTACATGGAGGATGTCGATCTGGGGGATCGACTGGCGCGTGCCGGGTATGACAATGTTTTCTGCCCATCAGCGCAGATCACCCATGCGAAGGGCCATGTGGCGGGCAAACACCCGGAGATTCTCCTGCCGGCCCACCACGAGAGTGCATACCGATTCCAGGCTGACCGGCTGCACAAACCCCAACAGGCACCGATTCGCCTTGCGCTTCGTGTGGGCCTGAAGATGAGGGCCCTGTTAGCGGTTCTCATGTCCAGGATGCGAAAATAATTATCGGGACTATGTTTTTTAATTATTAATTATGTGGGGCTGGTTTTCCACACTCCGGTGCGGAGGACCTCAGATCCATGGTCTGAAGAAATTCATATTCAACTGCCCTCATTACTACTAGAGAGTGAAAACAGGAATACATGTCTGTCTCTGAAAACCCCGACCACGTGGATGTGGATGCTGTCATTCTTGTCGGTGGCAGGGGGACACGTTTGCGTCCCCTGACCATCAACACCCCGAAGCCGATGCTGCCAACCGCGGGACATCCGTTTTTGAAGCACCTGCTGGCACGCATCAAGGCGGCTGGCATCAAGCATGTCATCCTGGGGACCTCCTTCAAGGCTGAGGTTTTTGAGGAGTACTTCGGTGACGGTTCGGAGCTTGGACTGGAGATCGAGTACGTGGTTGAGGACAAGCCACTCGGTACCGGCGGTGGTATCCGTAACGTCTATGACAAGCTGCGCCATGACACCGCCATCGTCTTCAACGGAGATGTGCTCTCGGGGGCGGATCTGGGGTCCATCCTGGAGACCCACCGTGAGAAGGAGGCGGATCTGACGATGCATCTGGTCCGCGTCCCTAATCCACGGGCTTTCGGATGTGTCCCCACCGACGCTGACGGCAGGGTCCTGGAATTTCTGGAAAAGACGGAAGACCCACCGACGGATCAGATCAATGCGGGTTGTTATGTCTTCCAGAAGGAACTCATCGAGGCGATCCCCGCTGACCGCGTTGTGTCCGTGGAACGGGAAACATTTCCGCAGCTGCTGCAGGAGGGCAGGAAAGTTGTCGGTCACGTGGACACCTCCTACTGGCGCGACATGGGCACCCCAGACGATTTCATCCGGGGTTCCGG
>SMEN01000633.1_pt1 | contig 11652 bp, 9 predicted proteins | sample 2456271 | NCBI WGS metagenome assembly SMEN01 (sample SAMN10132593, study PRJNA489261) | soil metagenome | isolation source: day1 control-loamy sand soil ammended with raw manure from dairy cow... | place: USA | collected 2015-04-01 | reverse complement strand
TTTTGAGGAATTTTGGTGCCCAGAAGAGGACTCGAACCTCCACACCCGAAGGCACATGGACCTGAACCATGCGCGTCTACCAATTCCGCCACCTGGGCTCTGACTGCTCAACTTGTTTTATAAACACGCCTAAGCAAGACAGAAGAGAACTATAGCACTATTTTTGAAAATCGCAAACTATTTTCCGTGCTTTCATGCCAAACAGGAATAAGGGCGGCACTTGCACTTCATAAGAATCGCTTTTATGCTTATTGCTATATCAAGAGTTGGGACATCCCATGCCAACCTGTGTACCCGCACAAGGTGGAATCAAGATATGGCCAGCTGGCAATAAATGGGATCGTTAAGACAAGAACCCGCTGCCAGCGGGTTTTTTTATGGCTGCTCTACCCGGCATCCAAGGGTCCTTTAATCCAACTTGCTCACCCGGAACCTGGTTCCAAGAGCTAAACAGGAGCGTTTTATGTCTACTGCGTTTTACTACCACCTGACTCTAGATCAACACAGCTACCGCATTGTCTTGCACCCGGATTGTTCCCGGCTAGCTGTTGTATGCGAGTTGCACGCTGATACGGTCGGTGACTATGAGCCCCGTTGGCTGGGCTCCAGCTGCCGAGGTGGTTATTGGGCCCGCTTCCAACACAATATTGACAGCACCTTGCTGTTGAATATGGATGCCATTGCCCGTTTGATTGACGAGCATCGTTTAGGCCGCCCCGATACCGTGCTGGACACCGACCTGGAACCGGTACTGCAAGTAGGTGGACGCTTGCGCGCCCAGCCTTACCCGCAGCAACAAGCCGCTTAGTCCAGACGCGGCGCTTCTTCGCCTTTATCGCCCATACGCCAGTAGCTGCTGGCCCGGATGGCCCCTTTGTCCAGGCCGCGTTCCTGTATCCAGTACTCACGCAGTGTTTGCGCGACAGCATATTCCGCCGCCACCCAGACATAGCCCGTGCCGCTAAGCTCAGGCGCTGCGCGCAATGCATCCAGCACGCCATCCACTCCAGCCAGAGAGGGAATCCAGTTAACCGTAACGTGATCCGGCGTCTCCATCGTGCCTACTGTCAGCAAGCTACGCGCCAGCACATACACTTGCACCTTAACGGTAGCGGGCAGCTCATGCACGCGACGAGCCATGGCGGGAACGGCCGTTTCGTCACCAATCAGGATTTGCCAATCCAGATCTTTGCTGACCAGGAAAGAGCCGCGTGGACCGGCCACGCCCAGCTTGTCCCCTTCTTTAGCCTGCATGGCCCATTGGCACGCCGGGCCTTCACCATGCAAAACAAAGTCGATATCCATCTCTTGTTCTTGCTCACGATATTCGCGTGGGGTGTAGTCACGAATCGGTGGTTTTTCCTGACCCGCGCCAAAGGACATGCCACGCTCGCCCATCTGGGGCAGACGCAGTTCCTTGCTTACGGGGTCCGGAAAAATCAGTTTGACGTGATCGTCAAAACCGGGCGTGTAAAAACCATCCAGATCCGAGCCTGCCAGTGTGATGCGCACCATATCGGGGCCTAACTCACGTCGTTTCTTGACGGTCAGCAGCCGCAATTTCAGGGTATGAGCAACTTTTTGCGTTAATTGTTCAGACTGCATTCTTAAGCCTCCTTAGGCAAATTTCGTATTTCGGCAATGGCATTTTCCAAGATTGCCACTACCTCAGCCTGGCGCTCCAGGCTGGCCGTTGATTGTTCAAACATGGCCTGTTTCAAGGTGTGGCGGATCTGGACAAATTCCGGCAGCCAGCCCGTTTGATCCTGGGCGGCCTTCAAATCCTCGTCACTGCTATGTTCGGCCAACATCTGCCGTATCCACACCAGCTTGCGTCCTCGGTAGGTGAGCGACTGCAAGAGGTAATCACATTTTTCTTGCTGACCTCCCAGATACTCGCGACCTTCCTGGGTCAGGCTGTACATCTTGCGACGCCCTTCTTCCTCAATCAAAACCCAGCCTTGGGCGGCGCAATAGGCCAATGCTGGATAGACCGCACCGGCGCTGGGCACATAGCTGTTTTGGCTAAGCTGCGCGAAACGGCGGATCAGTTGATAACCGTGAGTACTGCCCTCTTTGAGCAGAACCATCAGCATGAGCTGCATGGCACGGGCCGAGTACTTTCTACCCTGACCCATATCCAGCAGCATGCGCTCGACATCCATTGTGTTGAATTTCATGTTCACACTCTTATGCTATATCACTCGACACATTCTAATGATAATGAGAATGACAATCAACTAGAAATTGAAATTAAAATAAAGTGTTGTGGAATGCTTGCATTTTTAAGCGGTTTTCCTCTATAATTTAATGCTTGAGTCAGGCGTCAGCCCGGATCTCAAAGCCCAGGTGGCGGAATTGGTAGACGCGCATGGTTCAGGTCCATGTGCCAGGTCCATGTGCCTTCGGGTGTGGAGGTTCGAGTCCTCTTCTGGGCACCAAAATTCCTCAAAAAACCGATCATCGAAAGATGGTCGGTTTTTTGTTTTCCGCGTCTGGAAACTAAGGTGTTTAAACACCTTGCACTGAAAAATCAGACAAAAAAACCGGAACGGAGATAGCTCCTGTTCCGGTTTTTGCAGCCACAGCCTGCCCTACCCGCCTCTATCAGTCCAAAGGCCGATGACGACGTTGCCAGAAAGGCTGGGCCTTGAATCGCTGCTCCATGCCATACAAGGCATGCTGAGCATTCAAATGGCCTAACAAACCCATCAAATAGTCTTTTTCATAGTTACGAGCGGGCTCCGGATTGCCTTGGATCAGGGCGACGGCCGCTTGGGCCGCTTGCGATCCGCTCCACAACGCAGTTGCCAGACCATTAGCGGCCAAGGGGTCCATCGCTGCGCCAGCGTCTCCCGCGCGCAAGATCCGGCCCTCCACAAAGTAGGACACCATGCAGCTAGCTGCGGCACTCACTTTAGGGCTGTGGTCTGCCATCTGACTTTCCAGACCCAGGCTTTCCATACGGACGCGCGCCGCATCGGCGCAGCTCAGCAAACCGGCCCACACCGTGCCATCACGGCTTAAACCATCTGGCAATAGATCCGAATCCGAGAACAAGGCCACCATCAAACGATGGCCCGGCATGGGCGACAAATACCACCAGCCCAACTCTACGGCTTCGATCAGAGAAGCAGCCAAAGGCTCAGCCCCTTCGGGCAAATCAAACACCTGCCAGGCTGCCACCAGCCTGTCCAGACGACGACGCTCGGCGGCAGCACCTGCCGACAGAGCCGCACGCCCCGTACAGTCAATAAGAGCACTACCTTCCAGGCTGCTGCCGTCCGCTAGTTGCGCAAGTACCCCCTCGGGCTTGTGCTCCAGACTCAAGACACGGGTGTTCAATACGGGAATGCCTTCTTTTTGCACGCGCTCCAGCAGTTCTTGCTCCAGATGCGCCTTATCCAGCAAATAGCCCTGCCCGTCTTCATCCTGCACGGTACGTAAGCCTTCACCACCCCATACCGAAAAACGCCCTTGCGAACGCAGCGCCACCTTCTCGGTCAGGCAAGTGGCCCAACCCAGGCTGGTCAATACCAAGGCCCCGCGTTCGGACAAGGTTTCGCCAAAAGAAGGCTGCGGCTCTTGCGGAGCCACCAACGTCACTTTCTGACCTTGCATACTCAGGCGACGCGCCGCCGCTAAACCCGCCACGCCGGCGCCAACAACAATAATCATGCCTTCATCCTCAGGTTCCCGCCTGCTTTGTAAGCGGAACAATATCCATAGAACCGCGCTGTACTTCTACATACAGCTGGGGCGGAACTCCCGCCAGACCCGCTGGCCCCGGACGTTTTACCACGACTCCCATCCGAGTCCAAAGCTCGATCATGCGACGCAAGCCATCGGTATAGCCCGCTTCCACATGCAAACCGATGCCTGCTGCGCCTCTCGCCCAAGGCACACGGGAATGGTAGTAACGCAAGCGCTCTTCCACACTCAGGTCTTCACGCATCAACTGTTTGTAAAACGCCTCTGGCAGGACATCCACCGGCAAGAGTGCAGGCCACCAGATCGGCGTGGGAAAACCGTCTGCCGTTTGGACCGCCTGGCAGCTAAAGGCATCGCCCTGCCAAGGCACTCCCATCCAGCGCGTCAAGTCTCCCGGCGCTTGTGGGCCAATCGGCGCACCCTGCCCGGTCAGATTCGGATTGCCCTTAAATACATTGACCGGGTTGAGCTGATAGCCCATGTCCTGAATCAATCCAGGCCGTTTTGACAGGGCCAGGCGGAAAGGCAAACGGGTTTGGTCTTTGCCCTGAAACAGTTCTGGATGGCGGATCGGCCAAGTAATTTCCACGCCCGGATGAAAAGCGCCACCCGAACAAGCATCCAAAGCTGCACGGGTCAGGGCCTCCGGTTGCAGGGCCAAGGGGATATCCTCTAGCACCTGGTAAGAGTCCATCTGTGCATCCTGATAGTCATTTTCGAACTGTCCGTCTGCCCACAGACTGAGCGTCTTGTATTGCGCAGCGGTCAGCGTCAGCCAGGAATGCGGACTGTCGGGATAGTTCACGCCATCGCCCAGCATCAAAGGCAAGGCATCGGAGCGCAGATCATCGCCGCCGGGCCGCCGGAAGGCCTTGAATACGCGTTGCCGTTGATCACGCGTCTGCGTGCCGGGCTCCGCCAAGGCTGCCAAGGTTTCCGGATCGGACAAGTCCCCCACATGTTGCCAGGCCGAGCCTAAAAATACCGCGCTGGCAACCCACTGCATCTGCCCACTACGACGCAATATAGGCAGCACATCACGTCGGAAAGAAACCTTGTCACCCGGTTCAGACAACTGGCCCAAGGCAATCATGGCTTCGCGTGCGGCATCATATAGAGTGACTACCGGTTCCATCTGCGGTGCGAACTTCGGACCACAAGACACAATCCACGCAGGCTCACATTCCACTTTCTGCCCATCGATCTGTACCGTCGCCTTTACCCAGCCGTCACACCAATCGTCATGCCAGCCATCATTATTGGTGAAGTCCCGCACGGGGTTTTGTTCGATAGCGGTACGCGATATCCCATCAGCAGGAAATACCAGCAAACGCCCTTGATCGTCCGTGCGTAGATGCCCCAGGGAAACATCCAGACTTTGCCAGAACCGGCCTTGCAGACGGTAGGCCGCGCCCGTCCCCTCGGCGTTGACCGCCACACCGCCAATTGCAAGCGGGCCGGGGTCGATCACCAGCATCTCTGCCCGCTTGTTTCCGCCGATGAAGGCATTGCGCTGCGCCCCTGGCACCCCCGGTGCGGCGTCTCCCCGGTCCATCGCATTCACAAAGCCATACCAGGCTGCCTTGGTGTTGGCGACGTGTACTGTCCAATTCGGTTTGAAGGAAGCATCCAGTTCGCGCACAACACGGCCTTGCTCGTCGTAGCCGTACAGACGAAAGCGCTGCACCTGTTTTTTAAGACGGCCCTGCGCATCTTTGAAGCCACCTTTGGGCTCGGCCATCAGCCCAGGGACTTCAGGTGCAGCAAACCATTCTGTGGCATTGCCTACTCTGGAAAAACCAATAGCTGGAAAGATGGCCACCTTGTTAATCTTGGCTCCTTTGGGAGCCAGTTCCTGCGCCTGCAAAGGCGAGATGGCCGATTTAAACCAGATGGGTGAGCTCAGGCTGGCCGCAGCGGCACTGAACAGAAAATCGCGACGTTTCATGATGGTCCCCTTCGATCGCCGCTATGGAGTCGGCGTATCGGTGCGCGTAGAAATGGTAGCTACAAACAGAATTATTTCGCGCTGAGCGGGAAGAAACAGGCCCTTCCCCCATCAGCTTTTCTGCTTTTTGCCACTATGACAGCAGGGAAAAAATCGCAGTTAAATTTTTTTAAAATTGTTGAAAATCTGAGACATTTTTTTACAAACTACCGGGTAGAGCAAATAACATCAACCAGCCGCCCAGCACTAGATAGGGCCCAAAATGAAGCGCCTGCCCAGCTTGTAAACGCCCACTAAGACGCAAGGCCAAAGCAACTAATAAACCTAGTGCAGAGGCAGATAGCAAAATTCCGGGTAAGGCTGCTACTCCCAGCCAAGCCCCTAATGCAGCCAATAATTTGAAGTCGCCATAACCCATACCTGAACGCCCGGTGATGCGCAAAAAAACATAATTCAAGAGCCACAGGATGCCGTAGCCAAGCGCCGCCCCCAGAACGGCCAAAGGCAAGCGGCTGAAAGTATGGTCCAGATTCACCAGCAAGCCCAGCCACAACAAAGGCAAGGTCAGACGATCAGGCAAGTAGCCCGTGTCCGCATCAATCCAGGCCAGCAAGGCCGTCCCGGCTATAAACACACAAGCCGCCAAGGTGGCAGGCGTCAATTGCCAGCGCCACCCTGCCCACAGCATCAACACTAGGGCCAGCCCCTGACACAGCCAACCCCATTGGCGATACGCCGTACGCGAACGCTCGCTCAGATCCGGGTCCAGCTCTACCGGCAAGTCCCAAGACAAGCGCCCGGCAGGCCAGAAAAAAACCAGGGCCAGCACCAGAGCAAGCCCCATCCCGGCCCAGGCATTGCCCCACGACGTCCACATCATATTGATCCTTCACTTGGGTTGAACGGCCGCGCTCCCGCTTAGCCCAAGCAGAACGCTGCCCAAATCCTAGCAGAGCTCTGCGCAGTTTTGATGACGTAAGCATTTTTTGCTCCTGCTCTGCTGAAACCCGATATCGGCATTTTTTTGTTACCCGAATCACAGACAGAGGCTCGCAAGGCTAGGCATAATGCGCTCAACCCTTTGTTTCGCATACGGATGAATAAGGAAGCTTTATGAACGACTTTTTGCCACACGCTGCGCGTACTCCTCGCCTACGCTCTTTGACCGGTGCGTTGCTCTTGGTCTGGATGGGCGCTGCGGCAAATACGGCCTGGGCCCAGCAGATCGAGGCCATTACCTTATCCAGCGCCGGTATGGCTGAAATCGAGCGCCAAATTCCCGTCGGTGAGAACGGTAGCGCCCAACTGCGCGTCCCGCTGACGCAAGTAGATGACATTCTTAAAACCCTGATGGCCATTGATGGCAAAAGCCGCATTGAATCGATGACGCTCTCGGGTCTGGCCCCGTTGAAAGAAGGTTTCGACAGCCTGCCCTTCGCGGCCAAGGATTTGCGCTCTCCAGCCGCTTTGGCTCAAGTGCTGCGCGGTCAGCAAGTCAGCGCCAGCTCGCAAGGTCGTCTGGTACGCGGTGCGGTGCTGGGAGTACAGACCACAGCAGCTACCAACGAACGCCCGGCTCAATCCATCCTGAGCGTGCTCAATGAACAAGGCCAGGTTCAGACTCTGGAACTGGGTGCGGATACCAGTCTGGAAATACTGGACGAAACCTTGCAGAAGCAGTTGCAGCAAGCCACCGCCGTGCTGGCTGGCCAAAGCAATCAGCAAGCCCGTGATATCCAGCTGCTTCTGAACAAAACAGACAGCCAGACCGCTCGCCTGTCCTATCTGATTCCAGCTCCGGTCTGGAAAAGCTCTTACCGTCTGATGATGGAAGATGGCAAAGCCCGTTTGCAGGCGTGGGCCATTTTTGAAAACACCAGCGGGGAGGACTGGAAAGATGTAAAAGTCACCCTGAGCTCAGGTTCTCCAGTCATGTTGCGCCAGCGCTTGCTGGAGCGTTACTGGAATGAGCGCCCTGAATTGCCAGTGGCCGTTGGCAGCTCGATGGCACCGCAGGCCGATACGCAGTCCACCTTGCAAGCCAAACAGGCCCGCAGAGTCAACAACGAGGCCATGCAGATGCGCATGGCCCCTGCCCCGTCTGCCGCTATCGCAGCTGGCTATATGGCAGACAGCCAGGCCGAACCCCAATGGGCCCCGGCCGGTTCCGGCTCCAGCACCCAAGTTCAGGAAGGTCTGACTCAAGTACGTTTCAGCCTGCCCCAGACATTAAGCGTGCCGACAGGCCAAACTGTCTCCGTCCCCTTCATTGATACCTCTTTGAAAGCAGAGTCCCTGTCCGTTTATCGCAGTGGCCAAGGCGGCGACCATCCCACAGCGGCTATCTGGGTGAACAATGAGCAAGCTTCCAGCCTGCCCCCAGGCATCATCACGGTTTTCAATCAGAAAGATGGCCATGTAGGCGATGCCGAACTGGCAGGTTTGCCGGCTGGCGAACAACGCCTGATCTACTTCGCGCAGGACAGCAAAGTACAGATTCGCGAAGAGCAGACTGAAGAGTATCGTTTGAGCAAAACGCGGGTTAGCGATGGGGTAGCACGTTCGGAATGGACTCGTATCCAGAACTACCGCTATGAAATCAAAGCCCCTAGCGACGAGGACCGTACCGTCCTGATCCAACTGCCCCGCCAGGATGGCTGGACGCTCAAGTCCGATGCCCATGACAGCGACACCGCCCAGGAACATCGTTTGAAAGTGAAAGTCGCCAAAGGCAAGACGGTTACTGTCACAGCTCAACTAAGCCTGCAAGACCATGTGGAATTGCGTCTGGAAGACATCGACGAGAACATGCTGCTGCAGTGGCGTGGGAATGGCGATGACAAGGCGCAACAAGCCAAGATGGACAAGCTGATTGATCTGCGCCGCCAGCTAAGCCAGGCCCAGCAAGCTCAGAACGAGGCTCAGGCAGGCTTGAATGACATCGTGGCTGAACAAGAGCGCATCCGCGCCAACCTGTCGGCCGTCAGCGCCCAAAGCAGCTTGGGAGAACGCTTTAGCGAGCAACTGGCCCAGCAGGAAGACCAGATTGCCAGCCAGCGCAAAGCCGTTCAGGAACAGCGAGCACGAGTACAACAAGCCCGCGAAACCTTTGAAAAGGCCCTGGCTGAACTGGGCTAAATCGTCCTAAACCGGTGCGGGCAGCTCTGCCTGCACCTGCTCCAAAAACGCGCGTATGGCATGGCCTTGCGCGCGTTCTTTTAAGCAGTACACAAACTCGCTTAAATGAGCCGACACATCGCTTAAAGGCAGGCTGATGATGTCCGGGTGCGCGGGCACTTCGCGCAAGGGCAATAAGCTGGCCCCCAAGCCACATGCAATGGCCCAGCCTATCGCTTCCCGACTGCCAATTTCCAATAACTGCGTGGGCTCCTGCCCGGCCTGACGAAACACCTGATGGCACAGTTCTCGTGTCATGGAGCCTGATTCGCGCATCAAGATGGGATAGCGGCACAACTCCACAATGCGCACCCGCTGCCGATTCGCCAAGGGATGATCCACCCGCAGTACGGCCACCAAGGGGTCCGACGCCAATAGCAAGCGCACCAGGCGCGGATCATCAACTAGCGCCGAGGACGCAATCACATCCAACTGATAATCATGTAAAGCACTTAAGACCCGCTGGGAGTTATCAATGCTCAAACGCATTTTTACGCCGGGGTAAGCCTGATGGAAATGCCGTAACACGGCCATGATGTAATACGGCCCGGTCGCCCCTACGCGCAGCAAGCCGCTTTTCAAATCCCGCAGATCACGCAGGCTGAAATCAATCTGAGCCGCCTGCTGCATCAATTGCTCTACCTGCGGCAACAGGCGCTCGCCCTGCTGACTTAAATAGACCCCTTTGCCCTGCCGGTAAAACAGCTCCACGCCGTAACGGGTTTCCAGCTGCCGCAGGTGCGAGGTCACGGTGGGTTGGCTGATGCCCAGTTGCTGGGCGGCCTTGGTAATAGAGCCACAATGAGCGGTGGCATGAAAGGACTTTAGTTCCAGAGCCAGCATGCTGCCGCTCTCCTTGGGAAGACTCAAAGCCCAAATTATCCGATGCTCGTATTACAGAAATTAGTTGTACTGTCATAGGGCCGCCATATACGCCTCCCATACTGACGTTCATGACATTCATGACAAGTCGGAATTCCGGGATGAGCGCCAAGCCTGCATTTTTAACCATACAAGGACTGCACAAGCAGTTCGGCTCCTTTACAGCCCTGGACCAGGTCAGCCTGGACATACAGGCTGGTGAACTGGTGTGTTTGCTGGGCCCTTCGGGCTGCGGCAAAACGACCTTGCTGCGCTGCATTGCCGGGCTGCAGCAGGCCGATCAAGGTATTATCGTGATGGCAGGCCGGGACATTACCCACCTGCCGCCTCAGCAGCGCGACTACGGCATTCTGTTCCAATCCTACGCTCTGTTTCCCAATCTGACGGTTGCCCAGAACATCGCCTACGGCCTGTCGCCGCGCAAGAATCTGGCGGCTCAGGTTCTTCAGCGCGTATCGGAAATGCTGGATCTGGTGGGCCTGTCCGGTTCAGAAAACAAATACCCTGCCCAGCTTTCAGGTGGTCAACAACAACGGGTGGCCCTGGCTCGCGCTCTGGCCCCTTCGCCCTCCCTGCTTTTGCTGGACGAACCCATGTCGGCCCTGGATGCCCAGGTGCGCGAACGCTTGCGCATTGAACTGCGCGCACTGCAAAAACAGCTCTCCATTACCACCTTGATGGTGACGCACGACCAGGAAGAAGCCATGGTCATGGCGGACCGGATTGCCGTGATGGAAAAAGGCCGCCTGGTGCAGTTTGATCGCCCCCAGGCCCTGTACCGTGAACCGGCTGATCCCTTTGTAGCGGGTTTTATTGGGGAGGCCAACTGGCTCCCCTACACCCCCATGCAAGACTGCGCGGTTCAGGTCGAACGAGTACGGCTGGACTTGAACCACGAAGCCCCCACCACCGCCGGGCGCCTGTTCATCCGACCCGAAAATATCAGGGTGCTGGACAATAACAGCCCCATCAGTACCTCGAACACCTTCCTGGCCGACATTGTGGACGGCGTTTTTCTGGGCCGTCACTACAAGCTGATTCTGCGCCCCGAGGGCATGAACGGCTTGACCATTCAGGCCATCGTCAACCCTGAGCAAGGCGACCGTTTACTGGCGCCGCTGGCCGCACGCCGCTGCCGTATCCAGCTTCCCAGCGAGGCGCTGCATGCACACCACTGATACCAGTCCTCAGCCTGGCGCTGCTGCTTTGGGCAACACCAGCCTGTATGGTTTGCCGGTTACTGAAGCCAGCGTAAACCACCCGTTGATCCGCCCCGTTTTGCCAGCCTGGATCGGCTCAGCCGCAAGACGTGCCTTATTGATTGCCCTGTTCGCGCTGCTGATTCTGTTTCTGGCGCTGCCTATGGTCTTCATTTTGCTGCGTGCCATTCAGGACGGCGACGGGCAATTAGTGGGACTGGGCCAGTTCTGGGCCATTATCAGTGCCCCCGGTTTTATGTCGATGGTGGGCCGCAGTGTGCTGGTCGGTATCAGCACGCTGATTATCGTCATCCCGGCTGCTTATGCTTTTGCCTTTGCCTTGCAGCGCTGCTGCATACGCGGTGCTGGCCTGTTTCGTGCTCTGGGTTTGCTGCCTTTGCTGGCCCCGTCGCTGATGCCAGGCTTGTCCCTGATTTACCTGTTTGGCAATCAAGGCGTGCTGCGCAGTTGGCTGGGCGGGGAATCGATTTACGGTTTTTGGGGGATTGTGCTGGGCGAAGCCTTCTATACCTTCCCCCACGCCCTGATGATTCTGAGCACCGGACTGGCCCTGGCGGACGCCCGCCTTTACGATGCCGCCCGAGCCATGGGTGCTAATTCCTGGCGTCGCTTCCTGACGGTCACGCTGCCCGCCAGCCGCTACGCCGTGTTCTCCGCCGCTTGCCTGGTCTTTACGCTGACCGTGACCGACTTCGGTGAACACGGCGTAGCGGC
>SMEN01000463.1_pt1 | contig 11652 bp, 14 predicted proteins | sample 2456271 | NCBI WGS metagenome assembly SMEN01 (sample SAMN10132593, study PRJNA489261) | soil metagenome | isolation source: day1 control-loamy sand soil ammended with raw manure from dairy cow... | place: USA | collected 2015-04-01 | reverse complement strand
CAGTTACCTGGCCAGCCAGCTAAGTATCGGTGCGGGCCTTCTGGCCAAAGCGGTGATTCTTGTCTAACTGCTCTCTGTAGCGCTTCGGGGTAAACCCTGTCTGTGCTGCAGCGAGAAAAGAACTATAGCACGATGAATTCGCAGCTTGCAAGTTTTTAACCAAGATATTTCATGGAAACAGGGCTCATTTAACTTAGACCCTTGTTATATATGAACAATCTAAAATGAAATTAGATGTTACAGATCTAGCGAGATCCTTATAGAAAGCGGTTCGCTACCGAAACCAATGCCTCAAACACCTTGATTGCCACCGCATGGAGCGTATAAATAGGCGTTTTCGCTGCTTCCGCTCATCTACATCTACAGTACTCATTATTAGCTTTAATGCGAAACCCCATTGATTTCACAGACAGACAGACAGACAGACAGACAGACAGACAGACAGACAGACGAAGAAGAAGGTGATGCACTTCTTGGACTCCGCCAAAGGCCAGTCAGCAGACTCCAGACCCAACCTGGCGCTCTACCCACGCAGGTTCAGCCCGTTGCAACCCCCCTCTATATATAGGGGCATGCAAATCAGCACTACTCAAAACAGTCTTCTATATATAGAGGGCTACGCCACCAAGCAGGTAGGAAGGCTGAAAGTCCGCTATTACAATAGACGCACAACTAACTCTGTATGCAGACTATGGCCCGTTCATCTTCTCACGCTCCTGCGGCACAGCTCAGCCTGATTGGCGAGGAGCTACTGTCCGGCAATCTCTTGACCGAGAACATCCTGACTCAGATTGCCCGCCTGCCCAGTGACTGGCGAGCGTCGCTGGATAGCCCGGAGCTGCAAGATACTTTGGGCTCTCTGGCTAAGTGGTTGAACAAGGAATGCCAGGACGACGCCTCTATTTATCCTGCAACCCCTTTTCGGGCCCTAGAGTTGCTGCCCTTGCAGAAGGTCAGTGTTGTCATTTTGGGCCAAGATCCATATCACGGCCCGAATCAGGCCCAAGGCCTATCGTTCTCCGTTCCTGATACCTGCCCGGCTCCGCCCAGCCTCCGCAATATCTTTAAAGAGCTGGAACTGGAGTACCCGGACACCCCTTTGCCGCCCAGCCATGATTTAAGCAATTGGGGTCGACAAGGGGTTTTGTTGCTGAATACATCGCTGACGGTAGAGGACGGTCTGCCCGCCTCTCACGCAAAGAAGGGCTGGGAACAAATCACCGACGCCTTGTTGATGAACTTGGCTCAGCAAAGTACACGCCCGATTGTCTATATGTTGTGGGGTGCACACGCGCAGGCCAAAGAGGCCTTGATACAGCAGCACTCTCAACATGCACATCTGATTTTAAAAGCCAACCATCCCTCCCCCTTGGCCGCGCGCCGCCCACCGATCCCCTTTATTGGCTGCGCTCATTTCCAGCAAGCCAATGACTGGCTCAAGGAGCAAGGTGCCACCCCCATACAATGGTTTGCCACTGGCCCTTAACCATCCGTTCCTCTTACCTGATCTAGAACCATGCCTTTAAGCCCTGCCAATTCAGAATTAAGCTCTCAAGAACAACATGCTCTTTGGTCGAGTGAGCTGCTCGAACAATTTAGCTGGCAATTCCAAGGGGAAACGCCCTTTGCTGTACCTCTTGCTTACCTGCCCTTGCTGGACGAGCTCTTCAAATTTGTCGATGAGGCCATCAAGGACTCTTTTGACCGTTCTTTATTCTGCTGGACTGATCTCAAGCAAGACAGCAAAGGCCTGACAGCCTGGTACCTGGGTGTCGAAGACTATGACGAGGTGCTGGAACCTTATATAGAGAACCTGTCGGCCCGCGCTTTGACACTGAACAACGCCGTGGAGCCACCGGCCTCTAAGTAAAGAGCAGCAAACCAAATCTTCACGAACAGTTCCAAGGGCCATAGCAGCCCCTTTATTGGCGCTGTCATCTAATGTGCGCCTTTCAATAAAGACAGGCGCAGGCATATAGCGCAAGCAATCGAACAGAGCCCCCACTCACCCCAAGCCGATTTGAATTAGCTTGGCCAGCATCGGAGCAAAATGGGCTCGCCTAGCTTGAGATAATTTTGAGCAGCTGTAGCGGGCTGATCTCGGCAAGCCTCTATACCTCTATATAGAGAGGGCTGTTTTGACTAGTGCTGATTAAGCAGACATAAAAAAACCCGGCCAAAAGACCGGGTTGCTCAGACAAAGGCGGGGCCTTATAAACCCCGCTTCCGTCGCTTAGGGCTGCACACCTGCAGCATGCGCCTGCTGATCCGCGTGATAAGACGAACGCACCATGGCACCAACGGCGGCATGGGTAAAGCCCATTGCATAGGCCTCGCGTTCAAACATCAAGAATTCGTCAGGCGTCACGTAGCGCATCACCGGCAAGTGGTGCCCGGATGGCTGCAGATACTGGCCGATGGTCAGCATATCAATATTATGTGCACGCATATCGCGCATCACTTCCAGAATCTCTTCATTGGTTTCACCCAGGCCGACCATCAGGCCCGATTTGGTCGGAACGTCTGGATGCAGCTTTTTGAACTCTTGCAAAAGCTTTAAAGAATGGTGGTAATCCGAACCAGGGCGAGCCTGTTTGTACAAACGAGGCACCGTTTCCAGATTGTGGTTCATCACGTCCGGAGGGCAGGCATTCAGGATGCCCAAGGCACGATCCAGGCGAGCGCGAAAATCCGGTACCAGCACCTCAATGGTGGTGGTGGGCGAGTGCTCGCGTACCTGCCGAATACATTCCACAAAGTGGGCTGCGCCACCATCACGCAAGTCGTCACGATCCACCGAGGTAATCACCACGTAGGACAACTTCATGGCCCCAATGGCTTTGGCTAGATTGGCGGGCTCGTTCTCATCCAACGGATCAGGACGGCCATGACCTACGTCACAGAAGGGGCAACGGCGTGTGCACTTGTCGCCCATGATCATAAAGGTGGCTGTGCCCTTGCCAAAGCACTCCCCAATATTGGGACAGGAAGCCTCTTCACAAACCGAGAACAACTTGTGCTCGCGCAGGGTTTCTTTGATCTCGTAAAAACGAGAATTCGGTGCCGCCGCCTTCACCCGAATCCATTCAGGCTTTTTCAGACGTTCTGCCTGCACGACCTTAATCGGAATGCGCGAGGTCTTGGCCTCGGCCTTCTGCTTTTGCGTTGCGTCGTATTCGACAACGCGAGGGCGAACAGTAGGTTTGGGATCGACGGACGTATCTGTAGGGGTGGTCATAGGCGTCTAAATAGAAAAACAGCGTGCGGGCAACATCACTAAACGATGAGCGCAGTGGCCAATTGTAGCCCCTTCGCTTTACAAGCGCCTAGAACAAAGGCGATAGTTTGTGCCAGACCCCTCTAATATAGAGGTCGATCCAACGATGCAGCAACACCCGAAAATAAAACCTGCACATACTATAAGTACGGAGACTTGCATGTCACATGAGCACCCCGCCGATCCCGTCCTGCTGGAACAGCATCAGGGACTGGCCCGCATCACCTTGAACCGGCCTGCGCAATACAACGCCCTGTCCGAAGAAGTGTTGGATTCTTTACAACACATTCTGGATACGCTGGCCCAAGACCCCAGCTTGCAATGCGTCATCATCCAGGCAACGGGCAAAGCCTTTTGTGCAGGGCATGATCTGAAACAGATGCGTGCCAACCCCGAGCACACCTATTACCGTGATTTGTTCAGCCGCTGCAGCCGCGTCATGCAAGGTGTACTGGCCTTGCCAGTGCCAGTCATCGCTCGCGTACAAGGCCTAGCAACGGCAGCTGGCTGCCAATTAGTGGCTACCTGCGATATAGCGGTAGCCAGCGATTCCACTCGTTTTGCGGTATCAGGCATTAATGTTGGCCTGTTCTGCTCTACACCGGCCGTTGCCCTGTCACGCTGCGTGCCGCCCAAGGCCGCCATGGAAATGCTGATGACAGGCGAATTCATCAGTGCCCAGCGGGCGCAGGAACTAGGGCTGATCAATTACGCAGTCGCCGAAGAACTCCTGGATCAAACCGTCCAGAAACTGGCCGATAGCATTTTGGCCAAGAGTCCGGTTGCCGTTCGTGCTGGCAAGGCTATGTTTTACCGACAGCGCAGTCTAGCCCTTGAACAGGCCTACGACTATGCAGGCCAGGTCATGGCAGACAATATGATGAGCAACGACGCTTGCGAAGGCATTGACGCCTTCATCGAAAAACGCGCGCCGCGATGGCGTGGCACCTGAAGTGGCGCGTGCTCCTGATCAATAACAATCTTTAAGACTGGGCATCGCATTACGCGGTGCTCCGTAAATAGTCGGGAAAGTGAGATAGCCCACGCTAGACAGGTAACGGCAATCGAACAATTATTGACCGCCAAAGCGACCACCAAAGAACTCGCCCTTGGCGTCGGCCTAGACGCTGCTTTTACCGCCGGGGCCATTGCCTCTCAGCTCGCAATAATCATCGAGCCATGACCTGGGAAGTTTGGGGGACGGCGGCATACAGGCCCGACAGAACCGTTAGGGTGTTCCGTATTACCGAAAAACTTCTCATTATAAAAATTGTACTGCCTAGCTCTTGTGGTCTACTTTCCACTTAAGCAGTGACAAGCTGGCTGCGCTGGGCCAAGGCCCGACTTAGATAGGTGCACAGATACTGCGCCGCCTCGTCCATCGTCACGACGACGCCTTGCGAACGCATATCCGTTGTTTGCAGACCTTCATATCCACAAGGATTGATGCCGTTAAAAGGACTTAGGTCCATATCCAGGTTCAAGGACAGGCCATGATAAGAGCGGCCATTACGAATTTTGATCCCCAGTGCGGAAATCTTGGCTAACTCATGACCTGCCATTTCCTGCGGCACATACACACCCGGTGCTCCCGGTTTGCAGCAAGCGCCCTCAACACCAAAATGCGTCAAACAGCTAATAACCGCCTCTTCCAGGAGGCGAACATATTCTTTGACGTATAAGCCCAGCCGCCGCAGATCGAACAGGCAGTACACCATTAACTGCCCCGGGCCGTGGTAGGTAATCTGCCCGCCTCGGTCGGTTTGCACCACAGGGATGCCGCCGGGATTGAGCAGATGTTCAGGCTTGCCGGCCTGTCCTTGGGTATAGACAGGTCTGTGCTCCACAAGCCAGATTTCATCAGGAGTCTCTGGCCCGCGCTGCTCGGTGAAGTCGCGCATTGCCTGCCAGATGGGTTCATAGGCGCTAGGTCGCTCAAACCACTGGATACGAACTGAGTCGGACATGAACGCCTGATCCCTGCTTACATCACCACACGCACAAGATGGTGCGCATGCAGGGCACGGTACAAATTATCCAGTTGCTCGCGCGAGACGGCGCGAACAGTGAATGTCAGGCCCGTATAGTTACCCGCTTTGCTGGGACGCACTTCAATCGTCGCCGCGTCAAAGTCAGGATCGTATTCCAGCACAATAGCCAGCAGTTCGTCTTGCAGGGTGTCGTGTGTCTGCCCCATGACCTTGATAGGAAAGTCACTGGGGTATTCGATCAACGATTCTTCAGGGGAAATTGTCATGCTTGCTCCGCAGCCTTGATGGCCTTGTCATAGCCTTCACGTAATTTGGCAAAGACAGGTCCGGGTCGCCCATCACCGACAGGCAGACCGTTAAATACAACGATGGGCAGCACCTCTTTGGTGGCTGACGTCATCATAATTTCGTCGGCGCTATCAACCTCTTCACGAGAGATCTGACACGCCTGAAAGGCTATGCCCGCCTGAGCGGCCAGCTCTTCCATTAATCCGTAGCGTATCCCTTCCAGGATCAGATTATTGCGCATGGGGGCCAGCAGCGTACCATCGCGCACAATCCAGATATTGCAAGAGGCCCCTTCTGTCAGAAAACCGTCTCTGAACTGAATGACCTCGTCCACACCTGCGGCGACCGCCTGCTGCTTAGCCAATACGTTGCCTAGCAAAGAGACGGATTTTATATCGCAACGCAGCCAACGTTCATCTTCAATGGCTATTGCTTTCAACCCCGTTTCCCGTTCTTGCTGCACACGCTTGAAAGGCGAAACCATGATGAAGATGCTGGGCGACACTTGGCTGGGGAAAGCGTGGTCGCGCTTGGCCACACCACGGGTCACCTGAATGTAGACCATGCAGTCGGCACCCCGCCCAGAGCGAGCCAGCATATCTAACACCAGCTTTTCCCATTCACGGCGCGTGAAGGGATTATTGATGCCCGCTTTTGCCAGACTACGCTCCAGACGTCCCAAATGGCCGTCGATACGAAAGGGCTTGCCATGATAGGCCGGGACGACATCATAAATACCATCACCGAAAATAAAGCCACGATCCAGTACCGAGATCTTGGCCTCGCCCAAGCGCACAAAGTCGCCGTTCAGATAAACAATGCTGTCGGGGTCAATACCTTCAATCATAGGGGTCGGTCTCGCACCAAGGGATTACTCAAACATCAAGCGGACTTTGTCGGCCATACGACCAAAAAAACCGGCCTCGGGCACGTCTTCCAGCACTAGCAAAGGCTGCTCAGCCAAGACTTTTCCGTCCAGGGACAAAGTCAGTGTACCGACCTTGTCACCCTTGCTCAACGGGGCCAGCAGGGGCTGGGTGTAATTGGCCACCGGCTTGATCTCCGAGGATTTACCACGTGGAACGGTCAGCCACAAAGCACCTTCGGTACCCAGGCCTACGTTCTCAAGCTCGCCTTCCCAAACACGGGCTGTGACGGCAGGATTGCTGGCGTCGTACAGTTTGACCGTTTCAAAGTTCTGGAAGCTCCAGTTCAAAAGCTTCAAGCTGTTTTCGGTACGGGCGGCATCGTTGGCCGTGCCCACGACTACCGACACCACACGGCGACCATCACGCAAGGCAGTGGACACCAAGCAGTAACCCGCCGATTGGGTGTGACCCGTTTTCAGGCCATCCACCGTGTTATCCAGCCAGAGCAGGCGGTTACGGTTAGGCTGCTTGATATTGTTGTAGGTGTACTCTTTTTGGCTGTAATAGTGCAGGTATTGGGGAAAGCGGGCAACCAGCGCAGCGGACAATACACCCAGATCACGTACCGAGGTTAGGTGCTCGGGATCAGGCAAGCCCGTGGAGTTCACAAAATGCGTGGCCGTCAAACCCAGCTTGGCCGCTTCTTCGTTCATCAAGGCGGCAAAGGCGTCTTCGCTACCAGCCACCGCTTCAGCCAAGGCGACAGAAGCATCATTACCCGACTGTACGATCACACCTTGCAGCAGATCGTTCACAGGCACTTGGGAGTTGACCTTCACAAACATGCGCGAACCTTCAGTGCGCCATGCCTTATCCGAAATTACGACGGTCTGATCCAGCTTCAAGCGACCGGTTTCCAAAGCATCAAAGACCAAGTACGCGGTCATCAGTTTGGTCAGGGAGGCCGGCTCTACTCGTTCATTCAGTCCTTCAGCCGCAATAATCTGGCCACTATTGACGTCCATGGACAGCCAGGCACGAGCCGTCAGGCTTGGTGCGGGAACAACGGACAAATCGCCGGGCAAGACGGGAGTCTGCGCGCCAGCCACTTGGCCGGATTCTGTCGGGACAGGTGTTTGAGTCTGCGCCTGTGCCACCATAGGGAGAGCCAAGGCAAGTGCCACCACACAACGGGAAAGGGCCGGAGATGCAAATTTTTGAATAAAAGTCATGGGAAAAATCGATTGCTTTGACAGTGGCGGAAAGAACCCATTATGGCAGAGCCATCCGGGCCTGTGAGGGGCCAAGCCCCTGAGTCTGAGCAGGAAAACGCAACGATTTGAAAGCAAAACCCGGCTTAAGTTCCAAGCGCAACTAAATGACGACTGACCAGTTCACGCAGTTGAATCAACTTGCCATGAAAAAAGTGGCCAGCGTCAGGTAGAACCACCATAGGTAGCTGATGCTCGCGGGCAAAGTCCATGCCTTCTGACAAAGGCACCACATCGTCGGTCTCACCGTGCACTAATAAAGTATCGGCGGGGGGGCTGACATCCCGGAAGCGGAAGCGATTCACAGCCGTGCCGGCCAGAACAAAGGCGCTGGGCAAGGGAGCCTGGGCCTCTTTAAGGCTGGCATAAACTTGGGCTGCCACCGCTGTGCCAAAGGAAAAACCGGCCAACATAGTGGGGCCTGCCTGCCACTGAGGAAAGTGTGTGGGGAACTGTTCGATCAGGGCCAGCATATCGGCGGTTTCACCGCGGCTGCTGTCGAATTCGCCTAGCGATTTACCGACTCCCCGAAAATCAGGGCGCACCGCCAGCAAACCATGTTGGGTAGCACTGCGCGACAAGGTCGTGACGACTTTGTTATTACGTGCCCCGCCATGCAAAGGATGGGGGTGCAGCAGCAAAGCCCAACCCCGGGGCTCGCCTGCAGGCCAGTCCAAAGCACAGTCAATGACACCGGCCTGGCCGGAAAATTGGATTGTATCTACGCGTTCAGGCATGCTCAGATCAAATATCACATAAGATTACGTTTAACTCATCCAGTGTACCGGATTGTCATGAATACCTCTTCTGCATTCACCTTACCCAGCCCTCGCGACATGATGGCGGAGTTGCGTACGCGCTTGCCGCATTTCCCCCAGATCCACTGGGTAGACTCCACGGAATCGACAAACGCGGATTTGCTCGCCCTGGCTCGTCAGGAGTCTGGCCCGCGTGTGCGTCCCTGGTTGTTGGGCGCGCACTTGCAAAGCCGCGGTCGTGGCCGCGCCGGGCGTACATGGGAAAACAGCATCGGTGCCAACCTAATGTTTTCCTGTGCCTTCGATATTTTTCTGCCTACCCGGCAACTGCCCACGCTCTCGCCCTTGTCCGGCCTGGCAACCACGGAAGCGCTGCGTCAGTTTCTGGAACCTGCTCTTCGCAATCGCCTGACCATGAAATGGCCGAATGATGTGCTGTGGGATCAGGCCAAGTTATCCGGTATTCTGGTGGAAGCTACCCGTGCCAGCGCGGCCCCCAGCTCCAGTGACCATCATGTTGTGATTATTGGAATAGGGTTGAATCTGCGTGAAGCGGCAACTCTCAGTCAGAATACACAGCGCGCCATTGCAGACTGGACCAGCATTGCAGAGCACTCTCAGCAAGCCTGTCTGGTGCGCTGCTCGGATATTGTGGCCAAGGTTGCCCAAAGCCTATACCTGAGCCTGAACCATGTTACCGCCCAGGGTTTTGCCGACCTGCCCAATCGCTACGCGCAGGTCGATGCGCTTCTTGGTCAACAGGTGCATATCATCGACAACGGCCAAGTCCTGCACACGGGTATCGTGACGGGCATCAACACTTCGGGGCAGTTGTTATTGCGTCACCCCGATGGTTCGGAACGCGCGGTAACGGTGGGCGAGGTTTCTGTTCGCGCCCAACGCTGATCGCCACACTGTCACTTTTACAGCACTGAAAACCCGGCATGACCCTGCTCATCGACTCTGGTAACACCCGTATTAAATTAGGATGGTGTCATCCTTTAACTGGGGCACGCGAAAGCCAGCCGGTTAGCGTACATGCGGACCAATTGGACCAATTGGAGGTTTGGCTTGCAGCGGGGCACGCCCCGTTGCAAGAGTTTGCCTGTCAACAAGGTATGCAAGCACTGGGCGTCAATGTGGCTGGCCCCCAGGTCCAGGCACAAATCGACGCAGCGGTCAGCCGTCTGGGCCTGGGGCCAATACGTTGGCTGCAAGCTCAGGAACAGGCTTTTGGCCTGCACAACGATTATGAGCAGGCCAGCCAACTGGGCGCAGACCGCTGGGCTTCCTTGCTGGGCCTGTGCGATTTGCTGGCACATGACTATCCCGCCGAGCAAAGCGCATTGCTGGTCAGCTTTGGCACGGCTACAACCATAGACTTGCTTGGCCCGGCAAAAAACGGGACACGTCATTTTTTAGGCGGATCTATTCTTCCTGGCCCCAGCTTGATGCTGGCCTCGCTCAAGCAAAATACAGCACAGCTTCCGGAGGCCCACGGCCAGACGGCCGCCTTTCCAACCAATACCCAAGCTGCAATCAGCACCGGCGTAGCGGCTGCCCAGGCCGGTGCGGTGCTACGGCAATGGGAAAAGGGCCGTCAAAGCCAGGGACATGGCCCATTGGTCTTTTTAGCGGGCGGCGGCCGGGCGCTGGCGCAACAAGAACTTCGAGAACAATTAAGCAACCATTGTCACTTGCTAAATAAAGAGCCCCCCAAGCTCCAAGAGCTGGAAACCCCTGCTTTACGTGGTCTGGCGCTCTTTGTGCCCCGTCTTTGAACAGACATCATCAAGCGCGCTCGTTTGCCCTAGGTAACAGGGTTGCCCCATTGATACGCCGAGCATGAAAACGGATGAACTTAAACTCACCTACCCGTACAATCGGGGGTTGAACTGTATTTTTCAGGGCATCGACGATGCGACTGCTTTTCATACTGGTCCTGGTGGCTAATGTAGCCCTGCTGGCCTTTGGACAAGGCTTTTTTGGCACGCCTCCCAGCGAACAGGGTCGTGAACCCCGGCAATTTTCACAACGCAACCAGGATGCCATTCAACTGGGAGCGCCCGCACACCCTTCGCCTGCTTCCCCCTGACTCTCGATTGACGACACTATGAAACCCATCCGCAAAGCTGTTTTTCCAGTCGCCGGTCTAGGCACCCGCTTCCTACCCGCCACCAAGGCCATGCCCAAGGAAATGTTGCCTATTGTCGACAAACCGCTGATTCAGTATGCCGTTGAAGAAGCGATTGCCGCTGGAGTCACCGAGTTGATTTTCATCACAGGCCGCAACAAACGCGCCATTGAAGACCACTTTGACAGTCTCCCTGAGCTTGAGCAGGAGCTGAAAGACAAGCACAAGCTGGAATTGCTGGACGCCGTACAAAACATCATCCCCAGCCATGTGAGCTGCATCTACACCCGCCAGCCACGAGCTCTGGGCCTGGGTCATGCTGTACTGTGCGCGGCCCCCATCGTGGGCAACGAACCCTTCCTGGTGCTACTGGCCGACGACCTCATTGACGCGGCTACCCCTGTATCACGGCAACTGGTTGAGGCGGCCCATCAATACAGCGGCAGTATTGTGGCGACACAAAATGTAAATCGAAATGAAACAAATAAATATGGAATTGTGTCGGGTCAATTAGTCGATTCTAAAGCCACTCGCCTTAATGGAATTGTTGAAAAACCAGCACCGGAAGTAGCCCCCTCTACGCAAGCCGTTGTAGGCCGTTATGTATTGGAACCCGAAATCTTTGATCACCTGCGCCGCACCCAAGCCGGAGTAGGCGGGGATTCTTTCATGCTACGCTTGAATTTGGTCGTAAATACCACGGACTTTAACGAGGGGCGCAGAGGGGTCCGTACGGGAAACAAGCTTGGTTGTAATTGTTGATCAAACACTGCCTGAAAACCACGCAGAGGGCGATTTAGCTTGACTTACAGGTTAAATACCCCCTACGATTGGCAGTGCAGGATTTCAAGTTCGTCGAAGTTTGTTCAATACGGTATTGTTTCCAATACTCATTGCCCTGATTTTTACATCTTGACAATCTTTCTTGAGCAGATTGCTCGTCATTTTTAGGGAATGCAGGAAATGCAAACAGAAACCGGTATCGTGAAATGGTTCAATAACGAAAAAGGCTACGGCTTTATCTCCCCCGACAACGGTGGCAAAGATCTTTTCGTTCACCATTC
>SMEN01000663.1_pt1 | contig 11663 bp, 11 predicted proteins | sample 2456271 | NCBI WGS metagenome assembly SMEN01 (sample SAMN10132593, study PRJNA489261) | soil metagenome | isolation source: day1 control-loamy sand soil ammended with raw manure from dairy cow... | place: USA | collected 2015-04-01 | reverse complement strand
GCGAGCTTCAGATTGCCTTGAACCGTCTCATCGCGCACCGCCGCGCGCAGGGTCTCGCAGCCCACGAACTGGTCACGCGGCAGGTTGCCCGTAGAGCGGGCGGGGCGCTCGCGGCACAGGTCCAGCGCCTCGTCGTTCCACTGGACGCTGGTCTGCTCCCACGCGCTCTTGCGCACCTGAACCTTGGCCAGGCATTCGATGCAGCGCACCTGCTGCACTGCGGCGTCTTTTTCTTGCTCGAGGTTCGACATTACGCCAGCTGCTTTCCGTTGACTCGGCGGAGGATCAGGTTGCGGGCCGAGGACCTGGTCCACAGGTCCATCGGCATGGTGGTGTCCACCTCGTACTCGAAGCGCTCGGTCATCTGCGGGGAGACATCCTGCTCGTCGACGAAGAACTGGGAATACCAGCGGTGCAGTGCCGCGACGGGGCTGCTGGCCCCGCGTGCGGCCCGACAGCCCGTTGCAGCTGCGTCGTCCAGCTGCGCGCGCACGGCCCTGGTGATCGAGCGCAGGATCTGCGTGGCGTGCCCGGCGGCGGCGGTCTTCAGTTCAGGGGCCGGAGGCTGCTCGGTGCGGACCATAACCCCGGTCATCAGCACCAGGTGCTGTTCATCGATGGGGTAGTGCGCGGTGAGCACGATGGCATCGAGATTGCGGTCTTCCATCACGTAGTCCAGCTGCGCAATCATGACGGCCGGCCCGTAGTAGCTGGCCACCGAGTCCGCCAGCTGGATCGCCGCGGCGTTAGGCGTCGGATCCTTCAGCTGGTAGCTGTGGTGCAGCGGCCCCTCGAAGTACTGGGTGGCCAGCTGTCCTTCGAAAACGTTCTTGAAGTACAGCTGCTCGCCCTTGGTGACGTGGGGCGAATCGGCCAGATGCACCACGTGCTCCATGACCTGGCCGGTGCTGGCGGCGAGGGTGGTTTCCTTCCACGCCCAAGCCGACCATTCAAGGTCCTCGTCATCCTCCGCGCCAGTGCCGCTGCGCAGGCGGGGGATCGCCAGGTTCTGCGGCGGCGGATTGCCCTGCGGGTCGTGCCACACGTAGAACAGGCCGTCCTGCTCAAGGCAGGAAAGCTCCTGCGGGGACTGTTCGGTCTCCAGCCGGGCCGCCAACTGGTCTTGGCCATCGGCCTGCACCCGCAGGGTTGCGCCGAAGGCGGCGAGGCGGTGCGCGCCGCCGTCGCGGAATCTGTGGGACAGGCCAAGGCAGTGCCAGCCTCGCGCGTAGCGCGCGGGAACAGCGTTCGGCGGCTGATCGCCAAGCGGCTGCGGATCGACCCGAACCATGTGCATCCCATTCCTTCGTCACACCTGACCTGGAGACGCTCCTCCGGAGACCTGGTCCCGGAGAAGGCGTAAATCTATATCTAGCCATAAATTTCCGTTTTGGAAACGGTGAATCCCGGTGTGCGGGACGTCACAAAAACCGCCGGCTTGGGTTTGTCCCGAATTGTCCTACTGGGTGGGATGCGCCATCCGCGCATCCTGCCGGGTCTGATTGGGTAGCGCTCACACCCATGTGGACGACAAAGGAGAAACTATGTCCAACAATCAGGTTTGGGACGATGAATACGAGGTCGTAGTTGTCGGCTCCGGCGCTGCGGCCTTGGCCGGCGCCTACACGGCGGCACGGCGCGGTCTGAAGACCCTGCTCGTGGAAAAGACCAACCTTCTGGGTGGGGCCTCGGCCTACTCCGGCGCCTCCTGCTGGCTGCCGGGCACCCAGGTGCAGCAGCGCGCGGATGTCGAGGACTCCGGCGAGTCCGCCAAGGCCTACCTGCAGGCCGTCATGGGTGACCACGAGGTCGAACGCCGCGAGGCGTTTGTGGACACCGCTCCTGAACTGGTTGAATTCTTCGAGTCGGATCCTGCCATCGAGTTCTACTGGACCGCATTCCCGGACTACTTCAACGCCCATGAGAGCAAGCCGCTGGGCCGCTCCATGATGCCGGTGGACCTGCCGCGCGAGGAAATCGGCGAGCTCGCCGATCTGGTGCGTCCGCTGGTCGAATACGACCGCTACAACCAGTCGCATCCCGACGGACCGCTGACCGCAGGCCAGGCGCTCGTCGGCCGCCTGCTGCTGGCGCTGACCAACACCGGCAACGGCACCATCCAGCTGGAGACCGAACTGGTGGACGTGGTCTCCGAGGACGGCCGCGTGACCGGCGCGATCGTCAAGAACGCCGAGGGCACCCGCCGCATCCGCGCCACCGAGGGCGTCATCCTGGGTGCCGGCGGCTTCGAGGCCAATCAGGACCTGCGCACGTTGAACGGCACCCCGGGCAACTCCGGCTGGACCATGGCCCCCGCCGGCGCCAACACCGGCACCGCCATCCGCGCCGGCCAGAAGGCCGGCGGCGTGGTTGAGCAGCTGCACCAGGCCTGGTGGTGCCCGGGCGCGGCGCAGCCCAAGGGCAATGCGGCCTTCGCGCTGGGCTTCCGCGGCGGCGTGTGGCTGGACGCCAACGGCCAGCGCTTCGCCAACGAATGCCTGCCGTACGACCAGATGGGCCGCGTGCTGGCCGCCGCGCCGGAGCGCATCCCGTCCTGGTTCATCTTCGACTCGCGCTTCCACCTGGACGCCGGCACCTGGGTCAAGGCGGACACCCTCGACGAGCTGGCGGCCGCCACCGGCCTGCCGGCCGACGCGCTGCAGGCCAGCATCGAGCGCTTCAACGGCTTCACCGTCACCGGCGTGGATGAGGACTTCCACCGCGGCGAGAACCCCTACGACCAGTTCTTCGCCGACCCGGCCTACGGCCCGGGCCCGACCCTGATCCCGGTCGACCAGGCGCCGTTCTACGCGGCCCGCATGGTCCTGAGCGATCTGGGCACCAAGGGCGGCCTGCGCACCGACGTGGACGCCCGCGTGCTGCGCGAGGACGGCACCGCCGTCGAGGGCCTGTACGCGGTGGGCAATACCAGCGCTTCCTTCTCCGGCGGCTTCTACCCGGGTCCGGGCACCCCGCTGGGTTCGGGCATGGTCTTCGCCTACCGCGCGGCCCAGACCCTGAAGGCTCCGGTCCAGGCGCAGGTCGGCTAGTCTCCGGAACCGTGCAGCATGAGGGCCGGGGCCGGTGGGAACAGCATGGTGTTCCCGCCGGCCCCGGCCTTCGGCATACCTGTCGAATGCGCCACCTGGCCGGTGCAACGGCGGCGGGCGCACCAACGAGGAGGGCCGGAATCCCTGTGGATTCCGGCCCTCCTCGCGCCCGTTCAGGCGGCTGGCTGCGTTAGCCCGCCAGCGCTCCGGCGGGGCGGTGCCCACGTTCCAGCGCGGACGCCGCGTCGGCGTACATGATTTCCTTGACGGCGCCCAGCGTCTGGGGGTGGGCCGGTACGTGGGCGGAGGCCAGCTGGACAGCTCGTTCGACAAGCTGATCCACCGGTACTGCCTCGTCCACCAGTCCGGCGGCCGCGGCCTGGTCGCCGTCGAAGCGGCGCCCGGTCAGCATGGCGTCGCGCGCCTGCGCCGCGCTGAGCTTGGACTGCACCAGGGCGGCCATGCCTTCGGTGAAGGCGATGCCGATGTTCACTTCGGGGAAGCAGAAGAAGCCGCGCTCGGTGCGCATCACCCGGTAGTCGTGGGCCATGGCCAGCAGCGCCCCGCCGCCGAAGGCGTGGCCGTTGACGGCCGCCGCGGTGGGCATGGGCAGCGTCAGCACGCGCCGGTACACCGCCTGCAGCTGGCGGACGTAGTCCGGGTCGAGTTCCACCGGGCCCTCGGCCTCGGCCACGTCCAGGCCGTTGGAATAGAACTTTCCCGTGCCGGTGGTCACCAGCGAGGTGGCCGGTGAGGCGAGGACCTCATCGAGCAGGTCGTTGACTTCCTGCAGCCAGATGACGCCCTGGCGGTTCTGATCCGCACCCAGATCCAGCACGGCGGTGGTGCCAATGAGTCGCAAGCTAGGCACGGGCACCTGCCGAGGCCGGTGCGAGCGGGCGGATGCTGCGCTTGAGGATCTTGCCGGCCGCGTTGCGCGGCAGCTGGGCGGTGATTTCCACGCTGCGCGGCACCTTGTAGTTGGCCAGCCATTTGCGGCAGTGGGTGATCACGTCCTGCTCGGTGAGCTGCGAGCCCGGCAGCACCTCGACCACCGCGTGCGCGACCTCGCCCATGCGGTCGTCGGGCTGGGGGAGCACTGCGCAGGCGGAGACCCCGTCCAGCGATCCGATGGTGTTCTCCACCTCGGCCGGGTAGACGTTGAACCCGCCTACGGTGAACATGTCCTTGATGCGGTCCACGATGCTCAGGTAGCCGTCCTCGTTGAGCTTGCCCATGTCCCCGGTGTGCAGCCAGCCATCGGCGTCGATGGCCTTGGCGGTGGCTTCCGGGTCGTCCAGGTAGCCGAGCATGACGTTCTCGCCGCGGACCAGGACTTCGCCGGCGGTGCCCGCCGGGACGTTGCGTCCGGCGGTGTCCACGACACGCACCTCGAAGCCGGCGGTGGGCCGGCCTGCGGTGCTGGTGACGGTGTGCGCGCTGTCGCCCGGACGGCACATGGTGACCACCACGGCCTCGCTCAGCCCGTAGGCGGTGGTCAGCTGCTGGACCCTGGCCTCGGTGCGCAGGCGCTCAAGCAGCCGGTCCGGGACCATGGCGGAGCCGAGCACGGCCAGGCGCCAGTTGGTTTCCTCGGCGGCAGGGAAGTTCGGGTGGTCGAGGATCGACTGGTGGATGGTCGGGGCGCCGGGGATCACGCTGATCTTCTCCTCGCGCAGCAGCCGGACCGTTTCATCCAGGTCGAAGGTCGCCATGGGGTAGATGGCCGCGCCGGTGGCCAGGCAGACCAGGATGCCGACCTTGTAGCCGAAGGTGTGGGAGAACGGGCTGACCACCAGGTAGCGGTCCTCTTCGGTGATCTGCGCGTGGTCGGCCCAGGCGTAGCTGACGCCCAGGGACTGGCGGTGCGCGGAAATGACGCCCTTGCTGCGCCCGGTGGTGCCGGAGGTGAAGATGACATCCGCGATGTCCTGCGCGGTAACCTGCGCGGCGCGTTCGGCCACCAGGGCCGGGTCCGCGCCGAGGCCGGCCGCCAGGAAGTCGTCCCAGCCGGACAGCGGGAGCACCGCGGTGTCCACCGGGGCGCCGGACTCCCCAGCTGGCAGGCTGACAAGGGTTTTCAGCTTCGGCAGGCCCGGGACCACGTGGGCCTCGTCGGTGTAGCCGAGCTGTGCGGCGCCCTCGACGAGCAGCCGGGTGTAGGAGGTGTCCAGGAAGCCTTCGGCCACGAACAGGACCCGGGCCTCGGCCCGGGAGAGGATCTGGTGCGCCTCGATGCCGCGGTAGCGCGAGTTCAGCGGAACCATGGCCGCTCCCACGCTGGTGGCCGCGAGCGCGGCGATCACCCAGCGTGCGGTGTTCGGCGCCCAGATGGCGACCTTGTCCCCGTGCTTCACGCCGCTGGCGATCAGCGCCGCGGAGGTCCGGCGGACCTGCTCGGCCAGCTCGGCGAAGCTCAGGCGCACCGGCCCGTCGACCAGTGCTTCCCGGTCGGTGAAATGCTCGGCGGCGTAGGCCACCAGGGCGGGGATGGTTTGCGGTTGCTCATGGCTCTGCATGCACGTGGCTCCCTTGTCTTTTCGCAGCACCGTCCTCAACTGTTGGGACGCTCTGTATTGGCGTAATCCAGCTGGAACTTCACCCCGGGCAAGCCTGTCGGGGCGTGCGCGGGGGAAATAGTTTGAGGCTACTGAGGTTGGGAATGCAACGCGGGAGCTGTCCCGGTGGGCGGGAGTCGGGCAAGCCGCGGTCCGGCTGTGCAAGCAATGCCGGCCGATGGTTCATCCAGCGGAGCTTCGGAGAGCGGACCTACTTCACCAGGCCCTTGTTTCCGTGGAGGGTGCCGGTCGGGAAACCCAAGGTGACCGGTTGCGGCGACGCGCAGCAGGATTCGGGCTCCGGCTGGCCAGTTTCGCAGCCCGAGGCGTCCTGGGCCGGGGCATCGCAGGATCCGCCGAGATCCGTGGAGCAGACCCCGGTCTCCGGCAAGGAGAGCTGGACGCTCGCGGCGGCCTGCAGGTCGCCGGCCAGATGGGCGGCGATGGACCGGATTTGTTCGTAGCCGGTGGCCATCAGGAAGGTCGGGGCGCGGCCGTAGCTCTTCATTCCGGCAATGTAGAAGTTCGGCTCCGGGTGGGACAGCACGCGCTCCCCGTGCGCGCTGACGGTGCCGCAGCTGTGGAACTCCGGATCGATCAGCGGCCCGAGCTCGCGCGGGGCTTCCACCGCGGGGTCCATCTCCAGGCGCAGCTCGGAGAGGATCGACAGATCCGGGCGGAAGCCGGTGGCCGGAACGATGTAGTCCACGTGCAGTTCCCGCCCGTCGGCGCCCACGACCAGGGTGCGCTCGCCGTTTTCCAGGCGCACGATGGAGAGGTTTTCAATGAGGTCGACCTGCCCGGTATCGACCAGGCGGCGCAGGCTGGTGCCCAGCTGCCCGCGGGCCGGGAGCTGGTCCGCCGCGCCTCCGCCGTAGAGCTTGACCGGGTTGGCGGTTCCGCGCAGTCCCCACAGGATCTTCGTGTCCGCCTGGGCGCTCTTCAGCCGGCCCAAGGAAATCAGGGTGTTCGCCGCCGAATGCCCGGCGCCGAGCACCAGCAGCGTTTTGCCTGCGAAGGCGTCCCGGTCCGCGCCCAGCGGATCGGGCAGCGGCGAGGTGATGGCGCCGCGGGAGCGGGCTTCTGCCTCGCCCGGGGCTTCGAGCCCCGCGCGTCCGACGGGATTGGGGGTATTCCAGGTGCCGGAGGCGTCGATCACCGCACGGGCGGTGACGTCACGGATGCCTTCGGGGGACTGGGTGCGGACAAGGAACAGCGCCTGGTCGCGACCTGCCGTGCGGGTCTTGTCCAGGCCGATCCCGTCGTCTAAGACGCGCGAAACGCCGATGACGCGGTGCAGGTAGCGGATCGAGGGTGCCAGGGCGGGGTGCGCGGCCAGCGGCAACAGATAGTGCTCCACCAGTTCGCCGCCGGTGGGCAGGGAGGTTTCCCGCGGCATGTCCCAGTCGCCCAGGCAGCTTCCCGCCGGTGTTTCCAGCAGCCGCCGGGCGGCCGCGTCGACATTGAATTTCCACGGGGAGAACAGCTTGATGTGCGCCCATTCATGCATGGACGCCCCGGCAGCTTCGCCTGCTTCGAGGACCAGGAACTGCTCTCCGCGCTCGCTGAGGTGCGCGGCGGCGGCCAGTCCGATGGGACCTGCGCCAATGATCACGATGGGATGGCTGTTGTTCACGGGGGTTCCTAACGCTGTGGGAGAAGTTCGCTGATGAGATGTTCGATGCGGGTGCGGATCTCGTCGCGGATCTTGCGCACCGGCTCGATGCCCTGGCCTGCTGGATCATCCAGCGTCCAGTCCTCGTAGCGTTTGCCGGGGAAGATGGGGCAGGTGTCCCCGCAGCCCATGGTGATGACGACGTCGGAGGCCTGCACGGCCGCCGTGGTGAGGATCTTCGGGGTTTGGGAGGAAAGGTCGATGCCCTCTTCCTGCATGGCCTGGACGGCGGCCGGGTTCACCTGGTCGGCCGGGGCCGAACCTGCCGAGCGGACTTCGATCCGGCCTTCGGCCAGGTGCTGCAGGTAGGCGGCGGCCATTTGGGAGCGTCCCGCGTTGTGCACGCAGACGAACAGCACCGAGGGCTTGGTATTCATGGGTCAGCCTTTCAGCGGCGAAGATGCGGCGGGGAAGAATTTGCGCGACCAGAGCGCCACGTAGACCAGCGCCACGAGGATCGGCACCTCGATCAGCGGGCCGACCACCCCGGCCAGGGCCTGGCCGCTGGTGGCGCCGAAGGTGGCGATGGCGACCGCAATGGCCAGCTCGAAGTTGTTGCCGGCGGCGGTGAAGGCCAGGGTGGTGGTGCGCTCGTAGCCCAGCTTCAGGGCGCGCCCGATCAGCATCCCGGCGCCGAACACCACAACGAAGTAGATCAGCAGCGGCAGGGCCATGCGGGCCACGTCCCAGGGGTTGCTGATGATCGCATCCCCCTGCAGGGCGAAGAGCAGCACGATGGTGAACAGCAGCCCGTACAGCGCCCACGGGCCGATCTTGGGAAGGAAGACGCCCTCGTACCAGTCGCGGCCCTTGGCCCTTTCGCCCACGGTGCGGGTGAGGAATCCGGCCAGCAGCGGGATGCCCAGGAACACCAGGACCGAGAGCGTGATCGCGCCGACGGAGAACTCCGCGCTGGTGGTCGGCAGGCCCAGCCAGGCGGGGAGGACCTGCAGGTAGAACCAGCCCAGGACGCCGAAGGCCACCACCTGGAAGATCGCGTTGACCGCAACGAGCACGGCGGCGGCCTCGCGGTCGCCGCAGGCCAGGTCGTTCCAGATCATCACCATGGCGATGCAGCGGGCCAGCCCCACGATGATCAGTCCCGTGCGGTATTCGGGCAGGTCGGGGAGGAACAGCCAGGCCAGCAGGAACATGAAGGCCGGGGCCAGCAGCCAGTTGAGCACCAGCGAGGTGATCATCAGCTTCTTGTCGGCCAGCACGCGCCCGGTTTCGTTGTAGCGGACCTTGGCGAGGACCGGGTACATCATGACCAGCAGTCCCAGCGCGATGGGCAGCGAGACGCCGGCGACCTGGACGGAATCCACGATCTGGCCGAGCTGCGGGACCAGCCGGCCCAGGCCGAGGCCCAGGGCCATGGCCAGCAGGATCCAGACCGCCAGGTAGCGGTCCAGGGTGGAGAGCTTCCCCGGAGCCCGGCGCGCAGCGGGAGTTGTCGTTGGTGGCACGAAGCATCCTTAGGTAATATTGATGTTCATCGATATAGGTTTCCGGTTCGAGTATGATGACTTATATCGAAGAATGTCAATTTAGGTAGGTGCTCCAGATGACGGCAACCCCGGTGGCGGACGACGCCGCGAGCGCGGCCTGCTGTTCCGCCTGTGCCGCGCCGGCGCTGGCCGAAGCCGGGGCACGCGAGGCCGCGCGGCTGCTGAAGGCAATTGCCGACCCGAACCGACTGCGGCTGCTGTCCATCGTCAAGCACGGGCCCGCGGACGGCACCTGCGTGTGCGATCTGACCGAACCGCTGCAGCTGGGCCAGCCCACGGTCTCGCACCACCTGAAGATCCTGGTGGATTCCGGGCTGCTCGCCCGCGAGAAGCGCGGGACCTGGGCCTATTACACCCTGGTTCCGGGGTCGTTGGACAAGGCCGCCGCGCTGATCTCGGAGCTTTGAACGTGAAGCCGCCCGCCGGTGTTCAGCTGCGCCCGATGGCCGTTGGGCAGTGGCCGGGGGTGGAACGCATCTACCGCCAGGGCGTCGCCGGCGGGCTGGCCACCTTCGAGAGCGCCGTCCCTTCCTGGGAGGACTTCTCGGCGCGAAAAATTGCACAGCTGGGCCTGGTCGCGGTCGACCGGGACGGTGCCGTGATCGGGTGGATTGCCGCGTCGCCGGTGTCCGCACGCTGGGCCTATCGCGGCGTGATCGAGCATTCGGTATACGTCGACGCCGCGCAGGCGGGCCGGGGCGTGGGCACCGCCCTGCTCGGAGCGCTGGGCACCCTGGCCCGGGCGCGGGGTTATTGGACGATCCAGTGCGCCATCTTCGCGGAGAACCACGCGAGCAGGGCGCTGCACCGCAAGGCGGGATTCCGCGAAGTGGGCTACCGGGAGCGCATTGCCCAAGCGCCGGCAGGCCCCCTGGCGGGCCAGTGGATCGACACGGTCCTGTACGAGCTGCGCCTGGAGCCGGGCGCAGCAGCGGAAACCTAGGCCACGATTCCGTCGAGGAACAGCGCGCTGCAGTCCTTGGTCAGCTGGTCCAGCGTGTACTTCTTGGACGGGGAGAACCAGCGGGCGGTCAGCCACAGGGCGTCGCGGATCAGGCGGTGCACCACGTGGGCATCCAGGTCCTTCTTGAACACGCCGGAGGCGATGCCCTGCTCGATGACTTCCACCCAGAGCTTGGCGATGTCGCTGCTGATGGCGCGCGCACCGGTGGACTTGGGCAGCTTCTGGATGTACGCGACCTCGTTCTGGTAGATCTGCGTGGCGTACGGGAAGTCGCGGATGATTTCCAGGGTGATGCGGATCAGCTGGTTCAGCGCCTCGCGCGGTTCGGTGCCCGAATCGGTGACGCTGCGGTAGCGGCCCTGCAGCTCCTCGAGGAACTCGGTCAGGATCTCCTCGACCATTTCGTCCTTGGAAGCGAAGTGGTGGTAGAGGCTGCCCGAGAGCATGCCCACCGAGGCGGAGATTTCGCGCACCGAGGTGCCGCCGATGCCCTGCTCGGCGAAGAGCCGGGCAGCGTTGTCGAGGATGACAGTCCGTCGGGCCGGGGCGGTCTTTTCAGCCATATGTCGCTCTTTCGCAGAAGGTGCAGGTGCAGGAGGTTCCGGGTCTTCGCCGCGCGCCGGGCGCTGCGGGGTCGAATTCCATCCTAACAACTAACCAAGCGCTCGTTATTGGCGCGGGGCGCGTCCCGGCCACCGGGATGCACCGCTCGGCCCGCCATGGCGCCGGGATGTAATGGTGGGCGGCGCGAAGTAACCGCCGTCGATTTCTTTCCCCGAAGGAGCAGCCCATGAGGAACTGGACCCACCACTACGCCCGGATCAACGGCATCCAGATGCACTACGTGGAAGAAGGCCAGGGCCCGCTGGTGCTGCTGCTGCACGGTTTCCCGCACACCTGGTTCAGCTGGCGCCACCAGATCACCGCGCTCGCCGAGGCCGGCTACCGCGTGGTGGCACCGGACCTGCGCGGCATGGGGCAGACCGAAGCGCCCGAGGAGCTTGCGGCCTACCGGGCCGATGTCATCACCGCGGACCTGGTGGGCCTGCTGGACCACCTGGGCGAGGAGCAGGCGGTGGTCTCCGGCATCGACTACGGCATGTTCGCCGCCTACGACCTGGCCGCCGAACACCCCGAACGGGTGCGCGCGCTGATCGGCCTGCAATACGCCGGCCTGCCGCACTACGACGCGCTGCCATCGCAGACCGAGATCGAGCGCGGCAAGGAAGCATTCAACCACATGGCCTATTACCATGTGGACCCGCAGGGCGCCCGGGCGGACTACGACGCGCACCCGCGCGAGATCATCGCCAAGATTTTCCACGTGCTGTCCACCGACGGAGACTTCGCCGCGGTGTACGCCAACCCTGCGGGCACACCCTACCGCCAGGCGCTGCCGCAGCCGCCGGCCCTGCCCTGGTCCTGGCTGGGCGAGTGGGAGCTGGAAGCCTATGTCAGCGACTTCGCCCGCAGCGGTTTCGGCGGCGGCATCAACTGGTACCGGGTGGCGGACCTGAACTGGGACTACCGCAACGACCGCGCCGCCGGGAAGAGCACGGTTCCGTACTACTTCCTGGGCTCGGAAACCGACCTGCAGCTGGCCGAACAGTACGGCGAGGGCATCCAGGCGCAGCTCGACGCGCAGCACGGGGACGTGCGCTCGGTGGCCACCGTGCCCGGCGGCGGCTACCTGATCGCCATGGAGCGCGCCGCCGAGGTCACCGAGAACTTCCTTGCATTCCTCCACGATATGGACCGCGTGAGCGTCTAACACTGCGCCGCACCTAGAATTGCCGCAGGGCAGGGACCGCGACGCGGCCCGCGAAGACGGCAAAGAGGAGTTCGTGTGCAGTGGATCGAGGCCGCATTCGTCCGCGGCGGAACGAGCAAGGGCCTGTTTTTCGCCCA
>SMEN01000752.1_pt1 | contig 11675 bp, 8 predicted proteins | sample 2456271 | NCBI WGS metagenome assembly SMEN01 (sample SAMN10132593, study PRJNA489261) | soil metagenome | isolation source: day1 control-loamy sand soil ammended with raw manure from dairy cow... | place: USA | collected 2015-04-01 | reverse complement strand
AACTGTGCTTGCGCAAAGATCAGGTCACGATAGATCAACGCACAAAGCATCACCGCAGCGGCACACAGATCAGCGATGCGCGTGCTCAGAAAAGCCCAGAGTAAGTCCCAGCCGTACCAATGCCCTAAGCTGCCATTGAGGGCACGATAAACGGGAACATCCAACGCCGTCCAAAATGCTCGCGTCGACGGCAGCATCCAACTGCCCAGCAGCAATACACTGGCCAATTGTAAGAAGAAAAAATGTTTTAAGCGCCACTGCGCACTCGGAGTAGAAAAATCAGACATAGCCACTACCTAAAAGCTCATCTCAAGAAATTAGGCAGAAGATATTAGCAAGCACATGCTGTTATTAAGCTGTCGAATCTCGCAAATGATCTTCACGGATGCTTAATACTCAATGTTAACTGTAAAAGTAGCTCATTGTTTACAGTCTCAAAAGCCCTTAAAAGCAAGCGCCCACTCTCTGCTCAGGCAACAAAACGCAAAGCACCCGCCCCGTTGTGCTCAAGACACGGCTATTCTTGGTTGATAAGTTCTTGCACCTGCTGCTTGAGTCCGCCCATGGTGACCTGTTCGCCGGGGATTGGCTCGCCGATATTCAACCCCACACGACTCCAGAAGCCACGGCGGAAAGGTGTCGACATCGCTGCGCCATCAACACGACTGAAATACGAACCCCAGAGATTTTTTAAGCCCATCGGTATCACCGGCACGGATAGACCATCGGCGTGCGCGGTCTGCAGAATCTTCAATAAGCCGGCTTTAAACTCGCCCAGTTCGCCGTTTCGAGTGATAGCACCTTCTGGAAAAATAGCCAACACATCACCATTTCTAAGCACTTGAGCGGCTTGCTGAAAAGCTTTCTCATAGGCTACTGGATCTTCTTTTTGCGGAGCAATCGGGATAGCTTTGGCCAGTTTGAAAATCCAGCCGAGCACTGGAATCTTGAAAATACGGTGATCCATGATGTAGTAAATTGGCCGTGGACTCGCCGCCATCAATAACACCGCATCAATAAAGCTGACATGATTACAGGTCAAGATCACCGCGCCTTCGCTTGGAATGACCTGCTTATTGGTGACTTTGAAACGGTAAATTAAATGCGAGAGCACCCACGATAGGAAACGTAAAAAGTACTCTGGCACCAACATAAAAATATAGAAGGTCACCAGCGCGTTGAGCACACCCACCACTAGGAACACTTCAGGAATGGTTAAACCATAAGCTAAGAGCGCTCCCGCTATTAAAGAGCTGGCAATCATAAATAGTGCGTTAAGAATGTTATTGGCGGCAATGATTCGAGCGGTATGGGTTTTCTCCGTACGCATCTGAATCAACGCATACATCGGTACGCTGTATAAGCCGGCAAACAAACTCAAACCCAACAAATCGATCAGTACGCGCCAATGCGCAGTGTTCTGCACAAAGGCAGTGATGCCCATTTCTACACTGTCAGGTAAACCCCGCGTAGCAAAATACAAATCAATCGAGAAAATACTCATGCCGATAGCACCAATCGGCACTAAGCCAATCTCCACCTGACGGCGACTGAGGGTTTCACAAAGCAGTGAACCGATGGCAATACCTATGGAGAAAACCACCAGCAACAACGAGGCAACCTGCTCGTTACCATGCAATACTTCTTTAGAAAAGCTCGGAAATTGACTTAAAAACACCGCGCCAAAAAACCACATCCAACTGATGCCCAGCATCGAACGAAACACCGCTGGTTGCTCGCGGGCCATGGCCAGATTGCGTAACGTTTCACTGACTGGATTCCAGTTGATCTTCAGCGCTGGATCGGTCGCAGGTAGCACGGGCACCGCTTGCGCAGTCAAACGACCTAATACTGCTAAGACCATACAGGCAGCAGCCACCTGATAATGACCAATTTCCGGCACTGCGATCATCAAGCCGCCGGCGACGTTACCCAATAAAATCGCCACGAAGGTGCCCATTTCAATCAAGCCGTTACCGCCGGTTAGCTCATTGGGCTTCAGCACTTGCGGTAAGTAAGCGTATTTTAACGGACCAAAAATAGTGGATTGCAGTCCCATTAAAAAAGTGCAAATCAGCAAGATAACCGGACTTTGCAGCAGAAAGCCTGCCGTACCGTTTTCGCAAACTTATCGCTGATTTGCCCAGAGGTGGCGGAGAACAATAAATACGGCAAGATAAATAACGCAGCAATCACCAAGCCGGCAATACTCGGCGGCATCCAGCTGATACTAAGCTGGTAAGTCACCATTACGGTAAAGGCAAATTTAAAGAGATTGTCGTTAGCAGCGCCAGCAAACTGCACCCAGAAAAACGGTGCAAAGCGCTTTTGTTTCAATAGTCCAAACTGACTCACTTCTGTATCTGAAGACTGTTCATTTGACGATTTCATAGCGCCTCGACCTATCCCTTAACTTGGCATACACACTTTAATATGCAGATCACTAAACCACTGCACAGCCAATATCCGCATGGGCTACTGGCAGAATTACAAAGTGCTGGAGTATAGAGCAATTAAGCCAATGAAAATGCGCCTTGTTTAGCGTTTAACATACCCAATCAGTTACTGGTCTCTAGCCTACATGCGCCAGCCAAAGACCTAGCATAGTCTGGCATCTTTGCAGCTGTAATCTGGCAAGAAAGGCGACATCTCACCCAAGACTAAAAAGCTGTGCGATAACAGTCAGCTTTAGTCGCGTCTCTTGCAATATTTCAACGAGCATTACACTTAGGGTATTGTGTTAAATAAGATGTTTGATACAACCACGACAACAATAATAAATAGCTGGCAATGACCCGCTCAAGGAAATTCGCTATGCACAACGTCTCTTCGCAGAATACAACTGCACCACTGACGGCGATTATTGTCGGTACGGGCTTCGCTGGCATCGGCATGGCCATTGCGCTGCACAAGGCCGGTATCACTAATTTTAAGATTTTAGAAAAAGCCCATGATGTTGGCGGAGTTTGGCGCGACAACAGTTATCCCGGCGCCGCCTGTGATGTGCCCTCACATCTCTACTCGTTTTCCTTTGCAGCCAATCCAGACTGGACACGCGTCTTTGCTTCGCAGGCAGAGATTTATACGTACTTGCGCCAGTGCGCGCGCCAATATGGATTAACCCCGCATATCCAGTTCGGCGCTGAAGTGCAGCACGCCGAATACAACGAGGCCACCGCGCTCTGGCACGTCAGTCTCATCGACGGCAGCCAGTTGCAGGCATCTTTGCTGATTACTGCCACCGGCCAACTGAGCCGCCCAGCGCTGCCTAAACTGGCAGGAATAGAAACTTTTCAAGGCCACGCGTTTCATTCCGCTACTTGGGATCACAACTACGACCTATCTGGTAAGCGCGTGGCAGTGGTTGGCACTGGCGCTTCTGCGATTCAGTTCGTACCTGCTATCGCTGATCAAGTTGCCCATCTCAGCGTATTTCAGCGTTCGCCTGCCTATCTAAAGAAACGCCCTGATCGTGCCTATACAGCGTGGGAAAAAACTATATTTCGTCACGTGCCTGGCGCAATGAAGCTGCACCGTGCGGGTATTTATCTACGCTATGAAGCACAAGCACTGGCCTTTACTCGGTTCAAAGGCTTAATGAAATGGGCAGTCGGACGGCCTTTCCAAAAATTGCTGGCCAAGGACGTTGCCGATGTCGAACTGCGTGCCAAGTTAACGCCTGATTATCCAATTGGCTGCAAACGTATTCTGCTGTCCAGCGAATACTTAAAAACCATGACTAAAGCCAATGTTGAGTTGATCACTGCAGGTATCAAGCGCGTCACCGCAAGCGGCATTGAAACGAACGACGGCGTCGAGCATCCAGTGGATGCCATCATCTATGGCACAGGCTTTGCGGCCACTGAGTTTTTGGCACCGATGCGCATTACTGGACGTAATGGTGTCGACCTCAATGACGCTTGGCAGAAAGGTGCGCAAGCGTATCTTGGGATGAGCGTACCGAACTTCCCTAACTTTTTTATGCTGTATGGTCCCAACACTAACTTGGGCCACAACTCCATTGTCTACATGCTCGAAAGCCAGATTGCTCACGTACTACGTTGTTACCAAGCCATGCAAGCAACTGATTCAAGCACGATTGAAGTGGACGCCAATCGTTACCAAATCTTCAATAAAAAAATACAACAGCGCCTCGCCAATACCGTATGGCACGGCTGCAAAAGTTGGTATGTGGATGAGTCAGGACACAACAGCACAAACTGGCCGGGCTTTACCTTGTCTTACCGTTGGCTGACACGCTTCTCCAGCTTACAAGCCTACCGTCTCACTCGCGCTTTACCCGGTATTATCGGTGCAGCCGGCGGCATTAGGATTGCCGAACCGCAGGACAGCTTAGAAAAACTCAGCGCATCGGTCTTGCGTGGCTTTTTACGCGTGGGCTTTCGATCCTTTATGGGACCACCTTTTGCGGCAACCACCCAGCGTCGAGTGATCGGTATTTTCTCAGCGCTCACCCCAGGTGTTGGTGCTGTCACTCGTAGGCAGATCACCGTCAAGGCTATTGCTACCCAAGTCATTACGCCGAAAAAAGCCCAAGCAGGCGGCGTTATTCTGTATCTGCACGGCGGTGCTTTTTGCCTCGGTAACGCTTATTCACATCGCAGTATCAGCACCCGCCTAGCCGTTGAGTCGGGTATGCCGGTGTGGTTGCCTGAATACCGTTTAGCGCCTGAGCATCCCTACCCAGCAGCGCAAGACGATGTACTCGCCTGTTATGACGCCTTGCGCAAAGATTATGCGGCTGAGCAGATTGTCATCGCTGGCGACTCGGCAGGAGGAGCACTGGCGTTAGCACTAGCACTGACCCTACGAGCACGAGGTGATCATCCTGCGGCTGCGTTATTACTGATTTCACCGGTCACCGACAGCTCACTGAGCGGGCATAGCTTGGTTTCTAAATACGGTGAAGACCCCATGCTTCGTCGTGGCTGGCTTGAGCAGGCGCTGAGTTGGTACAAACCTCCCCTCGATGCCTCGGCACAAAACCCTCTTGCAGTGGACTTAAGCGGACTACCACCGATGCTAGTGCAAGTGGGCGAGCAAGAATTACTTTTGTCTGACTCCACACGACTGGCAGAGCACGCCAGCAACTGTGGCGTAACATGCAGACTGGAAATATATGCAGCGCGTTGGCATGTCTTTCACTTACAGGCCTTTTCGTTAGGTTCAGCACGCCAAGCTATCGCGACACTCGCTATGTTTGCCCGCGAGCAGGTCAGCCAGTCTGCTGCCAAAGTGTCTACGCAGGTAGCCAACTCGGCTCGGCAACCTTGACCTTTGCTGACAATAAAAAACGGCGCTGAATCACTTCAGCGCCGTTTCTTGAAACAATATCTGTCTGTTTAGCTGGCTATTTTTTTGCTTTTACTTTTCACAAAAGTCAGATTCAAAAAGTGCTCTAACGAGTCATCTAAAATATCTAACCAAGGCTCTGGCAACTCAGGTGCCAAGGTGTTGGTTAAAGTTGACCGATAGGCTTTTTCACGGAAGCCCATAATGTTTGCCAGCTTATCTTTTTGCCATTGTTTAAGAATATCGCCCTGCTTTTCGACGGCAAATTCAGGGTAATCAGTGGCATTGGTTAAATCACGAATATACTTCGCCTGAAACTCGATATCACCGTCAACATTGTCTACTTGTGCATATTCAGCCAACCATTTCTGCTCATCGGCTTGGCGAGTTTCTAAATCTGGCAGTTTGATCTGCTCCAGAATCACATCACGGGCATACCAAGCTTGCGCATCAAACATATTGAAGGTGAAGTATTGATCCTGCATGCCTAAATAGATCAGTTGCGGGTTAGGCTGCCAGAACACACCTTTGTATAAATTTTCCGGATACAAACAGTTATGGGTTTGTAGACGTAACTCATCGGGCATAAACGGGAAGTGGAATAAATAGCCCGTACACATAATCACTGCATCAAAACGCTGACTGCTGCCATCAATAAAGTGTGCGACATCACCTTCAAAACGGGTAATCACCGGCACTTCTTTAATGCCTTCAGGCCAGTCATAGCCCAACGCATGGCTGCGGTAGCTGATAGTGACCGAATTGGTGCCGTACTTGTAACACTGAGTACCAATATCTTCGGCAGAATAACTACTGCCCACTAAAAGAATATCTTTATCTTTAAACTCTAGCGCATCACGGAAATCATGGGCATGCATGACACGACCAGGAAACTCTTCCAAACCTTCAAAATAAGGCATGTTGGGTGTTGAGAAGTGGCCGGTAGCAACGACAACATAATCAAACTCATTGGTTTCCTGCTCACCGGTTTTATGGTTCATCACCGTGACCGTAAACAGCTTGGTTTCTTCGTCAAAGGTCACCCAACGCACTGGGCACTCAAAGCGAATGTACTGGCGAATATCTTGCTTATTGATCCGTCCCATAATGTAGTCCTTGAGGACTTCACGCGGCGGATAAGAGGGGATCGGCTGACCAAAGTGCTCTTCAAAAGAATAGTCAGCAAACTCTAAGCATTCCTTTGGGCCGTTTGACCACAGATAGCGATACATACTGCCGTGGACGGGCTCACCGTTGCGGTCTAAGCCTGTGCGCCATGTGTAATTCCACATGCCGCCAATATCATTTTGTTTCTCGTAACAGACGATTTCTGGCAGGTTTTTAACCCCTGCTAAACGTGCTGCTTCAAATGCTCGTAATTGCGCTAAACCACTTGGACCTGCACCTAAAATAGCTATTTTTTTCTTAGTCAAAACATACTCCCTACAGTTGATCTGCGAGTATTGTAACATTTTTTGACAATCGTTGTTTTTATGACCAATTAGACGCAAATTGAATAATTGGCAATTTTCATTCAAGAATTGTTATAAATAATGAGATACGAGTCGTCTTTCGACCTAAACAGCCGTGTTATTAGCGTTTTAACACAGCAAAACAGACTCTTTTCACAGCCTGTAATAGCAGAATGATTCAAGCAGCTGTTATGTCAGATCAGCCATAAAAGACCGAAAAGCCTGAAGCACCAACGCAGGTGCCTCTACCTGTGGATAGTGCCCAACACCTTGTAATTCAGTGATCGGCTGTTTACCAACTAGCTCGTGGTAGCGCGTCACCATGTGCGCACCCGAGATAGGGTCTTCAACACCATCGATCAGGCATAAAGGTCGACTTGTTTGCTGCAGCGCACCGACCCAACGGCTACGAAACTGACGTCGCTCGCTCATATAGCCAATCAACTTATGAAACACCGCAAGCCCATTATTTGTATTAATCAGTTGCCAGAAGCCTTGCAGGTCTTCCTCAGACAAGGGTTGGGCGCAGATTTGCGTTAAGTTACGGCGAAACTTTTTCTCACTGATCATGCGTGCCAGCAAGAATCCCAACGGACTGATCAGCAGCTTTTGTAACAACACAGGTTTGTGCGTCTCAGGGAATAAACCACCATTGAGTAACGTCATGCTGAGAATATTGGTCTGACCCTCCAAATCACGCGCCAACAACTCTTGCGCCACAGTGTCGCCATAGTCATGCGCCAGCACATGGTAACTGTCGATATGCAGATGCTTTAATAAGGCTTGTTGCAGATCCGTTTGCACAGCAATTCGGTAATCACCGGTGGCCGGCTTGGCACTGAAGCCAAAGCCCAGCATGTCAGCCGCAATTAAATAATAATCCTGCGCCAACGCTGTCCACAGATGGCGCCAATCCCAACTGGCAGTAGGAAAGCCATGAATCAGTAGCAAGGCAGGTTTACTTGATTCACCAGCACAACGATAGAAAATACGTTGGCCATGAAAATCAAAATACTCTCCAGCACTGCGCCACTCAGCCAGGCTCAACGGCGCAGGCAAGACGTTAATCTCAGACATTCGACTCTCCGCTTTATATTTAAGCGTTATTATTGTTTTCATCCAACAGCAAGGCCAAGATCATCATCAGCCTTGTGCGGGGCAGCTCGTCATCGCTTAAAGCTGATAAGGCGCACCAAGGCGATCAAGACGTCGCAATAATCCAGGCCAAGCCAATTGACCGCCGGCGTTACGGGTCACCGCTTGTCCCGCTTGCTGAATACCGGCCAAAATCGCATCAGGAATCGTAATCAGTTCTTGGCCACTGCTTTGTGCCAGCAGTTGTATTTCACAAGCGCGCTGCAGGATATACATATTGAGAAACGCATCAGGGATGCTCGCCGCACACGTCAGTAAGCCGTGATTGCGCAGAATCAGAAACTGCGTGGCACCCATATCCGCTACCAGACGCTGTTTTTCCTCGGGGTTTAAAGCAACGCCTTCGTAATCGTGATAACTCAAACCTGATAATGGAAACAGCGACTGTTGCGACAACGCCAGCAAACCCTGCTGCTGGATCGATACCGCAACGCCTTCTTTGGTGTGCAGGTGCATCACACATTGCGCATCCTCACGGGCTTCATGCACGGCACTATGAATGGTAAAGCCGGCAGGATTGATCTCGTACTCCGACGCCATCACCTTGTTACCCTGCAAATCAACTTTTACTAAACTGGACGCACTGACTTCCTCAAACAGCATGCCGTAAGGATTGATCAGAAAGTGATGCTCAGGCCCCGGCACGCGTGCCGAAATATGGGTAAAAATCAAATCATCCCAGCCGTATTGCGCAACAATGTTGTAGCACGCGGCCAAATTGACTCGCACCTGCCACTCTTCTGCAGACACCTGATCACGGATACTTGTGGTATTCATCGGCCATTCCTCTGTCATTATTTTTGTTAGTTCAGACTAAACGCTCTCCATTTTTACCATACCAGCGCTGGATATGCTTGAGCCTATTGGTTTGGCTAAAGTAGAGCAACTAGCCACAAAGCAAAGCAAAGCATCGCTATTGGCTTGGTGCTTGCAGTGGTCGCAAATAACGCAGATAAAATTGGTTACTAAACAGCTCATTAGGATCATAGGTCAGCTTCAGAGCAGCAAATTCAGCAGCCTGGGGATAGGCCTGCAAAAACTGTTCAACTGATGCGTGCGGGCGATAGGGTAAATAATAACGACCGCCAGCTTTCAGGCTTGCATCAATAAGCTCAGCAGTCATCTGCTGCATACTTTCTTCAGCAGCCTCTGTGCGCGCTTGGCTAAACAGCATCACCACCGCAATCATGTTTTGATCGGCATAACGCAGGAATGTATCACTGTCTTTGCGTACATCACGCAGTGTGACATTCAGTAAATCCAGACCATGCTGCGGTATGATTTGGCCTATCTGCTTTAAAAATTCTGCGAGCTGATCTGCCGGGACAAAGTACTCGTGCAGGATGTCAGTCTGCTCATCTTGACGATTGCTATACAGCGCTACCGGACTATTGAGCAGTTGGTTACGCGACACAATACTGGCACCGATTTTCTCACCAAAAGCGCTTTCTAAGTTCCAGCGCAGTCTTTTTCCGTAATCACTACCAACCGAACTGCGAAATACCGTGCGCTTTAGCGGATCAAGAGATACAGGCTCTAAGGTTGGAAGAGGCTGCGTGATGCCATCAGCATTGCGATAAACCGTCAGAATTGCATCTTCAAGAAAAGATTGTTCTGCCACCCGTAAACGACCGTAGGCCATTTCCACAGAAGCATCGCCATCCACCACCTTGTGCATCACCTTGGCGAGGTGCGCTGCTGGAATCGAATAACGCTCAACCTGATACCACTGATTGGCAACCGTCCACAACTGCGCTTCTAAGATGATCCCAAACAAGCCGTAACCACCCAGCGCCAACGAGAAAAGTTCAGGATTTTCTTCACGACTGCAGTGCAGAATGCGCCCATCGGCGATCAATAAACGCAAGGATTTGACTGACGAGGCAATCGGTGCACGCTTAGCTTGCCAACCATGCACATTAGCGCTGAGCGAGCCACCCACAGAGAAAGAGCTGTCCGATTGCATAATCGCTACTGAGCGACCGTGTTCGTTAAGGAAAGGGATGACCTCATCCCACAAAGCACCCGCCTGCACCGTCAGCACTCGGCCATCGGCGCTCAACCTCATCGCCTTAAAGGGCAGCATATCAATCACAATGCCATCCGCAGCAATGGTATGGCCACCCATGGAATGCCTAGCACCAGCGATGGATACCGAAAGCTGCTCGCGCTGGGCTCTAGCGAGCAATTCGATCAACTGCTGTTCAGCCGCCTGTGGCGCTGCAGGTATTTGCCACACTTCCTGCACCCGTGCGCTACTCAGGCGACTAGCATCATCAACATGTTCAGTGGCGACAGCTGTAATCGAGTTCTGGTCTTGCACGGCGGTCGCCACTAAATGCAGCGCTGGAACACCCACCGCAATGAAGATGGCAACGACTATAGAAAGCTTCAACAAGCGTCTGAAACGCAGGTGCTTAAGTTACTCAAGCAAAACCAAGATCGAGCACGCCTTCTTGATCTATATTTTATATTTAGCACTTACATATTTTAATAAATCGCGACAAACTAATAACCTATGAGAAATTTATATATCAGACTATTAAGTTAATTCTACGCGCACAGCTTCTACCTTAATTTTTAGCTTGATAAAAAGAGTGATTCCTGAACTTAATGCTACACGGTTAATGAATTGATGCTTGTCCATTATCATTCAGCAGTAGCTATTGCAGAAACACTACGGAAATATGCTACTTTAATAAAGGTATCATTATTTTATTTATACACCTAAACAGAATCATCAAAAAATATAGTCAAACACAAATCTTAGAAAATAAGAAGCACCCATAACATTCTCCAATATATTATTAGCTTCCGTAACATATTTTCAAAAACCACTGTCCTTCAATCTCTCTGTAAACACATCTATCAACGCCATCAAAAGACAAGATATTAAGTGATTTCTTAATAGGACGATTATATTTATCAAGCGGGAAGATTAAATTATTACCTTCGATTCTAGGAACTCCCGGAAAAAAAACAACTCGTTTCCAAACAAGAGGATAGTAAGAAGAAAAGCCATATCTTCTGTACCTTTCTTCAGGTAGCAGAGAAATATCAAGAATCGAGTTTCTATTAAAAAAATAAGGCTCAATTAAGTAAACCTCATGCAACTTATCTTCTGCACTCTTAGAATACGGATCTGGAAATGGTGGCCAAAGAGAAATAGTACTTGTAATCCGAACAACTTGAGCTTTCCTCATTAATTCTGGCGTATCTCCTTGAAATCTCCAATTATCATATATTCGTGTTTCGTCAGGCTCAAAACTTCTATAACGCTCTACCAGCTTTTCAAACTCAGAACGATGCTCATAAAAATGGTCAATCATTTCCTCATCACTAGGCAAACCAGAATACAGAAAGAAAAAGTAATAACTCAGAGGCACACCCAAGACTATATATACCAACAATAACCAAAACCGTACAAAAGAGCTGCTTGGTTTTATTCTCATTAATAGACACCTATTCTCAAAAACAAAAATCCGTATACTCACTAGATAATCTTAATTAAATAATTATTTAGCAATTAATGTGTCAATCGTATTTTACGACAACACTTTAATATTTCTGAAATAGTTAAATTCAATACTGAGAACTTGTTCCAAAGAAAAACATATCGAAAACACTAACTAGGACTTTTAAGTTCCCAATAAAAAAGAGCCATACCCCTCAACCTAGAGGTGTATGGCTCCTTATTTGAAACCAAGTTAGCTGTTAAGCATTGAGCTTAGCGGC
>SMEN01000476.1_pt1 | contig 11683 bp, 9 predicted proteins | sample 2456271 | NCBI WGS metagenome assembly SMEN01 (sample SAMN10132593, study PRJNA489261) | soil metagenome | isolation source: day1 control-loamy sand soil ammended with raw manure from dairy cow... | place: USA | collected 2015-04-01 | reverse complement strand
CATTGAAACCGCCACGGAAAGCTGCCCTATGGGCCCCAACAACTTTCAGGTGGCTGATCTGGTTAAAGGCAAGAAAATTGCCGTGTTTGCCGTTCCAGGCGCTTTCACCCCCACTTGCTCTGAGCAGCACCTGCCAGGCTTTATTGCCAAGGCAGATCAGTTCAAAGCGGCTGGCGTTGACGAAATCTGGTGCGTAGCCGTGAACGATCCCTTTGTAATGGGTGCCTGGGGCAAGTCCCTGAATGTCGATGGCAAAGTCCGTTTGCTGGCTGATGGCAGCGGCATCTGGACCAAAGCACTGGGTCTGGAATTTGACCTGACAGCCAAAGGCCTGGGTGTGCGCTCCAAGCGCTTCTCGGCTTTGCTGGAAGACGGTGTGGTCAAGCAACTGAACATTGATAATGACGGCGGCCTGCACACATCGGATGCAGACACCCTGTTGAAACAGGTACAGTCTTAAATATCTGATCCCGCGCCTGTCCGGCGTGGCGTGGGATAGAAGTTCATGAAGCGCTGGCCGCAAGCTGGCGCTTTTTTTTACCATTCCCTGTCGCAATATTGAGGTCCTCAACCAGACGAGGCCGGTGGCGTGAGTGGTGCTGCAGTTTTTTCAGGATGTGTGGATGCTGTCATCGGTGGGTGCGTTTTCGTCCCTGTACTTTGCGACCCTGATGCTCTTGCTCAGCTCGGGCCTGTTCAATACCTTTATGGGGGTGCGCCTGACGGCCATCTCAGTGTCAGAGGTGTGGATCGGCGGGTTGATTGCGGTGTATTACCTGGGTCTGGTATTTGGTGCTCGTATGGGTCACCGCCTGATTATGGGCGTGGGCCATATCCGTGCGTATGCCGCCAGTGCCGCCATTGTCACCATCTGTGTGCTGGTTCAGGTCATGGTCGACTCTATGTACGTCTGGCTGCTGCTGCGCTTTTTAGCGGGTGCGGCGATGGTCGTGCAATTCATGGGGATCGAAAGCTGGCTGAATGAGCAAAGCGACAATAGTCAGCGGGGCACTATTTTTGCCTTCTACATGGTGTTCTCCAGTCTGGGAACGGTACTCGGGCAGTTGTCGCTGACCTTGTTTCCGCACTTGAATTACGAGCCGCTGGTCTTCGTGGCCATCTGTTCGGCCTTCAGTCTGGTGCCGGTGGCTATTACCCGCCGCAGCCATCCCCCTTTACAAGTCCCCGCGCCGATTAACGCCCGCTATTACGTGGACCGCGTGCCCTTGTCCATGATGGTGCTGCTGGTGGCTGGGATGCTGACGGGCGCCTTTTACGGTTTGGCCCCGGTGTATGCGGTGCGTGTGCATTTAAGTAATGAGCAGGCCGCTTTGTTTGTGGCTGTGTCGGTAGCGGCTGGTGTGCTGGCTCAGTGGCCGGTGGGCTGGCTGGCCGATCGCATGAATCGTGTCAAACTGATTCGTATAAATGCAGTCTGTTTGCTGGTGCTGGCCATCCCCTTATGGGGGTGGTTTGAAGCACCGTTCTGGTTCTTGCTGGTTTTTTCTGCCTTGTTCGGGATTTTGCAATTTACGCTGTACCCCCTGGGCGCGGCCTTTGCTAACGACAACGTGGACCCGGAACGCCGGGTGGGTCTGAGCGCTATTCTGTACATGGTCTATGGCCTGGGTGCCTGTGTGGGACCGCTGCTTGCTGGCGGCTTGATGACCTATATAGGCAGCAATCTGTACTACATCTTTGTGGCGATCTGTGGTTTGGCTTTGGTCTTGCTGATCCGTCCACAGAAAGTACTGGGTGATCACTTGAGCCAGGATGCTCCAACTACCTTTGTACCTATGCCGGACAGCTTGCAAAGCTCGGCTGCAGCGGTGGCTCTGGATCCACGGGTGGATATCAGCTCCGATGTGTCGCATGATCCGGTGTTCGAGGATTTGCCACCTATGGAAGATCGTGTGCCTGCAGGTGCTGAAAGTGCGCCTGTAGAGCCTGTCGCAGAAGAGGGATCTACGGAGGCTGCGAGTGTCGAAGAAGATCGCAAGCCCTCGGATTCTGCGGCTTAGGGGGTAGCTTTGCCTCCTTGTAAGGCAGGCTGCGGCCAACAAAAAAACCCAGGCATTGCCTGGGTTTTTTTATGAAGTGCTGTGGCTTTCTGTGTAAGGCTGTACCTGCTGCCTAGATCTGAAATTCAGGCCCTGTGAACTCCGCCTCGACGTGAATTTTTTTGGCCAGAATGTCCTGCTGGAGTGCCGCAATGCGTTGGCGAACTGACTCGGGAGTGTCGGGAGCCATAATCAGACGCACGGCGTCGGGTTGCTGCAGGCCAACCTTGAAGATTTTGCCGGATTCAAACTTGTTCTCGCTTAAGTCCTTGCACGCCTCGAACACGCCAATGCCTACATCAGCCCAGGCCGAGCCAATGAAGACATCAGGTTCGCGTGCCACCCAATCGATCACATTGCCGATCTCTTTGATACCCAGTTCGCGACAAGCCTGGGTGGTACCGCTGCGGCCTTTGTTCAGCATGGTGTAGATGATGTCCGCACCTGCCTTGGCCTGAGCTTGGGTCACGCGTGCGGCCAGTGCTACGTCATCCTGATGGCCGGAGAAGTTGGTCAGCAGTTTGACATCGGGGTTGGCGTATTTGACGCCAGCCGCATAAGAGGCTCGGGCGCGCAGGCCAGGGGGCACACGAATGCCCGACTGGTGGGCAACCACGCCGGTCTTGGTCATCAGGGCTGCATAGGCGCCTGCCAGCCAGGCTGATTCTTCCTGCAGCACGTCATAGCTGCTCAGGTTGCTGGCAGTGACTGCGCCTTGGGTGATCACGAAACGGATATCGGGGAATTCCTTGGCCACGGCTAGAGCGGCATCCGTGTTCTGACCACCGTGAGCGATCAGCAAGGTGGGTTTGTATTTTGTGGCCAGCTCGCGCAGGGCTGCAATCTGGGCCTGGGTTTCGTTGGCAACCTGGTCTTTGTAGTGACCGGTGATGGGCAATTGGTCCAGGGCTTTTTTAAAGCCCTGGTAGCCGGCTTGCATGAAGCCGTTGTCGTCGATATGGCCACAAAATAAAGCGGCAACCACGGGCTTGTTGGCAGCCAGAACGCTGCGGCTGGCCCAGGGGGCGATCAGTGCACCAGCGCCGGCGGAAGCAGCGGCCAGCAGTAGTTGACGACGGGTGAATCCGGTCATGATTATGTCTCCTGAGTAGTCTCCGACGTGGTCGTCGGTAAAAGGTTTTTTTCTAATCTACAGGAGATGAACAGACATCGTGCTCTTAAGTTTTAAATGTCAAATATATGATTTGGCTTATACCGTGTTTTGCAGCGTGCGTATGAAACACGCCCTGCGGTATTTTTCTGGCTTAACGAGGGATCAGGGCAACGATGGCGCCGATGGCCAGAGCCACGCCGACCATATTGAGGGCAGTAAGCTTTTCTTTGAAGAAACCCGCACCGATCACGGCACCCAAGGCAATCACGCCAATATTCATGGCCGAGAACACCAGCGTGGGGTTCTCCGGGAAGATTTGGTGAGCGCGGATATAAAAGAAAATATTCCCGAAATTCAGCGAACCCAGGACTAGGCCGGCCAACAGACTACCCCGATGCCATACAGTGCGTTTGGCCAGCAGCCAGCACAGCATCAATACCCCGGCCAGCGAGAAGGACACCACCAGACTGCTGGAGAAGGCCGCACCGGCTTTGGAGAGCTGCTTGAACATGATGTCAATCACGCCATAGCCCAGCCATACCGCCAGGAGCATCAGAGTTGGATGCCCAGGGCCTGAATCTTGGCTATTTGCTTGGCGGGGGCGCATCAGCAAGAACAGCAGGGCGGTCAGGGCCAAGGCAATGCCCAACAGCTTCTGGCCGCCGAGGTGCTCGCCGAACAGCAAAAAGGCCGCCAGCAAGGGAATAAACAGCGATAGGCGTTGGGCCGCGTCGCTCAGCACAATTCCGGCCTGCCGTACTGCCACCGCCATGAACAGGAAGACGCTGGGCAACAGGACACCCAAGGCAATCAGAATCCACCAGGGTGTGGCGGGATTGAGCAGGCTACTGGGATGCGGTTGGAGCAGCACCAGGCTAAGGGTGACGGCCACACCGTAATTGACCATGATGGCCTGGGCCACATCGATCTGCCGTTGGCGGGCCACTTTAAGCAGAATGGAAACAGCAACACTGCACAGAATGCTGGCAATCAGGGTAAGCATTTTAAAGGGCCTCGACCATAGCGCGTGGACGGGTTTGTTCCAGAGACAGGGGCGGCTCGGACAGGGTGGTTCTAGCGGCTTCTAACTGTAGGCGGGCAAACAGGTCTTGATCCGCCACGAACTGGGGGTTGCCTGTCGTCAACAATTGTTCACCGTAGAAAATGGAATTGGCACCGGCCATAAAGCACAGCGCCTGGGTGCTGTCATTCATGGTTTCGCGGCCAGCAGAAAGACGCACGGCACTGGTGGGCATCAGAATACGCGCAACGGCAATAGTGCGTACAAACTCGAAGGGGTCCAAGTCTTCCACCTGATCCAGAGGCGTGCCAGGTACTTTAACTAATTGGTTGATAGGTACAGATTCGGGGTAGGGGCGCATATTGGCCAGTTGAGCCAGCAGACCAGCGCGTTCGCGACGGCTCTCGCCCATGCCGATAATGCCGCCACAACAGCTGTTCAAACCGGCTGCGCGCACCCGCTCCAGTGTGTCCAGGCGATCCTGGTAAGTGCGTGTGCTGATGATCTGGCCATAGAACTCGGGCGAGGTATCCAGATTGTGGTTGTAGTAGTCCAGCCCCGCCTGTTTCAGACGCTCGGCCTGACCGTCTTTCAACATGCCTAGCGTGACACAGGTTTCCAGTCCCATGGCCTTGACGGCGCTGACCATATCAATCACCTGGTCCAGCTGTTTCTCCGTGGGCGAGCGCCAGGCGGCTCCCATGCAAAAGCGTTGTGCGCCCTGTGCCTGGGCCGCACGGGCGGCTTCCAGTACTTGATTCAAGGGCATCAAGGGTTCGGGTTCCAGCTCGGTCTGATATTTGGAGGACTGAGGGCAGTACGAGCAATCCTCCGGACAGGCGCCGGTCTTGATGGACAAGAGGCTGGAGAGCTGAATTTGATTGGCAGGGTGATGCTGTCTATGTACGGTCTGCGCCTGGAACAGAAGGTCCATAAAGGGCAGGTCATAAAGCTCCATGATGCGACGGATCGTCCAGGGGGCAACGGTATTTACAGACATGGCAGGCTACCTTATTCAGTGACGCGGCTATGCTAGGTTTTCTGCTTGTGAAACACGACTGCGACCCAGGGTGGGAGCAGGGTGTTTTAGATTCTGTGAATGCTATTTACTGGGTAATTAAACGAAGTTGTCGTTAACTTCGCTTAATTGCCCAAATTCCGTGTGACATAAATTGTTTCCTCGATATTGTTTGCTAAATGTGTCAGGAATTGGTTTTGCGCCTGATCGCTGTGGCTTCAGGTTTTTTATCCGCGGTAAACTGACGGGCGATTTTGCGAGAGGATTAGCATGCACGTGTTCGAGCGCCGCATCACCGTGGAGTGGGGTGATTGCGATGAAGCCGGGATTGTTTTCTATCCCAATTATTTTTATTGGTTTGACTGCACCTACCAGGCCTGGCTACGGCAGGTGGGCTTAAGCCAGCGCATCTTGCGACAGGACTACGATGCGGTCACGCCGTTGGTCGACGTCGGCGCGAACTTTCGTGCTCCTGTTACCTACGACCGCGAGATTCGCGTTTGCGTGCAGGTGGCTCAATGGATGAATCGTCGCTTCAAGCTGGAATATCAGGTCTTCAATATGGACGGTGTGCTGGTTGCGACGGGCCATGAATGGCGTGCCTGGGCACAGGTCTTGCCGGAAGGGCGGCTTAAGGGCGCCGCCATCGCCGAGGGCTTTCGTCAGCGCCTAGAAGGGAGCGGAACTCTTTAAATCGGCCTGATTCGACTTAGGCAGGCGCTGTTGCACTTGATGCAGTTGGGGCTTGCCATTGGCCGGGATGTAGACAAAAGCCAGTTGCTTGAACAGGCGTGCCTGCCAGCGCGCTTGTTGCAAGCTGATATCCAGCACCAGCAGGCTGGGTTCGTCGGGCCATTTGCCGGCTGGGTCCAGATTCACAGCGGACCACCAGCGCAGATTCAGTTTCTGCAGATCGCGCAGCAGACTCTCCTGAACCGCATCGTTAAATGCACGGCTGCAAATCTGTGCGCCTGGATTGCAGGCCGTCAGAATAGCTGCTCCCTGGCTGTTTTCTTGTTGCTGTAATTGATTCAGCGGGCGATTGAGCTGGCCAATGCGCACGTCTATATCGCCCTGGGGGCTGTGTACACGGTAGATCGCCTTCTCGAAAGCGTGAGACAGGGCGGCGGGCAGGTCTTTGGGTGTAGACATAAGCTATCTTGCGTCGTTCTGTTCTCTGGATCCACAAGACGAGCAGTGGGATGCATGGTTTTTGTCGCCGAGCCGCCCCGAGGCAAAAATGCCCTTTTTTTGGGGCAGCACGCAGGCAGTCAACCTGCGTGGCGTGGGGGGGGCTTGTTTCAGGCCATGCATCCATTATTTACACAGTTTCAGCCCTCAAGCAAGTGATGCGCTGCGTGGGTCGTCGATCCGGTTCCAGATTGCGTACAGGCTAGGCAGGAATAACAGAGTCAGTACCGTACCAATTGCCGTGCCCCCGATCAGTGTCAATGCCATGGAACCCCAGAACACTGAAAAGGACAGAGGGATAAAGGCCAGAACGGCTGCTAATGCGGTCAAAATAACCGGGCGGGCACGTTGCACTGTCGCTTCAATAACAGCGTCGTAGGGCGATGCACCTTCGGCGCGGTTGGTCTTGATCTGTTCAATCAGAATCAGGGTGTTGCGCATCAAAATCCCTGCCAGACCAATCAAGCCCAGGATGGCGGTAAAGCCAAAGGGTTGTTGGAAGATCAGCAAGGCCGGTACGCTCCCAATCAGACCCAAGGGGGCTGTCAGGAAAACCATGACCATGGACGAGAGTGAACGCACCTGAATCACTATGACCAGTAGCATCAGGGCAATCATGACCGGGAATACCGGCAGCAGCGCGTCGTTGGATTTTTTGGCTTCTGCCGTAATTCCGCTCATCTCGATCAGGTAGCCCGCTGGCAGAGAGGCTTGCAGAGCAGCGAACTCCTTCATCACACGATTCGCCACTTCCGCTGGTTGTACGTGCGGGGCAATATCTCCACGCACGGTCATGGTGGGTAAACGATTGCGGCGGGCCAGCTTGGGTTCTTCCTGAATAATCTCCAGCTTGCCTACCTGCTCCAGGGGCAGGTTCTGGCCCTGATCGTTCATGACGGTCAGTCCGGACAGGCGGGTGGGGTCATGGCGATTGATGGCCGAGCTGCGTGCCACCACCAGTACGTTGCGCAGGTCCTCGCGGTATTCAGCCACGGTCGTGCCATCCAGTTGCAACTGAATTTGCTCCGCCAGACTTTGACGGTTCAAACCCAAGGCTTGCAAACGTTGGGGATCGACATCCAGTTTTAGCACTGGTACGCGTGAGCCCCAGTCCACGTTCACTTGACGCATATCCTTATCGGCACGCATCACGCCCATGGCTTGCTCGGAGATATCACGCAGTTTGTCCACGTCAGGGCCACGCACCAGGAACTCTACCGGGTACTTGGTAGACGGACCAAATACCAATTGTGTGGCGCGGACTCGCGCTTCAGGCGTCAAGCCATCGGCCACCACCTGGCGGAAGCGTTGTAGCAAGTCGTCCCTGGCGTGCTGATCAGCAGTCAGAACGACCAGACGCGCAAAGGAAGGATCGGGTAGTTCAGGGTTGTAGGACAGGAAGAAACGCGGTGCGCCTTGTCCGGCATAGCTGGTGACCAGTTTGGTTTCCGGCTGTTCACGCAACCAGCTCTCCACTTTGCGGGTGACGGCTTGAGTGGATTGGATGCCGCTGCCTTCAGGCAACTGCACTTCCACCAGGAGCTCAGGCCGGTCAGAGGTCGGGAAGAACTGTTGTTTGACCAAGCCCATGCCCAGGGCCGCCAACACAAAGGCGATGACCACAATACCGGTAACCCAGAATTTGTGATGAACCGACCAGGCAATCATGCGGCGTAGGCGCACGTAGTTCGGGGTGTCGTAGATAGCCTGATGGCCACCGGGACGGGCTGGAATAGCGGGCAGTAGCTTGACACCCATATAGGGTGTGAAGGCCACGGCGACCAGCCAGGAGGCCAGCAAGGCGGCTGCCAGAATCCAGAAGATATTGCCCGCGTATTCGCCCGCAGAGGAGCGGGCAAAGCCCACCGGCAGAAAGCCAATAATGGTTACCAAGGTGCCGGACAACATGGGGGCAGCGGTATGGTTCCAGGCATAAGCGGCGGCTTTCAGACGGTCCATGCCTTCTTCCATTTTCACAATCATGATTTCGATCGCAATAATGGCATCATCCACCAGCAGGCCCAGCGAGATAATCAGTGCGCCCAGCGTCACCCGGTCAAAAACCTTACCTGTCATCATCATGATGACAAACACCATGGCCAATGTCAGAGGCACTGCCGCCGCCACCACAATACCCACACGCCAGCCCATGCTGACCAGGCACACCAGCAGCACCACACTGAGCGCTGCAAAGAACTTGAACATGAACTCGCCCACTGCCGAGGCAATATTCACCGACTGGTTGGTGACGGTGTCCAGAGAGAAGCCCAACGGCAGGGCAGCCGCTATATCTTCGCGGGCTTGTTCCAGATCCTTGCCCAGGTACAGGCCGTTATAGCCTTCCTGCATCACCACATCCAGCAGCATGGCGAATTGCGCGTTGTGGTGAATCTCGAAGCTAGGTGGGTCTTCGTAACCGCGGCTGATGGTAGCAATGTCGCCCAGGCGCAGATTGTGACCCTGCACATAAATATAGGTATTGCGGATGGCGTCCAGATCATCCAGACCGGCGCTAATGCGCATATGAATGCGTGGACCGTCCGTGCTGACGGCACCGCTGGCGGTCATGGCGCTGCGTTTGGCCAAGGCTTCCAGAATCTGCTGAGGATTCAGTTGCAGATTGTGTAGCTTGGCCTCGTCCAGATCTACAAAAATGCGCTCGCTTTGCTCGCCTAGAATATTGACCTTTTTGACGCCGGGGACGTGGAGCAGCTGATTGCGTACCTTCTCGGCTTCACGGGTCAGCAGGCGAGGGGGTAATCCGGGTGCCTGCAGCGCAAACAGGCCAAAGGACACATCCGAATACTCATCGTTGACGAAGGGCCCCTGCACGCCTTTGGGCAAGCGGGGGGCTTGGTCCTGCAATTTTTTTCGTAATTGATAAAACTCGCTTTGGACATCCGCAGGCGGCATGGAGTCTTTCCAGGTCACCACCATCAAGGCCGTGCCAGGGCGCGTGACGGTCTCTACCTTGTCGAACCAGCGCAGCTCCTGCATGCGCTTTTCCATGGGTTCGGCAACCAAATCCTGCATTTCCTGGGCGGTGGCACCGGGCCACATGGCGGTGACAGTCAGAACTTTGACAGTGAAGGCCGGGTCTTCAGCACGCCCCAACTTGACGAAGGAATAGAGACCGGACGCTGCAATTGCAATAATAAGGAACAGCGTAATGGCTCGTTCTCGTACCGCCAGGGCGGAAAGATTAAAACGGCCTGTCATGGTTTGGCCTCGCGCGTCTCGGGGCGGACTTCCTGACCTTCATGCAAAAGATGGGCACCCAAGCCCACGATTGATGTACCGGCCTCAGGGCCCTCAGACAAGTAGGCATGTTCCTGCGCCAGCTTGGCAATGGTCACCGCTTGCCAATGTACGGTTTTTTGATCGTCAATCACCCATACGCCGGGGCCTTTGCCGGCATCGTAAATCGCCGTCAGCGGGATTTGATTCAAGGCATTGGCATCTGGGGGAGTCAGGTGCACGATGGCGCTGGAGCCCAGTCTGGCCGTGACGTTTTCGTCCTCGAACGAAAAGCGGGCCTGATAGCTGCGGGTGGCGGGGTCGGAGGACTGTGCCAGTTCACGCAGTTGAGCAGGCACACTTTCTTGAGAGTCGGTCAGCTCAATGGTGGCGGGTGTGCCCAACGGAATATCCCATTGCTCGGGCAGACTGACAATGACATCGCGCGGACCATCTTGAGCCAGACGCAATACAGCTTGCCCGGCGCTGACGACTTGGCCGACATCACCCAACTGAGCCGTAATGATGCCGCTGGCCTCTGCTTTCAATGCGCTGTACTGGTCGGCATTGTGGGCAATCTCGGCCTGTGCCTGGGCAGACTTCAAATTGGCCTGAGCGCTACGCAGCGCTTGTTTACTTTGTTCGTGAGCTTGGCGGGAAACGCCGCCTTGCTCGACCAGCAAGGAGAAGCGCTTGTAGTCTGATTGGGCCTGCTCCGCCTGGGCCGTCGCGGCTTGAACCGCAGCCAGACGTGCGCGGTGATCCAGTTGCAGGTCTTTTGGGTCCAGCGTCATCAGGAGCTGGCCTTTTTCAACATGCTCGCCATTCTGGACCTTGCGCGTATCAATCTTGCCGCCTACTCGGAAAGCCAGAGGGCTTTCTACCCGTGCACTGATCAAGCCCAGAAAACGTCGTTGCTGATCAGCCTTGGGCTGAATCACGCTTTGAATCACCAAAGGAGCCTGGGTGCGAGGGTCGGACTCCTTCGCTTGCTGGCTGCACCCCATCAACACAAGGGCGGTAAACAAACTCAAGGCAGGGCTAAGGTAGCGGAAACGAGCCATGCAGGACTCCGGGTAGGTAAATGGTTGACAGAACTGTTACTTAGAGCCTGATTGTCAGGGCATCAGGCTGCGCAGGATCAACTGGGTGACCACATGCAAACCTTGGCGGGTTTTTTCAGGGGGGTGCATCTCCAGCAGGACGGGGTGCAGACACGGGGTCAAGGCCAGCAAAATGCCTTGGGCCACGTCGTCCAAAGGCGTACGGCGCTCGAAGTCGCCGCTTTCCCGGCCAACGCGCAAGAGTGCGACTATCTGTGCCTGCAAGTCCTGCCTATGCTGATCGACTGTTGCCCAATCGTTTTGCAGGGCTTCAATCACCACTTCCTGCATACGGCCTTCTTGCAAGAACAGCTCCAGGCTTAGGGTACAGGCCGTCTCAATGAATTGGCGCAGGCGCTCGATGGATGGTAAATCGCTCTCGACAATTTCTTGCAGCTGCACATGCATGCCATTCAAAACCGGCGCTGGATACGCCTATGGACTTGGCCAGACTGGCGACCGACGTTTTGCGATAGCCATACAGCCGAAAGTGCGTATTGGCCTGCTCGATGATCTGTTCACGACGATGGTGCGCGGTCGGGCCGCGCTGGCCGAGGGTGCTGGCTGGCATAGAAGTTGAATATTGAAGTAACGATAACGCAATACATTAACTTCAGCGATGCAATACGACAAGAGAATTAAGTGTCTTGTCTTAGAAAACTACGGAGTTATGCTGCCTGGGGCCTAAGGAGCACTGGACAAGGGCCCGACCGTTATTCAGTACAGACCTGGCCTGGTTGCAGGTGCCCGAGGTTTTGGTCGTTACAGATTTATTGTTAGGTGAGGAGGTTTCGGCCAAGCATGAAAAAAGCCTGACAGATCGAAATCTATCAGGCTTTTTGAATTTTTTGGCGGAGCGGACGGGACTCGAACCCGCGACCCCCGGCGTGACAGGCCGGTATTCTAACCAACTGAACTACCGCTCCGCAGCGGTTGCCA
>SMEN01000450.1_pt1 | contig 11727 bp, 13 predicted proteins | sample 2456271 | NCBI WGS metagenome assembly SMEN01 (sample SAMN10132593, study PRJNA489261) | soil metagenome | isolation source: day1 control-loamy sand soil ammended with raw manure from dairy cow... | place: USA | collected 2015-04-01 | reverse complement strand
AGCAAACGATAATGCGTAAAAATCACGTAGGTGACGTTTTATGGCCAGAATTCTGGTAGTTGATGACGAAATCGGCATTCGGGAACTTTTGTCGGAAATTCTTTACGACGAAGGGCACACCGTGCAATTGGCAGAAAATGCCGCGCAGGCTCGCGAGGCACGCCTGCGGGGCCGCCCCGATCTGGTCTTGCTGGATATCTGGATGCCGGACACCGATGGTGTCAGCCTGCTCAAAGAGTGGGCATCACAAGGCTTGCTGGATATGCCTGTAGTCATGATGAGCGGCCATGCCACGGTAGACACCGCGGTAGAGGCTACTCGAATTGGCGCGGTCGATTTCCTGGAAAAGCCCATTACCATGCAGCGCTTGCTGAAAACCGTGGCCTCGGGTCTGGAGCGCACCGTCGCGCCCAAGACGCTGGCAGCGGCAGCCCGCCCAGCGGCTACTGGTGGTGAGCGTCGTCCGGAAGCGGTGGCAGCGATGCCCGGCATGGCACCCGCCATGGCTGTGCCTGAAGTTGAACGCGATGAGTCGTTGTTGGGCAGTATCTCTTTGGATCTGCCTTTGCGCGAAGCCCGTGATGAGTTCGAGCGCATTTATTTTGAATACCATCTGCGCCGCGAAAATCACAGCATGACGCGAGTCTCGGAGCGCACCGGTTTGGAGCGCACCCACTTGTATCGCAAACTGAAGCAGTTGGGGATTGACTCCTCGCGCAAGCGTAACCAGTCCTGATACAGTAGTTACTAAATGCGTGGCCTATCACGGCCCGTCTGCCCCTTGAAGCTGCGGTTGAACACAGCTTCAAGGATGCGCAAAACCAAGCGGCCGTTTTCGGCCGCTTGGCATTTTACAGAGCTGCTACCGATGCCACAGGCAGTGCCTGCAGCTTAGTGACGGTATCCAGGCAGGTACGTGCTGCTTCCTGCCCCTTGAGCACAAAGTGTCGGTGGAAGTAATCGTGGTGCTCTTTGCCATCGTGGAAATGATGCGGAGTCAGTACGACCGAAAACACAGGAACATTAGTGCTCAGTTGTACTTGCATCAAACCTTGGATCACGGCGGTGGCCACGAAGTCGTGGCGGTAAATACCGCCATCAACAACCAAGCCGGCAGCCACAACCGCAGCGTATTGCCCTGACTGAGCCAGACGCTGTGCGTGCAGGGGGATTTCAAATGCGCCGCCTACTTCAAAAAAGTCGACCAGGCTGGTGTCATGACCCAAAGCCTGGACCTCGTCGATAAAACCCTGACGGGCTTGATCCACAATGTCTTTGTGCCAACAAGCTTGAATAAAAGCGATGCGGGGAACCAAAAGATTGGCTGGGGTGATGCTGTTCATGTCGGTTTCCTGTTTTAAGACAACAAACAGGGCATGCAGGAAGCAGGATAGATCAAGCCCATAGGGGAATCACACCCGTACAGGTCATTGAGGGTATCCCGTTCTCTCTTTATCCGGACTATGACCGTCGGCCCCGGAATCACACCGGATCTGCTGTCCCTGACCAGAAGGTCAGGCGCTCGCGGGCTAGGCTTGTGCCATTACCGCCGGTGGGGACTTACACCCCGCCCTGAGAACGTAGCTGGCCGGAGAGGCCAACCTGAGAAGTGTACCCCTAAACCGTTGTTTTGTCAGAGCAGGGCTGGGCCTGAATCGACAGAGGTAAAAGCAGGCGCAAGCGGCAGTAGGGACCGGATAAAAACTGGACCTGACCGCCGTGGCGAAGCAAGATTTGACGCACTATGGTGAGCCCCAGACCGGCGCCCTTGCTGCCACTGTCTTGCTTGTGAAAGCGATCGAAAGCGCGTTTTGCCAGCTCTTGTGACAGGGCGGGGCCTTCGTCGTTGATGTCGATGGCGCAATGGTCGGCTTGCGGTCTATGCAGGTGCAGTGTCACCTTGCCTGAACCATGGGTCAGGGCATTATCCAAGGCATTGATAAGGGCTTCGGCCAAGTCGGCCTCGCAGGCTTGAACGATATCTTGTGTGCAATCTTGCTGGAATTGAATGTCTCGGCCTGCCTCTTCAAAAAGCGGCCAGACCTCTCCCATGACGCGGCGGCATAAAGGGGCCAGTGCGGTCTGATCAACAAGCTCAGTGGACTGTTCTTGCTTGCGAGCCAGGCTTAGCCATTGGGTAACCAACCGCTGTAAATGGGTGATGTCCTCGCGCAGCAGGTGCCAGTCTTGGTCTGTGGGTTGCGCCCTGGTTTGCAGGCGTAAAGACATGACAGCGAGCGGCGTGCGGAGTTGGTGAGCGGCATCCGCGACCAATTGCTGCTCATGATGATAGGCCTGCATCAGTCGGTCCAGACTGTGGTTAACGGACTGTGCCAAAGGGCGGATTTCTTTAGGCAGATCGGTGACGGGAAGGCGTAGCTCCGGCTGGGAGGGGCCTAATGTGCTGGCCAGGCTTGCCGCTTGCCTGACCGGTCGCAAGGTCCAATGAATGAGCCAGGCAATCAGCAGCATACCCACGGCACATACAGGCAGCCACAGCAGCAAAGAGCGCCACATGCGTGTTTCCAGCAAAGCACCAATTAATTCCCGTTCCCGTTGGTCACGCTTTGCGACCATCAGGATTTCCCCCGTGGGTAGGGTGACGGAAACTGAGACAACAAAGCCGCTTCGATGTGACTGTTTAAACAGCGATAGCTCATCCTCAGGCTGGGAAGGGCGCAGACGCCGTGGGCTTTGCAGATGGGAGGAAGCCTGAAGCAACTGGCCTTGGGCGCTGTACAGCGAATAGGACATTTCTCCGCCAGCATAGTGAAGCGGCAAGTTGTCCAGCGAATCATCGGCTTGAAAACCTCGGGCAATCTCCTCTGCTTGTAAAAACAGGCTGATGCGACGCAACTCATCGCGCGTGTCGAACAAGGACAGCGCCAGCGCACAAAACCCCAGCGCCAGCATCAATAACAAACTGATCAGCAGTCTGCGGCGCAGACTAAAGGCACGTTTCTTCACAATGAGCGCAGCCGGTATCCAACACCACGGATGGTATCTATGCACACGTGTGCGTTTTGTTCTCGCAGCTTGCGGCGCAGTTTGGAAATCAAGGCCTCGATTGCGTTCAAGCTGATATCGGTCTGGCTTTTATACAGTTGCTCCAGCAAGTAGTCCTTGACCAGCAAGCGCGGGCTGGCCTGCATCAGCTCTTGCAATAAGACGCTTTCCCGCCGGGGCAGCATCAGAGCCTGATCATCCACCCAGGCCTGGCGTACTTCAGGTTCAAAACGCAAATTAGCAATCAGTAGCTGCTGATAACGCTGCGGTGCTGCGCGACGCAAGATAGCGCTCAGTCTGGCCTCCAGCTCCACCAAATCAAAGGGCTTGAGCAGGTAATCGTCCGCGCCGCTGCGCAGGCCTTGGATGCGGCTATGAACAGCATCGCGGGCACTTAGAATCAGGCAGGGCAGGCGACGGCTTCGATCCGGGTTGTGCAGCAGTGCCAGAATTTCCATGCCATCCATATCCGGTAATCCCAGATCCAGAATCAGGGCATCAAAGTTGTGCTCTTGCAGCAAGGCCAAGCCAATCCTCCCGGTGGTAGCGGTGCGGATGGAATAGCCCTGTCCTTGCAGATGGCTTGCCAGCAGGCTCAGTAAAGGCCGATGGTCTTCAATAATCAGAATGTTTTTCATCAGACTACGGTCAGGAACCGGGCTCATGATAAGAGTAAATCGAAATGAGTTTGGTTCTTATTATAAGTAATGGAAGAAGCCGTGATGAAAATGAAAATGGGAGTGTGTTGGCCCCTGGCTACCTTGTCCTTGGCGTGCATGTCCGCCTGGGCTCAGGAACGTAACGAGGTTGAGCAGTTAAGCAGCATCTCAGTGACCGCCTCAGGGTTTGCTCAGGAAGTAGTGAACGCACCAGCTTCCATCACGGTTATTCCGAGGGAAGAGTTAGAGGGAAAACGCTTCGAGTCCTTGGCTGATGCCTTGCGGCTTGTGCCGGGCGTCAGTGTGTTGGGTGGCGATAAAGGGGCAATCTCCATCCGGGGCATGGAGTCCGAGCATGTATTGATCCTGATAGATGGCCGTCGCCAGAATATGCGTCAGATCACCATGAAAGGCGGGGTGTCTGAAGGCGTGGACATGAACTGGATTCCGCCACTGGAAGCGATCGAGCGCATCGAGGTGGTGCGTGGCCCTATGTCTACCTTGTATGGCTCGGAGGCCTTGGGTGGGGTAATCAATATCGTCACGCGCAAGGTGGCCGATACGTGGCACGGCTCGGTTACGGGGGGCTACACCCTGCAAGACAGCGGTTCGGCAGGCAATAGTGGCTCGGCCGATTTGTATCTGTCGGGCCCCATCGTGCCTGGCCGGGTGGGTTTACAGTTCTGGGGCTATCACAAGCAGCGTCAGGAGGACCAGGTGTTGAATGGTTTTGCACGCGCCAAGCGGCAAAATGGCACCGTGCGTTTGTGGGCCACGCCTAATGCCAATCACGAATTCATGTTTGAAGCCGGTCGCACCACCCAGCATTTCTGGACTACGCCCGGCAAGTCTCTGGCCCTGACGGGTAAGGTGAATGAAAACGAGTATGTGCGCGATACCTACACCCTGGCTCATACAGGACGCTGGCAGGGCTTCGATACGGAGCTAAGCCTGAATCGGGAACAGGCTTACCGCGACGGCCCAACACAGACGGCACGTCCCGATATCCGCAACACGGTGATTGATGGCAAGGTGACCCTGCCCTTGGCGGATCACATGCTGGTGGGGGGCTTCCAGTGGCGCAAGAGCGAGCTAAAAGCGGATGGCTACTATGCCAATCCCAATGGGGCTGGGGTGGACACCTCTGTGCGTGAGTACTCTTTGTTTTTAGAAGATGAATGGAGCCTGACGCCAAGCTTTGCGTTGACCGCTGGCGTGCGCATGGACGATAACGAATTTTATGGGCGTCATTGGACTCCCCGCCTGTACGGAGTCTGGAGTGCCAACGATGATTGGACTTTGAAAGGCGGGGTTGCCAAGGGCTTCAAGTCGCCCACGATTATGCAGAGCAATCCGCAGATCGGCTTGCCGCAGCGTGGGGGTGCCTATACCTGGGGGAATCCGGATCTGGAACCTGAAGTCAGCACCAACGTAGAGCTGGGCCTGTACTTTGATGATGGTGGCCCACTGAGTGGCAACGCCACCTTGTTCCACACACGCTACAAGAACAAGATCGCCAATACGGGCTCGCGCCAGCTGTACTACCCTGATGGTCGTCCTGTGCCGCCGGACCCTTACACCAACAGCATGTACAGCACCTATTTCAACATCACAGAAGCGCGCGTGCAGGGTCTGGAGTTAGGGCTGGCTTACCGATTCAACGAACAGTGGAAGTTGCGTGGTAGCTATACCTTCACAGATTCGAAAGTTCGTAATGGCAGCGCCACTATTTTGGGCTTTGGTTACCCGCAGTCTGAAGGCCAGGCCCTGGTGGCAACCCCCCGCAATATGGGCAGCCTGACGCTGGACTGGACGCCCAATGACGCTGTTTCAGCTTTTTCGACTTTGAGCGTACGGGGCCGTGAAACCAATATTTCCTGGGGGCAGGGCGGCGCAGTCAGCGAAAGCATGGGGACGATTGCCACGCTTGATCTGGGAGCTAGCTGGCGTGCCAGAAAAGACCTGAGCTTGAGCGCAGCCGTTTATAACCTGACCGATCGCCGTCGCGACTCGGGTACGGACGGAGCCTATTCCTATGCGGAAGACGGCCGACGCTTTTGGCTGCAGGCAGAATATCGCTTCTAAAGCGTTAATTTTACTCTTGGGGTTTGGGGCGGCGGCTGATGGTAGAAATTGGCACGCTGACCTCGCCCTGAGTGCTGCGACGACTACGGGCACGCCAAGCGTGTCCGTAGGCAATTTCCAGGCTCAGATGCAGGGTTCCATCCATATGGCGCTGCTTTTCCAGAGCATTGAGCAAACGCTGACGCCAGTGCAGGGTGCTCAAGCCAGCTTTGCGCAGTGGGTGGGGATTGCCGCCCAGTAAGCGCAGATCATCCAGCAGTTTTTCAGCGCTGCGATAGGTCAGCGTGACGACCTCTTGGTCCATGACAGGATCTGAAAAACCGTTTTCCAGCAGCAAATCACCGAAGTCGTGCATATCCACGAAATCCAGCGCTTGAGTACCCAAGTCGGCTTGGACCATGGCGCTGCGCAGTTCGGCCAAAGAGCCGGGGCCCAGGCAAGAGAACATGACCAGCGTTTCAGGCTTGAGCAGACGGCTCCATTCGGACAATACCCGATGGGGCTCTGGGTGCCAGTGCAGGGCCATATTCGACCAGATCAGTTCCTGGCTTTCAGCAGGCAGGCCACTTTCAGCCATATCAGCATGTACCCAGCTGGCAGCAGGAGTTGGCTGGTTACGTAGTTTTTGCCACAGGCTGGGTTTGGATTGATAGCGTTCGCGGGCAACTTCCAGCAGTTTTTCGCTGCGGTCCAGACCGGTGTAATGCATCTGGGGATAGCGTGAACGCAGGGGTTCCAATGCATGACTGGCACCGCAGCCCGCATCCAGAATATGGGTGGGCTGCAAACGCACCAAGGCCAGTCGGGACAACATCCGCTGTGCCACTTCACCGTAAAGAAACTGAGCGTGGTCCAAGGGAGCGCGGCGATTAAATTGCTGCTCGACGTGGGCGGAGTTGATAGGTAAAGAAGGTAACTGGGACATAATTGCGCGGACGTTGCTGGCGTGGATCAGTAGCGTGTGCTGTGATCGGATCAGCCTGGCTCTGAAAGGTAATGATCTATTATGGCGCATCCCCTGTTCCGGCGCGAGTCGGCCGATCGTCTTGTAGGGCTACATAGGCTGGCCCGCCCCTGTGTCTTGTGTGGCCTGCGCTCGCGTACAGGCGCATTGTGCCTATTGTGCAGACAGGCCTTGGCCACACCGGCAAAAGTTTTCCGTTGCCCACGCTGTGCCTTGGCGTTGCCGCCTTTGGCCTTGTTGGCTTGCCCGGATTGCGGGGCGGGGCAGATGGCCTTGCAAGCCACGGTTGCCGGATTTGATTACGAACATCCTGGCGATATGTTGATCCATGCGTTTAAAATTTCCCGTCGGCTGGAGATGGCGGCGGTCCTGAGTGAGCTTATGGTGCAACAGTGGCGTCAACGGGGGCCAGGCTTGAGTGAGCAGACCTGGGTGATTCCGGTGCCATCCCGGCCAGCAGCCTTGCAGCAGCGCGGTTTTAATCCCGCTGCTGTGTTGGCAAAACGGGTGGCGCGGCAATTGGGCCTGTCAGCTCGTTTGCATGTAGTGGCTGCGCAGCCCCGTCAGGAGCAGGCTCAAAAGTTTCTGGGGCGGCAGGCACGCAGGCAAGCCATGCGTGGGGTGTTCAGCCTGCAAGAACGGCTGGACGGGCGAGACATTCTCTTGCTTGATGATGTATTAACCACGGGTGCCACGCTGGATGCTTTGGCACGAGCTTGTCGGCTGGCCGGTGCCCGTTCCGTTTATGCGCTGGTTGCGGCCCGGGCACCTTGGAAACTATAGCTAATTCAGCCTTGTATACTTCGCCGCTTGCCCGCGGCCTTTTCTACATTTTTCTCTGCACTTTTTAGGTTCTTCATGTTTCATATCGTCCTGGTTTCGCCTGAGATCCCTCCCAACACGGGTAATGTCATTCGTCTGGCGGCCAATACAGGCTGTGTCCTGCACTTGGTGCGGCCCTTGGGCTTTGAGCTGGAGGACAGCAAGCTGCGACGTGCCGGGTTGGATTACCACGAGTGGGCACAGGTGAAGGTACATGACAGCCTGGAAGAAGCCTTGCAAGCCACCGGGTCTTCGCCCGATCGCGCTTTTGCGTTGACTACACGCGGTAGCCACCTGCTGGCTGAGCAGAGCTTTGTTCCCGGTGATGTCTTTGTGTTTGGCCGCGAAACTGCTGGATTGTCAGCCGAGCAACTGGCGCTGTTTCCCACCGAGCAACGGATACGTTTGCCCATGATGGCCGGTCAGCGCAGCTTGAATCTGTCCAATGCTGTAGCGATTTGCGTGTTTGATGCGTGGCGGCAAGCAGGGTATGAAGGGGGCGTATAGGCTCTCAGTCAGCCCGTTGCTTGATAGTGCGCAGCAGGTGGGGGCTAGTCTTTTACGCGGGTCTGGCCGCTGTTTGGTGCAAGGTGGGGCTTGCTAAGGTGACCTGGGTGGATCCGTCCCGTGCAAAACGGTATTTGTGAAGACCTTGGTTAGTTTTCGCTGTAGCTTGATAGGACAATTTTTTGAAGAAGTAGCAGTTGGGCTTGAGCTATTGCTAGTAGTGGGACCTAAATTAAAACGGCTCTGCAAATCTTCAATTTGCAGAGCCGTTTGTTCTATTGAGCCTTGTCCTTATTCCAGCGACAGGTTCAGGCGTTCGATAACTTCATCCCAACGGGCTTTGTCGGCAATCACTTTGTCGGTCAGCTCTTGCGGAGTAGACGGTTCGGCCGAGAAGTAAAAGGCATTGAGCTTGGCCTTGATGTCGTCACGCTGCAAGATCGTAGTGATTTCCTGATTCAGGCGCTTAACCACATCGTCCGAGGTGTTGTGGGGTACAAAAAAAGCATCCCAGGAAATGGCCTCAAAATTCTCCAGCCCTGCTTGCGGCATGGTGGGCAGACCGGGGAGCAGTTCGCTGGGCTGCAAGGATGTGACGGCCAGCGCTTTGACCTTGCCAGCTTCGACTTGAGGCATGGCAATACCGGGGACCATAAAGGCCGCATCAATGTCGCCGCCAATAATCGCGGTCAAGATTTGAGGGAAGCCCGAGTACGGAATCTGCTCCAGCTGGATGTCTACTGCATGTTCCAGCATGGCCATCGCCAGGTGAGCAGAGCTGCCTGGGCCTACGGAGCCGTAGTTCAGCGCGCCAGGGCGGGATTTGGCCAGTGCAATGAATTCTTCCACTGTGTTGGCGGGCGAGTTGGCGGGCACCACCAATACGTTGGGACTGGTGCCAATCATGGAGATAGGCTGCAGATCATGCAGCGGATCGTAGCCCAAGGAGGTCTTGTACAGGGTAGGGGCTGTCACCATGGGGCCATTGATGGTCAGCAGCAGGGTGTAGCCGTCTGGTTTGGCATGTGCCACAAAGCGAGTGCCGATATTGCCGCCAGCGCCGGGGCGATTATCCACAATGACAGTCTGACCCAGGGCCTGGGACAGTGGCTCGGAGATGGCGCGGGCCAGGGCGTCAGGCGAGGAGCCAGCGGGAAATGGCACAACCATTTGAATCGGGCGCTCAGGCCAGCTGGATTGAGCTTGAGCCGAGTGAGCCAGCAAACCAGTGCAGGCCAGCCCCAGTACGGAGCGGATCAGCAGATCACGAGAACGAGCGAGCAATGACATTGTTTTGATTCTGAATAATAAGACGGTTGACTACAGACCTGGCAGCTCGGGGTAATGAGTCAGGCTGAGTAGACGGGAAGGTATTAGTGGCCTTCTTGTTTGGCTTCGCGGCTGAGCAAGCCATGAACGGCTTCACGGGGAGACAAACCTTCAAACAGGATTTTGCACACCGCAGCGGTAATGGGCAGTTCGATTTTGTGGGCGCGGCCCATTTCCAGCACAGAACGGGCACAGCGTACGCCTTCGGCAGTGATGCCAGTGGCCAGAATGCTGTCCAGGCTCTCACCCGCACCTAGTGCCATGCCTACTTGACGGTTGCGAGACAGCTCGCCAGTGGCTGTCAGGACCAGATCGCCCAAACCGGCCAGGCCGGAGAAGGTTTCTGCCTGACCACCCAGAGCGACACCCAGGCGCTGCATTTCAGCCAGGCCTCGGGTTATCAGGGCTGCACGAGCGTTGTGGCCCAGGCCCAATGCGTCGCCAATGCCACAGGCAATGGCCATGATGTTTTTGACAGCGCCACCTACTTCCACGCCGATCATATCGGTGCTGGTGTAAAGACGGGCTTGTTTGCCATGCAATGCCGCCAGGGCAATGCCAGCCATATCGGCAGGCTCGCAGGCCAGTGTCAGCGCAACAGGCAGACCTTTGGCGACTTCCAGTGCGAACGAGGGGCCAGACAAGACGGCGCGGCCTAACCAGGGATGGTCGGGTAGGTTTTCTCGCACAATCTGGTGGGGCAATAAACCGCTTTCCTGATGAAAGCCTTTGCAGGTCCACACCAGCAACACGGGATGACGTCGTGTGGTGGGCAGGTGCTGGGCCAGATCCTGGCAGGTTTCCGCCAGACCCCGTACAGGGACGCCCAAAATCAGCAGGGCGGGGCCGGTATCGTCAGCCAGGGCGAAATCCAGGGTTTGTTTCAGACTATCGCTGGCTTGCAGCGATTCAGGCAGCAGGACATCGGGCAGGTAGGCAGGATTGCGATGATCCTGTCCGATGGCCTGTGCCGTCGAAGCTTTGCGCGCCCACACCATCGTAGGAGCTTGGACACTGGCCAGAGCGGCCAGTGCCGTACCCCAGCTACCTGCGCCCAGGACTGCAACACGAGTAGAGGTGTGTGCGTGCGGCATCATCAGGCCTGCAAAGGTTGGCCGTCAGCTTGGCCAGCACCTTGTTGCTGAGCCAGGCGCTGCTCGTACAGCGACTGGAAGTTCACTTCCGTCAGGTGCAGGGCAGGCAGGGAGGTGCGGTTGATGGCATCGGCCACGGCAGCACGCAAGTAGGGGTACAGCATGGTTGGGCACACAATGCCCAGCAGGGGCTCCAGCTGCTCTTCAGGAATGTGGGCAGCTTCAAAAATACCGGCTTGGGTGGCTTCCACCAAGTACATGACTTTGTCGCCAATACGAGTGGTAACCGTAGCTGTCACGGTGCTTTCGTAAACAGTGTCAGCCAAGCGTTGGCCGCCCACATTAATGGACACTTCCACGGAAGGGGCCTCTTGCTCCAGAAAGATCTGGGGGGCGTTGGGCATTTCGATGGACAGGTCTTTGATGTAGGTGCGCTGCAAGCTGAAGCTAGGCTGTTGTGCTTCTTGTTCGGCAGCGGCTGGAGTGTTCTGGTCGGCCATGGGGCATCCTATGGGATAAAAAATTGTTAGAAAAAAAATCAGGCAGCGAGCAGTGGCAACAAGCCACCTTCGCGGTCCAATGCGGCCAGATCATCATAGCCACCTACATGGGTGTCACCAATGTAGATTTGGGGAACGGTACGCCGGCCGGTGCGCTCCATCATGAGAGCGCGCTGTTCGGGTTCGCGATCAATCATGATTTTATTGATTTCAGTGACGCCGCGCTGCTTGAGCAGCATTTCAGCACGCACACAAAATGGGCACACCATTGTGGAGTACATCGTGACTTTTGCCATGAGAACCTCGGGGAAGTAGGAACTTACGATTTTTTGACGGGCAGGCTCGACTGCATCCAGGCCTGAATGCCGCCTTGCAGCGTGAAAGCTTCGGTAATGCCATGCTTGCGCAGGACGGCTACACTGCGCGAAGCGCTGCGGCCGGTATCGCATACCAGAATGACAGGCTTGTCTTTAGGCAGACTGCTGGCTTTACCGTCAAGGTCGGCGGCAGGAATGTTGCGCGATTGTGGAATCGCACCCGCTTTGAACTGATCCGCGCTACGCAGATCAATCATGATGGCGTCTTTCTGGTTTACCATCTGTACCGCTTCTGAGCTTGAAACTGCGCGCCCCGCACGGCCTTTGAAAAAGCTGGGTATTAACAGCATAATGCCGGCAAGCAGCGCAATTGCTAAAATTAGAAGGTTATTCTGACTTAAGATGAAGTCCACGTTAAATCCTGTTGATTACCAAGAAAAGCAA
>SMEN01000445.1_pt1 | contig 11759 bp, 15 predicted proteins | sample 2456271 | NCBI WGS metagenome assembly SMEN01 (sample SAMN10132593, study PRJNA489261) | soil metagenome | isolation source: day1 control-loamy sand soil ammended with raw manure from dairy cow... | place: USA | collected 2015-04-01 | reverse complement strand
CAACAATTACAACCAAGCTTGTTTCCCGTACGGACCCCTCTGCGCCCCTCGTTAAAGTCCGTGGTATTTACGACCAAATTCAAGCGTAGCATGAAAGAAACCGGCCTTGCTACCACAGTCGTAACGCGTGCCTTCATATTCATATGCATATACCGCGCGACTTTCCAAAAGACTGGCAATTCCATCCGTCAATTGAATCTCTCCACCTACTCCGGCTTGGGTGCGTCGCAGGTGCTCAAAGATTTCCGGTTCTAATACATAACGGCCTACAACGGCTTGTGTGGAAGGGGCTACTTCCGGTGCTGGTTTTTCAACTATTCCATTAAGCCGAGTGGCTCTGGAATCAACTGGAACACCCGACACAATTCCATATTTATTTGTTTCATTTCTATTTACATTTTGTGTTGCCACAATACTACCGTTGTATTGATGAGCGGCTTCAACCAGTTGTCGGGACACTGGCGTGGTGGCGTCAATCAAGTCGTCCGCCAACAGCACAAGGAAGGGCTCATTGCCCACAATAGGGGCCGCGCACAATACGGCATGACCCAGACCCAGCGCGCGGGGCTGGCGGGTGTAAATACAGCTCACATGGCTGGGGATGATGTTTCGGATGGCATCCAGCAGTTCTTGCTTGTTTTTGCCTTCCAGCTCTTGTTCCAGTTCAGGCAAGCTATCGAAGTGATCTTCAATAGCGCGCTTGTTGCGGCCCGTGATGAAAATCAGTTCCGTGACCCCGGCGGCAACAGCCTCCTCGACGGCATACTGAATCAGTGGTTTGTCGACAATAGGCAACATTTCTTTGGGCATCGCCTTGGTGGCGGGCAAGAAACGGGTGCCTAGACCGGCGACGGGAAAAACAGCTTTGCGGATGGGTTTCATTGTGTCGTCAATCAAGGATCAAGGGGAGGTGGGCGTCGGATGAGCCGGAACTCCGAGTTGGATGGCATCTTGATTGCGTTGCGAGAACTGTCGGGGTTCACGTCCTTGCTCACTAGGCGGTGTGCCAAAGAATCCTTGCCCAAAGGCCAGAAGGGCTACGTTAGCCAGCAGGATCAATATAAAAAGCAATCGCATCGCCGATGCCCTGAAAAATACAGTTCAACCCAAGATTGTACGGGCAGGCGGGTTTAAGTTCATCCGTTTTAATGCTAATCGTATCAATGGGTCACGCCCTTTGCGTAAGGGCGGCTGATGCTTGTAGGGCGCTATTGACTTAAGGGCGTGATGCGAACAGCGCCAGACCCTGTAGAGCGGGGGTTTCCAGCTCTTGAAGTATTGGTGGCTCTACTCCCAGCAGGCGGCAATGGTGGTTTAACTGTTCTAACAGTTCTTGCTGCGCCAGGGCACGACCGCCTCCAGCTAAAAAGACCAGGGGGCCATGTCCCAGGCTTTGGCGGCCTTTTTCCCATTGGCGCAGCACGGCTCCGGCTTGGGCAGCGGCTACCCCTGTGCTGATCGCTGCCTGTGTATTAGTTGGAAAGGACGCCGTTTGTCCATGGGCTTCAGGGAGCTGAGCGGTATTCTGCTTGAGCGAGGCCAGCATCAAACTGGGGCCAGGCAAAATAGAGCCACCCAGGAAATGACGTATGCCATCGTGCATGGGGCCCAGCAGATCAATCGTAGTGGCCGTGCCAAAGCTAATCAGCAAGGCACCTTGTTCATCTGGATAGTTGTGTGCCAGCAGATCGGACAAGCCCAGCAAAGACGCCCACCGATCCGCGCCCAATTGGCTGGGCCGCTCATAATCATTGTGCAGCCCAAACACCTGCGCTTGTGCCTGTAGCCAGCGTACCGGCCCTAGCCCCAAAAGATGGACCGCCTCATCAATTTGAGCCTGGACTTGTGGACCGGCCACATTGACACCCAGCGCCTGCGTCCCTTTTTGACGGGCCATCTCTTTGAGCGGTGCCTGGCCAGCTTCCAGCCAGGTAGCCAATTGATCTAGTTGATCAGCGTGCAAGCTGACGGGCTGGCTTTCGCGTGCGCCGGTTTCAGGATGACACCACCCTAACTTGATACGGGTATTGCCAGAGTCGATGAGCAGGGTCATGCCGGGTCTTCAAAGCCAAGAAAATGCCAGTATAGCGATCAGCGTTGGGCGCGAACGGAAACTTCGCCCACAGTGACAGCGCGTTCTGAACCGTCGGGGTGACGCAAAAGTAATTGTCCCGAGGTATTGATGCCGGTCACGATGCCTGTGTGCAGGATTTGACCGTTATCGATGATATGGACCTGTTGCCCTATCAACGCATCAACCTGTGCGTAGCGGGCGGGCAGATCTGCAAAACCTTGCGCTGTCACATGGTTCAGGCTCAAGTACAGGCTTTGGGCGATTTTGGCCACGATGTCAGAGCAGCGCACCAAAGACGCGGACTGGGAATGCTCTGCAATGCTGCTCCAGTCGGCGATGGGGCGTTGTGTGTTTTTGCTGATGGTGGCCGCGTCGCGCAGATTCAGCCCTATACCAATAATCACGACGTGATGGTCGCTGGAGCTGGGGGCTGCACTGGCGCGAGTGGCTTCCACCAAAATGCCGGACAGCTTGGCTTGCTCCCACAGCACATCATTTGGCCATTTCATGGCTAGTCGGTTGCGTAATGTCGGTTCCAGAAATTGGCGTAAAGCTTCTGTCGTGGCCAGACCAGAAAGCGGCGATAGCGTAGGCAACTGCCGTGCCGGCAAGAAAATATCGAAGGCACAGGAGAACATCAGGTTGGCGCCTACGCTGTTTTCCCAGGTGCGTCCCGCACGGCCGCGGCCGCGGCTTTGCAAGTGGGCACCCAAGAGCCAAGGGCGCACACGTGGGCCTGACTCCTGACGAGCTAAAGCGAGCAGATCTGCATTGGTGGACTCTGTGGAGTCCACCCAACGAATCTGTGGGAAATGCGGCAAGCGCGTACGCAGCTCAGCCACCATGTCGCGCGGGCTGGGCAATGTGAATGCAGAGGAGGTATTCATGACAATCCGGTACACTGGATGAGTTAAACGTAATCTTATGTGATATTTGATCTGAGCATGTCTGAACGCGTAGATACAATCCAATTTTCCGGCCAGGCCGGTGTCATTGACTGTGCTCTGGACTGGCCCGCGGGCGAGCCAAGGGGCTGGGCTTTGCTCTTGCACCCTCATCCATTGCATGGTGGTGCACGCAATAACAAAGTCGTTACCACCTTATCGCGCAGCGCGACCCAATATGGTTTGTTGGCGGTTCGTCCGGACTTTCGCGGTGTCGGTCAATCCGCAGGTGAGTTCGATAACAGCCGAGGCGAGACTGCCGACATGCTGGCCCTGATCGAACAGTTTCCCTCCCATTTTCCACAATGGAGCTCCGGCCCTGCTATGTTGGCCGGTTTTTCATTTGGTACGGCGGTAGCTGCCCAAGTCTATGCCAGTTTGAAAGAGGCACAAGCCCCTTTGCCAAGCGCTTTCGTTTTGGCAGGTACTGCTGTGAATCGCTTCCGCTTCCAGGATGTCAGCCCTCCGGCCGATACCTTGCTGGTGCATGGGGAGACCGATGATGTGGTGCCCTTGTCGGAAGGCATGGACTTTGCGCGCGAGCATCAGTTGCCCATGGTGGTTTTGCCCGAGGCAGGCCACTTTTTTCATGGCAAGTTGATCCAGCTGCGTGAGCTGGTCAGTCGTCATTTGGCGGCGCTTGGAACCTAAGCTGGGTTTTGCTTTCAAATCGTTGCGTTTTCCTGCTCAGACTCAGGGGCTCTGCCCCTCCCAGGCCCGGATGGCTCTGCCATAATGGGCTCTTTCCGCCACTGTCAAAAGCAATCGATTCTCCCATGACTTCTATTCAAAAATTTGCATCTCCGGTCCTTTCCCGTTGTGTGGTGGCGCTGGCCTTGGCTCTGCCTATGGTGGCTCAGGCACAGACTCAAACACCCGCCCCGACAGAATCTACCCAAGCGGCCGGTGCGCAGGCTCCCGTACTGCCGGGCGATCTGGCCGTTGTCCCCGCACCGGGCTTGACTGCCCGCGCCTGGCTGACGATGGACGTCAACAGTGGTCAGGTGATTGCGGCCGAAGGCATGAATGAACGTGTAGAGCCTGCTTCCCTGACCAAGCTGATGACTGCGTATCTGGTCTTTGATGCTCTGGAAGCCGGTCGTTTGAAGCTGGACCAGACTGTCGTGATTTCCGATAAAGCGTGGCGCACCGAAGGCTCGCGCATGTTTGTGAAGGTCAATTCGCAAGTCTCGGTCAATGATTTGCTGCAAGGCGTGATTGTGCAGTCGGGTAATGATGCTTCGGTCGCTTTGGCTGAAGCGGTGGCCGGAAGCGAAGGTGCTTTCGCTGCCCTGATGAATGAAGAGGCGGGCAAACTGGGTTTGACCGCTACGCATTTTGTGAACTCCACCGGCTTGCCGGACCCCGAGCATTTGACCTCGGTGCGTGACCTGGGTTTGCTGTCTGCGGCACTGGTTGCCCGTTTCCCTCAATATCTGCACTACTACAGCCAAAAAGAATTCACCTACAACAATATCAAGCAGCCCAACCGCAACCGCTTGCTGTGGCTGGATAACACCGTGGATGGTTTAAAGACCGGCCACACTCAATCCGCAGGTTACTGCCTGGTGTCCACCGCTTTGCGTGATGGCCGCCGTGTTGTGTCGGTAGTCGTGGGTACAGCCAATGATGCTGCCCGTACTGAAAACAGCTTGAAATTGTTGAACTGGAGCTTCCAGAACTTTGAGACAGTCAAACTGTACGATGCAAGCAATCCTGCGGTAACCGCCCGTGTTTGGGAAGGTGAAGTTGAGAACGTCGGCCTGGGTACTGCCGACGCCTTGTGGCTGACGGTGCCACGCGGCAAGTCCTCCGAAATCAAGCCTGTTGCCAACTACACCCAGCCTCTGCTGGCGCCGTTGAGCAAGGGTGACAAGGTCGGTACACTGACTTTGTCTCTGGATGGCAAAATCTTGGCCGAGCAGCCTTTGCTGGTGCTGGAAGACGTACCAGAGGCCGGTTTCTTCGGTCGTATGGCCGACAAAGTCCGCTTGATGTTTGAATAAAGTCTTTGTGCGAGACCCAAGCTTATGATTTCCGGCATTGATCCCGATAGCGTTGTGTATCTGAATGGAGACTTCGTGCGTTTAGGCGAGGCGAAGATTTCCGTTCTGGATCGTGGTTTCATTTTTGGCGATGGCATTTATGATGTTGTCCCGGCCTACCACGGCAAGCCCTTTCGCATTGATGGACATCTGAATCGTTTGGAGCGCAGCCTGGCAAAAGTGGGCATCAGCAATCCTTTCTCGCGCCGCAAGTGGGAGAAGCTGGTGCTGGATATGCTGGCTCGTTCAGGGCGCGGTGCGGACTGCATGGTCTATATCCAGGTTACACGTGGCGTCGCCAAGCGCGATCACGCGTTCCCGGACAAGGTCGATCCCAGCGTCTTCATCATGGTCTCGCCCTTTAAGCGTGTGCAGCAAGAGCGCGAAACCGGCTTGAAGGCTATCGCCATCGAGGACGAACGCTGGCTGCGATGCGATATCAAGTCGGTGTCGCTCTTGGGTAATGTGATGGCCAAGCAGCAAGCGCTGGAGGCGGGCGTGGATGAAGTCATTCAGTTTCGCGACGGCTTTCTGACCGAAGGTGCATCTTGCAATATCTGGATCGTGCGCGATGGCACCTTGCTGGCGCCCATGCGCAATAATCTGATCCTGGAAGGCATTCGCTACAGTTTGATGGAAGAGCTGGCCGCGCAAGCGGGCATTGCTTTTCAGGCGCGTCAGATCTCTCGTGAAGAGGTCGATAGCGCCGACGAAATTATGATGACGGCAGCCACCAAAGAGGTACTGCCCATCGTTGTATTTAATGGTCAGCCCGTCGGTGATGGGCGACCTGGACCTGTCTTTGCCAAATTACGTGAAGGCTATGACAAGGCCATTAAGGCTGCGGAGCAAGCATGACAATTTCCCCCGAAGAATCTCTGATTGAATACCCCAGTGACTTTCCAATCAAAGTCATGGGCCAGGCACATGAAACCCTGCAAGACGAGTTGCTGGCCATTGTGCTGGAGTACGACCCCGACTTTGACGCTGCCACTATTGAAGTGCGTCCTAGCAAAGCGGGTAATTACACCGGCCTGACCTTTACAGTGCGCGCGGTATCGCGCGAGCAGCTGGATAATCTGTATCGTGCCCTGCATGCGCATCATCTTGTGCGCGTGGTGATGTAAGCCGGGATCAGGCGCTTATGTCCGACTCAGTTCGTATCAAATGGTTTGAGCGGCCTAGTGCCTATGAACCTCTCTGGCAGGCAATGCGCGATTTTACCGAGCAGCGCGGGCCAGAGACCCCCGATGAAATCTGGCTTGTCGAGCATTCACCTGTCTATACCCAAGGGCAGGCTGGCAAGCCGGAACATTTGCTCAACCCCGGTGGTATTTCTGTGGTGCAAACCGATAGGGGCGGGCAAATTACTTATCATGGTCCAGGGCAGTTGATGGTGTATTGCCTGTTCGATCTGCGCCGTGCAGGCCTTTACGTCAAAGAATATGTTCGCCTGCTGGAAGAGGCGGTCATTGCCTGTCTGACGCAATTTGGCGTGCAGGGAGCATGTTGCAAACCAGGTGCGCCCGGTGTCTATGTGCCCCAAGGCCCGGATACCCAGGAGTTGGCCAAGATTTCTGCTTTGGGTATCAAAATTCGTAATGGCCGTTCTTATCATGGACTGGCCTTGAATATCGCGATGGATTTAAGCCCTTTTGAGGGTATCAATCCTTGCGGTTATGAAGGTCTGCAAACGACAGACATGCGTTCACACGGCGTATCGGCCGATATGGACCAGGTGGCGCACTATATGTGCCGCTATCTCAGTCAGGCATTGGCTCAACGCAATCAGCTGGTAGCGGCTTAAGTTAGCCAGACACGAATCAGGACAGCAATCAAAGTGTTGTAATGAGAATTGCTTGCGATAATGCCAAGCACTTTAACTGTTCTGCTGCGCCTGTATGCCGTCGTCCCCAAAATCTCTAAAGTCGTGGCTCGCTCCTTATAGCGGGCTAATGGGCGGCTGCGTTGGTACGAAGCCAGGGTTGGGAAGTCGAGTTGGTGGGCAGTCCCGCGTCCGGCAGGAATGTGGGCATGGCCCACACCTATACCGATGTCCGCACGCGACGTGATGCTGTGCAGGCGAATGAAGGCCAGCGCTTTAATGCCAACTTGGGGCCTAAACACTTGTTCCGCTTATGGACGCACTATTGCTTTCAGCCGCAGGATTGGGATGGTCGCCTAAATGGTTGGTCCACGGGGGCGGGCGTACAAGCCCAAAGCAATTTGTTCAGCCGGGATGTCTATCAAGGTGGCTGCGCTACCGTGTCTGCCAAGATAGGCTACAAACCTAATGAGCGCTGGGAAGCCTCGCTGGCGGTCAATAACTTGTTTGACCGCCGTTACCTGTCTAGTGTGGGCTACATACTTTCCTGAATATTTACGGTGCCCCACGCAATGCCTTGCTTAGTGTGAAGTACCGCTATTAGGTGAGTGAGCGCGCTGCATTAGGTTCCGCGCCACTGTGGTGCGCGTTTTTCGATAAAAGCATCAATGCCTTCGCAGGCATCATTGCTCATCATATTGTCGGCCATGACTTGGCCAGCATAGTCGTAGGCCTGTTCGATGGCCAAGCTGCGCTGACGATAGAACATGGCTTTGCCGGCACGGACGGCAACTGGGCTCTTGGCCAGAATGCTTTTGGCCAGCTTCTCCACGGTTTGGTCTAGTTCAGCTTCCGATACGGCATAGTTGATCAGCCCCAGCTCCTGGGCGCGCTGGGCGCTGATGAATTCACCGGTCATCAGCATTTCCATTGCGGCTTTGGGAGGCACGCAGCGGGATAGCGCCACGGCGGGCGTAGAGCAGAACAGACCAACATTGATCCCTGACACGGCAAAGCGAGCCGAATCAACGGCTACTGCCATGTCGCAGGTAGCGACCAGTTGGCAGCCAGCAGCGGTGGCTAGACCTTGTACCCGCGCAATCACGGGAACAGGCAGGGCCAGCACACCTTGCATGACACGGCTACACCGGCTAAAGAGATCCCGATAATAGTCATGTTCTGGATTGGCACGCATTTGCTTCAGGTCGTGCCCGGCGCAAAAGGCTTTGCCTTCTGCTTGAATAATCACGCATTGCAAACTGGGGTCTTGCGCCAGTTTGTCCAGAATGTGTTGTAAAGAGTCCAACACCTCTTCGGACAAGGCGTTGTACTGCGTAGGCCGGTTCAAGGTAATACGGGCCAGCCCCTGGTGCTGTTCTAGCAGGACGGGATCGGCGGGGTGTTCATGTGACATGCAAGTCTCCGTACTTATAGTATGTGCAGGTTTTATTCTCGGGTGTTGCTGCATCGTTAACACGACCTCTATATTAGAGGGGTCTGGCACAAACTATCGCCCTTGTTCTAGGCGCTTGTAAAGTGAAGGGCTACAATTAGCCACTGCGCCCATCGTTTACTGTTGGTGCCCGCACGCTGTTTTTCTATTTAGACGCCTATGACCACCCCTACTGATACGTCCATCGATTCCAAACCTACTGTTCGTCCTCGCGTTGTCGAATACGATGCAACGCAAAAGCAGAAGGCCGAGGCCAAAACCTCGCGCATTCCGATCAAGGTCGTGCAGGCAGAGCGTTTGAAAAAGCCTGATTGGATTCGGGTGAAGGCAGCTGCACCGAATTCTCGTTTTTACGAGATCAAGGAAACCCTGCGTGAGCACAAGCTGTTCTCGGTGTGCGAAGAGGCTTCCTGTCCAAATATTGGTGAATGTTTTGGCAAGGGCACCGCAACCTTCATGATTATGGGCGACAAGTGCACACGCCGTTGTCCATTCTGTGATGTAGGCCACGGACGCCCTGATCCTCTGGACGAAAATGAGCCGGCCAATCTGGCCAAGGCCATTGGTGCCATGAAGTTGTCTTACGTGGTTATTACCTCTGTAGACCGTGATGACCTGCGCGATGGTGGTGCTGCTCACTTTGTGGAGTGCATTCGTCAGGTGCGTGAGCACTCACCAACCACGACGATTGAAGTCCTGGTACCTGACTTCCGCGCTCGTCTGGACCGTGCCTTGGGGATATTGAACGCCTGCCCGCCGGATGTCATGAACCACAACTTGGAAACGGTGCCACGTTTGTACAAACAGGCACGTCCCGGTTCGGATTACCATCATTCTTTGAAGCTATTGCAAGAGTTCAAGAAGCTGCATCCTGATGTTCCGACCAAATCTGGTTTGATGGTTGGCCTGGGTGAAACCAACGAAGAAATTCTGGAAGTGATGCGCGATATGCGCGCTCACGACATTGATATGCTGACTATTGGTCAGTATCTGCAGCCATCGGGGCATCACCTGCCTGTGTTGCGCTACGTCACGCCTGATGAATTCCTGATGTTTGAACGTGAAGCCTACGCCATGGGCTTTACCCACGCCGCTGTGGGTGCCATGGTGCGCTCTTCGTATCATGCGGATCAGCAGGCTCACGCAGCAGGTGTGCAGCCTTAACGGTAAGCAAGCTGGGCTTTTTTTGGCCCTGTCTTTTATCTGACGAACCCGGCTTTTTAGCCGGGTTTTTCATGTCTCTCTATATACGAGTGTGAAGGCTCTGGCAGTTGAGGGTGGGCTGAAGCTGTGAATCGTGTGGGAAGGGGGGAGTTGTAGAAGCTGTAGTCAGTGCGGCTACGATGGTACCGACCGACCGACCTTGCATGAGTTGACTCGCCTGGGCATCGCATAATTCTGCTCACCTCACCTCACCTCACCTCACCTCACCTCACCTTACCTCAGCTTCAGCCAACGACTGCCGCTTTTATTCCATACCGTGCCCTCTGCCTAGGATTGGCTTATCGCCCGTTCATGAATGCAACTGTCGCAAAAAGTTGAAGGGACCACATCGGCCCCTTCGGAAATACTCTTAACGCTAGAGTCAGCCCTCTATTAGTTAGAGGCAGGAGGCGGTGCCGCATCTGTTAACGTCAGCGCACGTGCAGACAGGCTTTCTATATAGGGCTCCAAAACTTCGTCATAGTCCTCTACGCCCAGATACCAGGCCGTCAGGCCTTTGCTATCTTGCTTCAGGTCAGTCCAGCAGAATAAAGAACGGTCAAACGAATCCTTGATGGTTTCATTCACAAACGAGAACAGCTCGTCCAACAGCGGTAGAGAGCTTAGAGGTACGGCGAAGGGCGTATCACCCTGGAATTGCCAGCTGTATTGTTCACATAGTTCGCTCGACCAAAGAGCATGTTGTTCTTGAGAGCTTAGTTCTGAATTGGCAGGGCTTAAAGGCATGGTTCTTGACTAAATAAAGGGGACGGTTTTTAGGGGCCAGTGGCCAGCCATTGTATGGGGGCGACACCTTGCTCCTGGAGCCAGGCGTTAGCTTGCTGGAAATGACCACAACCAATAAAAGGGACTGGGGGGCGGCGAGCCGCCAGGGGCGAAGGGTGGTTTGCCTTCAAGATAAGGTAGGGCTGTTGGGAGTGCTGCTGTATCAACGCTTCTTTAGCCTGAGCATGGGCGCCCCACAACATATAGACAATAGGGCGCGTGCTTTGTTGAGCCAGACTCATTAATAAAGCGTCCGTCACTTGTTCCCAGCCTCGCTTGGCATGAGAGGCGGGTAAACCATCTTCCACCGTCAGCGATGTGTTGAGCAGCAAGACGCCTTGTCGGCCCCAATTACTTAAATCATGGCTGGGAGGCGCAGAGGAGTCAGAGTATTCGAGTTCCAGTTCTTTAAAGATGTTGCGCAGACTGGGCGGGGCCGGGCAGGTGTCGGGAACAGAAAACGATAGGCCCTGTGCCTGGTTGGGACCGTGATACGGGTCCTGACCCAAAATCACAACGCTAACTTTCTGCAAGGGCAGAAGCTCCAGGGCGCGGAAAGGGGCCGTTGGATAAATAGAGGCGCCGTCATGACATTCTTTATCCAGCCATTTGGCCAGCGTCGCCAAGATGTTCTTCAGATCGGGACTTTCCAGCGTTGCGCGCCAGTCGCTGGGCAGACGGGCAATCTGCGTCAGGATATTCTCGGTCAAGAGATTGCTGGACAGCAGGTCCTCGCCAATCAGGCTGAGTTGTTCTGCAGGAGCTTGAGAGGATGAACGGGCCATAGTCTGCATACAAAGTTAGTTGTGCGCTTATTGTAATAGCGGACGTATAGCTGACCTACCTGGTATGCCGAGCATGCTCTATATATAGAGCACTCATAGGACCGGCTGTTCGGCGTGTCTCTATATAGAGGTGCCTGCGAGCGGGCCATATTGGCAGTGAAGGGCGAAGTGTGGGGGCCGTGAGATACCAACTGCTCTCTATATAGCAGCACCTTCGTATAGAAGAGGGCTAGGACGTATCTTGCTGTCTTGGTCTGAGGGCCTGGCTGGTACGGATCCAACTCGGTTTCTGTCTATGCCCCTTCGTTCTATATAGATAGGGCTGCGAAGTGAGTACCCGTTCCATGCAGGCTGGCTTGCAGGAAGTTGATTTCATGCCCTATCTGAATGAGATTGGGGCGAAATTCCAATGGGTAGAGATCAACGAGAAGCCCAAGGCGGATCGGTATTATTTAGTTTCATTTAAGTTTATTTATATATAACAATGCTTTAAGGTGTTTTTTGGCCAAAATTGCTATTTCCACTTGAAATATCTTGGCCAAAAACTTGCGCATTCGAATTTCATCGTGCTATAGTTCTTTTCTCGCTGCAGCACACACAGGGTTTTCCCTCTAAGCGCTACAGCAAGCAGTCAGCAAGAGATC
>SMEN01000444.1_pt1 | contig 11779 bp, 11 predicted proteins | sample 2456271 | NCBI WGS metagenome assembly SMEN01 (sample SAMN10132593, study PRJNA489261) | soil metagenome | isolation source: day1 control-loamy sand soil ammended with raw manure from dairy cow... | place: USA | collected 2015-04-01 | reverse complement strand
CACGCAGCATCGCCAAGGCACTGACGACCTTGAAGGAAGATCCCGGGGCATAGGAGCCTTGCAAGGACGTATTCAACCCCGAAGAAACCGGGCCCGAGGAGGCGGCCAGGACGCTGCCATCAGAAGGGCGGATGACCACAATGGCCGAGTTCGAGTCGGCTTCGGCCAGCAGATCATCGGCGGCGTCTTGAAGTTTCACATTCAGGGTGGTCTTTACATCCTCACCGGCTGCTGCAGCGGTGGTGAACAGTTCCGCTACGGCATCATGCTCAGCGGTGTACTGCGAGACGGAAACTCCGGCAGTTCCCGCGAGGGTGTCGTTGTAGGCGGCTTGCAGACCTGATTGGCCGATCTGCTCCCCGGCCTTGACCTTTCCTTCTGATTTCTCAATATTCTCCGCAGTAGCCTTTCCGACGCTGCCCAGCAGCGGGCGTGCGAAGGAACGAGTCGGAGCCAACGGCAGCTCATCGTTGTGGAAGTTGGCACCGGGAATATCCTTGATTTCAGCGTCGGTGACTTCCCGGGTTGCGTCATCGCGCAAGACGATCGCTTCCACCCAGGCTTTCTCACCGGCTGCCATCACTCGTTGCGCATAGGCCTTTTCATCGATGTCCACGAGCTTGGCCAGCTTCTTTGCCGAGCTTTCCCAGTTCTCTTTTTCGGTGTGGGTCTTATCCATGCCAACACGAATCACCGGTCGGTTGGTGACAATGCTTGCACCTTCTGCATCGGTGATGTTGCCTCGTGCAGCTGGTTCGAAGCTTGCCTTGAGGTAGTCCCCGCTTTCAAACTCCGGGGCGAAGATCGCTGGATCCAAACGCAGTTTCCAGGCTTCCGCCTCTGAATCGAATTCCCATACGGCTTGGGTGTCGTAGCTCAGGTCCTTGTCTGACTTGTCGACGTCCCACACCGTGGTGATATTGGCCGTCGCTGTCTTGACGCCGTCTTGCTCTTCTTCATCCTCGGCCGCCGAGCTCACGGTGCTCGTATGCTTGATCTCGCCCATGGAGCCAAAGGCGGTCTCCAATGCCTTGGCTGCTTCTTCAGCGTTGGAACCGGCGAATTGCACGCCGCTGAAATCACCGCTGTTCATAGCCGAGGCCAAAGCATCAGCCGAAGGTGCCGGATCGGGAGCACCTGCGCTGCAGGCGCTGAGCGAACCCATGACAAGGGACGCTATGGAAAGGGCAACAACACTCCGGCGAATAGCACTCATGGCGCCATTCTATTCATGCGCCGTGAGCCAGAACAACGCATGTCCGCCGATGACATCAACTGATCTTAAATATTCGGGATTGATTCAGTGCCTACAGGCTGTAGGCGTAGACAACCAATTTGATCTCGGTGTTGGGCACAACCCAGTCGCGTTCTGGAAAGTGCGTGAAACCCATCGACTCATACAGGCTGCGGGCCCTTTTCCAGCTGCTGCCGGTGGTCAAGGAGACTGCGTTGATTCCGGGAAGAAGCCGGGCTCGTTCGATGGAGGCCTGCACCATGAACCGTCCGACACCGCTGCGCTGCGCTGCCGGATCTACACTGAGCATGCGGATTTCCAGCTCGTCCGCTCTGGCGATGTCCGCATACTCGCTGCCTGCACGGATCAAGGTCATGGAACCGATGATCTCGCCGGCCCTGCGCACCACATAGATTTCTGTCTGGGCTGCACGCTCTGCCACCTTGCGCACGAATTGCAGGTATTGGTTATCCGGGCTGTCGAAATGACCGGCAGCAAAATAGGATTCTGCGGTCAGCTCCCCCACGCGCTGGTAGTGCTCGGGAGCCGCCAGCTCGATCGACAAATCGCCAGTGCTGAATGAAAAGGTTTGCGCGTCAGTCATGATGCTCTAATTTTGCCACGGCTCCACACGCTTTTCCGCGTTCTGCCGCAGCGGACGCAGTCGATGATTTTTACCTATTTTTTGCCTGTCGATACCCCGCTGATCTGTAGTGAAGCGAGCTGGGAGAAAAATACTGTGCAATTTCCGGAGGCGGAAACTTGCCCAGAAGTTTGTTAATAGAGTTAACTAACCCTGTGACTTCCCCACGCAAGGACTGGAATGTGCTGTCACACGGCAGCGCCATTTTGCCGTCCCATGGACGGGAACACAATCTCTCGCTGGTCCTGCAAACCCTGGCAGACCAAGGCGCCCTGAGCCGTGCAGATCTAGCACGCGCCACCGGGCTGACCCGTGTCACCGTCTCAGAGCTGGTAGCCGAACTGCTCCACCGGTCCCACGTCATCGAGACCGGGACGCAAGAAGGCAAGCGCCCGGGCAAGCCATCCACCCTGGTCGATCTGAACCGGCCTGGACTGCGAATTATCGGCGTAGACCTCTCCGGGATAATCCCCTTCAGGGCAGCCATCATGGATCTGGACGGGGTCATCCTGCAAAGCTTCTCGTCCCAGGGACGCGGAGCAACCGGCCAGGACGCGGCAGACCAGCTCTTGGAATTGCTCGACACCGCATTAGCGCAATGCCAGGTCCCCGTACTGGGCATCGGCATCGGCTCCCCCGGAGTCGTGACCGATAAGGGCATTGTCCTCTCAGCCGAAAAGTTCGGTTGGCGCGATTACGACCTGCGTTCTGCAGTCGAGCAGGCGACCGGCATCAGCACCCATGTACTCAATGACGCGGACTGCGCAATTCTCGCCGAGCACACTTTCGGCCAGGGCAGCGGCCATATGATCCTGCTGCGCCTGGGCCGTGGCGTGGGTTGCGGTGTCATCACCCATAACACCTTGGTGCGAGGAGCCGGATTCGCCGCCGGCGAGCTGGGCCATGTGCGGCTGCACGCCCAAGACACCGCCGAATGCGGCTGCGGGAATATCGGCTGCTTGGAAACCTGCATTTCGCTGCCTGCCATCTGGAAGGCACTCTCCGAGGGACAGCCGAAAAATCAGCTGGACCAGCAGGTCGCGGCCTACCTTGCCAGCGCTGTCGCTCCGCTGTTGTCGGTCCTGGACATACGCAATGTCATTTTCACCGGCCCCCGCGATGTCGTTGACCAGGCGCTGGCCCAAGCACTGCATAAGGCTCTGGCCTTGCGATCGCATACGGCGCGCGCTTCCGACTTCCGCCTCGTGCTCAGCGAAGATCCAGAGCATCTGGTCCTTCGCGGCAGCGCAGTAAACGTGCTGTTCCACGAGTTGGGAATTGCCTAGTTCCCCGGCCGCCCCGCCATTTTGCCCTTATTTTCCAAAAATCATCACTGCCACAGATCGGAGAGTGCACACCATGCGCGTACTCATAGGTTCAACCCCTGACGAAGTTGCACGAATCGCGGCCGAAAACGTGCTGGCTGGTTTAGCCCGGCACGGCGCTGGAGCAGATCCAGTTCTGGGGCTCGCCACGGGCTCATCCCCGCTGGGACTGTACCGCGAGCTTGCTCGTGCGGTTCAGGAAGAACGGGCTGATTTCAGCCAGGCCCAGGGATTCGCCCTGGACGAATACATCGGCATTCCCGATACCCACGAACAGTCCTACCGCCAGACCCTGGTCAACGAGGTCTGCAATACCATCGGCCTGCCCGCCCAGTCCCTGCACGTTCCGCAAGGCATGGCTGAATCGGTGGAGGCCATTGAGGAAGCGGCCCGCAACTATGATGCGTCCATCGCCCAGGCCGGAGGCATCCAGGTGCAGATCCTTGGCATCGGATCCAATGGGCATCTGGGATTCAACGAACCCGGCAGCGCCCTGCGCAGCCGCACCCGCATCAAGCGGCTGGCCGCGAACACGCGTGAAGACAATGCCCGCTTCTTCGACGGCGTCGAGCACGTCCCGACCCACTGCGTCACCCAGGGCCTGGGCACCATTTTGGATGCCGGCCGCTTGGTTCTGGTTGCCATCGGAGCGGGCAAAGCCGATGCTATCGCAGCAGCGGTAGAGGGACCGATCTCGGCTTCTTGCCCAGGTTCGGTGCTGCAGCTGCACCAGGACGCCGTGGTGGTTGTCGACGAAGCAGCAGCCGCAGGGCTGAAGCTGCGTGAATACTACGATGACGCGGCCGAAGAGCTGACCATTGTAGACCTCGCCGTCCACTAACCACCAAGTCACTGGCATACTTTAGCTATGGCCGTTTACTTTGAATGCGTTACGCACGCAGAAGCCCCCTGCGCCGAGCTCTTTGAAAAATCGTTGAGCATCGACGCGCATACCGGCTCCATGGCCGAGTCTGGAGAACAAGCCGTGGCCGGGGTTACCAGCGGAAGCATCGGCTTGGGCGAACAAGTCACCTGGCGTGCCAAGCATTTCGGCATTCCATTCAGGATGACTTCACGGATTTCTGATCTGCAGGCCCCGCGCACCTTCACCGACCAGCAGGTGCGCGGGCCATTCAAGTCCTTCCACCACGTCCATGAATTCCATGAGCTGGAGCATGGAACATTGATGGTGGACAAGATCCATTTCAGCGCCCCGTTGGGTCCGTTGGGATGGCTGGCAGAACGGCTCGTACTTGGCTGGTACATGCCCAAGCTCATTCGGATCCGCAACGAGTATCTGATCAAGATGCAAGGCTGAGCCTGCCGGCTAGCGGTCCTGCTGCTCGATGAGCACAGTCCACTGGCGTACCGCCCATGAGTTGAAGCCAGCGCATTCACCGCCAGATGATTCCATCTCGATCAGCCCGGTGAGCTATCCGGGCAAATCACTGGCATCCAGCGGAAGTTCGTGGCTGAAGGATCCATCGGAATTAACGGGAATCATCAGATCCGCTCTGTGCCCCGAGACGGTTTCGCTCGGCCCCAGGGCCAGCGGATATTCGGTTCCCTCGGGCAGGTCCAGCTCGCAGGACGGAGCCACGACCATGACAGTGGCTTTGGTTCCCTGCTTGCCTTCTTCATAGATCAGCTGCGGCTGCTCAGCTTCACAATATTTGTCTGCGGCACTCTTCGGTGTGGCAATGACTAGCAAAATCCCGGTCGCAGCCACGGCAACAAGCACCGCTGAAATCATGCTGTTTCTGATGATCAGCGATGAAACGCTGCGCATGCTGCCTACCCTCCAGAGACCAATTTTCGGGTCGTTCTGTTCAGCGTATATTCACCTTCCCCGCAGCAGAAGCGCAGTAGGAACATGAAAGGACCTGCGAGGAAGGATGCAGGCAAGGCAGTTTGAAACTATCTCCGCGCATGTACAGTGGATAAGTCGCATAGGCGACTGATAACCGTTCCCCACACCCAAGGCCTGAGACCTCAATGCAGCAGAGAACGGCAGCCAGCTCGACCAGCACAGTGCGAAAAATTGCCTTACTGGTTTCGCACCTGCTCTCCCCCATTATCCTGGCGACCATCTTGCTGCTGGTAACCCCCTGGCGCGATTCTTCGGTGCGCTGGAGCGAATCGGTTGTTGCTGCCCTGTTCACCACGATTATTCCGTGGCTGATCTTGGCCGGGGCAAAACTGCGTGGCAAGGTCACCGACATGCACGTGACCGTGCGCCATCAGAGGCACCGCATCTACGCCTACACCGCAGGTTTGATCCTCTGCGGGTTGCTCGTGCTCCAGCTGATGGATGCCGGTGCCGGGATTTTCATCGAGGTCCTCAGCATCCTGCTGGGGTTGGCAGTGGTGGCGGTGATCAACTTCCGGTGGAAGGTTTCGGTGCACCTGGCGGTGGGCACCTACGTAATTTTGCAGATCGCCGGGGCGCAGTCCGCCTTGATGCCGCTTATCTTGTGCTTCATCGCGGTGCTTTCCTGGGCTCGCATCCGCAGCTTCCAGCACACCGCCACACAGGTGTGCGGCGGTGTGGCTGTTGGCGTGGTGATCCACTATGCCCATCAAGGGCTGGCAACCGTACTTGGTTAAGCTTCCGGTTCGGTGAGCTTGGCTGGATCTACCAGTCCGGCGTACTGCCAGCCGGGGTTGGTCGAGGGGCGTCCTACCAGGCACCCGGCTTCCTCGGCAATCAAGGCGCCGGCAGCCCAGTCGTATTCCTGCGTGCCGTATTCTGCGTAGGCGTCCAAGGACCCCTCAGCGACCAGGCACAAGTCCAATGCAGCTGAACCCAGCCTGCGCACATTGACGTAGTCCTCAAGCATCTGCCCCAGGACGTTGGCCTGGAATTGGCGGCGTTGGGCATCATAGCCAAAGCCGGTTGCCAGGATCTTGGCTTCCGATTCTGCTGGGCCGGTGAGCTGGGTGAGCTTTCCGGTGCGCAGGTCCTGCTTCCACGCTCCCAGCCCCTTCCCCGCGAAGTACTCAACTTGCAAGGCCGGTGCGACGATTCCCGCCGCTACCCAGGTTTCGCTGCCATCAGCGTTGCGCTGGCAGACGCCCACCGAGGAGCAGTAATAGGCAATATTGCGTACGAAGTTGGTGGTGCCGTCCAGCGGGTCAATGCTCCAGCGAAAGCCGCTGGGGTTCGCTGGCTTCGCACTGGGGTATTCTTCTCCGGTCAACTCATCGTTGGGACGGGAAGTCAGGATGGTGGCACGAATGGCTTCTTCCGAAGCACGGTCGAAGTCCGTTACCCAGTCCCCGGCCGCGGACTTGTCTGTGAGGTTGAACTGCGATTCATCGCGGCGGCCGAGCACCTCAGCGCCGGCTGCAGCAGCCCGACGGGCAACCAATACCAGCGGATCATGAGTTACTGCACGTTCCATTTCTACCCTTCCGTTGGTGCGGCGAGTGCTACCTCGCGCGCTGCGTCAGGACCTTGTTCCAGCAGGACGCCGAAACCAGCTTCATCCAATACTGGAACGCCCAGGGACTGCGCCTTATCAAGTTTTGAGCCGGCTGCTTCGCCAGCGACCAAGAAATCGGTCTTCTTCGAGACACTACCGGTCGCCTTGCCGCCGCGCACAATAATGGCTTCTTTAGCGGTATCACGCGAGTAATTTTCCAACGTTCCGGTCACCACGATGGCCAAGCCTTCGAGGTTCTTGGTGATGTTCTCGTCTTGCTCGTCTTGCATCTTGACCCCGGCGGCCTGCCACGAAGCGACAATTTCACGGTGCCAATCCACCTTGAACCAGTCCACCAGTGCTTCAGCGATAATCGACCCGACCGAGTCGATTTCACTGAGTTCAGCCTCGGCATTGCCCGAGTCCAGCACCTCGAGCAAGGCGTCCATGGAACCGTACCGAGTAGCGATGGCCCGCGAGGCATTGGGGCCGACATGGCGGATGGACAGGGCTACCAAGACTCGCCACAGCGGGTTGTCCTTGGCCTTTTCCAACTCATCGAGCAGCTTCATGGTGCTCTTGGTCGGTGCCGATGGCTTCTTAGCGGTGGCCTTGGAATAGAAGTACGGGACCAGCTCGAATTTTCCTGTGCCTTCGCCCTTGACCCGCTTTTCGCGCCAGACCTTCACCTCACCGAGCTCTTCGAGCTTGTCCTTGAGGTTGAACAGCTCTGCTTCATTCTTCAGCGGTCCAGGTCCGGCAGGCAGGATGATTCCGCCCAGCGTCGCAGGGTCTTCGCCAGGGCCACTGGTCAGTGCAGCGGCGGCCTCATATCCCAACGCCTCGATATCCAGGGCGCTGCGTCCGCCAAGGTACGCCACGCGCTCGGTCAGCTGTGCCGGGCAGGATTCCGCATTGAGGCAACGGATATCCACGTCGCCTTCCTTGGCCGGAGCCAAAGGCTGGCCGCAAGAAGGGCATTCGGTAGGCATGATGAAATCGCGCAGCTCATCGTTGCCTTCACGCAATGGAAGTACCGGGCCCACGATTTCCGGGATCACGTCACCAGCCTTGCGCAGGATGATGGTGTCACCGATTTTCACGTTCTTGGCCTTGACGACTTCCTGATTGTGCAAGGTCGCACGGGCAACGGTTGAGCCGGCAACAAGGACCGGTTCCATCACGCCGAAGGGCGTGACACGGCCGGTGCGTCCGACCTGGACCTGGATGTCCAGCAGCTTGGTGTGCACTTCCTCTGGCGGGTACTTGTAGGCCACGGCCCAGCGTGGAACACGCGAGGTGTAGCCCAGCTGTTCCTGGGTAGCCAGGTCATCGACCTTGATCACGATACCGTCGATATCGTGGATCAGATCGTGGCGTTTCTCGCCGTGTTCGGCGATGTAGTCCTTGGCTGCCTGACGGCTGTCCACAACGCGTCCGTAAGGCGAAACAGGCAGCCCCCAGCCACGCATCAGTTCATAGGCCTGCGATTGCTCAGTCAGGTTGAAGTCGCGGCTGCGTCCCAGGCCATGTACGAACATGCGCAAGGGACGCTTGGCGGTCTGTGCTGGATCTTTCTGGCGCAGGGATCCGGCGGCGGCATTGCGCGGGTTGGCCAGTGGTGCCTTGCCCTGGGCAATCAAAGCTTCGTTGAACTTGTTGAAGTCCTCGGTGGCGATGAAAACTTCGCCGCGGACCTCGAATTCTGCGGGCCATCCCGAACCTTCCAGCTGCTGCGGGATATCGCTGATGGTCAGCGCATTGTGGGTGACATCTTCACCGGTGGTTCCATCGCCACGGGTCGCTGCGCGAACCAGCTTGCCATCTCGATAGGTCAGGTTCAGCGCCAGTCCATCGATCTTGACCTCGCACAGCCACCTGACCGGTGTCTGCGGGTGCAGTCGTTCGGCATTGGCCTGGGCACGTTCTAGCCAAGCTTCGAGTTCATCAAGCGAGAAAACATCTTCCAGCGAATACATGCGGCTGGCATGGGTCACCGAGGCGAAGGCTGCAGAAACTTCACCGCCGACTTCTTGCGTGGGTGAGTCCTGGCCGGCCAGGATGGGATAGGTTGCTTCAAGCAGTTGCAGCTCGTGGAATAGCGCATCGTATTCCACGTCAGAGACCAGCGGAGCATCGTTTTGATAGTACGCATCGCGGTGCGCACGGATCTGCTCGACCAGCTGATCATAGCGGGTCTTATCAGCCTCTGGCGGAACGTTGGTGGTCTCAACTGGTGCTACGTCTTTTTCACTCACGTATTCAATTGTGCCCCACGGGAGCACTGATTAGCTGGCTTGCACTACTAGTTCTCCGGTGCGTCAGTTTCCACGCTCGGCGTTGCCAGCACGTCGATGACGATCACCGCAATATTGTCGCGGCCGCCTGCTTCCAGTGCTGCCCCGGTCAAAACCCGGGCCGCGTCAGCGCGGTCCTTGTAGTTCACCAGCAAGGTCTGCAGAATATCTTCGGTCAGCTCGCCAGATAATCCGTCACTGCACAGCATGTAGCGGTCGCCAATGCGTGGATGCAGGACGGTGACATCGGGCTGGCTTTCAGCGCCTGCGCCAAGTGCGCGGGTAATCAGGTTCCGATGCGGATGGTTGCGGGCTTCCAACTCGGTGATCTGTCCGGCATCAACCATTTCCTGCACGGCGGAGTGGTCCCGAGTCAGCTGCTGCAGTGCGCCATCACGCAGGCGGTATCCGCGCGAGTCACCCACATTGACCAGAAGCAAGCTCGGGATTTCTTCGGTGACCACCGTGATCGGCTCGGTAGCCGGGGTCAGATTGGCACGGTGGTGCTCCAGCATTTGCGGAGTGATCTTGGAAATGACATCGGTGTTCTGAGTCATCGCGAAGCTTGAGGTCCATGGCGGTACCGCGGCCAAGGGAGCTGTGACGCTGTCACGGCCCTTGCCTGGGGTTTTGATCTGCACCAGGGCGCACAGGGTGGTTCCACCCCGGGATTCAAGGGCTTCGCGGATTCGGTCATCGGCCAGCTGCACCTGGCGCTGGACGTCTGGCACGGTGGGTAGTTTCCGCACCGAGGTCTTATTGGCGAAAACGCAGATCTCCTGCATGGTTTCAACTGCGAGCTGGCTGGCCACTTCACCGGCTTCGTGTCCGCCCATGCCGTCAGCCACCGCGTACACGATGTCATGCATCAGGATTCGGTCCTGGTTTTCTGTTCGCTTCCGGCCCACATCCGTGAGTCCTGCCGCGGCCAGAATGAATGGAACCGGCGCTGGTTCTTTGCTCACTAGTCGATCACCAACCCTTCTCCTTCACCTGCGGAGAGTTCATAGGGTTGAATGTCTCCAAAGCCGCGTACCGCGGTAATTTCCTGGGCGGTGAGCACAAAGCGTGCATCATTGCGCAGGGTATTTGCGGTAATCGCATCGGTAAGCACACTACCCGGTTCTGCCAAGGATGTCAGGCGAGCGGCCATATTCACCGTTGGGCCGTAGATGTCGCCAAGACGGGAAAGCAGACGTCCCCAGACCACGGCGCCGCGAGTCTGCGGGAACAGTTCATCCTTTGCCAGTTCGCGCGAGAGCGATAACGCAATCTGGGCACCGGCCTGCGGAGTTTCTGCCACATAGAGCACTTCATCGCCGATGGTCTTGACCAGCCGTCCACCGCCAACCGAGATGATTTCTGCGCACTTGGCCTCAAAGCGCTGCACCAGCTGGGCCAAGGTGCGTTCGTTCATCCGGCGCGAAAGCGAGGTGTAGGAGACCAAATCAGCAAAGCCCACTGCACGGGCCAATGGCAGCGGGGTGCCGCCATCTGATTCGCCACTGTCTTGCTGGTAGGCGGCCACACCAGTTTCCACGCGCAAGGCCATGCGGTGCACTGCAGAGTTCAGCTGACGTCGCCACGAGTAGAGCAACAGGTCTTCAATGGCTGGAATGATTTCTGGAAGCAAGCTGAACAGCTGGCGGCGTGCTTGCCGGTCTGACATGTTCTGGTTGGCGATCATGTCCTCGACCAGGGCTTCAATCTGCCAGACCACCATGCGGTCAGTCATCTGGCCGACCGAACGCATCAATGAGATCGCGGTTTCCTCGGTCAGCTTGCCCTCACGGACCATGCCCACCATGGTTCCCAGCGCTTCCTTGTCTGCCTGGGTGAAGAACACTTCATCGTCGCTCAGCTCCGGGAAGCCGATGGCGCGCCACAGCTTGCGTGCCGAGTGCAAGGAGACTCCGGCTTCGGAGGCTACCTCGCGACGGCGGAATTCGCGTTGGCCACCGATCAGCCGCCGTTCCAGCGAAGCGACGGTATCGCGCACGGCATCTGGTGTGTGAGCTGGAATGCGCAGCGGGCCTTCCATGGCCTGGGCCAGTTCCAGAATAGGGTCCGATTCGGCAGGGGTCGCTACGGGAGGGTGCTGCCTGGCGCCACGGACAGCCTCCGCGGCTGACTGCGGAGAGTCTGCTCGGGGTGTATTGGTGTGCTCGGTGCTCATGCCCCCATGCCCTCACTGTTCGTCGTTTCGGTGTACGCCACATGCTGGTTGCTGCGCAGGTTCGTCATCGCATCCATTGCCAGCGAACGGAAATACGGTACCGATGGAACATGTGCCAATCTCACGTACCCCTGATTGAGCACAATGTCCAAGGTTCCTGCACGCGTCATCGCGTTTTTCGCCTTGGTATGTGCAACCAAGTCTCGAACTGTAAATAATCCTACAGATTGCAGCTTGCCATCGTTGTACGTGGGTCGGAACATGATTCGTTCGGTGGTCAGCACAATTTGGCTGCGCAACCACCGCGCCCACGGAATGACACTCCAAATGAGCACCAGTGCGGCCCATAGGACTACTGAAACGATCATCCACACATCAGCATTGGCTGCTAGCCATTCGGAGAGATCATCACGCGAAAGATATCCCAGGCAGAAAGCGCACAGGGCGGTCAGGAAGAGGAATGCGCCCACAGGCTGCCGCAACACTCGGGAATGTTCGCGAGTTTTGATAATCACTCGTTCCCTCTCATGCAACGGCAACTTCATCGCGGTGTCCCTCGCCCCTCCTGTTCTAGGCTCCATGCTTCGGTCAGCATTTTCAATAATAGTCCCGGGTCAATGCCCAAGACCGCTTAGGCATACTTTCCGTCGGCGCGCCGTACGTGGTGCACGTCCCCTGC
>SMEN01000442.1_pt1 | contig 11805 bp, 10 predicted proteins | sample 2456271 | NCBI WGS metagenome assembly SMEN01 (sample SAMN10132593, study PRJNA489261) | soil metagenome | isolation source: day1 control-loamy sand soil ammended with raw manure from dairy cow... | place: USA | collected 2015-04-01 | reverse complement strand
ATTTACTTCTGCCCCTATGTAATCGGGCAGCCGGCCTTCACTGCACAATAATAATTCTATGCATGAGCCGGTATTCATCGACCAGGTTGTTAATGAGCAGCCACTGGTGGCCAGTGGTCGATGCTATTATTCACTGTAAGTGAAAATCTTGCAACCTCTACACTTATAACTAACAACTCTAGTCGAATCATATGAGTGATTTTCTACCTATACGCTTAGCTTGCGAGCTAGCAGGAGGGCTTGTTTACCTGGCCAAACACTTAAATGTGTCTCCATCTATTGTTCACCGTTGGGCCACTGGAGCCCAAGAGGTTCCTATTATCCGCTGTGTTGAAATTGAGAAAATGACTAAAGGCGCTGTGACTCGTCAAATGCTGCGGCCCAATGACTGGGATCAGATTTGGCCGGAACTAGTAAGTTCTCACTCATAATTCTATAGTCTATATAAGCATGGACGAAACTACATCTCCACAAAACTGGGTAGACATTATAAGCACCGCTGGCCCTTTTGTTGTTGCTCTCGCCAGCCTTGCTTTTAACTACCTACAGACAAAACGCATTGCGAAGATTAATTATCAGAAAGATATTGAAATTGCAAATATCCAACAAAAATCAATAATTTTAGAAGAGAGTTTGCGATCAAAACATGTCTATTTAACAAGGCTGGAGGAAATATACAGTCCGATATTAGCTAGAACCGAATCTCTAGTTCAAAATTACATAGGTTGTATTTGTGAAGAAAATAAACCCCCGGCGTCAATTGTGGCTTCATTAGAGCATTTTGTGGTAGATGATTATTCTAATTTTTCACTTGAAATTAGAAAGACAGCGCTTGCAAAAGCTATTATTATTTGCCATTCAGTAAAAAATCACCGGGCATACGAATTGGCGATAAAACTTGATGGTCAAATTACCCAGGCTTTAGCGCTTTTTGATTTCACTGGGAAATCGTCAGGCGCTATTCATATTGATGCTATTAGAAAATTACAGAAAGAATATCAATTATCATTTGTTTCGATTTTCTATTGCATAGCAAATGATAGGGGGTAAATTATATCTACCGATGTTGTTTTTAATTGGCCACTTCTAGCCTCTTTCGGGGGGGGTATATTTAATGGTTGGATGTAAATCTGCATATTAAATACTATCTCAAGTAATACTTCACATTGGATCTTGCAAGCACGGTGCACATCGCTAGATCACCAACTACTGTAAGGCCCTAAGCCATTCTTTTTCTGCTCCGCTAGAGTGGCAGCACCTCACTAATTAGATCTCCTCAAGCCCACGACCGTGGGCTGTCTTGCTATCCGTCATTGTGCCCCATCGTTCTCGCGTTCAAGTGCTGCGCGCCGCTAGCGTCGCTTGCGGCCTATGGCCGTCTCTCGACACTTGAGCGCTGCGCTGCGACGGGCCCCAAAGGGACGGGCAATACCGCCCAGTGACCGGAGAGAGCAATGGCTACAAAAGCACAACAGCATAGATTCATCAACAAAGCTGATAAACACCAACAAGAAATTATCAGGCTCTTGCAGGAGGTCGCACGCTCACGCGGCCTGGCGCGCGTCTGGGCAGATTGGGTAGAGATAGGTGCGATAGCTATTGCAAATGGCGTTGATAAAACTCAGTTCAAGCAGCGCGAAGAGCGCTATCTCAATATCGTGTCGCAGTATCAGAAAGAAGAGGTTCACAGCTTAGTAAATGCGTTCGCGCATCTAGTTCAATGCTGGGACAAGCGTGTAGCTACCGGAAAGTTCGGAGACGTGCTCGGTGGTACTTACATGATGCTTGATATGGGCAACGCCTCAACCGGGCAATTTTTCACACCGTATGAAATATCTCGGGTGATGGCCAGCATTATCATGGGTGCTCCAGAAACGCTCAAAACCGAGCTACAGGAAAAAGGATTTCTGAGCTTACAGGAACCGGCATGCGGAGCAGGCGGAATGATCATCGCGGCGGTTCATTCATTAGCGGATGCAGAGATCAATTACCAACAAGCTATTCATGTCACTGCGATTGATGTGGATAGGCGCTGCGTACATATGACGTTCTTGCAATTGGCTTTGTTGCATGTGCCTGCGATCGTTATACAGGGTAATGCGCTCACGCTTGAAACAACGGAGTTCTGGTACACACCCGCTCATATATGGGGAGGGTGGTCACGACGACTAAGACAGCCGCAGAGCACCAGTGACCTCGCGCAACTACTTGTGTCTAAGTCGGATGTAAAGCAGAAGGAGCTAAGTAATGATGTGCCAGAGCAGCACCTGATGAGTGCCCTACACAAAGGCGTACAAACGGGGCAAATTAGCCTGTTCTGATTTAAGGGCCTGAAAGGGCCCTTCTTAGACAATTTAGGTGGTCAAAAACAGCATGGCTAAATAGGCTCGGTAAAAAACCATATTGACCACCTTTGTTAGGTAGGCTAAATTGGGTATATCTATTTTGGCTACTTAAATTTTTGATGCATGGAGAAAAAAATGCCTTGGAAGAACAACATTATAAACACATTTGGTGCTGACGATATGGTTTTCGCAAAACATCCGAGTGATGTGAAAAGCGCCAAGCAGGTTATTTCGGAGGCAAAGGCGGCAAATGCGACATTTGAGGATTTTGAAAAAGAGATTGTCTGGCATTTATATAAAAACCACACTGAATCAGATATGTCGCTAGACCATATTAAAAAACAGGTAGAGCGCGCTAAGAAATTTTGGTGAGTTTGGTTTTCAAAAAGATGGCTACATCAGCGCCAATGGTTGCCCGCATCTACATGCGCGTCAGCACGGATGAGCAGGACCTTGAGCGGCAAGAAGGCATTATTGATTCTACGAAGGCGATGGGTTTCTATATCGCAGGCGTCTATCGAGAAAAAGCCTCTGGCGCCCGTGCTGATCGGCCCGAATTACTTCGCATGATTGCTGACCTGCAATCTGGTGAAGTAGTCGTTGCTGAAAAAATCGACAGAATCAGCCGCTTACCGTTGGTCGAAGCAGAACACTTGGTTGCTTCGATCCGCGCCAAAGGGGCAAAGTTGGCTATACCTGGTGTGGTCGATTTGTCTGAGTTAGCAGCAGAATCTAAAGGTGTAGCTAAGATCGTCCTAGAGTCTGTTCAAGACATGCTGTTAAAGCTGGCGTTGCAGATTGCGTACGACGATTATGAAGATCGTCGTGTACGTCAACGGCAAGGAATTGAGCTGGCCAAAGAGGCTGGACGCTATACGGGCAGAAAAGCTGATACTCAAGTACATGACCGGATTGTGGCGCTACGCGTTGCGGGTCGAAGTATTGCTGATACGGCTACGCTAGCAGGATGCAGTACGAGCCAAGTTAAAAGAATCTGGTCACTGCACCAGAAGACGGAATTACGTAAAAATATAGAAGCATAATCCTTGCTAACTCAGACTTGATCTGACAGACAGTGACTGATCAAGTATCAGAGCTCTGGGAACGTCTGTTTTCGGCCAGAAGCAGTCATTCCATCATTGGCCTTAACGACTCATACGGAGCTCCAATCTTAAAGTTTTAGGTTTGTATAAAAGGTTTTCTTGCCATCTCTCAATGCCACCGCTATGAATAGATTTACTTTTATAAGAACAACGAGCGTTTTCGCCTTTTTTCTAAATATAGTTAGCCTTCATTCGAGGAAGGCCCATGTTTGAAGAAACCCCTAAAAGTTTGAGGTGCCGCTCGTGCCATAGAAGTACGAACCACGAAGTGCTCCACAAGCATGCCGAGGAAACTGATCCTTGGGACTATCACGAGCGCACGTCCTGGCAAGTTGTTCGATGTCTGGGGTGTGAGTCGATCAGCTTTCGCATTTGGAATAAAGACTATGAAATTCGCACAGACCATGATGATCACGGAAATCCCACTTACTTGACATCAGAGAGCCTGTTTCCAAAATTTCTTCGAAATCACAAGCCACTCTCAAACTTGCGTTACGTTCCAGAGCTCATCAAGAAGGTCTACGGTCAAAGCATTACTGCCCTCGGCGAGCAGGCAAACATTCTTGCCAGCATAGGTCTTCGCGCCTGTGTTGAAGCGGTCTGCAATCACCTCAATATCGCCGGGTCAAATCTGGATCGAAGAATAGATGGTCTTTACAAGGCGGGGCACGTATCTAATAACGATAAGAAGCGGCTTCACGCTATCCGGTTCCTTGGGAATGACGCGGCTCATGAAATACGAGAACCCGATGAACGTGATTTGCGCATTGCTCTCGACATCGTAGATCACTTATTGAATTCAGTGTTTATCCTAGAGCGCCGCGCACGCCGCCTTGAAACAGTCGTCGAGACTTACGAAGATTTCATCAAGTTCGTTACTCAGATGGCAAGAGTGAGCGACGGCACAAGCGAATTCACCTTGCTCGGCCTCCTTGGGCGGCAGAAACGTCAAGTGGCGCAGAACCTAGACCAATTTGAACAACAACTGCTAGCGGAGATTGCATCCGGAGCAGTACCGTTCCTCGCCGCTTCGCGGCAAGAGAAGCAGGGACAGAAGCCCGTGCAGTTTTACTCACTCGAAAAAGAAAAGGTGCCGAAAAGGTGAAACCTAAGCCTCCCAGATATCGGATACCGAGTCGGCTGTGCCGTCTAGTCCCCGCTCATCTCAAACGTTAGGTCTCGCTATAAACATGATCCAGTTCTTGAGCAACTTGCTTCCCCTTTTTGTAATTCTTCAGCAAGGCCTAATCTATTAGTCCACGAGGACTGCCTCCAACTACCGGTTACTTTCGTGCGTTGGTATGGGCTGTCTGCTTTGGGTCAGCCTCAGTACTAGCTATCAAATCAAACACCTTCACTAAAAAGCATAAACAAAGATTACGTAGAAACGTTTATGCTGACAACGATTCAGTAACATTAAATTTCATTAACTTGTACGCTACGCATGATCCAAAACATCAAAAATCTTAGACGAACTTGAGACAGCGGCACCCTAGCAGGGTGAAAGCAGCTACACACCGGTCAAGCGCCCGCGGAAGCTGAATATCCGAGTCCTCACCACGATTTTCGAATATCGGTTCGATTACGTGCCCAAACAGACACGACAGAAGGAATGCTGCCGATGCTCATCACAGACGTCCACGTAGTGCTCACTCCATATGGGCTACAGGCCCCAGATTTGGCGGTTCTTCAAGCAACAAATCAATCCTATCGAGCACTTCTTTTACAGCCCGCTGGTCCAATCTACGCCGACACGCTGCGGATTGGGCCAATGGACCTCGCCGCCGCCGAGGCAAGATCTGACAATTTTTTGCAACTTGCCAAACAGCGCGGCGACCAGTTGGTAGTGACGCCTGAGTATTATCTCCCGGAGGCATCACTTCGTAAGGCGGCGCTGGGCGAGAGTTTTCCCGCTTCAGGTGCTCTCTGGGTACTTGGCTGCGAAAGCATGACACCGCAAAAGCTAATGGAGCTCAAGGCCGCCTGTACAGGCGTCTGCGAAGTCATCTTTGAAGCGGACCCGCACCCCGCCGTCCAGGGTAACTACTTCGACCCAGTTGCGTACTGTTTCATCGCAAAGGACGCCGCAGGCAACGACAAACGCGTGATGCTCCTTCAGTTCAAGACCATTCCGTCGCGGGACGAGCACGGATTTGAGAACAAGATGATGCGATGCGGCCGGACGGTCTATCAGTTCAAAGGACCGGACAATCTCATCGGTCTCGCGACCATCATCTGCTCCGACGCGTTCGCCCTCGGCAACAGCATTGAGGCGAACAAGCGCCTGTCGGATCGTTCCGTCCTAATCCACATTCAACTAAATCCAAAGCCGAAGCACGTCGACTATCGGAAGTATCGAGCCGAGGTGTTCCAACGTACGCCTGGACGTACAGATTGCGACATCATCTGCCTCAACTGGGCGCAGAACATCGTGCAACACGGCGAGCCGGGGACTGGCGCTGCAAACTGGAGGAACGAGAGCGGCTCGGCCTGGTATCTTCCGGAGCGTCGCTGTTCATCCAAGGACACAGAAGTCTTTGCTAATGAGGCGAAAGGGCTGTACTACACGCGGCACGAGAAGAAGCGACACGTTCTTCATTTCCACTATGATGAAGCAGCTTTTGCCCTTACTGTGCCTAAGGTCTTGCAAGATGACGTTGCCGTCCAGGACGTCCTGGTCGGACCATCGCTCGATACTCGATTCCGATGGAACGCAGAAGACAATACCTGGGCCACTTGCACCGATTGTCCTGACACCGGCTGGGCCGCCACCATAAATGCTGGAGCAGGGATTGCCGCCGCCTTCGGCAGCCTCCAGGACACCAGCAACCGCCTAAGCATCGAGCGAGCCATCTCACTCTCTTGCGGACCGCGCAATATCGGCGAGCATTGGCATCGAGCGGACATGCTCGACGCATGCCGAATTGGAGACAGCGAAGTTGTCGAGCGCACGACCTTGCAACTTGACCGCGATGAAGCTGCCAAGCGGGGCCGCCAACGGCGAATCGGGCGAGTGGCCTCCTTGGGGAACATCCTCAATACCGCAGTGCTCCCGCTACCCATCAAAGACCTGGCTGGAGGTGGAGCGTCTATCTCTTGGTCTGCTGCTTCACCAAACACCAACGTATCAAAGCTGGGGTCTATGCCAGCGCTGGTCGCATACCTGGGAGAGTTGCCGGCTGCTGACACCATCAAAAACGTTGGCGATGCTGCCTTTGAGCTTCTGCGGCGCGAGGACAAAGCTCACCGGCACCGAGTTGCCGTCTGCTACAGAACCGAGACCGGTGAGGCAAGGTTTGCCGACATTAAGCAGCAGACGGACATCACGTACACGGGTGCTCCAATGACAAATTTCACAGAGGGCTATTGAAATGCCTGGAATGCAAACAACGCGCGAGGCACTCAACGGCCTTCTCGCAAGCGTGCATGAAGTTGAAGATTCGGTGGTTCGTGGCGAAAGAAGGTTGGGGCAGAGGACATACGCAATCGCCTATGTTGATTTGGCGGATGACGTAGTGAAGCGCTATGAGCATCTTCGTGATTTTCAAGAGCGCATTCTGGGCGACGAGTTTTTCGGCTCACCCGACGACCTACGCTGGAACAAGTACCTGTACATCGTCGCCGGCCCAAAGTCACTCGCGGACCCTCACTTTGCCAAGGCAAAGGCGGCTATCGAAGCGGACAGGGACTACGCTCGGAAGTGCGTTGTATCGCCCTCGGATCTCGAATCGCTGTTGGGCGGCGCAAAGCTCTTCGCGCCTGTCGAGAGCCATCGAGCCTACGACGTTATTGGCGAATGGGAGCAACGACTTTCCACTAAGAATCTTGACTTGCTTCTCGACTGTCCAAAGCCCAGAACATCCGCCATTGATGCCATATCCAAGGGCCTCGCAGCTCGCACCAAGGACTTGAAGACTGCCACTAAAGCACTGAGCTCCCCGGACAAGCGCCTAGCAAGTTCCAAGATTCTTCAGCTAGATATAACTAGGTTCAGACCTATCCACGATGGCAAAAACTACACATTTGGTGACGTCACGCTCATCGTCGGTGCTAACGGCACGGGCAAGACGTCACTTCTGGAGGCAGTCGAATACTTCTATTGCGGGCACAACCGCCGAAGCAAGGCTAGTGGGGCAATCAGCATCAAGGCATCGCTCCAAGAGCTTGGTGGTATAGCGACCTATGAACAAGGCTCAACAACTGAGGCGGCTCGACTTAAAGCTCGATGCATGGCCTGGTACAACCGTAATGAGCACAACGCATCCGCTATCGTTGACAGCTTCTCCCAATACAATTTTCTTGATACTGACGCAGCTTTTCGCCTTTCAAGCTCCCTTGAGCCCGGTGATGTCTCCCGCGAGTTGAGCCACCTGTTGGTCGGCCCTACAGCAGCTACGACATTCGAATATTTCGAGAAAATTCGAGGTGACGTCGAGAAGGCTCTCTTAACGGTTCGACGGGATATGGCGGCGCCGAAGGAACTGCTTGCTACGTCGGAAAAATCGCTGAAGGATCTGCAGGCGCGGCCATCTACAGGCAAGACCCTACTTGAGTCGTACAGGTCATCCCTGGCGTCAATTGGATGGAAACAGGTCTCGCAGGGCCCAAATCCAGACCCTGCTGAAGGCGAGCGACTGCTCAATGCCTTGTCAACTGCCCAGACGCTGGCGAATGCAGGTGATGCGGCACTAACGGTCACTGACATTCGTCGCCGTGAGGCAGAATTGAAAGCAGCATTTGACGGCGCGACGCCCTTCGGAGATGAGCTGGCAAAGCTTATTCCGAAAGATAGGGAATTTGGCGAGCAGATTTCGACTCACGAAGCGACCATAGAAAATCTGCATCGTTGGTTGCTGTATGAGACGTCAGGCTTCAACGCGCTTCGGCGGGACTATCCTGCCGCTCAGAGAACTGCAGGCGAACTGTCCGCGCGACTTGGCAACTACATGACAGGCGAATTGCCGAGCGTACCTCTCAGGTTCGCACACCATTCGCTAAGCAGCGCTTTGGCCCTGTGTCAGCAAGCTGTCGAGGATGCAGAGAAGCTCGCGGCGCAATCGCGTGAGCTAGTACGCTTCCACGAACATGCCGCCTCAAATCGAGCCGCAATTGCGGCCAACCTCAAAGTCGCTGCTTTGGCTGCGGTGCAAGCGTCCCCAGTTCCAGGCACGTGCCCGGTCTGCAAAACGACTCATGCGGCGGGCCGCCTACTGCACCTCATCGACGAGCTCACCGAGAGTGCCCAGGGTTCAGCCGAGCTTGCAAAGCTCGTCGAGGCGCGCAGGCGCGCTGATGAAGATGTCGCCAAGACAAACAGCGAACTTTCCATGGTCATGTCTGTTGAACTGGTCGCCGACGCCTTGTCTATCGACTCCGAACAGACACCACCACAGATTCTCGAAGCGCTGGTAAAGCTGCGCCAACAAGCGAACGCAGCACAGGCAACGCTACAGACGGTCGTCGATAAAGGCAAGAGCCTCAATCAAGCTGGCTTCACAAGCACGGAGGCAAACCTTCTCTGGGGGCATATTTTCTCGCTGTTTGCAGACCAAACTGTTGCACCGACCGCCGACACGCTCACAGAAGCCCTTCGCCTGCAGGAAGAAGCCCTAGTGGCGAAGCGAGCCGAGCTTGCTATCGTCAAGAGGGACATCGACGAGGCGAACCAGGCTGTTCAACGCTTCTGCAAGCAGGTCGACGTTGAGGGCTGGGCAACGAACACCCCCGTGGTGAACAGCACTGCGGCATTGGCTGCCCTTCGCAGCGAGTTCAGTACTATCGTCGAGGGAATTGACCAACTGCGCTCGCTGATAAACGTTGGCGATGACTTCGGCTTGGCAGAACTCCAATCAAACCTCACCGCAACTCTGACGGCCTTCAGGCAAGCTGAAGCGGCGATGTCTGCCGAACTTGCCGGGTCGGCTGAACTGAAAGAGCTGCCGGACAGGATTACTGCCGTAAGGCTCAAGATCGAAGGCCTGGAGAACCAGGAGAAGGCCTACCAAAACGCTGCCACGACGCTCGATGAAATCTTTGCCCACGCGTCCCTAGAGACTGCAACCTCGGAAGCACTTGCCGAAATCGGCACTCAAATCAATGATGTATTCAGCCGCATTCACGCGCCACGCGAATACGAATATGTGGGTAGCGACGATGCTCTACTTCGGACTGCGCACGGGCATCAGAAGCGAGAACTAAACGAAGTTAGCACAGGCCAGCGCGCGGCATTCGCACTTTCAATCTTCCTCGCCCGAAACAGGACGGCGACGGCCGCACCCCCGGTCATGTTGATTGACGACCCAATTGCGCACATTGACGACCTGAATGCGTTGTCGTTCCTTGACTATCTGCGTGACATTTCCGTCAACTCGGGCCGCCAGATATTCTTCGCGACAGCCGACACTCGAATTGCTTCACTTTTCTCACGGAAGTTCAGCTTCCTCGGGGAACGCTTTAGGACAATTTCGCTAGTTAGGTAGCATAAATCAGGCTCGGCTGTCTGAATATAGCGTCTTCATCTTTCAACTGCTGCGGGTTTTGTCGTTCGTTGCAACTCGCCGTTCAATAGGCCATGCATAGCGTAGTACTTGAAGGTGTGCCAGACGCTTCCAGGCACCGTTATTAGCCGGCCTCCCTCAGAGCCGCCAGAGGCACACGGCCGCAAAAGCTCGTTGAGCAGCCGTTCAGACCAATGCACCCACGCAGCCTAACAGCTGTCGGGTGCAAGTCAGCGTAAGCTCACCGGCCAGCGGCGACCGACTTTGAACGCTGCACAGCAGACGTTGACCATGGAGGCTCGACTGCCTGCAACGGGTCGTTTCCTGCCTTACGGTTTTTGTCAGTTCAAGTCTGGATTAACACATAATCAACCGACCTTGTCCCGGTTTTGTTGGCCAAAAGTTGAGCCATGCTACTACGCGCTGAATGTGCCCGTTTGGCGAGACAGGCTCAATTGCGCCGCAAGCGGCTCAACTGAACCCCTACGGATTTTAATCCCATAGGGTAACGATCCTTTATACCTTCGGCCCTATTGGGTCTGCGCGCTTTGCTTGCTAAGGCCACTCTGTGGCCAAGTTGGTGTGCTGCGCGCAGAAGGCGCTCGCCGCGCGGCTGTGGTGCGTCCTCTCATCACTGGGCTACCGCGAATCCGATCTCGTCAGTCCGTCGCCCCAACAACGCCGACCGTACCACTCCAGGCCCGCTCTCCAAGGGCTTTCGCGGCATAAACCACTCGCTTCGCTCCCTATTTATTCCACGGTCCCTTTCCGTTTGTCCTTGCATGGTTCGGCACGGCAAGGGCGACGAACTAACGAGACCGGCGGCACACACCGCAAGCCGAAATGTAGAACGCAACACATATCTACAAATCGGGCTCGGAATCTTCGATCCCGGTCAGCGGTGAATCCTTGGAATGTTTAAAGGGGTTATTCATGCAAGCACAGAAAACTCGGCATAAGGGGTACATCGTAACCGTGAAAGACGGTGATGAAACTACTGAAACTCACTATGTGGTCAAGCCAAATGGAGCTGTTCTTTTCAGTTCTGGCCATGACCCACTAGACCCTCGTTTTGGCCCACGAAATAGCGATGATTGGGGCCAGTCATCAACCTTGCCTGAATACGCGGTGTTCGTTGGGTTTTTCTATATACACACTGCATAAAGAAGCCCCTGCTCGGGCGTAACCGAAACAGGGGCAGGCATCACACAACCTTGAAGGAGTTCACGTAATGCAAGTTGATCTTATCAAATTAGCCCAGGAATGGCGAGACGCCCATGCGACCGCAACACCTTTTCGTTTGCCAGCGTTGACCGTCGCCCAGTTGGGGCGATTGTCTGCACTGCTTTCTGAGTCATTGCCTGTGGTTGGCAATTCGACTGTTCATTGACTCAAAGGGAGTACGCATCATGAAACATAAGGCCATTCAACTTGACCCGCGCAAACTGATTGTCTCGGAGCAGTATCAAGCTCGCAAAACCGCAAGTCAGACGCCGTTGCCACAACTGGCTGACTCAATTGCGGCTATCGGCTTGCTTCATGCGCTGGCTGTAGTCAAAAGCAAAAAACGTGGTTTTCATGAGGTTATTGCAGGGGGACGGCGTTTACAGGCAATTCATCTTTTGTTGGACGATGGGCGTTGGCCGGAAGGGCAATTAGTTGCTGGCAATCTCTATGATGAAGACAACGCCCTGCTTGTGTCGATCACTGAGAACGTGCAGCGTGAGCAGATGCACCCGGCAGACGAATTTGAAGCATTCGCTGAGCTGATAGGACAAGGTAAAACCATTGAAGATGTGGCTGCCGCGTTCGGCGTCACGGCAACCGTTGTGCGCCGTCGCTTGCAGTTGGGGCGAGTGG
>SMEN01000452.1_pt1 | contig 11828 bp, 12 predicted proteins | sample 2456271 | NCBI WGS metagenome assembly SMEN01 (sample SAMN10132593, study PRJNA489261) | soil metagenome | isolation source: day1 control-loamy sand soil ammended with raw manure from dairy cow... | place: USA | collected 2015-04-01 | reverse complement strand
GGGATGGGCCTGAATATCTGTCGCACAATTATTGAATCGCATCACGGCCGCCTGTGGGCAGTCGGCAATCCAGAGGGTGGAACGATTTTCCGTTTCAGTCTACCTTGTGCGGCACCCGATGTAGCGGACACCCTTGATAAATGCCATGCACCATTTACGTAGTCGATGACGACGAAGCCGTACGGGACTCCTTGCGCTGGCTACTGGAAGCCAACGGCTACCGGGTCCGCTGCTTTGCCTCGGGCGAAGAGTTCCTGGGCGGCTATGATCCGGCCCAGGTTGCCGTCCTGATTGTGGACGTGCGTATGCCCGGCATGAGCGGACTGGAGCTTCAAGAAGCCCTGATCGCTCGTAAATCCTCGATCCCCATTGTGTTCATCACCGGCCACGGCGACGTTCCTATGGCCGTGAGCACCATGAAAAAAGGCGCGATCGACTTCCTGGAAAAGCCCTTTAACGAAGCCGACCTGCGCACCATTGTGGGCCGCATGATCGAGCAGGCTACCGCACGTGCTTCGCAAGCACAGGCACAAAAAGATCAACAAGAAGTCCTGGGCCGCCTGACCGCGCGCGAGCAGCAAGTGCTGGAGCGCATCGTGGCTGGCCGCCTGAACAAGCAAATTGCCGGGGACTTGAATATCAGCATTAAAACTGTCGAAGCGCATCGCGCCAATATCATGGAAAAACTGGAAGTTACTACGGTTGCCGATCTCATGAAAATCGCCCTCACCAAGTCCGAGGACGCGTAAATGAGTGCTCGTATCATTGATGGAAAACAGCTGTCCACACAAATCAAGGCAGAAGTTGCCCAACGTGTTGCAGCTTTGAAGCAAACACATGACCTGCAAGCCGGTCTGACGGTGGTGTTGGTGGGGGAAGACCCCGCCTCCCAGGTCTATGTGCGTAACAAAGGGCTGGCCTGTGAAGCCGCCGGCCTGAAATCCGAAATTATCCGCCTGCCGGCCGATACCACGGAAACCAAGTTGCTGGCCTTGATCACCCGCCTGAATCAGGACAGCTCGGTACACGGTATTTTGGTGCAATTGCCCCTGCCCGCCCATTTGGACGAGCACAAGGTTATTGAAACCATTGCCCCCCATAAAGATGTGGACGGTTTTCACGTCAGCAATGCGGGCATGCTCATGACCGGCAAGCCGCTGTTTGCCCCTTGTACGCCCTATGGCGTCATGAAGATGCTGGAATCTGAAAACGTGAATCTGCGCGGTGCAGAAGCCGTGGTGGTGGGTGCCAGCAATATCGTGGGCAAACCCATGGCCATGCTCTTGCTGGCAGCCGGGGCTACTGTCACGTTGTGCAACTCCAAGACACGCGACCTGGCCGCTCAAACCCGCCGCGCCGATGTCTTGGTAGCTGCGGTTGGCCGTCCCGGGATCATTACCGGCGATATGGTCAAGCCCGGCGCCGTCGTGATTGACGTTGGCATCAACCGAGGTGCAGACGGCAAGCTGTGCGGTGACGTGGACTTTGCCAGTGCCAGCGAAGTGGCCTCGGCCATTACCCCCGTACCGGGTGGCGTTGGCCCCATGACTATTGCCATGCTGCTGGTCAACACCTTGGAAGCGGCCGAACGTTCGGCCAATATCAGTCTTTAATTAATTAACGGTTTATGACGACAAATCCCTTACTGGTTCCTATCGACAGCCTTATTGACTACCCCGCCATCCAGCCTGAGCACATCGAGCAGGCGGTGGATCATCTGTTGGCCTTGGCCCGCCAAGCCGTAGACACAGTCTCCAACGACGATAGCGAACCCAGCTGGGACAACATCGTCGAGCCCATCACGGACGCCACCGAGACCTTGTATCGCGCCTGGTCGGTGGCCGGTCACCTGAACTCGGTCATCAATACGCCGGAACTGCGCACGGTCTACAACCAGTGCCTGCCGCGCATGAGCGAGTTCTCTACCTGGGTGGGCCTGAACCGTGCTTTGTTTTTGCGTTATCAGGCACTGGCCGACAGCCCGGCCTTTGCCGCCCTGACGCCCCAGCGTCAACGCATCGTTACCCTGGCCCTTCGCGATTTCCGCTTGAGCGGCGTGCAACTGGAAGGTCAGGCGCGTGAAGACTACGCCCGTATTTCCGACGAACTGGCACAGACCTCGCAACAGTTCTCTGAGCATGTCCTGGACGCCATTGACCAATGGCACTACTTGGTCACCGATCAGTCCGAACTGGACGGTGTGCCGGATGACGTCTTGGCCGCTGCCCAACGTGCCGCCCAAGAGAATGATCAAGAAGGCTGGCGTTTGACGCTGAAAATGCCTTGCTATTTGCCCGTCATGCAGTACGCCCGCAACCAGACCCTGCGCGAGCTAATGTACCGGGCGTACACCACCATTGCCTCCGATCAGGGCGATACCCAATACGATAACTCCCAGGCAATCGAAACCTTGCTGGACCTGCGTGCCCAGGAAGCCAGCCTGCTGGGTTTTGCCAGCTACGCTCATATGCGTCTGGAAACCCGCATGGCGGACACGCCTGAGGAGGTCATGAGCTTTTTGCGTGACCTGGCCGCTAAAGCCCGCCCTTACGCCCGTCAGGATCTGGACGAACTGCAGGCCTTTGCCCAAAAAGAACTGGGCCTGGATACCCTGCAAGCCTGGGATGTTCCCTTCAGTGCCGAGCGCCTGCGCGAACAGCGCTACGCGTACTCGGAAGACGAAATCAAGCAGTACTTCACCGAACCCGCCGTTCTTAATGGCCTGTTCAAAGTGATCCAGCGCCTGTTTGACGTGACCTTACGTCCCGCCGACGTGCCTGCCTGGCACCCTGCTGTCCGCCCGTTTGAGGTGATCGCCTCCGACGGCAAGGTACTGGGCTATCTGTACATGGACCTGCATGCCCGCCAAGGCAAGCAAGGCGGTGCCTGGGTTGATAGCGAACGCAGCCGCCGCCGTCTGGGCGAGGATCTGTGTCTGCCTATCGCCTATCTAGTGTGCAACTTTGCCGAGCCCCAGGCAGATCGCCCCGCCCTGCTCACGCATGACGATGTGATCACCTTGTTCCACGAGTCCGGCCATGCTCTGCATACCTTGCTCTCCCGTGTGGACGACCCTGCCGCTTCCGCCTTTGCGGCGGTGGAATGGGACGCGATTGAGCTGCCTTCGCAGTTCATGGAAAACTTCTGCTGGGAATGGCCCGTCGTACAAATGCTGACCGCTCATGTAGAAACCGGCGAGCATCTACCTCGTGCGCTCTACAACAAGCTGAACCTGGCTCGCAATTTCCAAAGCGGCATGCAAATGGTGCGTCAGCTGGAGTTTTCCTTGTTCGACATGCTGATTCACTCGCGAGATAGCGGGCTGAGCATTGATGCCGTCATGGAAATTCTGGATCAGGTACGTCAAGAAGTGGCGGTTCTGTTCCCGCCCGAGTGGCACCGCTTCCCGCATCAGTTCTCGCACCTGTTTGCAGGTGGCTACGGCGCGGGCTACTACAGCTACAAATGGGCTGAAGTGCTGTCTGCCGATGCGTACTCAGCCTTTGAGGAAAAAGCCTATACCCATTCCGATGGGGCGCGTGATACGCTCGACAGCAATACGGGTCATCGCTTCTGGCGCGAAATTCTGTCTGTAGGTGGCGAGCGCTCTGCCGCTGATTCCTTCCGCGCCTTCCGAGGCCGTGACCCTTCCATTACCGCCCTGCTCCGTCACAGCGGGCTCACTCCAGAGCCTGCCTAAACCCAGAGGACGTCTATGACACCCCGCCCAGTGAAGTCCATTCTTGTCTTGTTAAAACAGGTTGGCCTGACACTGGTGCTGGGCTTGTTCATGTTAGGCAGCGCCACCGCTGCCAATCTGCACCCGGTACGCGGCTTTCTGCCCGACCTGCGCTTTTCCCTGCAAGCCGCTGGCCCCAAAACCCTTACTCAGGACGACTTCAAAGACAAGGTAGTGATGCTGTTCTTTGGCTACGCCAGTTGCCCGGATATTTGCCCCACGACCTTGGCTCAGCTGGGCGCTGTGATGGACGAACTGGGGGATGATGCCGAGCAAGTGCGCATCATCTTTGTCAGTGTCGATCCGCATCGCGACACCCCGGATTCCCTGGCCCGCTACGTGGCTGCCTTTGACGGCAAAAACACGACTGGACTGACGGGCTCGGAAAAGCAGATCGCCAATTTAGCGCGCCGCTACCGTGTGGCGTATCAGATTGAAAAACCTGATCCCAAGGCCCCGGAGAACTACGAGGTCGCCCACAGTCGCGGCGTCTATATCTTCGATCAGCAAGGCAAGGCGCGCTATCTCGCCCCCGACACCGAGTCGGTAGAAGTCCTAGCGGACGGTGTTCGCAGTTTGCTGCCCTAAGCCTGCTGCTCTTTGACCGCTTGAGGCGGATTTCTGAAGCTGATTGCCAGACGGTTATAGGTATTCATCAACCCAATAGCGATCGTCAAATCCACCAATTCCTTTTCGCTAAACACCTTGCGTGCCGCCTGATAATCCTGATCAGGCACACCGGTCTGGGCCACATTCGTCACACTTTCAGCCCAGGCAAGACCGGCACGTTCACGCTCACTAAAAAGTGAACCGGCTTCAGCCCAGGCTTGAAGCAGGGCCAGTTTCTCGACTTTCACCCCATGCTTCAGAAGATCACGTGTGTGCATGTCCAGACAATAGGCACAATTATTGATCTGCGAGACACGCAGAAAAATCAACTCCACAAACTGGGTATCCAAGCCACACTGCAGCACGTAGGCATAAACCGAGCCCAGACTTTTAGTTCCAGCGGGTGCAGCCTGTGCATAGTCAATTCGTTGGGTCATATTTTGCTCCCTGAGTAAATAAGATGGGGTGTCCTGCTAATTGGCCACAAAGGCATGGAACCACAGCGCGATTCAAGAAACGGCTCCTTCCTTGAGCGACCGTTTCAGAAAATGCTCGGCAATCTGGGCCTGCGCCTCCTGTCTGGCTTGCTCCAGCAGAGGCCCGCCCTTGGCACTACCCTGCACCGAAAAGAAGGTGATGTGTTGAAATCCAATAGTAGCGAGTACCGCTTCCAAATAAGGCGTCAAAAAATCTGGCTGATGCGCCTGCGGGCCCGAAAACACGGCGCCTGACGATACTGCTACGAAAACGGGACGATCCACTAACTTCCCGATTTTCCCAGCTGGCGTTGCACTGAAGGTATGGCGAATCCGCACAACATGATCTATCCAGGCTTTTAAGGCAGATGGAACGGTGTAATTATGCATGGGCGTGGCAATGACCACATAATCCGCTTCGGACACGCTCCGGATCAACTCATCGGACCGCCCTAAAGAAGCCCCGTCATAGTCGTCTGGATCGCAAGGCCCACCCAAAGCGCTAGCATAGGGCGCATCCACATGCGAGAGACGGTTCGCGTCAATTTCCAGGATTTCTGTGCCAAGCGCAGCGTCGGCTTTTGACAGGGCCTGCACGATGAACTGCGACAAGCGAAAGCTTTCCGAGTCCACACCATTTGGGCTACAAGCCAATCGAAGAATAGTCACGATATCTACTTACCTAACACTTTGCTAAATCCCAAGGAAGCGCTCAGCATTCCTTGCCGAAAGTAAAACCGCTGCGCCAGTGCAAAATCCAGGCCGGTATCCAGTACCAGCCGCGAGCAGCCTGCCTTCTGGGCCAGGCTCTCCAGCGTATGCAACAGACTAGCACCATGGCCCGCGCTGCGCTTCTCTTTGCTCACCACCAGATCATCCACATAAAGAAAGTGGCCAAAGATCAGGTTTTGCTGGTAGCGGTAGCCAGCCAATGCAATCACCTCCCCCGCCTCCCACACTGCCAGCAAGGCGTAGCGTTGCAATCGCATACTCTCCACTTGGCCAATAAACTCATCCTCATCCAGCAGATGAGGCCGTAATTGCTGCATAAGTGCGAAGCACGCTCTGAGTTCTTGAGCGGTTTCGACATGGCGCATTTCCAGACAAGCCACGAGAGCTTTCTCCTAAATATCTCTGTCCAACTGACAGGAGCAGAGGTTATTTTGCGCGGATTCATGACACAATAAAAGATCCATAAATTGGTTTTTTAACTAGTCCATGCTGCCTACATTCATTGAAGGTCTTGCACCCAGCAGCGCCCAGAACGAGCCCATGTACAAGCAGATTTATGAGCGTTTCCGGGCCGCCATCATTCAGGGCACACTGAGTCCGGGTGACCGAATTCCCTCTGCACGCGGCTTGGCAACGGAGTTGGGAGTGGCGCGCGGCACGGTCGAGATGGCCTATTCCTTGCTGCATGCTGAAGGGTATGTGCAGCCACGGGGGCAAGCGGGCACGGTAGTCACCCCGGGGCTACAGGCGCGGCCCTCGGAAGCGAACTCGCACTTGGCGACCACCTTATATACAAGAGCCCTGACTCGGGAGCAGGAGCCCATGCCGTTCCAAATGGGCTTGCCGGCCCTGGACGCTTTTCCCCGCAAAATCTGGGCACGTCTCGGCGCCCGACACTTGCGCAGCATGCAGGCGGCGGACCTATCCTATCCACCGCAAAATGGTTTGCCTGAACTGCGCGCCGCAATTGCCGCACATTTGCAGGTAGCGCGCGGCATCCAATGCACGCCTGCGCAGGTATTTATTACCTCGGGCTACCGAGAAAGCTTGCATCTGTTCATCCACGCGCTTTTGCAAAGCCATGATCAAGTCTGGGTAGAAGACCCCTGTTACCCATTAACGCGTGAAATACTGCAGCACTCGGGTCTAAACATGGTGGCAGTGGGCGTTGATGAGCAGGGGCTGAACGTGTCCGAGGGCATACAGAAAGCGCCGCAGGCCAGTGCGGCTATCGTAACGCCCGCCCATCAAAGCCCACTTAGCGTGACGCTGTCTTTGACCCGACGCCAAGCCTTGCTGGAGTGGGCAGAGCGCAATCAGCGCTGGATCGTAGAGGATGACTATGACGGGGAATATCGCTATATCAGCCGCCCCCTGCCCGCCCTGAAAAGCCTGGATCATCATGGTCGTGTGATTTACGCAGGCACGTTCAGCAAGCTGCTGTTTCCCGGCATTCGCCTAGCCTATCTGGTGGTTCCTGAAGCACAGATCCAGCGCTTTGAAGCTGTCAAACAGGTGTTGGGCAGTGGTATCCCTGGGCTGACGCAAGCCTTGCTCAGCTCCTTTATGCTCGAAGGGCATTTTGCGCGTCACATTCAGCGCATGCGAAGACTATATGCAGAGCGCCGCAATGCCACGGCGGCAGGATTATCCAAGGTATTGGGCGCCAGCATGTCCATTGATCCGCAACCGGGTGGCATGCATCTATTGCTCAGGATGCCAGGTCACAATACTGATCGCGCCTTGGCCGATCGCCTGCGCCAGAATGGCCTGTATGCACATGCTTTATCACGCTGGACAAGCGAAGCCGCTTGCGGTTCGGGCCTTTTGTTGGGCTTTACAAATATAGAGTCGCAGGAGCGGGCCGAGCAGCTCGGACGCCGCATCAGAGACCTGATGCAGCATTCTGACGGCCAAGCCTGATCTCGCTGTTTCCTGACAGGCCGCCAAGCCTGTCAGGCAGCTATTAAGAAGATTTCAAGGCAGACTGCGCCTGACGCAGCGCCGTGCGCAAGCCTTCTTCCAAGACGGGATGGTAGAACGGCATGCCCAGCATCTGATCCAGCGTCAATTCCGACTGCAAAGACCAGGCCAGCAAGTGGGCAATATGCTCGGCCTGCGGCCCCACCATCTCGGCACCCAGGAATTTGCCCTGCTTGTCGGCATACACGTGCAGCAAACCGCGATTGACCAGCATTACCCGTGCGCGGCCTTGATTGCCAAAGTTCACGCTACCGGTCACCGCCCCTTCTGGCAGCGACTTAAAAGGTGTGCCAACGGAGGCTACCTGTGGGTCACTGAACACCACTGCCATGCGTGCGCGACGAGCCATCGGTTCGTCCTGCCCATTGCTGGCAGCCTGCAAAGCGGCCAGACGACCGTCATCAGCCGCTTCGTGTAAGATGGGGGCGCGCTGGTTCACATCACCCGCCAAATAAATCGAGGTGCCTTTCAATTGCAGGCTGTCTGGGTCGTAGACGGCTCGACCTTTCTCGTCCCATTGCACAGATGTGTTTTCCAGGCCCAGATTATCCAGTTGAGGACGACGGCCAGCAGCACCCAAGACGTAGTCGTAATCTTCGACCAGTTCCTTGCCATCGACCTTCAAACGCACACGAGCTTTGCCATCTACCACTTCACTGCCCAGCACGGTCACATCAGATCGAATATTGAGCTCTTGGGTGAAAATTGCGCGGCCTGCTTCACGAACCTCGGGGTCAGACAAACCCGCCAAGCTCTGGCTGCGGTTGATGATAGAAACCTTCACATCCAGGCGTGCCAGGGCTTGCCCCAATTCTAGGCCGATCACCCCCGTGCCAACTACCAGCACGCTTTCCGGCAGGTCGGTCCAGTCAAATACATCTTCGTTATTGATCAGCAGCGCACCCAGTGGTTCCAGTTCTTTGGGGCGTACTGGCGTGGAGCCTGTGGCCACGATGACATGCCCTGCGGTAATACGAGTGTGATCATCCACTTCCAGCACGTTCTCGGAGATAAAGCGGGCATGGCCACGGACTTTATCGTCGGCATCAAAACCGTCCACATCGTCCACCACAAACTGCACAAAGCGGTCTCGCTCCTTACGGACGCGTTCCATGACCTCTTTGCCCTCAATGCGGATATCACCGTCTACATGCACACCAAATGGAGCGGTACGACGTGCGTGATGAGCTGCATCGGCAGCGGCAATCAATAATTTGGAAGGCATACAGCCAACTCGTGCGCACATCGTGCCGTAGGGACCCGACTCGATCATCAGCGTCTTCTTGCCGGCCCGTTTTGCCGTACGATACGCTGTCATGCCCGCTGTCCCTGCTCCAATCACGGCAACATCACACTGAATTTCTTTCATATACGCTCCTTGAGTCCGTATCGAGGCAATCAGGGGCCTGATGACCTGCCAGACTGCCCGTTCTACAATGTGCAGAATTGACCCTTTCAATCATAACGCAGTCCCCTTGCACTGCCCGAGGAAAACCATGCTGATTAGTGAAGCGGCCCGCGTAACCGGCCTGACACCCAAGATGATCCGGCACTATGAAGACCTGGGATTGCTCAATAGCGAACGGGCTCCCAATGGTTATCGTGTCTACCAGGACCAGGACCTGGACACCTTGCATTTCATTGTTCGCGCCAAAGATTTGGGCTTCAATTTAAGCGATATACAGCAGTTGACCAGCCTGTGGCGCGATCAGCGCCGCCCCTCCAGCGAGGTCAAGCAACTGGCCCAATCCCACATTCAGGATCTGGAAAGCCGGGCAGCCATGCTCTTGGATATGGCGGCCAAGCTGCGGGTGCTGGCCGAGCAATGCCATGGAGACCAACACCCGGACTGCCCGATTCTGGATGGGCTGGAAGGCAGTTGCTGTGCGCCAGAGACGTCTAATTAATCAGCCGCCCTTTAGGCCTCAGCAGTATTCCCCGGGCGCGACCCTTGTTTGAAGATAAAAAAACTGCTTCTCAAACCACCGAGGTGGCCCGAGAAGCAGCAAAAAAAGCAGAAACGTATTTCTAAGAACCGGCGACCAGGTTAGGCAGCCAGATCGACACCTGTGGGAACAAGGTCAAAATAGTGAGTACGGCCAAAGCGGCCAGCAAGAACGGCGCAATGCCCACGACACCCTTCTCCAAAGAGATACGTGCCAACAAGGACGAAATATTCAAGCACAGGCCAGCCGGTGGCGTGATCAAACCAATACACAGGTTCACGACCGCCACCACGGTGAAGTGAGTGGGATCAATACCCAGTTTCATGGCAATCGGATAGAGCACTGGAATCAACATCACCAGGGCGGCGTTGGTTTCCAGGAACATGCCCACGACCAGCAAGAGAATGTTCACAAACAAAAGGAACACCAAAGGATTGCTGATGTTTTCCAGCACAAAAGCGGAAATGGCTTCAGGAATGCTGACATAGGCCAGCAACCAGCTAAAGACACGCGCCGCTGCCACGATAATCATGATCACAGCCGTGGTATGGGCAGCGCTGACCAGGCTATCGACAAAGACTTTCCAGGTGATCTGACGGTAGATGAAAGTACCGATAACCAGGGCGTAAATCACCGCCATGATAGCCGCTTCGGTAATGTTGAAAATACCGCTACGGATTCCACCCAGGATGAACACAGGCAGCAGCAAGGCGAAGGCCGAGTTCTTGAAGGTAGTCCAGATTTCACGGCCCGAGGCTTTGCCTTGAGTCGGGAAGTTATTGCGTCGGCTGATCCACCAGCTCATCACCAGCATGGACAGCATATACAGCACGCCAGGGACCACGCCTGCCAGAAACAGCGTCGTGATGGATTGGCCCGTCAGCACCGCCACCACAATAAAGGGGATGGACGGCGGGATGATAGGAGCCACGACGTTCGCGGCAGCAATCACGCCACCCGCAAAACCGGGGGGATAGCCCGAACGGATCATGGCCGGAATCATGATGCGACCCAGCGCACTGGTGTCGGCCACCGCCGAGCCGGAGATGCCGGCAAACATGCCCGAGGCCAGCACTCCGCTCATGGCCAGACCGCCTTTGAAGCGACCCAGCAAAGCATTGGCAAAATCCAACAGTCGGCTTGTCAGACCGCCCGAGGTCATCAGGCTACCAGCCAGCACAAAGAAAGGGATAGCCAGCAAGGAAAAGCTGTCCAGACCGCTAAATAGCTGCTGGGGAACTGCCATCAGGCTGATGTCGCCCAGGGCGACCAACGCCGCCAGGGCACCTGCTGTGATCGCAAAGCCAATCGGCATGCCGATCAGCATGAGAATGAGCGTCAGCAGGGTAATTAAGGTTACGGTGATCATAGAAGGTAGTTTCCGTACTTAGGGATGCTCATCGGTACTGCCAGCGGTCCAATCAGGCTGGCTGCCTAAGCGGATTAACAGCAAAATCACTACGCACAAGCCCATCCCCAGCCACAAAGAGGCATAGACCCAGGACATCGGGATATCCATGGCGGCAGACAGCTGAACGGCGTTGATTTGCGCAAACTCCCACCCGTAGTAGGTAATGCTGACCAGGGTGGCAAGCATCAACAGGTCGCGGATAATCAAAACGCGGCGCTTGAGCTTGGCTGAAATGTGATCCAGCAAAATGGTGACAGTGACGTGACCGCCACGGCGCAGCACAGCCGCACTGCCCAGCAGAGAGATCCACACCATCAGAAAGCGGGCGACCTCCTCACTCCAGGAGGACATATCTTTCAGGACGTAGCGAGAGAAGATTTGCCATGCAATAACCGCACACATTACAAACATCATGCTGCCGATGATCCAGTCCAGTGCTTTCTCAATGACAGATGCGGTTTTATCGGCCCAGTTTGCTGGCCCGTCAGGTACGTTGTTAGTTGTCATAACTTTTACCAGTGGGGTCGGAGCATGACGGTAATCCATGCCCCGACTTTTTCATTATTGAACAGCGCGGAATTTATCCAGCCACACTTGCAGCTCAGGGAACTCTGCATCCATGGCCTGGATCTTGGTCGCAAAGGCGTCGCGGTCTACCGCATTGAAAGCCATGCCCTTGCCGATCAGGAACTGCTTCATGTTTTCTTCTTCCACAATCATGCGGTCGGTGGCCTCTTTCATGACGCGCTCGCCTTCCTCTTGCAGAATCTGTCGTGTCTCTTCGGGCAGTTTCTGAAAGTAAGCGGCGGAGTAGATCAAGGTCATGGCACCGATGGTGTGCTGGGTTTCAGCCACGTTCTTTTGCACTTCGAACAAGTTGACGTTCAAAAGAACGTGGCTGAAACCCAGCACACCATCGGTGCCATGACCTT
>SMEN01000440.1_pt1 | contig 11834 bp, 9 predicted proteins | sample 2456271 | NCBI WGS metagenome assembly SMEN01 (sample SAMN10132593, study PRJNA489261) | soil metagenome | isolation source: day1 control-loamy sand soil ammended with raw manure from dairy cow... | place: USA | collected 2015-04-01 | reverse complement strand
GGTATGCACGAGGTCTTGGCAGAACACCGCCAAGCTACCGACCGCGATGACAAGCGCTTCGCCGAGTCCTGCGATGCTGCGATTACCCGTCTGCAAGCCTTGCGTTTGCTCACTGGGACCGAGCTGGAAAATGAGTTCCGCATTTCCCCAGCCCTGGCGATGGCATTGCCGATCACCAATATCCAAGACATTCCGCGCTATATTGCGGCAATCGATGCTAATGACCCGGCCTTCAATCTGTCAGGTGATGACGCTGAAGGCCTGGCAGAGCAGACCCCCGAGTTGGTGCAGGAGTAACCGATGAGCATTGAAATGACTCTCCCACTGGGTGGAGCCCTGAACCCAGGCCAGCATCGCTTGAGCCGAGTGCAGATTGTAAATTGGGGTACCTTTCACGGATTGCATGATCTGGCCGTAGACCGTGCTGGCACTTTGGTCACAGGTCATCCCGGCGTTGGCAAATCCACTCTTTTTGATGCCATGGGCCACCTCTTCTTCGCGACCCCGCGCCTGAATGAGTCAGCCAATGATGCGGCAACGCGTGAGGACCGCCGCACGACGTTCTCCTATATGCGCGGGCGCAAGTTCAAGACCAGCACCGGAACCGTATACCAGCGTCCGGGCGCGACCTGGAGCGCAATCGTGCTCAGCTACGACGACGGCATGGGCAATACTGTGACCGCAGGTGCGGTCTTCGATCTGCCCGATGCTGGTCTGGAAGGACAGGTTTCCAAGCACTATCTGCTGTGCGAGGGAAAGATCGATATCTCGGAGCTTGAAAACCACGGACCACGTCGTTTCACCGTGACTTCGTTGTCCAAAGCGCTGGCCCCCAGTGAAGCATTCGATACCCATAAGGCGTTTATCGAACGCTTGCGCCGCCGGCTAGGGGTGGAAAGCGACAAGGCTTTCGCGCTGCTGCGCACCTTGCAAAATGGCAAGGGCCTGGCCAAGGGAGTCAACCAATTCTTCCGCTACGAAGTTTTGGAAGAACCAGCGACATTGAAAGCCGCTGCTGCGGCTGTGGAAGACTTCGCCCACCTGCGTGGCATCTACCGGCAGTTGGATACCGCCCGCGCGCAACGAGACGTATTGGCTCAAGTGCCGCAGCAGGATCAGGCCTACCGTTCGCTAGCTGAACAGATCAACTCGGTGCAGCAGTTGCTGGAAAGCGAAGTCCACACCCTTGAAGCTCAGGTGCGCCAGCTCGTTCTGCGTAATGATCTGGACTCCCACGAATCTGACCTCGCCAAGTTCAAAGCTGACGAGGCCTCACTGCGCCAGCGCAAAGACGAGCTCGATGATCAGCTCCAGTCCCTGGAAGCGGCTCATGACTCCGCCGGTTCTGCATCGTTGATGCTGCTGGAACGCGAAGCCGATGTGGCGCGCAAGTCCTTGAGCGAAAAGGAAAATATCATCCGCACCCTGCAGCAGCAGGCGACGGATGCTGGATTGGCCTTTGACTTCTCGGCCACCGGACTCGATGAACTGCGGGCCAACGCGGCCCGCACCCTGCAACAGCTCAGTTCAATCACTCATGACGCACAGACCGTTGAGTATGAGGCAATGGCTTCGCTGGTCAATTTGCGCAAGCGTGCAGAAACCTTGGCTGAGCAGATCCGCTCATACCAGCGACGTGCAAGCAATATCGATGATCGGTCAATCGCTGCCCGCCGCGCCATCGCATCTGCCTGCGCGTTGAAAGAAGACCAACTTCCATTCGCTGGTGAGCTCATGGATGTATCTGCCGAAGCTGGCATGTGGCGTCTGGCCGCCGAAAAAGCTTTGCACTCCTTGGCCCGCACTTTGCTGGTTCCCGGAGAATTCCTCGCTCAAGTCACCCATGCCATTGATCAGCTCGATGGCTTGGGCCGGGTACGGTGGAGCGACATTTCCCAGAAACCACGCGATGCCGAAGCAGGCCCAGCAGATCTGGTGACCAAACTTGATTTTGCACCCGGCGAAGCCGGTAGCTGGTTGAAAGCGAAGATCACCGCAGATTACCCGCTGGCCTGTGTGGAAAACGATGCGGCCATGCATGTGCATCCCAAAGCCATCACCCCGGCCGGTACCATCAAGACCGGTGCTGGAAGCTTTGAGCGCGATACCCGCACGCTGCCTGCCTCAGAGTACCTTTTGGGCTTCACCAATGAGTCCAAGATTGCCGAGCTGCAGTCCAAGGCCACCCGGTTGGACGAAAAGATCGTGCAGGCCCAGCAAGCCGCCGATGAGCGCAGTGCTGCGAAGAATAAGATCGTTGCCAAAGCCCAGCTCTTGCAGGCGCTCATTTCTGATGAGCGGACTTTTGCCCAGCTCGATGCTTCCAAAGCGTTGGAAGCTTTGCGTCGCAGCGAACAGAAGCTCGGCGATGCGTTGGCGCTCTCCGGAGATTCGTCCAGGGTGCGCCAGCAGATTGAAGCGGCCAAGGCTGAGGCTGAAACGCTGGTAGGCGAGCTTGCTTTGGTTCGTTCACGCATTTCGGATCTGGAGCTACAGGTCCAGCGTGCCCAGCAAGTCCTGTCCAACAGCGATGATTTGGCGTCCGGCTGGGAAGAGAACATTCCAAATGCGTTGCGCCAGCATCAGCTTCTTGGACCGGTTCTGCAGCAAGTTGTGTCCGGAAACTGCCCTGCAAGTGAAGAGATCAGCGAAGCCTTCGCTGAGGTCAAGCTCCAGTTGGGAAGCCAAGTCAACTCGCTGCAGTCGCAGCGTCAGGAAATTGGCGGCACGCTGAGCGACACTTTCCGTCGCTTTGCCCGTGAATTCGGCACCTCTCATGCCCAGACGCACGGCACCACCGCTGAAGCTGCTGGGCACTATGCACAGCTGCATGACCAGATTGTGGCTGACGGCCTTCCGCATCATGAGGCGCAGTTCCGTGAATACTTCGCGAACCGGTCTTATGAACGCTTCAGCGATCTCTTGCAGTTGCTGGATGAAGAGCGCCGGATGATTTCCGAACGCATCAAGCCGTTGAACCAGATTCTGTCCGAGGTGACTTTTGAGCATGGATCAGTTCTCCGCTTGGAAGCGACTCATTCAATTCCTGTTGAGGCAGGTACCTTCCGCAAGGAATTGAAGGATGCCCTGCAGGAGGCTTACACCACCAAGGACGAGTCCACGTTGGCCAGTTCGTACCAAGCTTTGGAATCTCTGGTCACCGCGCTTAGCGACCCGGCGATGGCCTCTTGGCGATCGACCGTACTCGATGTCCGCCAGCATGTAATGATTAGCTGCAATGAGCACAAATCCAATGGCGAGGTCGAGACTGGTTTGGAGCCAGGAACGCTCTCCGGCGGTGAAGGCCAGCGCTTCACGTCATTCATCATGGGTGCTGCTTTGGCTTACCAGCTGGGCTTTGCTTCGGCCGGGTTCACTTCCTACGGCACCGTGATGATTGATGAAGCGTTCATCCAGGCCAACTCAGAATATGCCGCAGCAGGCATACGTGCGTTGCAGGAGTTCGGTTTCCATCTGGTGCTCGCTGCCCCAGAAGACAAGATCGATCTGAGCCGCCATCTGGGATCCATCACGGACATCATCAAGCACCCCGGTTCAAACATTTCGGGCTTCGTGACCACTGGTCGCTCCCCCGCGATGGCTACGACGATTACCCTGCGCAGCTAGTTCCCCAGAACAGATGCAAGAGGTCCAGAACTCGCTTCGGCGAGTTCTGGACCTCTTGCTTTTGACTGTTCGCTACTACGCCATGCTGTGTTGAACGCGCTGTGGGATCATCACGACTCGTGGGGCGAGTTCTTGCGGTGCGAAATCCGGATCAATGCACTGCTTCCAGTACTGCAAATGCACCTTGTCGATTTCATGTGCAGAGCCCTGTACGGCGATGCCGCCTTCACCTTGGATGCTGTACCAATACAGGTAATCGACACCATCCAAAGTTTCACTGAAGATCGTCTCGACATACATCTTTTCGCCTTCCAAGGTTTCAAGTACCGCAGGCATGTTGCTGTTCAAGAAATCCAGCCATTCGTTGACCACCGAGATTTTGCCAGGCAGTACCCTGAATCGAGTGAGTTCAATTTTCATATCAATAGCCTATTGCGTATTGCTATAACCACCGAAAATGGGAATGGTCCTGAAAGCCTAGGCTTCAGAACCATTCCCATGCGCCGGCTACGGGCTATTCAACAGCCAATCCCTCAACCGGTGACAGCTTCGCTGCACGCCGGCCGGGAGTTACCGAAGCCAGTAGTGCGGCCACGATGCTGATCAGCAGGACCAGCGCGAGCTGCAACCATGGGATCTCGTAAGTCATCTCTCCCATGGATGCAAGCGCCGAGCGGGCGCCCAGCAATCCGTAGACAACACCAAGGACCAGGCCGAGCAAGGCCGCAACCCCACCTATCAGTACGGCTTCTGTTGCCAGCATGCCGCGCAGTTGCTTCTTCTTGAGCCCCAAGGCACGCAGCAGGGAGTTCTCCCGAGTGCGTTCCAGGATCGACAGGCTCAAGGTGTTGGCCACACCGATCAGGGCAATGAGTACAGCTACCGCCAGCAGAGCCGAGACAATCATCAGCAGCACGTCGATGATCTGGGAGAACATCGATTTCATGACCAGGCCACCGTTGATCATCGAGGACTCAACGCCGGTGATCGCAGAAATCTTCGTGACCAAGTCGTTGACTGCCGAGGCGCGGACGTCGGAATCCACCTTGAGCAAAATCCCCGTGTACTGGTTAGCTTCTTCAACTTCCAGCTTGTCGAATGTCTGCTCGGTGACGATATTGCCTGAGAGCATCGCCTCGGTCTTCTTCACCTTCAGCGTTTGATCACCAATTTTCACCGTCGGATTTTCCGGATTGCTCAGCACATAAACGATTTCTCCGTCAGCCGGCACGATGTCCGGGTCCAGCGCTACTTCGGCGAAACCTTCAGGATCAACGGACATGATCTCTGAGTTGTACATTTCTCCGGTTCCCATATCCACGTCTGCGTATGCGGAGGTGAAGCTGGAGCCAGCGGTGATCCCTTCGACTTCACCGATCTTTTCGAGCATGCTCTTGATCTCGGAATCCGAAACCTTCCGGTCATAGAAGGAGACCATCATGTCCACCGGAAATTCTGCGGCCACTGCGTTATTCAAGCTGGCTTTGGCGGTCTGGCCGCCGACCATGATCATGGACACCAAAGTGACGCCAATAAGCAGTGCAGTTGCTGTCGCGGTGGTTCGCCCCGGGTTGCGCACCGCATTCAGGGCCGCAAGCTTTCCGGCAGTTGACTTGCCCGCCACTGCCTTGCCAATCCCGGACACGCTGCTCGGGACGAAGAGGGAGGCCAGCATCAAGATCCCTGGGAAGGAAACCAGACCGCCCAGGAAAGCAATGATCAGATCCCCCTTGAATGCGCCATATGCCAGCAAGCTTGCACCAGCCAGCAGGAACAGTATGCCGAAAATGATTCGGGCCTTGCCTGCACGGTTCTTCACGCTGGCAGCATCGAAGGGACGCAAGGCGGCCAGCGGCGCAAGCTTCATGGCCCGTCGGGCCGGAAGGCTCGCTGCTATGACGGTCATCAGCACACCGACGAGAATTGGAATGGCCAGTCCCTGCGGAGTCAGGGCCAATGTCGCATAGGACATTTCTGGCACCAACACGTGCAGCAGCTGGATCAGTCCAAACATCAGGACGACGGCCAGCAATACGCCGAGAATGGATGCGAGAATGCCGATGACCAGGGCTTCGATGAGTACGGAGCTTCGGATCTGCTTGCGTTTGGCACCCAAGATGCGCAGCAGTGCCAGCTCGCGTGTGCGCTGGGCAATCACCACGGCGAAGGTGTTGACTACGACCAGCCCGGTGACTACCAGCGCAATCAGCGCGAAGACCAGCAGGATCACGCTGAGCTGATCGGTACCGCCGGTGAGCTGGGCAACCTCGTTCAGCACCTTTTCATCGGCGCTCATCACGGCAATGTCAGTCATTTTCTTGTCGGCAAACAGCTTTTCCAGTTGTTCTTGCAAAGCCGCTTCAGAGCCATCGGTGTTGATGACGATTTCCGAGATTAGCGGTTGTTCTCCGGCAAAGTGCTTCCACGCTTGTTCGCTCATGCCGGCCAAAGCATAGGCTGAAGTCCGCGGGTTGGTGGTTGAACGCTGGATGCCGACGATGGTGTAGTTCTCTGCTGAGGCGGCGCCATTTTCCAGGGCCACAACATCACCGATGGACGTTCCCATGTCCTTGGCGTGGGCAGCATCGATGATGATCTCGTTTGATCCCTGTGGTGCACGGCCTTCGAGCAATTCCATGCCGCCCAGCCCTTGATCGGGGTCCACCGGCTGCATTGAAACGCCATAGCTGTCATCTGCGGTGCGCAGCAGTCCATCGACATACCCCAGCCCGTAGGCTGTGGTTACTGCGGACAGGTTCTGGACTTCTTTGACATCTTTCAGGCTCAAGGCGGTGAGATCTTGCCCCTCGGAAGCCAAGTCCCAATCGGGATAGGCCACCAGATCCGCATTCTTATAGGCGTCGCCCAGCGAATTCTTCAAGGTTGCTTGGGTAGAGGAATTCACCGACAGGGTAGCGGCTAGGAATGCGGTGCCAATGGCTACGGCCAGGATGACGGCAATATAGCGCCGCGCATAGGTCTTGATGTTCGAAAGGGCTACATGCAGCATTGATTACTCCGCCAGGGAGGCGAGCGCCTCGGTCACGGTAGCCACGGTTGGCTCCTGGATGGATCCGACAATAATGCCGTCTTTCATCAACAGCACAGTGTCTGCATAAGACGCGGCCACCGGATCGTGGGTCACCATGATGATGGTCTGTCCCATCTCACGGGTGGAAGTACGCATCAAGGAGAGCACTTCGGCACCGGTGCGCGAGTCGAGGTTGCCGGTTGGCTCATCACCGAAGACAACTTCTGGTCGCGTCAGCAGGGCTCGGGCCACGGCAACGCGTTGCTGCTGGCCGCCGGAGAGCTCATGCGGCTTGTGGTTCAGCCTATCGCCCAACCCCAACGCGTCAATGACGGTGTTGAACCAGTTGCGGTCGTGCTTCTTGCCGGCAAGCGACATCGGCAGCAAGATGTTGTCCTTGGCGCTGATGGTTGGTACGAGGTTGAAGGATTGGAAGACAAAGCCAATCTGTTCGCGACGCATTTCGGTCAGCTGGTCATCGCTCAAATCCAGCAGGTTCTTGCCGCCGATGATAATTTCGCCGGAGTCTGCGCTGTCTAGACCCGCTAAGCAGTGCATCAGCGTGGATTTGCCAGACCCCGACGGGCCCATGATGGCGGTAAAGCGTGATCGTTCAAAGGAGACGTTGACGTCTCGAAGGGCCTCAACTCGGGTGGTGCCATGTCCGTAGGTCTTGGTCAGGCCGCGTGCTGCGACCGCATATTCAGTTTTCGACAGAGTTTCAGAAGTCATAGTAAAAGACTATGAAATCCCTAGCCAACCGTGCATCCACCAGCAGGACGTACTTTGCCGGGGTACGTCATACCAAGGTATGAGCTAGCCGGAAGTTGAGCTCCACCTTCAGAGACGCGCTTAGCAGCCGTGTTCATGCTCGGTACTGCGGTGAGATACCGGCTCAATCTGGAAGGTCGAGTGCTCAATGCTCACCGTGAAATGGCTTGCCACGCACTGCTGCAAATCCCGGAGAAGTCCACCTGCTACCCCGGCGGAGAACATGGAGTCTTCAACCACCACATGGGCCGTGAGCACCGGCAGGTTGGAGGCGATCTGGCTGGCATGCAAGTCATGTACCGCGATCACTCCCGGCAAGGCTTCCAAGTGCTCGCGAACTGCAAGCAGATCCAATCCCCTTGGCGTGGATTCGAGCAGGATATGCGTTGTTTCGCCCAGCAGCTTCACTGCGCGTGGAACAATCAGGGCACTGATCACCAGAGCCGCGATGGAATCTGCGCGCATCCAGCCGGTGAAAGAAATAACTACCGCAGCGATGATCACGGCCACCGATCCCAAGGCGTCATTGACGACTTCAAGGAAGGCCGCACGCATGTTCAGGTTGCTGTCTCTTCCTGCGGAAATGATCCACATGGAAATAACGTTGCCCAGCAGCCCGATGATGCCAAAGAGCAGCAATCCGGCGGGTTGGACTTCTGCTGGGGTGAAGAGCCTGCGCACTGCATCAATTGCCGCGTAGACGCCCACTGCCAGCAGCAATGCTGACTGGAAGGTGGCAGAAAGGACTTCTGCACGGCGGAATCCCCAGGTGCGATTGGTCGTTGGCTTGCGCATGATCAGGTTGGCGGCGGTCAGCGCAAGCAAAAGCCCGAGGGTATCGGTGAGCATATGTGCCGCGTCCACCAGCAAAGCCAGCGAATTGGTGATGATTGCGCCAATGACTTCTGCGATCAGAATCAGTGCGGTGATGGCAAAGGCCCAAGCCAGGCGGGTTCGATTCGCTGCGGAATGATCGTGGGAGTGCCCGTGGGAATGATTATGTCCCATGCTCAGCCTGCTGCTTCATCGGTGCTGTGGGCTTCGTGCCAATGATGAGGTGCCAGGTCTTTGGCAATGAGTGCCATGGCAGAGTCGGTCAAGGCGTCGAGCGCTTCGCCTTGGCTCAGCGAGTAAATGCTGGAACGCCCCTGGCTTCTGACGTTCACCAAGCCGGTGTCTTTCAGGCAGGCAAGGTGGGCGCTGACGGTGCTTTGGGCAAGGCCCAAGTGCTCGGTCAGTTCTTTGACCTTGTGCTCCCCGGTATGCAGATGCTCCAAGATCAGCAGCCGCGTGGGGTCTGCCAGGGCGTGGAAGAGCGCGGCAAGTTGCAGCTTACTGCTACGCACTTCAAATTCATCGATATTTGACTCTATTATCGCCATATAACGATCATAGGTGAGATTGCCATTAAATGAAACGCTTCATGATCTGACGCGATTGCTGATGAATGGCAAGATGAAAATATGACTGAAGATCTCATCGTTGGCGAAGACGGATTGGCACGACCACGCTGGGCAGCATCAAATGACATGCTCCGTACGTACTACGACCAAGAATGGGGCATGCCAATCACGTCCGAAGCGGGCTTGTTCGAACGCCTCAGCCTTGAATGCTTCCAGTCAGGCCTGTCCTGGGCCATCATCCTTTCCAAACGAGAATCATTCCGCCAAGCCTTCGCTGGATTCGCTCCGGAGCAGGTCGCATTGTTCACCGAAGATGATTTTGAGCGATTGATGAACGATGCCGGGATTGTGCGCAACAGGCTCAAAATCCGTGCCACAATCGCCAATGCTGAAGCAACCTTGATGTTGCGGGAGGAGGGCGGGCTGCCGGACTTCGTATGGTCATTCAAACCAGCGCAGACACCAGCTCCGCATTCTTTTTCTGAAGTGCCGACACAAAGCCCAGAATCGAAGGCGCTGGCCAAGGAACTGAAAAAGCGCGGATTCAAATTTGTCGGCCCAACGACCATGTACGCATTAATGGAAGCAATCGGCATGGTGGACACCCATCTGGTTGGCTCCCACCGCCGCGGCTCTTCAGGCATTTGGGCCTGAAATCATGGATATGCACCTGCCCGCGACGGGGACATTGGATGTAAGCCATGCACTGGCGGTCTTGAAGCTGCATTCGCTTCCTGTCCAGGAGCGCTTGGACGAGCCTGCCGCCCGACTCCAACGCGTACTGCAGGTGAAGGGCCGGCTCGTCGAAGTGACCTTGGAGCTGACTCCCTCAGGTATTCGACTGTCCCACGACGCGCCAACGGAATTTAGTCTGCACATCTCGGAGGTCATTAATTATTGGTTCGGCTTGCAGCAAGACACCAGCGATTCCTACGAGGCGCTGAACGCTATTTCTTGCTACCGATCGCTAGCTGCCGCTTTCCCTTCCTTGCGCTTGATTAGCTACCCGGATCACTTCGAGGCTCTAGCCACCACGGTCATCGGACAACAGATTTCCTTGGCGGCGGCGCGTACCCTGGGCGGCCGCTATGTCGGCGCATTGGGCCAGCTGCATAGTTCAGGCCTTCGAGCCTTCCCCACTGCCAGCGCTACTGCCGCCTGCACGCCCGAGGAATTGCGAGAGATCATCCGTTGCCCTCTTGCGCGGGCAACGACGCTTCATACGGTAGCCGCCTGGTTCCAAGCCCATGGCCAGCTCCTGCTTTCGAATGGCCCCGAATTCTTGGATGAGCTCCAAGGGCTACGTGGAGTAGGCCCGTGGACGCGGAACTATGTCGCATTGCGGGGATTGAGGGATCCGGAGATCTTCCTCGAATCAGATCTTGTCGTCCGCCGTGCTCTTAGAAAGCTTCACGATAGCGGCCTGGCCGTTTCTCCGCCTCCAGTTGGCACGGGTTCCTTAGCTACATTGCTGCTTTGGTCCTTTGACGCCAGCTAGCTCAACGCACGAAAAGGGAACCTACCAAGGTGTGCAATCCTGGCAAGTTCCCTTTTCTGATAAATCGGCCGACTGAGCAGGTCAGCAGATTCCCATTCCCCTAATTCAAGCCGGCTACGCCATACACCGCTTCGAGGAGAGCACCCTCGATAGGCGGTGAACTAGCCGATTATTATCGGTCAAGCTTGACGCTTCTCCCGACCACACACGGGAGAAGCTCTGGAATAAGCATAACCCAAGAACCACTAATAACGTCAAGGGCTAATTGCGTAATTTTTCGACATTTAGATTAGGTGTGACTAATTATGTCGAACAGGCGGCGCCAGTAGGCTAGTCAGCGAAAATTTTGCCTACCTCGGTACGCTTTTCAGCTTGGAAAGCATCTTCGGCACGGCCAAAGGCCCAGTAGGCAGACAGCGACATATCGCGACGGTCAACGCCACGCTCGTCATAGAAATAGGCACGCAATTTCTTCATGACCTCGCGCTCACCGTGAGCGAAGACCTGCACCCGTCCGCCCGGCCAAGGAATCTGCCGGACAGACGATTCCAAGATGGTCGTTTCAGGGGTGAATGCAGCATTGCGGTGAATCCAGCGGACTTCCACGCCGGCAGGTGCTTGCAATTGCATCTCATCGTCCTGATCAGCAACTTCGATGATCACCAGCCCGGTCATCTGCGCAGACATGGCTTCCAAAGAGGCAGCGATGGCCGGAATAGCGGTTTCATCTCCCGCAAAGAAATGGAAATCGAACTCGTCCTTGGGGACAAACATTCCACCGGGACCAGAGAAGCAGATGGAGGATCCAATCTGCGCGTCGCGTGCCCACGGACCGGCTAGGCCTTCATCACCGTGCACAACAAAATCAACTTCGATGGTGCCTGCCTGCAGGTCGCTGCGGCGCACGGTGTAGGTGCGGCGAACCGGCATGTCTTCTGGTGCCAATTGCGCGCGCAATGCCTCCATGTCATAGGGCAGTTCGAGTTCCAGCTCGGGCTTGGCGAACAGGAATTTCACGTAGCGGTCGGTCACCGGCTTATCAACGAAGTCGCTCATCCCCGGACCGCCAAGAGTCAGTCGCACCAGATGAGGAGCGATTTCTTCGCGCTTGAGGACCTGCAATACGACCTGAGGGCGCGCCGGACGACCTCCAGCTTGCGGGCCACCACTAGTTGGCTGAGACACAAAACCACTTCCTGTCCTAATAAGGGTAGATAGATCAATCCTAATTGACAGGTGGAAAAGAGGTTACTTCGAGAAGGTGCCGGCCCCTTCATATGCACTGAGCCCGGCCCGCTGCTCGGGGCTTAAACGCTGCACCCGAGAAGTTGCCGGATCGAAGTAGGCCAAGGTCGTGGAAGCCTTAACACACAGATAGTCAGCTACCGGGTCGCGGAATTCGTAGCAGATATCAAAACTGGCAGGCTTGATGTTGGCAACCCAGAGATCAACGTTCACCGGAATATTGCGGTATTCAAGTGGACGGGAATAGCGCACGCGATGC
>SMEN01001401.1_pt1 | contig 11839 bp, 10 predicted proteins | sample 2456271 | NCBI WGS metagenome assembly SMEN01 (sample SAMN10132593, study PRJNA489261) | soil metagenome | isolation source: day1 control-loamy sand soil ammended with raw manure from dairy cow... | place: USA | collected 2015-04-01 | reverse complement strand
CCAGGGACTGGATGCCGTCGCGCCCGAACTTCGTCAATTCGTATTGGGTGATGGACATGCCCAGGATGAATGCCAGCGAAGAGTCCTTGGTCAGCAGAATCACTTCGTTGGTCATCGGAGGCAGGACGATCTTGAACGCCTGCGGAATCACGATGGTGACCATGGCGCGCCAGGCCGGCATGCCCAGCGAACGCGCTGCCTCGGTCTGCCCTTTGGGCACGGCCTGCAGGCCGGCTCGCAGGGTTTCCGCGATGTAGGCAGAGGAGACCAGACCCAGGGCCAGCATGATGTTCACCGGTTGCGGCCACAGAGTGCCAAAAGCCTGGGGCAGGCCGAAGCCGAAGGCCAGCAACACGAGGATGGCTGGGATCCCGCGGAAGAATTCGACGAAGGCGGTGGCGAACCAGCGGTAGGGGGCGAAGGACGCCATCTTCATCAATGCCAGCAGCAAGCCGGCGACCAGGCCGAAGGCGAAGGAGATGACGGTGTAGAAGATCGTGTTTTTGAGTCCGACGATGATCATGTCCGGGAACATCGGTCCCAGTTCTTCGAAGGAGAAGAAGGCATAACGCGTCTTGTCCCAGTCCAGTGCCAAAACCAGCGCAACGATGATCGCGATGAACAGCACGATCTGGATGGTCTTGCTCAGGCGGGCGCGCTGACTTGTGGTCATTGCCATGGTGTACCTCTCATAAAGGTCGCGGGGGCCGTAGCGGCGCTGCTTGAGCGCATCAGCTGGGCCCCCGCGGAGAAATGGTGCATTAGCGTCGCGGGCTTACTGCTCGCCGAACCACTTTGCCTTCAGCTTGTCCATCTCGCCCGAGTCAGCCAGGCGCTTCAGGGTGCCGTCGACCAGGGTCAGGGTAGCGTCCTTCTCCAGCGGCACGCCGATGCCCAGCTGCTCTCCGGTCTTGAACTCGGCAACCACTGCGAAATCCTTGTGGTCCTTGATGGAGTAGCGCATCACAGACTGGTTGCCCAGCAGCCCGGAGACCTGTCCGGCCAGCAGTGCCTGGGTCTGAAGGCCTGCATCCTCGTAGCCTACAACCTGGGTCAGGCCCTGTTCCTTGGCGTACTTCTCGCCGGTGGTGGCCTGCTGGACGCCGACCTTCTTGTCCTTGGAGGTCTCCAGGTCGGTGATGCCCGAACCGTTCTTGGCGACCAGCACCAGGTCGTCATCCAGGTAAGGAGTGGAGAAGTTCATCTTCTTGGCGCGGGCCTCGGTGATGGACAGCGAGGAGATGGCGATATCGCACTGGGACTTGAACAGGCCTGATTCGATGGAGTCGAAGCTAGCGTCGATGACATTCAGCTCGGCCTTGGCATCCTTGGCGATCTCGGCGGCGATATCCATGTCGAAGCCGACGATCTTGTCGCTGTCCTTTTCCTTGAACTCGAAAGGAACGTAGGGGATGTCGGAGCAGACGGTCAGCTTGCCTGCGGTGAGGAAGCTGGGGCCGCCCGCGGCGTCTGCCGAAGGTTCGGCCGAACCGCTGTCGGAGCCGCAGGCGGTCAATGCCAGGAGAGCTACGGAAGTTGCTGCCAGGGTGGTGGCAAAACGTTTTTTGGTCAGACGCATAGGATCTAAACCTACTTTCGGGTAATGCGAGTGGATCATTGCGTACGCACAATCATAACCACGCTACAACGAGGATGAGATTCACCTCACACACGTGTCGGTGAGCGTAAGTAAAACTTGTGCTCAAATTCCGACCATTACCTGACCTGCCATGGGACGAGAGGCAACGCTACTCCGCACCCAGCGCCTGGCGCATTGGGCGCATCTTCGCCCAGGACTCGGCTAATTCGTCCTCGGGCACCGAGCCGGGAACGATTCCGCACCCGGCGTAGAGGCGCATGAGGTTCGCGTCCTCCAGGATGCCGCCACGCAGGGCGATGCCGAATTCCCCGTCGCCGCGGGAGTCCACCCAGCCCACCGGACCAGCATACGGTCCGCGGTCCAGCCCTTCCAGCTGGCGCAGCACCGCGCCGGCCTGCTTGGTGGGAGTGCCGCACACGGCGGCGGTCGGGTGGAAGATCTCCGCAATGTCCAGGGCGGAGGGGAGCGCCCCGCGCTCGTCCGGGCGCAGTTCGGCGCGCACATCGCTGGCCAGGTGCCAGACGTTGGGCAGCTGCAGGATGAACGGCTCGTCGGGGGACTTCATGCCGTGGGAGATCGGGTTCAGCGCTTCGGTCAGCGAGTCGATGGCCAGCTGGTGCTCGTGGCGCTGCTTGGGATCGTCGAAGAGCCGGAGCTTGGCGAAGTCCGGCGCGTCGGCGCCTTCGGTGGCACGGTCCAAGGTGCCGGCCAGCACGCGGGCTTCGGCCAGCCCGTTGGTGACACGCACCAGCATTTCGGGAGTGGCGCCCACCAGCCCGTCCACCGAGTAGGTCCAGCAGTTGCCGTAGCGTTCGGTCAACGAGTTGACGACATGGGACAAATCAATCGGCATGGTGCTGCGGGCCAGGATGTCGCGGGCCAGCACCAGCTTGGAGATGCCGGATTCGCTGAAGGTGCCCAGGGCCTGGCGCACCGCGTCCAGGTAGGCTCCGGCGGTCAGCTGGCCGCTGGTCAATTCGATGTCGCCCTGGCTGGTCGGGGCCAGAGCCGCCTCGTCCATGGCCGCCCGCGCGCGTTCCAGCGCCGAGTCCAGGGTGAGGCCTGCCAGCTGTTCGGCGCTGCCGGTCACCGTGATCCACGATTTCTCGTCATCTTGTCCCAGCACGATCTGCGGGATCACCAGTCGCGAATCGAAGGCGCTGGTGAAGGAGAAGGCGAAGGAGCCGAAGGCGATCAGGCCGCTGCCGGGCCGGTTGATCGGATCGGTGATCTGGGCCTGGGAGAGCAGCTGGGCGAACCAGGTGCGCGCGTCGATGAAGCGCTGCTCGCCGCGGGTCGTCAACCGCGCGGCGGTTCCGAAGCCCACCAGTCCGCGTCCGCGCCGCGTCCAGACCATGCTGCCGTGGCGCAGGGAATCGGAAATGAGATGCTCGGAGGCACCTTCGTACTCGAAGGTGATGCTGGTTAACGCAGGCGCCGACGCGTGAAGGCCGCTGGCGCCGAGAACGGACGAATCTGCAGACATGATAGGGCTAAGCCTACCGCGCAATGACCACCGGGGACTGGAGGTGGTGTCCGCTGTCACCACGCCCGCCGCCGCTGTGACTTTCAGCGGGTTGAGCCGCGCCATCGCGCGCGACCCGGTAAACTCGGTGTTGACCAGTTTCGCGGCCCATTGCCATGCCATAAAACACGGCAAGCGCCGGCCTGCGAGCGTTCAGTGGAACGCATCGGATAGAGTGAAGTGATGTTTGTGCGCCACCAGCGCGGGCAAGCAGTCCTCGTTCAATGCGATGACCAACCCGATGAAAGATAAGTAAGCCGTAAAACAGTGACTGATTCCAAGAGCAACTGGACCGCAGCCGGACACGAGGTGTCCGACTCGATTGAGCTGAATCCTGAAACCGCAGTGCTTGCTGCGGCCATCAATCTTCCCTCGGGCTTCGCATTAATCGCCGAGGATCCCGAATTCGGACCTGCCATTTCCATGGGCATGGCCAAGGTGGAGAAACTGCTGCGCGATGCGCTGGCCAACTCCGATCCGTTGATTGATGCCTCCAGCCGGCACCTGGTGGAAGCCGGCGGCAAGCGCGTTCGCCCGCTGCTGGTGCTGCTGACCTCCCTGCTGGGAGACGGCGTCACCGACGAGGTGATCAAGGCCGCCGCCGTGGTCGAGCTGACCCACCTGGCAACCCTCTACCACGATGACGTGATGGACTCCGCGCCGATGCGCCGCGGTGCTCCCACCGCGCACGAGGTCTGGGGCAACTCGGTGGCCATCCTGGCCGGAGACCTGATCTTCGCCCGCGCCTCGGTGTTCGGCGCCGACTTGGGACCGGAAGCCGTCAACTGGCAGTCCCGGACCTTCGAACGCCTGTGCCTGGGCCAGCTGCACGAATCGATCGGCCCGCGCGAGGGCGACGACGCCATCGCCCACCACATCCAGGTGATCAGCGACAAGACCGCTTCCCTGCTGGCGACCTCCGGCGCCTTCGGCGCCCGTTTCGGCGGCATCCCGGAATTCATCGAGGTGCTGCGCGAGTACGGTGAAAAGGTCGGCGTGGCCTTCCAGGTCGCCGACGACGTCATCGACATCGCCTCCAAGGAAGCCGACTCGGGCAAGACCCCGGGCACCGACCTGCGTGAAGGCGTGCCGACCCTGCCGGTGCTGCTGCTGCGCCAGGCCGCCGAGCACGGCGACGTCGAGGCCCAGGCCGCCGTCGAACTGGTGGACTCGGACCTGACCAGCGACGAAGCGCTGGCCAAGGCCGTGGAAGCCGTCGCCGGCCACCGATCGATCCAGGACGCCTGGAATGTGGCGCGCCGCTGGGCCGATGACGCGATCGAGGTGCTCGCACCGCTGCCGGAAGGCACCGTGAAGAGCGCGCTGATCTCCTTCGCCGACGCCGTGGTGACCCGCGAAGCCTAGGTCCGGACAACTAGCCAACGAACGAAGTCCTGCACTTCCCGGAAGGGAAGTGCAGGACTTTCTTGGTCTAGGCCCGGGTCCTCAGCGCTGTACGTCGGACTCGTAGAGCCGCTGCGGGTGCTCGTCGCTGAAGAGCGCCGCGCGCAGCTGCTGGGCCTTGGCCGCGCGGTCCTCGACGGGGACGCGGTGGCGCAGCTGGCGGTAGAGCTCGTCGTCCCAATACCTCGGGAAGACATGCTGGTGGTAGTGCCAGACATGCTGGTTCCCGGCCGGCTCGTTGTGCTGGCGGGTGCTGGTGCCATCGGGCTTCCACGCCAGCTTCATCGCCAAAGCGACGCGGCGGGTCTCGCGCATGATCGCTGCGCCGATCTGCTCATCAAGGTCGTACAGGGATTCCAGATGGGCGGTCGGGATGATCATGACATGCCCGCCGAAGTTCCCGAAACCGTCGCAGGCCATGATCGCGGCGACCTGGTCGGTCTGGTAGATCAGGTCCGTGGGTGCACACAGGTTGTCCTCGCTGAAGGGCAGGTCGTTGACCAGCTCGCAGAAGGGACACTGGTAGCCCAGCGGTTCGTGGGAACGGTAGAGCACTAGTCCTCCAGCTCGGCGGCTAATTCCTCGAAGACCCAGGCGAACATGTCCAGGGTGAACTCGCTGAAGGTGCCTTCCTCGCTGACCCAGTTGCCCTTGGCATTGCTCCGGCGGTAGACAATGGGATCCGGGACCTCCAGCTGGGACTGCTTGAAGCCCCAAACGAACTTCTCCTCCTCGTCTTCGAGGAACAACAGGTAGCCGTCGTCGATTTCGAGTTCTTCGGGATCGAAGAAGTAGTGGTAGGCCTCCATGAAATCGTCATTGTTGCCCAGGGCGAGATAAAACTCTTCCAGGACAAAGGGGATCTGGACCTTGGACTCCGCCAAGCCGTCAGCCAATTCCCCGGCGGTCAGGCCATCGGCTTCGTTCCACTGGTCCTCAAGGTATTTCGGGACGAGGGAACGGAACTTCTCTAGAAACATGTCAGCCATGGTTCAATCCTATCCAGAACTAGCGCAGCTCAAGTGCACTGAGCGCAATCCACAACTGGACCCTGTCGCTGGTCACGTTCGGGTCGTAGCCGGACAGTTCAGCGATCTGCTGCATGCGGTAGCGCACGGTATTGCGGTGCAGTCCGCAGGGTGCGCATCAGCCCCGAGTCATGTGACGAGTCGAAATCCTGGATGGGGCCCAGCGCCTCCGCTGCAAGATCCTGCAGCGGCACGTCGCGGGCCGCCAGCAGCAGCGAGGTCAGCGAGAGCTTGGTGGGGACGTTCACCCGTTCGCCGTGGCGCAGGGATTCCAACGCCTCGAAATAGCTCCACCGGATGCCGGTGGTGTTCGAGTAGCGTCCTCCGTAGCCGACCTTGGCCGGGATTCCCGCCGTGGCCAGATACGCGTCCAGCCGGTCGATGGACAGCTGCACCTGCCTATAGGCCACGATGACCACCAGACGGTCCTCGACGATGGCGGTGACCTGCGAGGCGAGATCCGCAGGCAGGGGCAGGGTCTGCAGCCGCTCGGACTGGCCGCTGGCCTGCACCAGCACCACCGAGTGCTCCCGCTGGGATTCCAGGCCCAGCGCGCCCAGGCGCACCGCGGCGTCCGAGCCGGAAAGCACGCCGGAGGCGAGGTCCGCCAGCACCTGCCCGTTGGCCAGCCGTTGGGAAGCGCGCAACCGCGACTTATTGGTCAATTCCAAGCCGATCAGCGATTGCGCGTATTCGACAATCGGGTCGTGGGTGTAGGGCTCTGCGATGTGCAGCGTGCAACGGTCGCGCAGCCCGGTGGCCACGGGCAGTTCATGCCAGGAGCGCTCCGGTTCGAAGTCGCCGCTGATCATCTCCCCATGCAGGCTCAGCGCGACGTCCGTATGCAGCATCTTCGACAGTTCGGCGAGCATGCGGTCCAGGTCCGAGGAGAGCAACGACTGGGCCAGCTTCTGGTGGGCGCGCAGCAGATTCTCGACACGCTTGACGTGGTCGGCGTTCAGGGCTTCGGCAATCAGGCGGGAGATGGCGGCGAAAGGAGTTTTGTAGGGCACCTCGATCACCGGAAGGCCAACCTCGCGGGCGGTTTCCAGGACCGGTTCGGGCACGCTTTCGTGCTCAAGGCCAATGCCGAATCCCAATGCCACCACATCGTTTGCAGCCAGAGTGCGGACGAAGTCGATCTGCGCCGGCACCGACTTCTGGCGGACCCCGGTGGTCAGCACGATCTCCCGGCCGGTGAGGAACTTGGAAGGGTCCAACAGCTCCGTCACCGCGCCCCAGGTGATCGCGGTCTCAAGGGCATGTGTAGGATCAGTTAAAGCCTTCAACCCGAGCTCGTCATGTTCCAGCAGTCCGCGTAAACTAATTGCCATAGGTTCATTCTATGGTGCGACCGCTCCTGCAACGATTTGCGCAAAATGCTCAAAAACCTGCGCGAAAGATGCCGAAAAGTGACCACATTGCGAAATTTTTGCGCTAGCTTAGTGACATGAGCTCTCAATCATCTACTCAGGGCGCTCCGCTCGCATCAGACAAGCGTGAGACATTCTCCTCGCGCAAACTCTTCATTCTCTCCGCGATCGGTTCGGCCGTTGGTCTGGGAAACATTTGGCGTTTCCCCTACGTCGCCTACGAAAATGGCGGCGGTGCATTCCTCATCCCTTACCTGGTCGCCATCCTGTGCGCCGGTATCCCGCTGCTGTTCCTGGACTACGCCGTCGGACACCGCTACCGCGGTTCGGCGCCGCTGTCCTACCGCCGCGCGAACCGCAAGGCCGAAGTGCTCGGCTGGTGGCAGGTGCTGATCTGCTTCATCATCGCCATCTACTACGCGGCCATCATCGCGTGGGCCGCCATGTACTGCTGGTTCTCCATCACCAAGGCCTGGGACAAGAACCCCGACGGCGCCGGCGGATTCTTCATGAACGACTTCCTGAAGGTCCAGGATGAGGTCACCGTCGGCTTCGACTTTGTCGGCCCGGTGCTGATCCCGATGTTCGCCGTCTGGCTGATCGCCATCGTGATCATGGTTGCCGGCGTGAACAAGGGCATCTCCCGCGCCAACGCAATCTTCATGCCGCTGCTGATCGTCATGTTCCTGATCCTCGTGGTCCAGTCGGTCTTCCTGCCCGGCGCCATCGACGGCCTGAACACCTTCTTCACCCCGAACTTCGAAGCGTTGAAGGACCCGAGCGTCTGGGCCGCGGCCTTCGGACACATCTTCTTCTCGCTGTCCGTGGCCTTCGGCATCATGGTCACCTACTCCTCCTACATGAAGCGCAAGAGCGACCTGACCGGTTCGGGCTACGTGGTGGCCTTCGCCAACTCGAGCTTCGAGCTGCTGGCCGGCATCGGCGTGTTCGCCGCACTGGGCTTCATGGCCTACAACGCGAACTCCAGCGTGGACGAGGTCGCCGTCAGCGGCATCGGCCTGGCGTTCATCGCCTTCCCGACCATCGTGTCGCAGGCGCCGTTGGGCTCGGTGATCGGCGTGCTGTTCTTCGGGTCGCTGGTCTTCGCCGGATTGACCTCGCTGATCTCGATCCTCGAAGTGATCGTGGCGGCGTTCCAGGACAAGCTGGGCTGGCGTCGTGCTCCGGCAACCCTCATCGTGACCATCCCTGTCGCGCTGATTTCGCTGGCGCTGTTCCCGACCACCACTGGCTTGTTCCTGCTGGACACCATGGACGCGTTCGTCAACCAGTTCGGCATCCTCGCCTGCGCCCTGGTCATCGTGATCGTCCTCGGCGCCGATGGCCGAGCAGTACTCCGGCTATCCGGCATGGTTCAACGGCGTCTTCGGCTGGGGCATGGCCGGTGCGCTGATTGTCGGCGCAGTCATCTTGTCGTTGATTCCGTGGAGCAAGAAATCCAAGCTCAATGATCCGGAATTCCACCAGCACAAGAAGAACGTCGAGGCCGAGGAAATTCCGGAACCTGCAGGAAAGGAGTACTAAAAATGAGTACGCTTGCCATTGTCTTCATGATCGTTTCAATGCTCACCATCTGGGGCGGCCTGGCCGTTTCCCTGATCCACCTCTCGCGTCACCCGGAGAAAACCGATGACGACGTGATCGAGCCGGCACACACGCTGTAGCCTCGAACCACGGCACCACCGGCGCGGCCCCCGTTCCCTTCGCGGAACGGGGGCCGTGCTGCGTCTGTGCACTTGCACTACCAAGCCGGTGCCCACTTGTGCTGAATCCGGTAGTGCAACGATTCGCGCCAACATATTCTGCTACTAGAACTTTGCATTCCCCGGCGAATGCAGGAGCCATAGTGAGAGGAAAAGCTGGTGGACGTTACCTACCGCATTGAACAGAAGCGCAAGCTCGAAGGCCCATTCCCAGGCCCCAAGTCGCAGGAGCTGGCCGCCCGCCGCGCCAACGCGGTGGCAGCAGGCGTCGCCTCGACCCTTCCGGTGTACGCTGCAGACGTTGACGGCGGCATCATTGTCGATGTCGACGGCAACCAGCTGATCGACCTCGGCTCCGGCATCGCCGTGACCACCGTTGGCGCGTCGAACCCGGCAGTGGCCAAGGCCGTTGCCGAGCAGGCGCAGCGCTTCACCCACACCTGCTTCATGGTGGCCCCGTACGAGGGCTACATTGCACTGGCCGAGAAGCTGGCCGCGATCACCCCCGGCACCTTCGAAAAGCGCGCCGCGTTCTTCAACTCCGGTTCCGAAGCAGTGGAGAACGCCATCAAGGTGGCCCGTGTGGCCACCGGCCGCCAGGCGGTTGTCGCCTTCGACCACGCCTACCACGGCCGCACCAACCTGACCATGGGACTGACCGCCAAGGCTGCTCCGTACAAGCGCGGCTTCGGCCCGCTGGCACCGGAAATCTACCGCATGCCGATGAGCTACCCATACCGCGAAGAGAACCCGAACATCTCGGGCAAGGAAGCCGCAGAGCGCGCCATCCTGGCCATGGAGAAGCAGATCGGCGGCGACCAGATCGCCGCGATCATCATCGAGCCGATCCAGGGCGAAGGCGGCTTCATTGTTCCCGCCGCCGGCTTCCTGCCGCGCATCGCCGAATGGGCCAAGGAAAACGGCATCGTCTTCGTTGCCGATGAAGTCCAGGCCGGCTTTGCCCGCTCGGGCGCCTGGTTCGCTTCGGACATCGAGGAAATCGAGCCGGACATCATCACCGTGGCCAAGGGCATCGCCGGCGGCATGCCGCTGTCGGGCATCGTGGGCCGCGCCGAGCTGATCGACGCAGTGCACGGCGGCGGCCTGGGCGGCACCTACGGCGGCAACCCCGTCGCCGTGGCCGCTGCGCTGGAATCCATCAAGTTCATGGAAGACCAGGACCTGCCGGGCCGCGCCCGCGAGATTGAAGAGCAGTTCTTCGCCCGCTTCACCGCGCTGCAGAAGGACGTTTCCGCACTGGGCGAGGTCCGCGGCCGCGGCGCCATGATTGCGCTGGAATTCGTCAAGGCCGGCGGCAAGCAGCCTGACGCCGCCCTGACCAAGGCCATCGCCGACGAGTGCCTGGCCCAGGGTGTCCTGATCCTGACCTGCGGCACCTACGGCAACGTTGTTCGCCTGTTGCCGCCACTGGTCATCGGCGACGAACTGCTGACCGACGCGTTCGACGTGCTGGAAGCAGCCATCCGCAAGCACGCCGCCTAAGCGGCAGCAAACGGATAAACCCACCCCAAGCGGCATCCCCGCACGGCTCACGCTGTGCGGGGATGCCGTGCATTAACCGGAAGGCGGGATCTTGGGTGCTCCCTGCGGCCCGCGCATCCTCCAGCGGGAAGCCCTGGGCCCGGCAGAGCGCCGAGCCTCGTGCGGATGCGCAACGGCCCTGCGGAACGGGTGCGGTCCGCTGAAGGGGCCAGCTAGAGGTTGCAAAGGAAAACCCGCAGCACCGGGGACGATCCGTTGTAGGTGCTGCGGGTCTGGCCCGGCTGGGGCGCGGGGCTAGACGAGCTTCTTGGGCTCCGGCATGCTGCCGGCCTTGGGAGCCCGGAGCATGTCGACCAGCACGATGATGACCGCGACCCAGACCAGTCCGAAGCCGACCCAGCGTTCGGCAGGCATCTGCTCGCCGAAGACCAGCAGCCCCAGGACGAACTGGATCAACGGCGCCAGGAACTGCAACGAGCCGACGGTGCTCAGCGGCAGCCGCCGCGCCGCCCCTCCGAAGAGCAGCAGCGGAACCGCGGTGATGATGCCGCTGGCCGCCAGCAGCAGCAGCGTGCCGGAATCCGCCTGGAACAGGGCCGAGGAGTCGGCGAGGGCCAGCCAGCCGATGAACACGGCGGCTAGGGGCGTCAGCCACAGGGTTTCCATCGTCAGCGTCCCCAGCGCGGTGCCGCTCTGGCCCACCTGGTTCTTCACGAGGCCGTAGAAGCCGAAGGAGAATGCCAGTCCCAGGGATATCCACGGGACGCGGCCCAACCCGATGGTCAGCACGAGCACCGCGGCGGAGGCGAAGCCCACGGCCACCCATTGGAGGGGTCGTAGCCGTTCCTTGAGCACAAGCACTCCGAGCAGGATCGCCACGATCGGGTTGATGAAGTAGCCCAGCGATGCTTCCAGCACGTGTCCTGTCAGCACCGCCACCGCGTACAGGACCCAGTTCGCCGCGATCAGGAAGCTGGCCAGGGCCAGCTGCCACATGGTTTTGCCTTCCTTGAACATGGCCGCGAACTGGCGCATCTGCCGGGTCGCCAACAGAAGCAGGACGCAGAAGATCAACGAGAAGAGCACCCGGACCGCAACGAATTCAAAGGCGGAAATCTGCGGGAGCATGAGGAAGTACACCGGAAGCAGGCCCCAGATGAGGTAGGCGCTCGTTCCCTGGATCAGGCCGTAGCTGTGCTGCGAACGGATGGGTTTCACGGTGTTTGGTGTCATGCGGTGCGATGGCTTTCGAACGAAGTGGGCTGCGTGGAGCCCGGAAAACTCCCCATGGGAAGTAGATACAAGTCACACCGTATAACATCACCTCGCGCTCCGTATTCCCGCCTGCGCAGGCGGACCGGCAATGTTGCAAAGATCACCGGTCCGGCGCGCAAGTATTCGCCGGCGGGCGGAACGGTGCGGCGTATCCATACGTTGACTAGACTAGGAAGACTTAGTACGGATTCATCTTTAGGGGAGTACGCCATCGTGCATGGACACAACAACGGATTCAAGACAGCCCTTTTGCTCGGCGGCATGTTTGCGTTGCTCCTGGCGATTGGCTCGCTGATTGCCAATGGAACCGGCAACGCCAGCTTCATCTGGATCTTCGCCTTGATCGGCGTGGCCACTACGGCCTACGGCTACTGGAACAGCGACAAGATCGCGCTGCGTTCGATGCG
>SMEN01000917.1_pt1 | contig 11848 bp, 10 predicted proteins | sample 2456271 | NCBI WGS metagenome assembly SMEN01 (sample SAMN10132593, study PRJNA489261) | soil metagenome | isolation source: day1 control-loamy sand soil ammended with raw manure from dairy cow... | place: USA | collected 2015-04-01 | reverse complement strand
CTGATTGCAATGATGATTATGCAAAACAGGGGCTCGCCCCTGTTTTGCTTTATGGAAACTATGTATGCGTGAACTCTTACTGAGCTGCCAGGAGCACGAGGCCGAGCGCTTGTCCGATGCTTTGCTGGAAGCCGGTGCCTTGTCGGTATCGGTAGAAGATGCTGACGGTGATACCGAGCAGGAAAAGCCCCTGTTTGGCGAACCCGGTATCGAGCCTGATGTGCTGGCCTGGGACCGTAATTGGGTTGTGGCTTTGTTGCCCGAGGACCTGGAGCCTGAAGCGTTGTTGCAGCCGCTCTTTGATGCGGGTGTTTTGACGCCTGAGCAAGCGCAGTGGAGCGTGCGCGACGTACCCGATCAGGACTGGGTGCGTTTGACGCAGTCGCAGTTCGGTCCCATTCCGGTGGGCGATCGCATTTTGATTGTGCCCAGTTGGCACAAGGACGACGAGGATCTGCCCCTTGGCCAGGAAGGCGATGATGGCCTGGTGCGCATCGAACTGGACCCTGGCCTGGCCTTTGGTACGGGCAGCCACCCCACTACTCATTTGTGCCTGGATTGGTTGGCGCACCATGTGCAGCCCGGTCAGACCGTGCTGGACTATGGTTGTGGCTCTGGCATTTTGGCTATTGCCGCCCGCAAACTGGGGGCAGGTCCCACGGTTGGTGTGGATATCGACGAGCAGGCAGTCATTGCCACGCGCTACAATGCGCAAGTCAATCAGGTCGAGGTTGAAGGCTTGCTGCCCGATGCCATGCCCGCCGGGCAAACCGATCTGGTCGTTGCTAATATTCTGGCCAATCCCCTGCGCATGCTGGCCCCTATGCTGGCCAACCGCGTTAAACCGGGTGGGCATTTGATTCTGTCCGGTATTTACGACTGGCAGGCCGAGGAAATGATCGAGGTGTATGCCGCGTATCTGCCCTTGTCGGTCTGGCAGATGCGTGATGGTTGGGTGTGTCTGGCTGGTCAACGCCCGTTCTAAGACGGCAGAACTTAAGGTGAGTTTATGGAGCTAAAGACTCGCTGCCCCCGTTGCGGGACATCGTTTGCAGCCAGCGTGGAAGTGCTGCAACGCCGCCGGGGCTATATACGCTGCATTCAATGTGCGCATATCTTTGATGGCTTTGAAGAAGTTATCGATGAGCAAGCCCCTGAGCCTTCGTATGTCCCCCCTCCTGCGCCGGTTCAGGTCGAGCCTAGCAGAGGGCTGGAGCCACCGGCTTTGTCGCGACAGGAGCAGGTACAGACAGTGGACCTGCAGGCTCCCCTACCGGGGCCCCGTTTTGTGGAGCACTCCCGTCACGCCCCGCCGCGTGATGAAGGTACGGCCCATGAATCTTTACAGGTTCGCAAATTTCCCGATTCCATCTTGGTGCAAGCACCTGCCACGCCAGCAGAGCCTTCTGTGATGCCGATAGAACCCTCTGTCACATCCGCAGCGCCTTCGGTCATCCGTGCGCGTGCCCGGCCAGAGCCCCTGCTTAAGGACGACCAAGATACGTCTTTTTTTGTCTCTGCCGGCTCTGACCCTGAACCAGAGGGGGATCACCATATTGGTCAGGCCTCCTGGTCGACTGCTGAGCCCGAATTCAGTGTGGGTGATCGCGCCAGTACCTTACGTGCGTCTTTCCCGTCTCGTCAGGCTGATGGCACTCATGATCAAGATAGTGATTCGCCCGAGCAGGACTGGATGATTGATCCCAATCCCACCTTGCAGCGGGAAACACGTTACGAGGGCGAGGCCAGCCTGGCCCAGCGTGTTGGCTCTTTGTTCTGGACCAGCTTGTGCGTATTGGGTGCGCTGTCGTTTGTGGCGCAGTTGCTGTATGTGTACCGCGTACAAATTGTCAGCCAAGTACCCATGTTGCGTCCGGTGTTCGAGCGCACGTGTCAGGCCTTGTCCTGCACGGTGCCTTACGAGCGGCGCCTGGACCAGATCCGTGTCCAGGCCTCCGCTTTGCACAAGGCACCCAATCAGCCTGAGCAGTCCACTCTGGGCTTTACGCTGCGCAACGAGTTCGAGCGGCCCCAGGAGTGGCCCACCCTGGTTCTTGATTTGAAAGATTTTTCCGGGGCCTTGATCGCCCGACGCAATATTACGCCGGACCAGTATTTGGCTCCCGAGCGACGAGCGCATGCCTTTGCAGCGCGCAGTGAACTCATGGTGCGCTTGCCCTTGAATACCGGGCAGCTTCAAGTTAATGGCTACCAGATTAGCCCTTTTTTTCCATAAGGTAATTTATGACCGAGCGAGTGCTTGTATGTGGTTCGATCGCGTTTGATACGATCGCGGTTTTCGAGGGTTACTTCAAAGATCACATCTTGCCCGATAGCATCAAGACCCTGAGCGTCTCCTTCTTTGTGCCCAGCTTGCGCAAGGAATGGGGAGGGTGTGCGGGGAATATCGCCTACACGCTAAATATGCTGGGTGGTCAGCCTGTGCCGGTGGGCGCGGTGGGTAGCGATGGTGCGGATTATGTGCAGCACATGCAAGATCAGGGTATTGATACCAGCATGGTGCGTGTGATGCCTGAGATGTTTACCCCGCAGTGTTTCATCACGACGGACCTGGCTGCCAGCCAGATTACTTCCTTTCATCCTGGTGCGATGGTGAATTCGGCCAAAATCGATGTGACCGGCCAAGAAGCAGCGTGGGGTATTGTGGCTCCGGACTCGAAAGACGGGATGTTTGCCCATGCTCGCCGTCTGCATGCGCAAGGCACGCCCTTTATTTTTGACCTGGGCCAAGCCATGCCTTTGTACACAGGCGAAGACCTGTTGGAGATGCTGCAACTGTGTCAAGTTCTTACGGCTAATGAATACGAAGCCGAAGTTATTGAGCAGCGTACGGGCAAGAGCATGGACGAGATTGCACAGGGCTTGCAAGCGGCCGTGGTGACGCGTGGCGAGCATGGCAGCACGCTTTATCACAATGGTCAGAAAATCGACATTGCACCGCTTGTGGTCGAAAAAGTAGTGGATCCTACGGGTTGCGGCGATGCGCATCGGGCTGGCTTGTTATATGGCCTTACAAAAGGCTGGAGCTGGGAAGAGGCTTGTGGCTTGGGCAACTTGATGGGCAGTATTAAAATCGAGAGCGATGGCCCGCAAAATCATAAATTTAAACGGTCAGACATTTCGGCCATGCTAAAACAGCATTATGGTATTGAGCGCAGTCTGTAAGATTGCACTCAGCAATCTTCTATGATTCGGCCAGGTACGTTTTTCGGAGTAAACCGTATGTACGTTTCTTTTTTTGATCGTCCCAAAGTACGTCTGCTGGTCGTGGCGAGCCTGGCAGCGCCGGTACTTTTCTTGGCGGGTTGTGCCAATAAATCGGCATCCAGCTCGGTATACAACTACGGTCAGGCTCAGCGCGAGCAAATCGTGCGTTTGGGCACTGTGGCTGCCGTGCGTACGGTAACTATTCAGGATGACCAAACCTCGGGCGTCGGCACCTTGGGTGGCGCGGCACTGGGTGGTGTGGCTGCCAGCAGTATCGGTGGCGGTCGCGGCAGCATTCTGGCCAGTATTGGTGGTGCTCTGCTGGGCGGTATTGTCGGTAATGCGGTTGAAAACCGCATGGGCAAAACCCAGGGGCTGGAAATCACGGTTCAGCTGGATAATGGCGAAACTCGTGTAGTGGCCCAGGAAGCGGATGTTCCTTTGTCCGTTGGTCAGCGTGTACGTATGCTGAGCGGCAATGGCCCAACCCGTGTGGTGCCTATGTAAACAAAGCCTCAGGCTTTGACGATAAAAAATCCCGGCCTCATAGCCGGGATTTTTTTATGCAGGCTTGCTGTGGCTGGCGGCCTTGGGACGTTCTCGCTCCAGCAAGGTTTTCTTGCGCTCCAGGCCCCAGCGGTAACCGGCCAGATCGCCGCTTTGGCGTACGACCCGGTGGCAGGGGATGACAATTGCCAACGTATTACTGGCGCAGGCCCGTGCGACCGCGCGTGCACCATTAGGCATGCCTAAACGTTCGGCCAGTTCGGTGTAGCTTAATGTCTGGCCAACAGGAATATGGCGCAGCAGCTCCCAGACTCGTTGCTGAAAGGCGGTGCCTTGGATATCCAAGGGCAGGCTCAAACCAACAGCAGGCTCTTCCACCATCGCCACGACTTGCGCCACCCGTTTGTTGAACTGCGGATCTGCGCCAATCAATTCAGCCGCCTTGAAGCGATCCTGCAATTGCTCCAGCAGGCTCTTGGGGTCATCATCCAAGGAAATAGCGCAAATACCGCGCTCACTTTCAGCAACCAGCAGCGCACCCAGACTGCACTGCGCAATTGCGAAACGAATAATGCTGCCTTGGCCCTGTTTTCTGAATGTCTTGGCAGGCATGCCTAGCATAGTGTGGGATTCGTCATAGAACTGGCTATGGGTGCCGTAGCCCGCCTCATAAATCGCATCGGTAATGCTTTGCCCGGCTTTATCCAGCTCGTGACGTAGACGTTGGCTGCGATGCGCCTTGGCATAAGCGTGTGGCGTCAGCCCGGTCTGGGCTTTGAAAATACGATGGAAGTGATAGGGGCTTATCCCCAGGGAATCAGCCAGTCCTTCCAGTTTAGGAGCGGGGTTTTGCGTTTCGATCAGACGGCAGGCTTGAACGATCAAGTCGTGACGCTGCTCCGACTGCTGTTGACGATCCGCATGTTTGTGGCGGCTGGCTCTGAAACCGGCTTGTTCGGCTTGCTTGGCCGTGTCGAAGTAGCGCACATGCCCTTTGTTTGGACGCCGTGATGCGGCGCTGGGTCGGGCATAAATACCGGTGCTGGGGACGGCGTACACAAAGTGGCTATCAGCCTGCTTGTCTCGCGCCACAATGGCTTGCCAGCGCTGTGCATCCGTTTGGTAGGGGGCCGGTGTTGCTGCCTGTCGTGGCATGCGCCACAAGTACCAGGACGCCACGCTGCGATACGGTGCCCATGCTTGGCCCAAGTCTCTCAACACACGTGCGCTGGGGGCTTTCTCCAGACGCTTCAAGTTCCGATAGCCTTCACGTACGGCAAAGTCATCAGCAGGCAAAATGTCTTCATGTTCCAGCGTGTACATCATCATCATTTCCACGGTCCAGCGGCCTATGCCGCGTAGCGTGGTCAGTTGCATGATCAGTTCCTCATCGGGCATGCTCAAAGCGGTAGCTTGATCGGGAATGATGCCGTCCAACCGTGCCTGAGCTAAGCCCAGAATACTGGTGGCTTTGGCACCGGACAAACCACAAGCACGCAAGGTTTCATAAGGGGTGGCCAGCACTTCTTCAGGGCTGGGGCAGTGACCGTGCGGGTAGATATCGATCAGCCGCTGCAAGATGAGTTCAGCAGCACGAGTGTGCAATTGTTGATACACCACGGAGCGGATCAGGGCCTCATATGGGTCGCGCTCTGGCCGGGGCTGATGCACGCAAGGGCCAACGAGCTTGATCAGTGCTTGCCAGTCTTCATCGAGCGCAGCCAGGAATTGTTCTGCCTGATGGTAGCGGCTGCTTGGGTCCTGTTTGGTGTGAAGGCGAGTCATAGAAGGAGCCTGCAGGTTGGTGATGAGGTCAGTATAAAGTCCTCATTTGGACAAGACATCCTGATTCTTGCTCTTGAATTCGAGCCGCTAAAAACAGGCGGTATTCTGGGTCAAAAAAAAGCCTGAGCGTAATGCTCAGGCTTTTTCAAGCAGGCAGTGTCCAGCGCTTAGATGGGCACCAGACTAAAAGCCGTACGGGTGATGACCATATTAAGAACCTGGGTCAGGAGTAACAAGACTAGTGGCGATAGATCCAGGCCACCTAAATTGGGCAAGACGCGACGGATCGGGTCCAGTAGGGGAGCGGTAATGGAACGCAACAAAGGCATGCTGGGTGATTGTGGCTGAATCCAGGACAGCAGGGCTTGCAACAGCACGACCCAAAAGACCAGGCTCAAGGTCCAGCGCAGCACGGTAAAGACAGCTGCCAGCAAGAACATGGGCAGGTTGGACAGCATCGTTACCGACCCGGTCAGTACCATGGCGCTAAGAACCAGGTAGATCAGGGCGCTTAGCCAGGCACCGGCCAAGGAGGTCCAGTCCCAGCGATTGCCGCTTTTGATTACGCGTCGCAAGGGCATGATCAGCCAGTCCGTTACTTTGAACATGGCTTGCGAATAAGGATTGAAGGGATGAATTCTGAGCGCATACACCCAGGCACGCAGTAGCAAAATCGTGCCCAGCAGCGATAGAACAATATGGATTAGGAAGAGGGCGACTTCACTGAACATAGTTGCTTGGTATGAGTTGAGGGGAGAGGGAATTGTCGCATGCAAGTGCTACAAAACCAAAGAGCCACCCTGATCAGGGTGGCTCTTGGAGGAAAAATAAACAAGCAGCGTGCGATTAAGGACGCTTGCCAGTCGGGAAGGGCCAGGAGCCAGCGGGGTTAAGGTCTTCGCGGCGTTCCTCGGTAGCGGCCGCAGCCGTTTTAGTGGCCTTGCGAGCGGCTGTTTTATTGCCAACTTTAGGCGCTGCTTTTGCGTTGGAACTGGTCTTTGGTGTCTTGGTTTCTGCGGTCACGGATTTAACTTCTTTCTTCTTTGGAGCTACGGGTTTCTTGGCACTGGCGGCAGGACTGGCTTTTTTAGCCGCTGTCTTTACGGCTGCCTTGGTGCTGGTTTTGGTGGCAGGTTTAGCTGCCGCTTTGCTTGGAGTGGTTTTTTTGGCCACAGGTTTGCTTGCTTTGGTGCTGGTCGCTTTTTTAGCGGCAGCAGTGGCAGGCTTTTTGGCAGCGGCTGTTTTAGTGCTGGCCGTTTTAGGCGCAGCTACTTTTTTGGCCACTGTTTTCTTGGCCACTGTTTTCTTGGCGACTGCTTTTTTAGCGACGACTTTTTTGGCGGGTGCCGGTTTGGCCACTGCCTTTTTAGCAACCGCTTTCTTGGCCACAGCCTTTTTAGCCACTACCTTTTTGGCGACCACTTTTTTAGCAACAGTCTTTTTGGCCGCCGCTTTTTTAGCTACCGTTTTGACCGCTGTGGTCTTGGTTGCTGCAGTTTTCACTGCCGTGGTTTTTGCTGGAGTGGTTTTCTTGATCGCTGCTTTTTTTGCTACCGTTTTTTTGGCGGCGGCGTTGGCCGTGGACTTGGCAGGGGCTTTTACAGCAGCCTTGCTGGTCTTGGTGGCAGTGGTTTTAGCGGGGGACTTTGTGGCAGTGGGTTTGCTGCTGGGACTGGTCTTGGTAGCAGTCGCTTTGACTGGAGCTGCGGCTGTTTTGGCTGGCGTTGCTTTTTTAGGATTCCATGATCATGCTCCTCGAGAACAAGTCTTTAGTTTGTCCACACCCATTTGACCTGGCCTGGAAAACTGCAATGGCCTTTTTCAAATGACGCAGGCGTTCAAGGTAGATACCTTATACGCTTAGAAGTCTAACGTAAGCCTCTAGACAGTCAAGCATTAATCATAGCTTGGGGCTTATGGATTTGTGAATAGATGCTGGCTGTCTCCAATAAGTTGCGTTCTGAGCATGAGTCGAAGATCAAGCGCTGCTTCCAAGTTCCTGATTTTTGACGATTTGCGAGATGATGGACATCGGGATATCGACGTTTTAAAACGCGGCTTGGATGCAAGAAACGGATCATCGACTAGTTGATCCTCAAGAAGAAAATGGCCTCTGTTTCTCACACGCAGGCAGGGGAAAAAAAGCCCTGCATAAGCAGGGCTGAAAGGGCAGGTTAAGGGGTAGGCAATACAGGCTGGAAAACCTTATGCAGGTAGCGCCTGAGCGGGCAGGCCCGTATCTTTTAGCTGTTGTGATAGTTCGCCAAAACGGGCTTCGTATTGCTTGGCCGACTCCATTTTGACCGGACCGAAGCCACGCAATTGTTGTGGTAGTTCTGCCAGTTCCAACGCTGTTGCATAGCTGGCCTGATCCAGATTCTTGCTCAAGTTATTGAGCAGGTTCTGGTACTCGCGCCAGAAGCGCCGTTCCATACGACGCTCATGCGTGTAGCCAAACGGGTCCAGCGGCGTATTGCGCAAGCCTTTGCCTTTGGCCATCCAGCGTAGCAAGGTGGCCGTGCGTGGACCCAAAGTGATTTTGCGAGGACGGCCGGTAGCCGGGTCACGACGAGACAGAAGGGGCGGTGCAAAGTGGAAGCGCAACGAGAAGTCACCTTCAAATTGCTGTTCCAGATCCTGGCGGAAAGCGGGGGAGCTGAACAGGCGAGCCACTTCATACTCATCCTTGTAAGCCATTAATTTGTACAAGCTGCGTGCGGCTTTTTCAGTCAAGGCTGGGCGCTGACCAGGACGCAGGTTTTGTTCGGCTGCATGCAAGGCGTTAATGGTGCTGGAGAAACGTTGTGCGTAGGCTGCGTTCTGGTATTGCTCCAGGCTGTTGGTGCAGCGCTGCATAATTTGTTCCAGCGTTTCGCGACGCTGTAAGGTCACGACTTGTGCGGCTGGAGCCAAGAGGCTGGTCAATGCGTTTTGATCGTGTCCCAAGACCCGACCCAAATGGAAGGCGTCCAGGTTGGCTTGAATGGCAACGCCGTTCAAGCGGATGGCCTGTTCGATAGCGGCACTGCTCACCGGCATGGAGCCTTGTTGCCAGGCCATCCCCATCAAGAGCATATTGGACAACAGGCTATCGCCGAACAACAAGGTAGCGGCTTGGTGGGCATTGAAGGAGCGCACCTGGTTTTCACCGGTAGTAGCTTTCAATTGGCTCAGCAAGTGCTGAGTATCCAACGGTGCGTCCGGGTTGCGGGTAAACTCCGCGGTCGGCGCCAGGTATTCGTTGATGATGGCATGGGTATGACCAGGGCGCAGGCAAGACAGCGCATTGGGGTGGGCTGCTGCCACCACGTCACACAAAATAGCCAAGTCGGCTTGGCCCGGATCAACACGCACCGCACCGGTTGTTTCTTTATTGGCAGACAGGCGAATGTGGCTGATGACTGTACCGCCTTTTTGCGCCAGACCCGTCATATCCAGTACGGAGCTGGAGCGACCTTCCAGGTGTACGGCCATGGACAGGACGGCACCGATGGTAATCACACCAGTACCGCCGACACCGGCCACAATCACATTGCAGTCCTGGGCTTGAATGGCTGGTTGGGGCAGAGCATCCAGCTTGGCCAGCAATTGAGCTTTCATGTCGGCCTGACCATTTTGGTCGCCACGACGCAAGGCACCGCCCATCACCGACACAAAGCTGGGGCAGAAACCTTCTACGCAGGAGTAATCCTTATTGCAGCTGGATTGGTCAATCTGACGTTTTCGGCCCTCAGGGGTTTCAGCAGGAACCAGCGACAGACAGTTAGATTGCACACCGCAATCACCACAGCCTTCACAGACAGCCTTATTAATAAAGAGGCGGCGGGCAGGATCGGGGTATTCGTTCTTTTTACGGCGGCGGCGTTTTTCAGCAGCACAAGTCTGGTCGTGGATTAGGATAGTCACTCCAGGGATCTCGCGCAGTTCACGTTGCAAGCGGTCTAATTCCCGACGGTGGTAGACGTTCACACCGGCTGGCAAGCTGATGCTGCGATAGCGTTCCGGTTCATCGGTGGTGATGACGACGCGACGCACACCCTCGCCTATGGTTTGCTGGCAAATACGCGGCACGGAAATGGGGCCATCAACGGGTTGACCGCCAGTCATGGCCACTGCGTCGTTGAACAGAATCTTGTAGGTAATGTTGGCACCCGCGGCAATGGCCTGACGAATCGCCAGATAGCCGGAGTGAAAATAGGTGCCTTCACCCATGTTCTGGAACATATGACCTGCTTGAATAAACGGCGACAAACCTACCCAGTCTGTTCCTTCGCCACCCATTTGCGTCAGGCCACGAGTCTTGCGGTCCATCCAGGTTGCCATATAGTGGCAACCCACACCGGCCATTGCTTGGCTGCCTTCAGGCACTTTGGTGGAGGTATTGTGCGGACAGCCCGAACAGAAGTAAGGGCGACGGGTCAGGCCATTGGTATCAATCGGCGTCAGGTTTTGTACCGTACAGGCCGGCAATTGCACATTGGCATGGTGACCCAGCCAGCGGCGCAGGCCTACGGCTACACGGGCAGGGCTGAGCTGACCGTCAGCAGAGATAAGTACTTCATTTTCCACATCCCGCTTGCCCGACACAGTCGGACGCTGGGCGCAATTAAAGAGCAGATTCTTTAACTGGTCTTCAATAATTGGCCCTTTTTCTTCAATGACCAATACATGGTCCAGGCCTTCAATAAAATCTTCCAGCGATTGGGGGTTAACCGGCCAGCTCAGGCCAATTTTCAAATGGCGGATAGCGGGCAGATCATTCAGGCCGCTTAGCTGTTCCAGCGCATCCAAGGTATCCAGTGTTGCCTTGCCAGTAGAGACAATACCGATGCGAGCTTCGGGCGCGGCTTCCAGCACGCGATCCAGGCTGTATTTGCGAGAAAATTCACGCACGCTATCCAGGCGGGCATCCAGAGTACCTTCCATGGAAGGGGTCAGGAATTTGCTGGGATCGTAGGGGTGCTTGCCACCCTGTTTGTCGGCCAAGGCAGGGGCCAGATCATCCAAAGGCTCAATCTCAAAAGAGCGGCCACTTTCCACGGTTTCGGTAATGGCTTTGAAAGCGACCCAGGAGCCGGAGTAACGCGACAGGGCCCAGGCCCAAACACCAAAGCGTTCGTATTCTTCTACCGAACAGGGATTGACCACCGGGATACCCCAGGCGATCAGGGATTGTTCGCTAGCATGGGGGATGGACGAGGACGAGGCCACATGATCATCACCCACAATCATCAAGACGCCACCGTGCTGAGACGCGCCGGCGGCATGGCCGTGGTGCAAGGCGTCGCCCGCGCGGTCGACACCGGGGCCTTTGCCGTACCACATGGAAAACACACCATCGACCGTGCGATCGGCACGTTCACCGGCCTGCTGCGTACCCATGATCATGGAGGCGGCCAGGTCTTCGTTAATGGCGGGTTGAAAACGAACCTTGGCCTGGTCCAGATGCTTCTGGGCCTTCCACATAATCATGTCCACGCCACCCAGGGGCGAGCCACGGTAGCCAGAGACAAAACCGGCTGTGTTCAAACCCTGTTCTTTATCCAGGCGAGCCTGAGTAAGCAACATGCGCACCAGGGCCTGGGTGCCAGTTAAAAAGATGCGTCCTGACTGTACGGTCAGGTTGTCGCTGAGCTTGTATTGAGTGTCGACGGACTGCGTCATGATGAAACCTCCAGATAAGGTTCATGATAGAGAGTCTGTCCTCGCATTTTTTTGCGTTATAGTTGCGGATATTCCCTATTCTTTGAAATGTTCATTTCGTAAATATTCAAATATGGATAAAACTGACTTAAAAATTCTTGACGTCCTGCAACTGGATGGCCGCGCCTCGGCCCAGCAGGTCTCCGAGCAGGTGGGTTTGTCCACGGCACCAGTCTGGCGACGCATTAAAAACCTGGAAAAAAACAAGGTGATCCAGGGCTATTATGCGCGTGTGGATCGTCGCCAGGTGGGCCTACAAAGTTGCATGTTTACCCAGATCAGCTTGGACCGGCACTCGGGTGAAATTGTTGATAACTTCATCCGTGCAGTACGCGATGCACCCGAAATTCTGGAATGTCATGCGGTAACTGGCGATGCGGATTTTCTGCTGAAAATCATGGTGCCCAGTGCCGAGTCCTATGACGACTTCCTGCACCGCTTCTTATTTAACATGCCTGGCGTGCGCCAAACCCGCACTATTGTGGCCATGCGTGAAATCAAGAACGTGACGCGCTTGCCCCTGCCGCTTTGAAGCATCTTGTTATGGGGTAAAACAAGCGCCTTCAGGTAGAATAATCAGGATTCGGTGGCCTGTAATGGGTCGGTATGTAAGCATGAAGGACGG
>SMEN01000438.1_pt1 | contig 11862 bp, 10 predicted proteins | sample 2456271 | NCBI WGS metagenome assembly SMEN01 (sample SAMN10132593, study PRJNA489261) | soil metagenome | isolation source: day1 control-loamy sand soil ammended with raw manure from dairy cow... | place: USA | collected 2015-04-01 | reverse complement strand
ATCAAAGCTGATGTTCTCGCCAGCTTTGACGTCAAAACTTACCTTATCAATCTCTGCAGTAATGACACCCCGGACCACGTACACGCTTTCCAGGGACGGATGCGACATATCGTCCATGGACTGTTGACCAACTTCGTAAACAGCCCGGAACACTTCCATTTCGCCATTGCCGCGCGTCAGTCGCTCGTACACGACGCCGCCGCGCGGGCCACGCAACAACATGCGCTCACCAGGGCGGCTGATCCATACCGACGGCCCCTTGCTGGAATCCATGAACAAGGAAGACATGGATTCCCCAAAGATCCCGCTTAGCTTGCGCAGGGTCGTCAAACTGGGCGTGGTCACACCGCGCTCCACCTGACTGAGCAGCGTGGGGGAGAGCTTGACCATATGCCCCAACTCCCGCAGGGACAGGCCCTTGGCCACGCGCAGCTCATGAAGTCGTTTGCCTATCATTCTGAAGTCCTATGTTCGTGTAGTTATGTGTAGCCGAACTTCACGAATTATAGGGTAAGAGAGGCAGCCCCATGGTGTGCAAATGCATGTTCCAAAACGGCACAAACCGTGCAGTTTCAGTGCTGAATTCTTCCAGACTTTACACGTGTGCACAAGCACTTCACGCCTAACCTGACATTACCCGCATCTAGCCACAAACACAAACCCTTGTTTATAAACAACTATTTACCTAGGGAAAATACGTAGTCGGGTTTTTTAACAAAAAACTAAAAGCCTAAAGTATTATTGATCCGTAAATTATGTGCAGTAAAATTGCACAATCTTGTGTACAGTCCCTGCAAGGGCCTAAACGGAGACTCCATGACATCGCCTGTTTTGCCACTGGCTATCGAACAAATTGATCACGCCGCCTGGACGGTGCCGGACCTGGATGCGGCCATCGCTTTTTACGAGCGCCTGTTCGGAGCCCGTCAGCTGTACCGCCTGGGGCCTATCAACAGCGCAGACCTGCCCCGTTCTGCCCAAGGCAAAGACTGGACCCACGCCCATCTGGACGTACCCGATGCCTGCCTGGAGCTGGCTTTCATGGTGCTGCCCAATGGGTTTCACATTGAGCTGTTTTCCTATGACAAGCCGGCCAGCAGTACCGCACAGGCGCTGAAATCCAATCATATTGGGGCACACCACTTGGGTTTTCTGGTGGCAGACCTGGATCAGGCCGTTGCACAACTTGAACAGCATGGCTGCACAGTTTTGGACCGTATCGCCTTTGATTCTGGCCCCACAGCCGGGGCTCAATTTCAGTACTTCACCGACCCGTGGGGCAATATTTTTGAACTGGTCCAACGCAGCCAGCCATTGAACGCCCCCCAGGGCCGCGAATGCGTCAATCCAAGCTCGCTCTACAACAGCACCAACTTCGGTTTTTCTCACGCAGTTATTCAGGGCCAAAGCCGCACCGTGCATCTGGCCGGCCAGGTTGCCTGGAATGGGGAAGGGCAGCTGGTAGGCGCAGGCGATCGCATCGCCCAAACCCGTCAGGCTTTGCTGAACCTGAAAACCGTGCTGAAAGAGGCCGGTGCCAGCCCGCGTGATGTCGTGCGCTTGCGCACCTATCTGGTGGGTCACACGCCAGAAGAGCTGGGCCCCATCTGCGCCCTGATCAACGAGTTTTATGAAGGCGCCGAACCGGCTGCCAACACCTTGCTGGGAGTGGCCAACCTGGCCTTGCCAGACATGCTGGTCGAGATTGAAGCCACCGCAAGTCTGCCCTGAGACTCCCTATTTTCTTTAACCCATACAAGTGACACACATGAGTAAGAAACACCGGGTGAACTGGAAGGGCTATATCCCGACCACCATCACCCCTTTTGATGAAGCTCGCCAGCTGGATGTACCAGCACTGCACAGCATGTTGGAATGGCTGCATGCAGAGGGCATGCATGGCTTGTTTGTAGGCGGCACCACCAGCGAATGGACCAGCCTGTCGGCCCAGGAGCGCGTAGATCTGTTTCGCGCCAGTGCCGATGCCATGCGCGGCAAGCTGCCCTTGTTGGCAGGATGTACCGGCTACACACCTGCCGAAACCATCGCTCTTGCTCAAGAAGCCCAGGCCCTGGGCTATGAAGGCGTGGTGATTGCACCTCCGCCTTATGTGCGACCCAATGACAAGGAAATCCTGGCCTTCTATCAACAGATTGCCAAGGAAATCACGCTGCCCATCGTCATTTACAACTGGCCTGCTGGCACGGGCATCGACCTGTCTGTAGACCTGCTGGAACAGCTGACGGACATAGACGGTGTGGTGGGCATCAAGCAATCCAGCCCCAGCATCGAACAGTTCATCAAAACCCTGTTCCGTCTGAAAGACAAGGTGCGCGTTTACGGTTTTCGCATGGACGAGCACGGCCTGGCCTTGCTGCAAAGTGTGGATGGTGACGGCACGATTGGCGCCGGCGGTGTGCTGGGCCGCTATCAGCCCGATTTTTATAACCACATCTGGCGCGGCGATATCGATGCGGCTCGTGCCTGCGGTCAAAAAGACATTCAAATTTTGCAGCGCTGGTACACACCGGAGCTGATTGGCCGTTACGGCTCCTCGCCAGCGGTGCTCAAAGTTGCTTTCAATATGCGCGGTGTCCCCGTGCAACCCTATGTACGCCGCCCCATTCTGGAGGTCGAGGACACCGAGATAGCACTGATACGCCAAACCTTGGTCGATCTTGAACTGATCTAAGACCCCTGTAGCGAGTACCGCCGGTACTCGCCCCTTACCCCCTTCGCTGTAACAAGGCGCAGGCTTTTTGCCCTGCCTGCTTTGTTGCGTCTGTTGCTTGCTGCCCCACGGGCAGCAGGGGGATTGCTGCACGCTTTTTTTATCTACCACAAAGGAGAAGAGGAATTGAAAATAAGAAACACCACCGCGGCTAGCACAGCCCTGTTTTTACTCATGGCCAGTTCGGCTGCCCACGCATCTGTCACCCTGTACGGTATTTTGGACACCGGCGTTGGCTACGACATGAACAAGGGCAATAGCAGCTACAGCCGTGACCGCAGCGATGCAACCGAGTTCAAGACCTCCCGCCTGGGCCCTAATAGCGGGGTGCATTTTGGCAGCCGTTGGGGGATTCGTGGTTCGGAAGATCTGGGCAACGGCCTGCACGCCAAGTTTGTACTGGAAAGCGGCTTTGACGTGCCTACGGGCCAGTCTATTCAAGGCGGCCGCCTGTTCGGTCGCCAAGCCACTTTGGGGCTGGCCGGGGACGATTGGGGTCAGGTCGATTTTGGTCTGAAAAACAATATGCCCACCGAATACTTCAGCATGGCCCACCCCTTGGGCGGTGGCGGTGGGATTGTAGGGTTTGGTTCGACCTTCAGCGTGGCCAACACGGTGCGCTACGACAACCAGATCCAGTACCAGTCCCCGAACCTGAACGGTTTCCAGTTTGGTATTGGCTATTCCTTCAATATCAATGGCAAACAGCAATGGGATAGCGAACGCCCGGACGGCAGCAACAGCAAGGACAGCAATATCCGTGCCGTCACGACCGGCTTGCGCTACAGCAGTGGCCCTCTGAGTGCAGCCTTGGTTTACGACCAATTGCACATCAACAAACAAAGCGCCAGCGGTTCGCGTCCTGCTGCTGACTCCACCCGGGTCAATGCCTGGGCTGGTGCCGCCAGCTATGACTTTGAAGTGGTCAAGGTTTTTGCCGGTATCGGTCAAACCCGGGATGGTCTGTTTGCAACCCAGGTCTTTGGCCTGAGCAACGTCACCAACCCACTGCCATCCTTTTCCGCCGTGCCGGGCTTGCGGATCAACTCCTATTCCTTTGGTGTGACGACACCGTTGGCAGGTGGCCGCTTCTCGCTGGGTTGGAACATGGCTGATCCACGCAGCTTGCCGGAGAGCATTACGGGTCTTAACGCCGAAACCAAGCGTCAACACGTATATTCGGTGGGTTACCAGTACGACTTGTCCAAGCGCACCATGGTGTACGTGTACGGCGGTTACGCAAAGAACCTGACCTTCTTGCCTGACGCCCGCGCTACCCAGTTGTACGTGGCGTTCAACCACAAGTTCTAAGCATGAAGGCGCCCTTTGGGGGCGCCGGTTTGAATCACGGGCCATGCCCGCGAGCTGCTGCAAAGTTTCTACCGTAGATACGCGAAGCTGTTCTGCGTTATCTCTTTATACGTCCCTATACGCTTGCCGCATGGGGACGTTTTTTTCAGCCTTCGTCCGCTTCGGGGTTGGCCTCATACCGCAAGTAGCCAGCAATCACGCTGCCACCGCCTGGCCGATCCTTGGGATGGCTGCGACCTTCATTAACCGGTACTTCTGTAAAGTCGAAGGGACTCATGCCCTCGATACAAGCCACATTCACACCATATTGCTCAGGGTTGGAGCGCCGCTGATGGAAGGTGTAGATGCCGCAGCGCGAACAGAAATAATGCTTGGCCTGCCCGGTATTGAATTGATAAAGCGTCAACGCATCCTGACCCTGCTCGACCTGGATATCCGCCAGATTGGCCGATACCGCCACCGCACCACGCATACGACAATACGAACAGTTGCAACGGCGCGCAGAGCGCAAACCATCGCTTAGCTTCACCGAAAAGCGAACGGTGCCACAATGGCAGGCCGCTTTGTAGGCAGGACGAGAATCAGGAGTGTGTTCAGTCATAGACGGGCTTCAATCCAAGGTTTGTCGATGCGAAATAGGCACCATGCTAAATCACCGCAAGCCAGTCCGGCTACAAAGGCTGCACGGCCAGCCTTAAACCCATCACAGCCGCAGCAACGCAGCACGACCGCTATACACAGACGAAAAAAACCGGGCCAAAGGCCCGGTAAAAGTGGTTTGTCTAATGAAAGACAGAGATAACTTAGTTTGTTGCCAAAGCCAGCAGGCGCTCGGACAGGATGGACTCTTTATCGGCCAGGGGGGCGATCACGTTGTAGTGATTCGTGCCCGGCAGCGCCCTATACACCACGTCTATACCTTGGCGGGACCAACTGTCCGCCAGCTCCTGGCTTTGTCGATGAAACTCCGAGGTTTCATCCCCACCTACCCAGGCCTCGAAAGGCTGTCCTTCTTTGGGTACCGGCCAGAACAAGGGGCTGGATGCGCGGGCTGTTTCAGCGTTGAGCTGCAAGGCATCATTGATCCCGATATGCGTCAGTGGTTCCAGATCATAAAGACCTGATAATCCGAACCCTGCCCGCAACATATCGCGGGGTAAATCAGCGGCGAATTCAGGCCAATCTGTTGCCAGCAGGCAGGCCGCCAAATGGCCTCCTGCTGAGTGTCCTGCCACCACAATAGGGCGCTGGAAGCGTCGCCAGACCGTGGCACAAGCCAGGCGCAGTTCTTCAATGATCTGCGCCACGCTGGCTTGCGGACACAAGGTATAGGTTGGCAAAACGGTAATCAAACCATTGTCCACACTGCCTTGTGCCAAATGGCTGAAACGGCGCTGATCCATGGACTGCCAATATCCCCCATGAATAATCATCAACACCGCCGCATCCGCGCGCTCCACAGCCGGGAAGTGAATGTCCATGACATTGCGCACTTCGGGGCCGTAGGGCTGATTCGCTTCATGGCGCGAGCTGGCCCGGAACTGTTCGGCCAGTCCCGGCCAGGAGGCCACAATCTCCTTATGATCGGGCACGTGCCAACTGGCGCTGTATTCACTTTCCAAATGCTGTGTCATGACTGGCTTAATCCTTGGAGACGCCCAGCTCGGCAGCGACACGGTCCAGCTCTGCACGGTAGAAAGTCAGCGCTTCCTGCGCCTCTACACCCTTGGCTTCGCTCAACCACTGCTGCTCAATCACTGCCAGCTTGGTCTTCATGGCTTCCAATTGCTCGCCTTCAATACGATGCACCTTGATGCCTTCGGCGCTCAGGCGATCAAACGCGGCCATATTGTTCTTTTGCCAGACGCCGGAGAAACGCTTGACCATGGCCTCGCCCGACAAGGCGTCAATCGCGGCGCGGTCGGCCTCGCTGATGCGCTGCCAGCTACGTTCGTTGACCACCATGAACTGACTGGAAGCCGAGAACCCGCCGGGCAGAAGGAACAGATTGGGCATGAAACGAGCCAGATTAAAGTCGATCACCGTGGTGTAGTTCTGGAACATGCCGTCGATAATGCCGCGCGAAATCTGGTCATAGGCTTCGGTCAAAGTCGAGGAAATCGACACCAGGCCCAGCAGCTTGGCGATGCGCTCCACCAGCACACCAGGGATGCGGATTTTAGTGCCATCCAGCTTGTCCAGGCTGTCTACTTTGGCAGCGGTCCACAATTGGTAGGAGCCGGGCACCCAAGCACCCAGCAACTTGGTGCCGGCGTGCTCATTCTTGACCATGAAGTACTTCTGATAGGTGCGCCAGTAAGCCAGCGAGTTCACCTGGGCGTTCTCGGCAGTCATGGGCAGCTCCACCATTTCCGTCAGCTTGAAACGCTCCGGTGTGTAGGAGTGCACGCCAATCGTCATGTCTGCCACGCCGTTACGCACCAGATCGTAGTGCGATGCGGGCGTGCCCAAGGGGGGCAGTACCTGAATCTTCACACGGCCTTCTGTCGCCTTTTCCACATCCTTGGCCCAAGGGTTCAGCATCTCGGTAACCATGGGGTGAGTCGGCGGCAGCCAGTTGGAAAAACGCAGCGTGACGTTTTGCGCCTGCACGCTGGTGCTGGCGGCCAGGGCTACTGCTACTGTCCCCACCCATTTGCTAACTTGCTTAATCATGCTTATTCCTTCGAGAAAATCAGATTCAATAAAAAATGGCTTACATCAATGAGGGCAGAAACAAAGCAATGCCAGGAATTCCAATCAGGAGCGCCAGGCGCACCAAATCAGCGAACACAAAATAGATAACACCCCGGTAAATCGTGCTGAGCGACATGGACGGCACCACGGAATTGAGCACAAACACGTTCATCCCCAAGGGCGGTGTAATCAGGCCCACCTCGATCAAGGTGACCACCAGAATGCCGAACCAGATCGGGTCCAGGCCCAGGTTGATAATCAACGGGTAAACAATGGGCAGCGTCAGCAAGAGCATGGACATACCTTCCAGCATGCAGCCCAAAACCAGATACAGCACCACGATGCCCAGCAAAATTCCCCAGCCCGGCAAGTCCCATTGCTGAACAGCGTCAGACAACATGGCAGTAAAGCCCGCCACGTTCACAAAGGTGGTGAAAATCTGTGCACCAACCATGATCACGAAGATGGCCGCACTGGTCATGGCGGTTTCACGCAAGGCTGCCATCAGGCTCTGCCAGGAGAACTTGCGGCGCCAGATCATGATCAGCAAGGCACCCACCGCACCGATACCGGCCGCTTCCGTAGGCGTGAACAAATTGCCGTAAATACCGCCAATCACCAGCAAGAACAGCAGCAAGACAGAACCGACGCTCTTCAAACCACGGATACGCTCGGCCCAGGAGCTGCGCTCACCCGCGCCAGCCAGGCCGGGGGTCATGCGGGTAGCCACCATGACGGCGCCGATGTACAGCAACATGCCCAAGATGCCGGGCAGCACAGCCGCAATGAACAGCTTGCCGATGTCATTGCTGGTCAGTACGCCGTAAACAATCAAAGGCACGCTAGGCGGGATCATGGCCCCCAAAGTGCCTGCAGAGGCAATTGCCCCACCGGCCAAGGAGTCCGCGTAGCCGTAACGCTTCATGGAGGGGTAGGCGACCCGGGCCATGGTGGCCGTCGTGGCGAAACTGGAGCCACACACAGCAGAAAACATCCCGCCTGACAGCACGGTGGCAATGGCCAGACCGCCACGACGATGACCCACAAAACGGTAAGCCAGATCGAACAGGTCTTTAGAGACGTCCGCCCGCGTCACCAGATTGCCCATCAAGATAAACAGGGGGATCACAGACAGGTTGTAGTTATGAACCAGGCGATACGAAGTCTCGGCAGCCATATAGGCGGCCGGGCCCCAATCGACTACATACGCAAAACCGCCAATACCCACCAAAGCCATCGCCACGGCGATAGGGACTTCCAAAATCATGAGCACGATCAAAATGACCATGCCAGCGACAACGACAGTCATTCTTTTTCCTCGGCGAGCTCGTCATGGTCGGCACTGACAAGGGCTGCCAGCGTGGATAGGGCACACATCAGCGCCGCAAAGTAGGCAAAAGGCGCTAATGGCAGATCAGCAAATACAGCGCGAGAGTTGGTCTGCGCAAACTGCACGCCCAGAGCCCACAGGTGATAAGCCAAAAAGGCCATCAGCACCGCCGTAGCCAGACGGCTGCACCAGCACAACAACAGCTGCAAAGGGCGATGACGGCCAGCGACGGCACGCAGCAAAGACACTTTGACGTGCTTGCCGCTGAGGGTGACAAAAGGCAGGGCGGCAAACACCATCACCCCGACCAGCACCTCGGTTAATTCAAAAGCGCCAGACAGCGGCCGCACAAAGCTGCGCATCATGACGTCGGCAAAGGCCACCGCCATCAGTGCCAGGATGGCCAGCGCCGCCATCCCGTACATAAAACTGCAAACATGACGCAAGAAACGGGTCTGCATCAATCTCCTCCCCTCTATAGGCACCGCATGTAAATTCACGTGCTCTGTGTAAATTCCGTGCATTAAATGTACACAAAATTCGCCCAAAAACAGAGTGATATTACTTTAAACCTCTAGTTTTATGAAAAAAATTCGCTTAGGGTTTTCCATTAAATATCAATGGAAAACTAGAGTCAGCAAGGGTTTAAGAGCGGAGCACCCATACACATGAAGCAAGATTGCAGGATAAAGACGGTCGTAAAGTACGTGCACAAATACTTTACAAAAACCGGTGTAAATGTACAAAAGCCTTGTGCGAGAGGCACAGGCATACAGGGAGGCGGACTTCACGAGGGTCGGAGGCGGTAAAACAGATCGCTGGCCCCCCGTAGGCCAGGATCGGAAACAGACGGATTAGCCCTGAGCGATGCGGGGGTATTTCGGCCAAAAGATTTGCTACCTCATCTTGCCCGGAATACCATCAAGGAGCTTGTTTCTTACTACTTATCAGGAGCCAGAACCATGCCCCAAATACGTCCCGCACAAGGTGCCGACACAGACGCTATCGGGAATTTGTACGCTGAACTATTTGCCCATATGCATGCGCTGCAATCGAATTACTACCTGCAAGCACGGCAAGACGAAAGCTTCATCCAGGCCATGATCGAATCGGATGAGGCCACCTTACTTGTGGCAGAAAAAGACAGCCAGATTCTGGGGTTCATTATTGTTCAACAGCAGAAAACACCGCCCTACAACTGCATCGCGCCGCATGACTTTGCCTACATCATCGACCTGGTGGTGACGCAATCTGCACGGGGATCGGGCCTAGGGAAGCAGCTTATGCAGGCCGCCCAAGAGTGGGCTCAAGGGCGTGGGCTGGACTACATCGAGCTGGGGGTCCTGAGTAATAATCTGGGCGCTATCGCTCTGTATGAGCAGTTGGGCTATGAACAAAACACCAGCATTATGCGCAAGGCGCTTAAATAAAGCGTGACACTGTAGCGCCAGCAAAACCATCGCTTGGCACGGACATAGAAAAAGCGCTCAAACACAGCTTGTTTGAGCGCTTTTTTATGGCTGGCTTCCCAGAGCGAGGAAATCCAAGCCTAAAGCTTGATACGCCTGTGGATTCTCACCAACAAGAACCAAAGGTCAGGAAAACGGTTTAGCCCTCTGTGGCAAACTGCTGCACCTCGGCAGGAGTTAAATAACGCGACTCTCCTGGCTCCAGACTGGCGTCCAAAGACAGCGAGCCGATGCGCTCACGATGCAGGGTCTGAACCAGGTTCCCCAGGGAGGCAAACATACGCTTCACCTGATGGTATTTCCCTTCCTGAATAGTCAGCCTTGCGGTGCGCTCATCAATGCGTTCCAGCACGGCTGGCAGCGTCGGCTTATCCTCGCCATTCAACAAAATACCGGCCTGAAAAAGTGCTTCTGCATTATCAGGCAAAGGTTCTGCCAAAGTTGCCACGTAGACCTTATCGCACTGATGGCGGGGCGAGATAATCCGATGCGTCCATTGGCCGTCATCCGTAATCAAAATCAAGCCGGTGGTATCCACATCCAAGCGGCCGACGGTATGCAAACGCTCACGTTTGTCTACGTCGATCAGCATCATCACGGACGGGTAGGCGCTATTTTTAAGGCTGCATTCGTAACCAGCAGGCTTATTGAGCATGATGTAACGCAGGCCGATCAGGGCCAGCGGCTCGTCTTCCCAGAGCACCACATCACCCTCTTGGATAACGTGGGTGCCCTTGGTCACCACCTCCCCGTTAACCGTGATTTCCCCGCTTTTAAGCACTTTACGCGCGTCTGAGCGACTCAGATCCGTACTCTCACCAAGAAACTTGTCCAGTCGCATTCCATTTCCAAACAAATAGTTATTGAATCATGTTCTGTATTTTTGCTGCGCCCATCTTAACAATGAAATGAGCTCAATACAGAGCAAGGGGCAGTTGCACCCTGCGCTACGCATAAAAAAGCGGCCACTAAAAAGTAGGCCGCTTTTTTACGTCTCGAATCCTTGGCCCGCTTATCTCATAGCACTAGGCCAACAATTCTTAACACCTGCACACCCTTAAATATCCAGGTTCCCCGCCTGCAAGGCATGGGATTCGATAAAGGCGCGACGAGGTTCGACGTGGTCACCCATCAAGGTGGTGAAGATCTGGTCTGCGTCGATAGCATCAGCGATCTGAACTCGCAGCAGGCGACGGGCGGTGGGGTCCATAGTGGTTTCCCACAGCTGGCTTGGGTTCATCTCACCCAGACCTTTGTAGCGCTGTTTGCTCAAGCCGCGTTCGGCTTCGGTCAGCAGCCATTGCATGACTTCACGGAAGTCATCCACGGGCGTTTCACGGCGTTTCTCGCCCTCTCCGCGGGCAACGATGGCACCTTCACCGATCAGACCGGAGAAGATCTCGCCAGCGCGAGCCAGTGTCTGGTGATCGCCACCACGAGCAAAGTTGCGATCGAACACCGTCACGCGGATGTTGCCGTGATGCAGGCGCTGCACGACTACGCGCCAAGAGTCGCTGGCTTCGTCGTAGGCGGCAAAGGTCTTGACGACATTAGGCAAGGCTTCGTCGAACAGAACCTCTTGCAGATCCTGAGCGCTTTTCTCGGCCGTTTCCTGATTTTCCAGATTCAACTTCACGCCTTCAGCCAGAGCCGACAGCGCATCGCCGTCCATATGACGCGACAAACGCGCCATCACACCTTTGGCTTTCACGTAGCGATGAGCGTAGTCAGACAGCGCTTCGCCCGTAATGGGTGCAGCACCGACCGAGGGAGTCAGCACGGCATCACGCAGTGCCAACTTGAGCATGAATTCTGCTTCCTCGCCATCGTCCTTCAGGTAAATCTCTTCGCGGCCAACCTTGACCTTGTACAGCGGCGGCTGGGCGATGTAGACGTAGCCACGATCAATCAGCTCTGGCATCTGACGGTACAGCAAGGTCAGCAGCAAGGTACGGATGTGAGCACCATCCACGTCCGCGTCAGTCATGATGATGATGCGGTGGTAACGCAGCTTGTCGATATCAAAGTCCGGGCCAATGCTGGTACCCAGCGCGGTGATCAACGTGGTGATCTGTTCGCTGGAAATCAAGCGATCGAAGCGGGCTTTTTCTACGTTCAGCACCTTGCCGCGCAGTGGCAAGATAGCCTGGAATTTACGGTCTCGGCCTTGCTTGGCCGAGCCGCCTGCGGAGTCACCCTCCACAATGTACAGTTCGCACAATGCAGGGTCTTTTTCCTGGCAGTCGGCCAGTTTGCCGGGCAAACCGGCGCCTTCCAGAATGCTCTTGCGACGCGTCATCTCGCGCGCTTTACGGGCCGCTTCA
>SMEN01000449.1_pt1 | contig 11887 bp, 6 predicted proteins | sample 2456271 | NCBI WGS metagenome assembly SMEN01 (sample SAMN10132593, study PRJNA489261) | soil metagenome | isolation source: day1 control-loamy sand soil ammended with raw manure from dairy cow... | place: USA | collected 2015-04-01 | reverse complement strand
GCGGAATAACTTGTGGTGCTGATAATCTTGCTGACTATCAATCATCTAACACAAGCACCCACACGAATTGCTTGATTCAAATTGTTAAAGAACGTTTCGATGAAGTCTTTCGGCTTCAGCGAGGAGGCGTATTCTACACTCTCCAAAGTAACTGTCAAGACCGCTGAGGTTCTTACGTTCCTCGTTGGTAGGCCGCGCATTCTACAGCAGACTGCGAACCTGTCAACACCCTTTGCAAAAGAAATGCAAAATACTTCATACAAGGCTTTTTCTTAGGCATTTACAGCTCTTACTAACTATAGATAGCTCACATATCAGTGACACTCTCAGCATGCTGCGGCCATACCAACACAATACGCGCCCCGCCCAGCATACGGCTATCCTCTATACGCACTCGACCAGAATGCCAATGCATAATCCGCTTTACTATCGCTAAACCCAGGCCGTAACCGCCAGATGCACGCGTACGACTGTCATCTAAACGCAAAAACGGCATAAAGACCTTCTCTCGTAAAGCCTCATCAATACCCTGACCATCATCCTCAACCGCGATGTAGCACAACTCATGCTGCACTCGGCAAACAACAGTGACTCTAGATCGAGCATGGCGCTGCGCATTGCTCACAATGTTCTGCACTGCTCGTTGCAAGTAGCGCGCCTCAGCATCAACCCATAATTCACCACCCTCAACATTCGTATGTTTCAATGCAATTTCTGGGCGCAACGGAGCAAGCTCTTTTAAAACCTGGGTAACCAGCGCATTGAGATCTACTCTTACCATTTTGAGCGACGGCGCACCCGCTTCAAGACGCGCGTACGTCAGCATCTCATCGAGCAACACATCCATATCTTCGATATCTTGATCCATGCCTTGCAAATGCTTAAGACGTACCTGCTCCTCTTTTGCTGTCGCAGCCATATCCAAAGCAAAGCGCAGGCGCGCGAGCGGCGTACGCAACTCATGCGCAACACCGCGCACCATATCACCCTGCACATTGATCAAGATTTTCAACCTTGAAGCCATATCATTAAAACGCACCGCTAAGCGCCCAACAGAATCAGCGCCGCCCTCAGCCACCCGCACCTCTAGATGCCCTTGCGCGATGCGTGACGCAGCACTTTCCAAATCCTGTAAACGTCTTTCTAAGTGCCGCACCAACAGATACATCAAAATGCCCACCATGCTTAAACCAAGCACGGCTATTAATAGTAGCAACTGCGGTGGATATGGATTGACTTGATAGACAGGCCCAAGCATCAGCACCCAAGGTGCCTCATTAACACCCGCAAAGACACGAATAGCATCGCCACCTTGATCAAGCGCCATCACGGTATCGCCCTCTTCAATCCGCCTGAGCTGATCAGCATCCAAACCTGTTTTATCGACGGTTAACAAGCGCAGATCAAAACCAAACCGATGCTCTTCAGTTAACGCCGCAAGCCGAGCAGCTTGCTCAGCAGCCGGATAACGTACCAACTCATCAATCAGCATATAGATAGTGGCACGCGCCAACTGCTCACTCACCCGCCACACTTCCCCAACCAAGACCTTTTGTTCGGGCGTATTGATTAAGCTATAAATTTTTGACGCCGCACTTTCACTGTGTCGCACCAATACTTTACCGCGCAGGATATGGCTGCGATCGCGCCCGTCCAGCGCCAGCGAATGAATAGATTGAATACGCAGCGGCACACCAAGCAAACGACTCCATAATGCAATTGAGCGCTTACGCTCCACCGCATCCAAAGTTTCTAGATGACTCGACATCAAATGAAAGGTACCACTGGCCAAACGCTCGCGATATTGCTCAGCACGAACTTCATTGGTGATATGTAAAGCCAGCGCACCCAAAGCGGCGGTCAGAACCAGCGCTGCCAGCAAACCACCGTAAATCCTAAAAAAAATAGAGTTCACAATAATTCTTGCGCCGCTTCACTGACAAACAGATAACCTTTGTTGCGAATAGTTTTAATAACTTGCGGCTGCTCGCCAATATCACCGATACGCGGCCGAATACGCGAGATACGCACATCAATTGAGCGGTCCACGCCGTCATACTCAATACCACGCAATTTTTTAAAAATGATCTCGCGCGACAGCGGTGTGCCGGCGTTAGCTGCCAGCAACCAGAGCAAATCAAATTCTGCACCAGTTAAATCAATCAACTGGTCAGCCAAAAATGCACAGCGGCGCGCATGGTCGATACTCAATTTTCCAAATTGCAATACTTCAGGCGCTGCCTGACTTGGCTCATGACTGTCTACGCGGCGCAATAACGCTTTGATGCGCGCCAGCAACACACTCGGCTTTACCGGCTTACAAATATAATCATCAGCGCCTTCTTCAAGACCTTGCACCTGATCTTGGTCATCGGTTCGCGCTGTGAGCATCAAGATTGGCCCACTGTAACTGCGACGCACTCGCCTACAAATGGAAAAGCCATCCTCACCAGGCAACATAAGATCCAAAACGACTAAGTCTGGCTGCTCCGCAGTAATACGCTGCACAGCTAGCGCACCATTATTCTCTAAAGAAACTGTAAAACCACTCCCAGAAAGATACTCACTCGTCAATTGCGCTAGGCGCAGATCATCTTCAACAATTAATATATGACCCATGACGCCTCACCATTCTGAATTAAATCTATTTTTAGACTGTAGCGATACAATACTACTTATCATGACGCTCAAGAGTAACGCAGTGACCAATAACACCACAACGCAGCACATTGAGCGCTTACCCGCCTTGCAACACCCGCTATTGAATAAATTCTACCGCAGCCATGCAAGCCGTATGCGCGCGAGCCCAGAAGCCGAAGTGTGGGTCGTGCGCAACCCTGAGATTATTGCAGGTCTATGCCTAACAGCCATTACTGAGGGTTACTGGCTAACCGGTTTGCTTGTAGCACCCGAACATCGCAAGCACGGCGTAGCTCAATATTTACTCCAACACACTCAGCAAGCACACTCGAACTCACCGATATGGCTGTTTTGTCATCCTGACTTAATTGGCTTTTATCAACACACTGGCTTTCGCATCACAGAGCAACTTCCAGAGCAACTAAAAAACCGCCTATCGCGCTACCAAAAACATAAAAATCTAGTAGCAATGCATCGCTTTGTTGAACCCGCATCCACCGATTAGACGTTATGTCAGGCAACCTATTCCACTCTTCAGTTTTTTTATGCATACTCGGTGAAAATAAAAATTAAAAAGATTTGAAGCACATGTATGTTCAAGCACTAAGACGCCTCAAGCGCAATCCGCAGCTATTTATCATTACTATGATGGGCATTTTTGGTGTGCTCGGCATTACGCCGTACATTATTTACCGGGCGTACAACACTGACTTTATGGTAGCCGCTGCCGATTTCATTGCAGTCGTGTCTATTGTTACTGCTGTTATTTATGCTTGGCGAACAAACGACACTGTTAAACCTGGTTTATATTTATCCGTTATTTTCTCTGCGGTAGCCACTCTAGTAACCATTAACCTTGGTATCAATGGTTTCTTCTGGATCTATCCTCTTATCCTTTTTAACTTTTTCATCATCACACCTATCAGAGCTTTAGTGACCATGCTTGTCGTACTGACAAGCTTAGTTCTTTACAATATTTATGACCCCGGCTCTGTATTTTCTAGCAATTATCAAATGATCTCGTTTCTAGTCACTTGTCTGCTTGCCAGCTTTCTTTCATTTATTTTCGCATATCGCACTCAACATCAGCATGCGCGCTTAGAGCAGCTCGCAGCGCACGACCCTTTAACCAGCGCTTATAATCGTCGTGTAATGGCTGAGGAGTTGCGTAAAGCAGCACAAGATCGTCGAAGCGGACGAATCTATAGTTTATTAATTATGGATTTAGATCACTTCAAACGTATTAACGATTCTTTTGGTCACTCTGCAGGCGACCAAGTATTAATAGATTTTGTATCAATAGTACGATCGATGATACGTGAGAATGACATGTTGTTTCGGCATGGGGGTGAAGAGTTTGCAATTTTATTGCCCGACACCAACCAGGAAGGCTTGCGTACTATTGCCGACGCAATCCAGAAAGCCGTCTTTAGCAAACTAAGCAGTCCGGCAGGATCTGTAAGCGTTTCAATTGGCGGAGCCACCCTTACCGCTAGCACCAATTGGGAAGACTGGATCAACCGCGCAGACGAACAGCTCTATCTCGCCAAAGAAGCAGGGCGCAATTGCTTTAAAATCGCAAGTTAAAACACGCCATTCAAACACCCCCACTCTTAGATTTCACCCTATAGAGTTTCTAATAACACACACCCCAGCAAAAACAGAGCAACTGTCACAACAATCTAAATCTATAGCTTTTTCTGCTTTTTTATCGACAAACGTCGCAGATCTGAACCCTTGCATTCGCTATCTTATCTCAGCGTAGTTCCCTAAACTGAGCGTATCTTTTCATGCTCCAGGTCGTCTTAATGTCTGTCTCCACAGGACTTATCGCACTCGTTGCGCTGGTTTATATGGCAATTCTATTTGCCATCGCATTTTATGGCGATCGCCGTACTACGCCCATGACCCCACGTATGCGCTCAACCGTGTACAGCTTATCGTTAGCAGTGTATTGCAGCAGTTGGACATTTTTTGGTTCTGTTGGCCAAGCTGCGGAGCAAATCTGGTCTTTTTTACCCATTTATGTCGGCCCAATACTCTTACTGACCTTTGCACCCTGGGTGTTGAAAAAAATGGTCATTATCAGCAAGCAGGAAAACATCACCTCCATTGCTGACTTTATTGCCGCACGCTACGGAAAATCACAGCGCCTCGCGATTGTTGTTACCCTAATTGCCGTAGTTGGCGTATTGCCGTATATCGCTTTACAGCTCAAAGGCATTGTTCTTGGCGTTAATTTATTAAGCGGTGTATCAGCCAACTCAACAGGTATTCATGCTCAAGATACGGCGCTAATAGTCACTGTGGCATTGGCTTTATTTGCAATCTTGTTTGGCACTCGCAACCTTGATGTCACCGAACACCACCGTGGTCTAATGCTGGCAATTGCGTTTGAGTCATTGATCAAGCTGATGGCATTTGTGGCAGTCGGTTTATTCGTGATCTATGGCCTTTACAACGGCATCGGAGATCTGTGGCTGCAAGCAAAAGAAGCACCCAAACTTGAAGCCTATTGGAACGAGGCGACCAATTGGCCTGCAATACTGGTACAAACCTGCGTTGCCATGATGGCCATTTACACGTTACCTCGTCAATTTCACGTTACCGTTGTCGAAAACAACAATTACGCAGACTTACGGGTAGCACGCTGGGTCTTCCCATTATATTTACTGATTGTCGCATTCTTCGTGATACCCATCGCGCTAGCTGGGCAGTTGCGCTTACCTTTATCGGTGGTGCCGGACTCGTTTGTCATTAGCCTACCCTTGGCCGAAGGCAACCCAACCCTTGCTCTACTGGCCTTTATTGGCGGCGCATCCGCAGCAACCGGCATGGTGATTGTTGCTGCGGTGACACTTTCGATCATGATATCTAATCATATTCTGCTGCCTTTTTTACTGCAGTCACGTAATACAGAGCGCCCGTTTGAAGCTTTCCGTTACTGGATGCTGACCGCGCGCCGCCTCAGTATTATTATTATTTTACTGCTCGCCTACACCAGCTATCGATTACTAGGCGCCAATACCAGTCTTGCCACCATTGGCCAGATCGCCTTTGCTGCACTCACGCAATTAGCGCCAGCGATGATTGGCGCATTAATTTGGAAGCAAGCCAACCGCCAGGGTGTATTCGCAGGTCTAGCAACTGGCTCATTTTTATGGCTGTACACCCTTGTTCTGCCTGTGATTGCAGCAAGTGCTGGCTGGTCACTAGAGTCTTTCCCAGGTTTAATCTGGCTGGCAAACAAACCCCTTGGCTTACCCATTGACCCTCTCACTCTTGGCGTTACACTTTCTCTAAGCGGCAACTTCCTACTCTTTGCTCTAGTCTCACTGTTTTCCAAAACCCGTGTTTCCGAGCATTGGCAAGCCAATCGTTTTATCGGTCAGCATGTTGGCAGCCGCCAGACGTTAACTGTACAAATCAGTGACTTACTGACATTAGCAGGACGCTTTGTCGGTGACAGTCGTGCCAAACAGAGCTTTATCCGTTTCGCCTACAAACAAGGCATAGGCTTTAACCCTGATGAGACGGCCAGCAGCGAGTGGGTTGCCCACACCGAACGCCTTCTCACTGGTGTCTTAGGTGCATCTTCGACTCGAGTAGTGGTGAAAGCTGCAATCGAAGGCCGCGAAATGTACGTTGAAGACGTGGTGCGTATCGTTGGCGAGGCTTCAGAAGTTTTACAGTTCAACCGCACTTTACTGCAAGGTGCTATTGAAAACATCACTCAAGGTATTAGCGTTGTTGATCGCTCATTACGCTTAGTGGCTTGGAACAGCCGTTATTTAAAGCTATTTAATTACCCTGATGACCTGATTCAAGTGGGTCGTCCCATTGCTGATATTATTCGACATAACGCAGAGAATGGCTTATGCGGCCCAGGAGATACCGAAGCGCACGTCAGCAAGCGTTTGCACTGGATGCGCCAGGGTAATGCGCACACATCAGAGCGTCTATTCCCTAACGGCCGTGTCATTGAGCTGATTGGTAATCCCATGCCTGGCGGCGGCTTCGTGATGAGTTTTACCGACATTACTGCGTTCCGTGAGGCAGAACAAGCGTTGAAAGAAGCCAACGAGAGCCTTGAGCATCGCGTTAGCGAACGTACTTACGAACTCTCACAGCTTAACGTTGCACTCAGTGATGCCAAGCACGTTGCTGAAAGTGCTAACCAATCGAAAACACGCTTTTTAGCAGCCGTTAGTCATGACTTGATGCAGCCATTGAATGCAGCTCGCCTATTCTCTGCAGCGCTCTCGCACCAAGAGGCGCTACCTGAAGATGCGCAAGAATTGGTAAAAAATCTTGATAGTTCGTTACGTTCTGCGGAAGACTTGATCAGCGACTTACTGGACATTTCACGCCTGGAAAGCGGGCGCATTACCCCGCACTGTAAACCGTTTGCCCTAGGCGTTTGGCTGGAGGCTTTGGGCGCTGAATTTACCGCCCTAGCTGCACAACAAGGCATTGACTTTCGTTTACGCAGTACATCACTGAACGTTATCAGTGACCCTAAGCTCTTACGCCGTATTGTACAGAACTTCCTTACCAATGCTTTTCGCTACGCTAATGGCAGCGTGTTGCTGGGCGTTCGACGTCAAGCCAACAACCTACGCATTGACGTTTGGGATCGAGGACAAGGAATACCTGAAGATAAACTGCAATTTATCTTTGAAGAATTTAAGCGTCTCGACAGCCATCAAACCCGCGAGGAAAAAGGACTTGGCCTAGGCCTTGCCATTGCCGACGGTCTGAGCAAAGTACTCGGCCATAAAATTGAAGTACGCTCTTGGCTAGAAAAAGGCAGCGTGTTCAGCATTACTGTGCCGCTGTATCGTGGCGCATTAATCAGCGCTACCCCTGTCGTGGCGAGCAACACCGCCATTCAGCCGTTGGCCGGCTTACAAATTCTCTGTGTCGACAATGAAAACAGTATTTTAGTTGGCATGCACAGCTTACTCACGCGCTGGGGCTGCGAAGTATTGACCGCCAGCAATCGAGCCGAATGCAACACGATTCTCGCACAAGGTGTGGTGCCCGATATTGCTTTAGTAGACTTTCACTTAGATGCTGGTGACACCGGTATTGCGCTGATGACGTGGCTACGCAAACAGCTAAATTCAGATGTACCAGGGATTGTGATCAGTGCTGACGCCCGTCCAGAACTGGCCAACCAAATATCTGCAGCAGGTTTAAGTTTCTTAGCCAAGCCCGTTAAACCTGCAGCCTTACGGGCTTTAATTAACAGTTATTTACCCGGCAAATGACACACAAAACCTGCTTAAATAGTAAGGCAAGGCCGCGGTAAACGATTACCCTTGCCTCGAGATAGAGTCATAGATATTGCAGAGACAAGAAGTTTATCGATGAATAACAGGCAAAAAAAAGGGCAACCTAAGTTGCCCGAATTGCCTTGCGTGCTTCGGAGTTAGAAAAAATCAGTTCGAATTGCGTTTCTGCTCTTCTTTTCTAACGAAATAATAAAGACCAAAGAAGAAAGCGACCATAAGGGCGACTGTCCCGATGCCTGCGAATACGACTACATCCATAAACATTGCAATCTCCTTAACGCTTTTCAAAATTAACTTAGGTTAAAGATACGTCACCAACGCATGACTCACATTGATAGAGGTCAATAGATTCTCTCTCAGTGCTCGCATTGCCGCTTATTACGTATCCATTGGTTGATTCAACCTTGCCTTAACGCTTTTTTTTAGCTTTCTTTTTCGAGCTCGACTTAATCTTAGTCAGTGGTAGTGCTTTAGCAAAAGCAGCTCGCACAGCTTGCAAACGTTTCTCATTTTGGTCATGCGTGCGTCGTTCACGCTCGCCTGAAAAATCAACAATATTTTCTACGCTGTCATCACTCATACACTTACCCAATGATATGCATTGTAATCCACACCACATCAAGCCAATCAGTGCCTAGCCAGATGCATTCAAACTTCGCCAGTGCTTTGGCCGCTTTCTGCGATAGGCAGTCGGCTTTACCACTATAACCCCCATACGCAGAACTGTCGCTCTAGCACTTTGAACCCCATCACAACGATTCAACCGTGTCCTATGCCTCAGTATCCGTTATCATAACGCGCTTTTTACATCACGCGGAGACAAGCATGACGCAGCAGTATCTACCTGGACAACGTTGGATCAGTGACGGCGAGGCTGAGCAAGGCCTTGGTACAGTTCTTACTTGCGATGGTCGTCTACTCACCATCCTTTACCCAGCGACGGGAGAAACTCGCCAATACTCGCAGCGCAATGCCCCGTTAACCCGCGTCCGCTTTGTACCCGGCGATGAAATCAGTCATTTTGAAGGCTGGACTTTAACTGTTCGCGAAGTCAGCGAAGTCGATGGATTACTGATCTACCAAGGCTTTAACAGTCAAAACGAAGACTGCGTACTACCGGAAACACAGTTATCGAATTTTATTCAATTCCGCATGGCCAGCGATCGTTTAGTCGCAGGACAGGTCGATCCGCTGCCATGGTTTACCTTGCGCTACAACTCTCTGCAGCATAACAGCAAGCTGCAGCAGTCCAATCTCTGGGGTTTGGCCGGCGTGCGTGCGCAACCGATTGCCCACCAATTACACATTGCTCAAGAAGTCGCTGACCGTATCGCGCCAAGGGTGTTACTGGCCGATGAAGTGGGTTTAGGTAAAACCATTGAAGCGGGCTTAATTATTCACCGCCAGTTACTCAGTGGTCGTGCCAGTCGTATTTTACTGATGGTGCCAGAAACTCTGCAGCATCAGTGGTTGGTGGAAATGCGCCGCCGCTTTAATTTAGACGTCGCACTGTTTGACGCAGAGCGCTTTCAGGCCAGTGACGCTGATAACCCTTTTGAAGACTGCCAAATCGCTTTAGTGTCGATGAATTGGTTGATTGCAGACGAGCGTGCACAAAACGCCTTATGCGGCTGTGACTGGGACATTATGGTGGTCGATGAAGCTCACCACTTAGTTTGGCATCCTGAGCAATCCAGCCCAGCCTATCAACTGGTTGAAGCATTGGCGGGTATTACGCCGGGTGTGCTGTTACTCACTGCCACCCCTGAGCAACTGGGCCAAGACAGTCACTTTGCCCGCTTACGTTTGCTTGATCCACATCGTTTCCATGATTTAGCCGCTTTCCGTGAAGAGAGTCAGCACTATCAAGCGATTGCCGATGCGGTGCGCGAACTGCTGGATTTAACCCATCTCAGTACGGATGCAGAAAAAACCATTAAGAGCTTTTTAGGTGATGACAGCCAGAGCTTAATCAGTGCCTTTAACGCAGGCGATGCGCAAGCGGCGCCGCGTTTAATTCGCGAACTGCTCGATCGTCACGGCACCGGACGCTTATTATTCCGTAATACCCGTGCAGCGATTTCTGGCTTTCCAGAGCGCAAACTGCATCCTGCGCCTTTACCTTGTCCTGATCAATATCTGGGTAATGCCGCAGAGCTGCAGGCACAGCTGTATCCAGAGCTGCACATCAACGATCTAGCAATGATGTACCTGAATGAGACTGAAGACGCCAGCAGCGAAGAGCCGTGGTGGCAGTTTGATCCACGTGTGGACTGGTTACTCGAAACATTAAAAGGACTCAAACAAGAAAAGGTTTTGGTCATTTGTGCCAACGCCACGACGGCGCTTGATCTGGGCGATGCCATGCGCATTCGCTCAGGCATTCCGGCCACGACCTTCCACGAAGGTATGAGCATTATCGAGCGCGACCGCGCCGCAGCATGGTTTGCCGATGACGAGTTCGGCGCGCAAGTGATGTTCTGCTCAGAGATCGGCAGTGAAGGTCGTAACTTCCAATTCAGCCATCACCTCGTGCTGTTTGATTTACCGCAGCATCCAGACTTACTTGAGCAACGCATTGGCCGTCTCGATCGTATTGGTCAGCAGCACACCATTGAGATCCATGTGCCTTATTTTATTGGCACTGGACAGCAACGGGTTTTTGAGTGGTATCATCAAGCACTTAACGCTTTTTTATCCACCTGCCCTACCGGTAATGCTTTGCAACTGCAGTTTAGCCAGCAGCTAGAGACGTTATTACTGGACACAGAAGATGAAAGCGCTTGGCTCGCTCTACTAGAAAACGCTGCTGCTGTGCGTGCAGAGTTGGAAAGTGAAATGGAAAAAGGTCGCGACCGTCTTCTGGAAATCAATTCCAGCGGCGCAGGCCGTGGTCAGGCGTTAGTTGAAGCCATTGAAGCGCAGGACGACACCTTCGAGCTGCCCATCTACATGGAGCAACTGTTTAATGCCTTTGGCATTGATAGCGAAGACCATTCTGATAACGCTTTGATTTTGCGTCCTAGCGAAAAAATGTTGGATGCCAGTTTCCCGCTCGGTGACGATGAAGCAGTGACCATCACCTACGATCGTGAGCTAGCCTTAAGCCGCGAAGACATGCAATTTATCACTTGGGAACACCCCATGGTGCAAGGTGGTATGGATTTAGTGCTGTCTGGCTCAATGGGCAATACAGCGGTTGCTTTGTTAAAAAACAAAGCCATTAAAGCCGGCACCATGTTGGTCGAACTACTGTTTGTCAGCGAAGCGATTGCGCCGAAACACTTACAGCTTGGACGTTTCTTGCCACCCATCGCCATGCGTTGCTTGCTCGATGACAAAGGTAATGATCTAGCCACTCGCGTCAGTTTTGAGACTCTTAATGATCAACTGGAAAGCGTACCGCGCTCCAGCGCCAGTAAGTTTGCCCGCGCTCAACGCGATACCTTATTGCGCTTAGTCGATACTGCCGAAGCCAATATGCAACCGCGCCACAACGAGCGTGTTGAGCAAGCCAGTGCGATTTTCTTGGCCAGTATGGAAGAAGAAATCGCCCGCCTCACCGCTCTCCAAGCGATTAACCCTAGCGTGCGCGATGAAGAAATCGACACCGTGGCCCAAGCTGCAGTCAAACCCGAGCAGTTTCGCGCCGTGTACGAGCCCATGTTCGCCATTCACGCCGACCACAGCGCCAAAGAAAAAGCCTTGTACGACTGGCGCGAACAGAGCACCTATATCCGCCGCCCACCGTACTGGGAAGGGGCCTTGGCCGGAGAGCGCACGCTGCGCGGCATGCGCCCGCTGGCCATCCTGCCGGACAACATCACCACCGATCACCTCTCGCCCTCGAACGCCATCATGATGGACTCGGCCGCCGGCGAGTACCTGCACCGCATGGGCCTGCCTGAGGAGGACTTCAACTCCTACGCCACCCACCGTGGCGACCACCT
>SMEN01000431.1_pt1 | contig 11958 bp, 12 predicted proteins | sample 2456271 | NCBI WGS metagenome assembly SMEN01 (sample SAMN10132593, study PRJNA489261) | soil metagenome | isolation source: day1 control-loamy sand soil ammended with raw manure from dairy cow... | place: USA | collected 2015-04-01 | reverse complement strand
AATGGCGCCTTAGCAGAGGCTTGAGCCGTGTGCTGGGAAACTCGCATGCACGGTTCTTAGGGGGTTGGACGTAGGTAACTGCGTCTGACTACCCGACAATCAGATTTGAATATATTGAGATTTATTACAATCGAATTAGAAGGCATTCTGCCAATAGCTGGTTAAGCCCTGAAGCCTATTAGCAGAAATTTTTAAGAAAATATAGAGGGAACTACTGTCTAGGATCACTTTGCAAAAAGTGCAGAACTTAATCTTTCAAATGATTGGTATAAGTATTCATATACATCCTTATTTATTCAGTTACTCTCAGGTCTCAGCGTTTTGGCCAAGTCACTGTATCTGTGTAATTTTTCAGTACAAACTCGCGGGTATCTTCCGCAATAAATGCATCTTTTACTGCTTGTACCTCAGGCTTTTCAGCAGCCTTGCTATTTGATACTAAGACGCTGTCATACTCCTGATTATCTTGTTCTAAGTAAATCGAATCGCGTTTTGGCAGCAGGTTTGCATGTACCGTATATGCGCCCGCCATAATTGCAAGGTCAGCATCTTTAAAGCTGACTGGCACTAGTGCATGCTCTACTTCAGTAAACTGGAAATCCTTAGGATTGGCAGTAATATCTTTTAAGCTGGTTTTTGCACCAGTATTAGGTTTTAGCTCGATCAGATGCGCGCGTGCTAAGAGGTTCAGCGCACGTCCCCCATTCGAAGGATCTGAAGGAATCACAATTTTCGCTTTATCCGGCAGATCATTGATATTTTTATATTTAGGCGAATAGGCGCCAAACATACCGTTAAAGGTCGAGGTAAGTGCCACCAAATCCCAGTTGTTCAGCTCTTTCGCTGACCGCATATAATATTTATGCTGGAAATAGTTTAAATCCACTTCATTTTCTGCCACGGATTTGTTTGGAATCAGGCCGTCATTGGCATATTTTATTTTCAGCTCAATATTCTGTTTTTTGACCTTTTCACGTACATACTCAGCCACTTGCGGATAAGGAGGATTGTCACGGGTTAGCAGTGTTACTACTTTGATATCACGATTATCAGCAGACACAGTTTTTTCCTGTTTGGAGCAGCCAGCCAACCCAAAGCCGATCGATGCTGTAAGCGCAGCAGTCAACACATATTTAAATTTCATAGATATTCTCTCAAAAGCGCAGTTTTCGCGGTTATTTTAAATAGCGCCCCAAATTTGCAGGACGTTTAAATTACATTGTTGTGTTAGAAATAGCCGACGTTCGGCACTGTTTTTTTGTTGACCAAAATATCGCCCAACACCTTGGCTTTAAGGCTGACTGAGTTGTGCGTTGATAGCGTACGGATATTGCGCCAGTGACGGTCATTTAGCGTATCGCGTCCCATAGCGGAAGCACCGATGACTTCAAACATCAGATTGGCAGCTTTGAGCGCTAGCGGATCAATTGCGACTTTTACTTTTGCGGTATCTGTAGCGGCCTGCTGCAGTACGGCATCATAGTTCGGACGGTTCAGATGCTGGACGACACGGTCTAGTGAGCGCGCTGCTCGCAAAACGGCATTTTCCACAATAAAAGCAATAGAAGAAATTTCCCCTACTTTTTCAAGGAAAAGTGGTTCATCACGCGCCTGTTCGGCATTGCCGTAGCTGAACGTGCGGCCGCGATTGGCCAGTAGCACAGCAGTACGGTCTTCCACAGCTTTGGTCTGACCTGCAATAATGGCCTGAATATACAGCTGCGCAAATGGCTTATTCACCAAGCCGTTTGGTTTAGGCCAGCGGATTTCATCTTCGAAAATAGCGACACGCTTAAACAGTGTGGTGCCGCTGGCGGTGTTGCGCTGGCCGATGCCGAGCCAGTCATCAAAAACTTCTACGCCTTCACGGTCAGTCGGTACTACAACATGGCATAAGGTATCTAAATGGCTTTGCGCAAAAACCATCACATAGTCGGCATGCAATGTGCCGGTGGTGAAATATTTTTTGCCGTCTAAAAACAGCTGGTCGTTTTCATACAGAATATGGGTAATTAGCTTGCCGCTGCCGACATTATACGAAGATGGTTCTGCCAGTGCATTGCTGACAATTTTGCCACTGGCAATACGCTCAAACCATTTCTCACGGTAGGCGGGCTCAGGATGTCTCAGTACATCTTCGGTAAACTGAAAATGCGAATGGAAAATATGCGCCACATCTGAGTCTGCACGGCCTAGTTCGATAATCACGGCAAACAACTCTTCAATGCTAAGCGCCTGACCACCATACTGTTTCGGCAGGCGGAGTGCGCCAATTTTCTTTGATTTTAAATATTGAACAATCTGAGCCGGTGGCTGTTCGCCGTTAGCATCACGAACCGCTAAATCCGTTTTGATTGAATCAATCAGCGCAAGAAATTCTGGATGCTCATGGTAGGAAAGTGCTGTATTTGACACTTCCTTAACTTTAATATTCATAAAACTAGTCTTCCTATACGCTTACTGTTTTTCCCAAGTGACTGTGCCTGAATAGTTTTTCAGTACAAAATCCCGAGTATCATCTGCGGTGAATGCATTTTTAATTATTTGCACTTCAGCTTTTTGCTGTGACTTAGAATTTGCCACTAGCACCGCATCATAATTGTGATTATTTTCTTCCAAATACAGTGCATCCTGCTTTGGCACAAGGCTGGCGTGCGCTGTATATGCACCGTCCATAATCGCTAAATCTGAATCTTTGTAGCTCACCGGCACCAGCGCATGTTCAACTTCAACAATCTGCAAATGTTTCGGATTAGCTTTAATGTCTTTGACACTAGTTTTCGCACCGGTATTCGGCTTCAGCTCAATTAAATGTACTGCGGCCAGGAGGTTCAGCGCCCGACCGCCATTGGATGGGTCAGAAGGAATCACAACTTTGGCTCCATCCGGCAGATCATTTAAGCTTTTATATTTCGGCGAATAAACGCCGAAAATGCTGTTAAATGTGGTGCCGATGGCATTCAGATCCCAGTTATTCAGTTCTTTTGCAGACTGCATATAGGTTCTGTGCTGGAAATAGTTCAGGTCAGTTTCATTTTCAGATACTGATTTATTTGGAATCAGACCGTCAGTGGCATATTTAATGCGTAGTTCAATATTCTGTTTTTTTACTTTGGCTCGGACAAATTCAGCAATTTGCGGCAGCGGTGGATTGTCACGCGTCAGCAAAGTTACTACTTTGATAGCATCAGTGCCCGCAGCAGTGTTTTCCTGTTTTGAACAGCCAACTAATCCCAGACCAATGGATGTGGTTAATGTTGCCGTCAATGCATATTTAAATTTCATTTTTTAAGTTAATCCCTTAAATACGTTTGTCTAAATGCTTCACAAAATAGTTGCCAGTAAATTGAATGATCTGAACAATAAAAATAATGATAAGCACAGTGATAATTAGAATGTCCGTTTCAAAACGATGGAAACCGTACCGGATAGCAAAATCGCCAATACCACCACCGCCCACAATGCCAACAATCGTGGAATAAGAAAAATAACTCACCGTCACAATGGTGATGGAGTTGACGATCGCTGCGCGTGCTTCTGAAAACAGCACTTTATGCACGATTTGAAATTTGGTTGCACCCATGGCTTCTGCTGCCTCAATCACACCACGGTTGACCTCTAATAATGCAGCTTCGACAAAGCGAGCAAAGTAGGGAATACAACTGATAGTCATTGGAACAATGGCTGCTGTAGTACCGATAGATGTTCCGACAATTAAACGGGTCAAAGGCACAATGGAAATGGCTAAAATCAAAAATGGAAAAGAACGGATAAAGTTCACCACCGCATTTAAAACTCCATTCAGCAACTTATTGCTGGAAATTGAGCCTTCACGGGTTAGATACAGCGCCGTGCCAACGATGCCGCCAAAAATAATTCCCAGTACAATAGTCACGGACAACATATAAAAGGTTTCGCCCAGCGCGGTTTGAATTTCAGGCCAAACGCCAATTACTTTTTCGTACATATTAGGAAGCCTCTTTTAAGCTGGTACTGATGTCATTGAGCAGTAATTTAGAAATAATAGATTTGACCGGTTGGCCGATCGGCTGGGTGAGATCAAACTCTTCAATCACTTGACCATGTTCCATCACTGCTACACGATTGCAGATTTTGTGCACCAGCTGCATTTCATGCGTCACAATTACAATTGTGATGCCGAACTGTTTATTGATCTTTGCCAGATAATGTAGAATAGATTCTTTGGTTTGCGGATCTACCGAAGATGTCGGCTCATCGCAGAGCAGGATTTTTGGCTGGGTCACAATGGCACGGGCAATCGCGATACGCTGTTTTTGACCACCGCTGAGCTGGCTTGGGAAAGCATTTTTTTTATCCAATAGATCGACAATTTCAAGGCATTCTAGCGCGCGTTTACGGCGTTCTGCTTTCGATACACCGGAGAATTCTAAAGGCAGTTCAATGTTTTCAAGTGCTGTGCGGTTAGTTAGCAGATTAAAATGCTGAAAGATCATGCCAATGGATTTACGCTGTTCAAGTAACTGTTTTTTAGACAATTGAAGCAGAGAATCACCTTGGATTTTAATGTCACCGCTATTCGGGCGTTCCAGCAAGTTAATCATGCGCAGTAGGGTTGACTTTCCTGCACCACTGAAACCAATGATGCCAAAAACATCGCCTTGATGAATATTCAGGCTGACATCAGATACGGCGGTAAACTGACTGTCCTTTTGTACAAATACTTTATTCAGATTCTGTAGTTGTATCATCGTTTATTCTCTATGTTGACCTATCATCATGGATACGGTTGCTCTATAACAGTCAACATAGTGCAAAATTAAGTATGTTTAAAATAAATATTATTAATTAATTTATATTAAAAAAATGAATACTAAATCAGTGGTTAATTAACCGCGGTATAGCGAGTGGAAAAATATATTGCTATGAGTCTGAAAACCATTCAAAGAGGAAAGAAATTTTCTGTTAAGCTAAAAATTATTAATTTAATAGAATATATTTCAATGCTTTATGATTTTTAGTTCAACTAATAATGTTTTGGAAAAGAGGAAATAAAAGATTTTTTTATTTTTGTGAATGTATACACTGAAATGATTATTCTTATTTTCGTCTTTTAATATGAAATTAACTTATTTCGTTTTGTACAGAGCTTATTTCTAGAATGCGCTGAAATTGAATCCTTCGATTTCATTCATGGATGTGGGCGCAAATGACTAGAATTTTATTTTTCTTCTCACTGATATTCAGTGTTTTTACCTTAACAGCCTGCAACAAGGCTGAACAGCCAGCAATAGAAGTAAAGCCTGTTGATGCAGTACATTCGAGCATACGCATTGGTTATCAGCGTTCATCAACTTTAATGACTTTATTAAAGGAATCGGGCGAACTTGAGCAGGAACTTGCAAAGTACAATGTCAAAGTTAACTGGCATGAATTCACAAGTGGTCAGCCTCTTTTGGAAGCATTGAATGTTGGTAGTATTGATGTCAGCGCCGATGTTGCGGATACCGTTCCAGTTTTTGCTCAAGCAGCTAAAGCGGAGCTAACTTATTATGCAAAAGAAACGGCGTCACCGCATGCGCAAGCAATTTTAGTCCCACAAAACTCTAAAATCAAAACACTGGTGGATTTAAAAGGAAAAAAAATTGCAGTGACTAAAGCGGCTGGCAGTCACTATTTACTGATCGCGGCTTTAAACAAAGCTGGTTTAAGCTTTAAGGATATTCAGCCAGCTTGGCTTAGCCCGGCAGACGGCCGTGCAGCTTTTGAACATGGCGGTGTAGACGCTTGGGTGACTTGGGAGCCCTATGTATCAAGTGGTACAGTTATTCAGCATGCGAAGATTTTGGGAACGGGTGAAGGACTTGCAAGCTATACGCGTTACTATCTCACTACACACAGGTTTGCAGGAAAGCATCCAGAAGTTTTAAAGCTGATCATTGTTGAATTACAGAAAAAAGCACAATGGGTTAAAGAGCACCCTGACGATGCTGCAAGAATTCTAAGTCCTTTATGGGGTGACTTACCGCAAGATGTGGTACTGAAAGCGAATGCAAATCGAAGCTATAACGTACAGCCTGTGATTGTAAGTGATATGGCTGAACAACAAAAGATTGCAGATACTTTTTACAGCGAAAATCTAATTCCAAAAACAATTAATGCAAAGAACTCTGACATTTTTCAATAATGAGTCTAGACTTCGCATAGAATAAGTTCTGGAATTTTTAATTAAATTTCAGAACTTTTCATTTTGTACCGTTTGGATTTCAAATTGGGTTTCTTGTAAGATTTTAATAGTGCAGCAGGCTGCAGTGCCATCATGCCGAGGTTTAATTTTCAATGAAGATTGAAGACATTCACGCTTTTACTGCATTTGTTAAATTGCAATCTACCAGTCTAACAGCACAGCAATTAGGTATTACCCAACCCGCTGTTACGCGCCGTATTCAAAACTTAGAACAATCTTGTGCTGTCCAACTTTTTGACCGTAACACAAGACCTTTAAAGCTCACTACAAAAGGGCGTGAAATTTATGAACAATGCTGTGTGATTGAGCATGAATTCAATAGCCTGAAACAAATCATTGCACTGCAAAGCCAGGCTGAAACACTGTTGAGAATCGGTATACCTAATAGTTTGTCAGAATCTGGTATTTTCGGCATGTTGCAAGAACTTCAAAAAGATTTTCCTTCTGTCAAAATTGAAATCAGCACTGGTTGGGGGAAGGACTTGTTGTCTAAATTGGCGCAAGGTGAACTGGATGGTGTTATTTCAACTGCAAAGGAACACAGTGCATTTCCAAAAAATTATTCACTAAAAATTATGGGTGCATTGCATATCCGACCTGTAGTGTCTAAGACCTTAAGTAAATCGGGTATATCAACGTGGGAAGACTTGCAGGAATTGGGCTGGATTTTAAACAATGAGGGCTGTGGTTTCCGTCAGTTCTTGACTGATCAGCTAGAACTGCAGCGTCAGTGTTTAAATTTAAAAATAGAAGTTACTGGTGCCAGTATTCAGTTGGATCTAGTGCGTCAAGGTATTGGTGCAGGCTTTTTTGCGCAGGAATTGATCTCAAAAAATCCACATTTTGCACAGATGTCGATCATAGATGTCGAAGAATTGAATTTGGACGTAATCGTCTATAATGCGCGCCGTGAAGACCTCAGCCAAACACAGACTGAAGTTTTTGATGTAGTGATGGAACGCTTTAACCAGCAGTTAAATTTAGCATAATTTCAAAATCACATCTTATGCATAAATTTAATATTAGTTTATTATAAATATTTATTTTACGCATATTGTTTAATTGATTACAGTTGTTTCAAGTTCTAATAAATAATGGAAATTGAAATGACAATTCAAATCTTAGGCATGATTGGTCACCGCAAATCTTCTGAAATTATTCCTGCTGAAGGCCCAGTATTTGACGCAGATTATGTGGCGGCTTTTGCCAAGGCGCATGAAGACGCGGGTTTTGACCGTGTATTGATTGGGCAGTGGTCAGATCAGCCAGATGGCTTTATTGTTGCAGCACATGCTGGTGCAAATACCACAAAATTAAAATTCCTTTTGGCTCACCGTCCAGGCTTTATTGCACCGACTTTAGCGGCCCGTAAATACGCAACTCTGGATCAATTGTTGAAAGGTCGTTTAGCCATTCACGTGATTACTGGCGGCAGTGATCCAGAACAGCAGCGCGATGGTGATTTCTTAGGCAAAGCAGAGCGCTATGCGCGTACCAAAGAATTTTTAGACATCGTTAAATTGTCATGGTATAGCAATCAACCTTTCCAATATCAGGGTCAGTATTACCAAGTTAAAGATGGTTTTTCTGAAATCAAACCTGCACAAACTCACCTTCCTGTCTATTTTGGCGGTTCTTCGCAAGAGGCTTTGAATGTTGCAGCGGAGCATGCAGATGTATTTGCACTATGGGGTGAGCCTTTAGCTGAAGCGGCTGATTTAATTGAAAAAATACAAAGTAATACGGGGCTATTTTCGCGTCAAAATCCGCTTAAATACAATATTTCATTCCGTCCGATTATTGCTGAAACTGAAAAATTGGCTTGGGAAAAAGCACAACACATTTATGAATTGACGCGTCAGCAAATTGAAGATCGAGGAATACGTCAAGACAAACAAACTGCACAAAGTGTGGGAGCACAACGTTTGGTTGATCTATCTAGAAGAGAAGTACATGACCGAAATTTGTGGACAGGGATTTCTAGCTTGGTACATGGCAACCACAACTCGACAGCATTGGTCGGTACGCCGGATCAAGTGGCTGAATCTATCGCAGACTATTACAAGCTTGGGATTAGCAGTGTATTAATTCGTGGTTTCGATCCCCTGAATGACGCAGTGGAATATGGCCGAGAATTATTGCCAAGTATCCGTGAAAAAACAGAGGCTTTAGATAAATTAAATAAGATTGCTTAAAGCAGTTTGTTGAACTCAGGAATCAGCACGATGAAAAAAATAATGATTGGTGTTTTAACAGCAGCGGCCGTGGTATTCACGGGCTGCTCGAAACAACCAAAACAGGCAGCTGCAGGAGATGCGCAAAAGCCAGTGTCACATGACCAAGTTGAACTAAAAATTGGTGACCAAAAGGGCAGTATGCGTGCTCAATTAGAAGCATCAAAATTGCTTGATGGAATAGATTACAAAATTTCATGGTACGAATTTCCAGCGGCAGCACCAGTCGCAGAAGCACTTAATGTCAATGGGATTGATATCGGTTACTTAGGTGATGCACCGTTTATTTTTGCCAATGCCAACGGTGGGCATGCTAAAGCGATTGCGGTCAATCGTTATGATCCATATGCGGTTGCTTTGCTGGTACCTAAAGATAGCCCAATTCGATCGATTCAAGATTTAAAAGGTAAATCAGTCACAGCAAACAAAGGTTCAATTGGTCAACTCGTGACACTGCGAGCACTTGAGCGTGCAGGGTTAAAAGCGGAGGATGTGGCGTTTAAATTTTTGCCCCCTGCGGATGGAAAGTTGGCTGTATCAAATGGTTCGGTGGATGTTTGGGCTGTTTGGGATCCATACACAGCCTATGCAGAAGTTATCGATGGTTTTCGAATTATCGAAAATGGTCGTGGTTTATATTCTGGTTTTACCTTCCTAGCTGGCACTCAAAAAGCGTTGCAGGATCAGCAGAAACGCATCGCTATTCAGGATTTTATTTACCGTTTAGAAGAGTCACAAGAATGGGTCAACAAAAACTATCAATCTTTTGGTAAAGATTTAGCCAAAATAACTGGCATTCCAGAAGAGCCTGCAACACTGGCATTCAAACGAAAAAATGCCAAATGGACTGCGATTGAAGATGATGTCATCACAACGTCACAAGCAACTGCTGATTTTTATCTGAAGCATCAGTTACTGAATCAAAAAATTGATGTCAGTAGTTTATTTGATCGTGAATTTAAAACCAAACAATCAGGGAAATAAAATGTCAGCACAGATTCAAGCCTTGCAACCTGTAATTCATGCCATTGAGCAAGGCTTGGCGCAGCAGTTGGATGAGCAAGATTTAATTCAGTCATTTCTGCCTCAGTTTAAACAAAGTCTGCAGAATTCGGCATGGCTAGATGCTGAATTTAAACAGCCTCATCCACAATTTTATCAGCAATATTTATTGTATCTCGATCCTGAAGAGCGCTTTTCCATCGTTAGTTTTGTCTGGGGTCCAGGACAGAAAACCCCAATCCATAATCATGAAGTCTGGGGCGTAATTGGTGTGTTGGAAGGTGCAGAAGTATCTACTGGATTTAAGCGCGATGATGTAGGCCTGCATGAAATTTTACCAAAAGACCATTTAGCGGTCGGCGACATTGACTGGTTTAGCCCAGCATCAGGTGATATTCATGCTGTGGAAAATGCCTTTGATGATCAGGTATCGATCAGTATCCATATTTATGGCGCTAATATCGGAAAAGTCGAACGCTTTACCTATCAGCTGGACGGCACAGCGAAACGCTTTATTTCTGGCTATTCAAATATTTAAAAGAGTGATGTTCAAGAATGAAAACGATTCAATATCAAGAAATCCGTGAAAAATTATTAGCTGGCGAAGAAATTGCCATTGTCGATTTAAGGGAAGAGCATATTTTTGCACAAAACCATCCTTTATTTGCCAGTAATATTTCGCTTTCACGTTTGGAAATTGAAATCTATAACCGTATTCCGCGTCTAGATACGCAAGTGGTGATTTACGATGATGGCGATGGACGTATAGAGCGCGCTTATGCAAAATTAGCTGAATATGGCTATACCAATGTCGCTGTACTGGAAGGTGGTATTGAAGCTTGGCAGCGCGACGGCGGTGAGTTGTTTATCGATGTGAACTCTGCAAGCAAAGCTTTTGGTGAATGGGTAGAGCATTTTAAATGCACGCCATCTTTAAGCGCGGAAGAGCTTCAGGCAAAGATTGACAGACAGGAAAATATTGTCATTTTAGATGCACGCCGTTTTGATGAATATCATACTATGAGTATTCCAACAGGTATTAGTGTTCCAGGTGCAGAATTGGTATTTCGCGCGCCATCTTTGGTAAAAGATCAAGACACGACGATCATTGTAAACTGCGCTGGCCGTACTCGCAGTATTATTGGCGCACAGTCTTTAATCAACGCAAAACTACCGCATAAAATCTTTGCTTTGCGTAATGGTACTATTGGCTGGACATTGGCTGAGCAGAAACTGGATCATGGTCAACAGCGCTCTTATGCCGATACGGATACTGAAATCAATGCAGAAGCAAAACAAAATGCTGCTGAGATAGCGGAAAAGGCTGGTGTGAAGCAAATCAGTTTTGAACAACTACAAGAATTGCAGTTAGAACAGGAAAAAACGACGTATGTATTTGATGTGCGCAGTGAACAGGAATATACGACAGGGCATCTTGTGGGTAGTCGCTGGGTCGTAGGTGGTCAATTGGTACAGGAAACAGATCATTATGCAGCGGTACGCGGCGCACGTATTGTCCTAGTAGATGATCAGCAAGTACGTGCAAATATGACTGGTTCTTGGCTTGCGCAAATGAATTGGGATGTATATGTACTGAATACTGATGCAAATGCTTTATTGACTGAAACAGGTGGCTGGAAGCCCGCTGTGCCAGCGATTTCAATTGATCAATATTTAAGTTCTGAACAGTTACAGGAATTAAAAGCCTCTCAGAATATTGCGATTTGGGATTTCACAACTGCCGCTAACTTTAAAAAAGGTCATATTCCAGATGCACAGTGGATTTTAAAAGCGGATGTGCCTAAAGTACTGCATCAAGCTAAATTTGCTGATAAAGATGCGATTGTGGTGACTTGCGGTTCTAGTTTACTTGCACAATATGCTGTTCCTGAGATTCAAGCACATCTGAAAGATGGTCAGAAAGTTTATGTACTACAAGGTGGAAATGGAGCTTGGGTTAAAGCAGGATTACCGATCGCAACTGACTTGGATTTGTTGTCTGAAGAAATTGACCGTTACAAGCGACCTTATGAAGGAACAGATAATTCTAAAGATGCGATGCAGGCGTATTTGGATTGGGAATTCGGTTTAGTCGATCAATTAAAAAAAGATGCAACGCATGGTTTTTTTGTTGTATAGGACTTTTAAAATTTAAAAAAAATTCAGGCATAGCCAGAACTGTGCCTGAAGTCTCTACTTCTTCAATTTTGAATTTTTCCGGGTATTGTTTGCTACTGCTCATAAACACCTCGTTAATTAGCCATTTTATCTAACAAAAGAGTTATTAATACAATTCATTGAGGACTAGCTTTTACATAGCTTAGTTTTTAAGAGAAAAATATCAGATTTGATGACATCACGAATCTATAAAATAAGATAAAATAATAATTAACAATGATTTATTAAATAAATGCGTTCGTTGAATATGAGCTTATATATAGTAGATACAGCAAACAAAAACCTGAAACCATTAGATGGTACAAAACTAAGCGAACA
>SMEN01000458.1_pt1 | contig 11996 bp, 11 predicted proteins | sample 2456271 | NCBI WGS metagenome assembly SMEN01 (sample SAMN10132593, study PRJNA489261) | soil metagenome | isolation source: day1 control-loamy sand soil ammended with raw manure from dairy cow... | place: USA | collected 2015-04-01 | reverse complement strand
ATCGCTCCTATTGGCCAATCCAACAACCTGTATGCCAAAAGCATTGGTTCAAGGAATGTATGGTCGTGTCACGAACACGGCAGGGACTTACTGGGATGAGGCAGCCTGTGAGGAATAACAGGTGGCTGCCTTCAAATTAGTTCAACGCGAATTACCGGAAGGCTCCAGGACTTCGTCCATCATCGCGTTCATGTCTTCAATTTTACGCTTGAAATCGCCAAATGCAACATTAGCCAGTGGACCATCAGGTGCTTTAGCAGATAAAAACTCGCTGGCGATCTGAATGGCGGCCATAACAGCGATGCGTTTTGATGGTCTGCATGCGCTGATCAACTAGTTTAACAGCATCTAGCAAGCGAGCTTTTTCAGAGGGTGGGCACGCCAGAGAATAATCGCGGCCCAACAGGGAAATATCGACTCGTTCCATGATTTACTCCTGTACCGCACCGGGTAGACGCATCAGGATCGAACCAATCTGGTCTCGAGCCTGTCCAGCCACATCGCGCAACACGCCCATTCCGGCTCGTGCACTATCCAGCTCACGTCGCAAAGCCATTACTTGCGCTTGTTCTTGCTCAAGCAGCCTTTTCAATTCAGCCTGATCGGCCTGCGCTTGCTGTTGTACCACATCCAACTGACGCTGATGCGATGCAACACCGGTGGACAAGGACTCAAACTCGTCCTGCTGGCGCCGGTTTTGCTGGCGCAAAGAGTCCAGCTCGGCATCCTGAGTTTTCAGACGAGCTAATAATTGAGCGCGTTCAGCGTGGAGCTGACGAGATTGCTCTACCAGTTGACCAATACGGTCAGCGAGAAAGTCGAGATCTTGCAACATGGGCCTTATCGTAAACCATTGCTAGCGTTACTGGGTAGAGGAATTTCATACTAATGATAACCTTTCACCCATCTTTCCATTACCTTTCAAATTTCTTTCAAAGCCCCTCATCGACCGGCCAACACGCTCCCAAAAAACCCTAAATTTCCCGAATTACCGGGAAAACCCTTAAAAACTAGGGTCATGTCAGGGTTTCCAGTCTGCAAGTGCTCCATTACCATGCGTCACCTCTGTTCAATGCAGTCGGCACAAGCAGAGAACGGGAGCCGTGCTCCTGAATAAAGAAGCTGACACAGGAAAAAAGGAAAACTTATGCGCAAGGCAGACAAGGAGAATCCACCTTATGCAAATTAAAAACAAACAGGACTTTTGGTCCGGGATTATGTTCATGGTCATCGGGGCAGGTTTTGCGCTCGGTGCTACCAGTTACTCAATGGGCACAGCCGCCCGTATGGGCCCTGGCTACTTTCCCTTTTGGTTGGGTGTTTGCCAATGCTTATTAGGAGCTGTTGTCACATTCAGTTCGATGTCTGCCAAAGCGGAAAAAACCGAAGTAGAGAAGTTTAACTGGAAAGTGGCCCTGGTTATCATCGGTGCGGTGGTGGTCTGCGGTCTGACCCTTAACTATTTAGGTGTCTACCTCTCCATTTTCTTGCTTGTTCTGATCAGCAGCTTTGCCAGCCACGAGTTCAGCTGGCCTGTTGCCCTGGCCGCAGCCTTTTTTCTGGTGCTGTTTGTCTGGGCGGCGTTCATCAAAGGCCTGGGGCTGGTGTTCCCCTTGTGGCCAAGTTTCCTGGCCTGATTGGGAGTGAACAGAAATGGAATTATTTGACAACCTGATGCTGGGCTTCTCGGTGGCGTTTACGCCCGAGAACCTGGCCTATGCCTTGCTCGGCTGCGTGCTGGGTACCTTGATTGGCGTGCTGCCGGGTATTGGCCCCGTGCCAACCATTGCCATGCTGCTGCCCATCACCTACGTGCTGCCACCCGTGGCAGGTCTGATCATGCTGGCCGGTATTTACTACGGCGCCCAGTATGGTGGGTCTACAACGGCCATTCTGGTTGCGCTGCCGGGGGAAACGTCGGCCGTGGTGACTGTGCTGGATGGACACCAGATGGCGCGTAATGGCCGTGCCGGTGCTGCCTTGGCAATTGCCGCTCTGGGTTCTTTCTTTGCTGGTTGTGTGGCCACCGTGCTGCTGGCTGCATTTGCGCCCCCCTTGGCGGAGGTCGCCTTCAAGTTCGGACCGGCGGAGTATTTCTCCTTAATGGTCTTAGGCTTGGTCGGTGCCGTCGTGCTGGCATCGGGTTCCCTGCCTAAAGCCATCTGCATGATCTTGCTGGGTCTGTTGCTGGGTATGGTCGGTACTGACGTTAACTCGGGCGTGGCTCGTTACGACTTTGGTATTCCAGAACTGCAAGACGGTATCGACTTTGCTGTCGTCGCCATGGGTGTGTTCGGTTTCTCCGAAATCATGAACAACCTGGAGCTGGGCGACCAGCGTGTCGAGATCACCGGCAAAGTGGGTTCGCTGTATCCCAACAAGCAAGAGTTCAAAGAATCCTGGCCTGCCGTTGTGCGCGGTACCGCCATGGGTTCGGTGCTGGGCATTTTGCCTGGTGGTGGCGCGGTCTTGTCTTCCTTTGCGTCCTACACCCTGGAGAAGAAAATCTCCAAGAACCCGGAACGCTTTGGTAAAGGTCACCCTGCTGGTCTGGCTGGTCCTGAGTCGGCTAATAACGCTGCCGCACAGACCTCCTTTATCCCGCTGCTGACACTGGGTATTCCTGGTAACGCTGTGACGGCGCTGATGATTGGTGCGATGACCATCCACAACATTCAGCCCGGTCCACAAGTGATGACCAGCCACCCCGAGCTGTTCTGGGGCCTGATCGCCTCCATGTGGATTGGTAACCTGATGCTGGTCATCCTGAACCTGCCTCTGGTCGGCCTGTGGGTGAAGCTGCTCAAAGTGCCTTACCGCCTGCTGTTCCCTGCCATCCTGGTGTTCTGCACAGTCGGTGTGTACTCACTGAACTACAACGTGTTTGATATTTTGGTCACGGCTGCCTTTGGTTTTGTTGGCTACGTGTGGTCCAAGCTGCGTTGTGAAGGTGCACCTTTGCTGCTGGGTCTGGTTTTAGGACCGATGATGGAAGAAAACTTCCGTCGTGCCCTACTGCTGTCTCGCGGTGATTACACCACCTTTGTGACACGTCCTCTGTCCTTGTCGTTGCTGGTACTGGCCGCCTTCCTGGTGGTGGTGGTTGCCCTACCCGCCGTGAAAAAGAAACGCGAAGAAACCTTCGTGGAAGAGGAATAAGCAAACGCTGACATCCACTTCCCCTGCTCTGAGCTCAGGTAGCGACATCACCGCCCTCAAGCAGGATAGTTAAGCAAAAAGGCCTGATTTCGTATCTCCACGAAATCAGGCCTATTCTTTTGTCAGCCAGCCTTGAACCATTTACAAGACAGTTTTAGTTGCTGGTCTATCGGCAGAGGTGTGCGCACTAGTTAGGGCAGCTCACTTATGTATTACTGCCCACTTCATTAAGCCAACAATGCCTGCGCGCACTGCCTACCCAACATGGGAGCCAGAATAACTCCAGGGTGCGCCACCACCGCAAACAGATTTTCCATCCCCGCCACAAAATCACAGATAGGCACTTTGCCCTCTGTCATGGGGCGATACCCTACCTCAATAGCACGTATGGAAGGAGGCAGGGCCAGCTTGAACATACCCGTCAGGGTCTGACAGGTTTGCTCTGCCAAAGCCGGCAGGCCGGCCTCGCCCTGCTCCGGATAATCAAAAGCAGATAGCAGCCCTTGGCCTCTGGCCGGACGCAACTCTAAATCCTGGGCGCACAGCAAATGACGGACAAGGCTTTTATCCATATCGATGCGCATCAATACTGCGGGCAGTGAATAAATTGGCAAGGACAGCCCAACACCGCTTAGCAAATCCACGGCGCCATGACCGTTAGCCAACACCACTTTGTCAGCCAAGACAGTCTGCCCCTGCACACGCACACCTTGCACCCGCCCACCTGCATGATGCAGGGCCTCTACCTTGCCGATCAGCACATGGGCCCCCTGCGCTTGGGCTGCCAAAATCAAGGCACGGGCCAAATCAACAGGCTCCAGTGCGAAATCGTCAGGGGCCCACGCGGCCAAGGCCGGAGGGGCCAGCAAACCGGGTTCTTTTTCCCTTAACTGCTCAGTCGACAAGCGTTCAAGCGCGGAACCCGCAGATGCATGATCCGCAATCAAATCAGCGGTTTCCTGCTCTGTCGCCCCCCATAGCAAAGCCCCACGAACTACTAAGGGCAAACCGCCCAGCTCCTGATCCAGACGTTTGAACTCCTCTATGGCGCTCAAACGCAAGGCAAAGGCTGCGGGATCATCGGAGGGGGTACTGGCGCTGGCCCCTACCCAACCAAAGGAAGCCGCTGTGGCAGTGGGGGCAGCGGTGGGCCCTTGATCAATCAAGGTGACCCGAGCCCCGGCTTTACTCAAATGCCAGGCAACCGATGCTCCCATCACACCACCACCGACCACCAAGACTTTGCATGAATGCGTCATACGTTTTTTTGAATCAATTAAAGAGAGATGGCCTGCTGACTGCTTTACATCCCAGCCACGGCCCTACGCAGTTGCGCCAAGATAAAGCCTGAAAGCGCAAACAACAAGGGCCTGAATCCCTTTCGGTACTCAGGCCCTTGTACTAGCGACATCCTGTTTTACATTGTGCCTTGGCGGCGCTTGTAAAAGTTACCGACATACATGGCCAACAAGACCAGGACCGTAGAGATCAAAATCATGATGATCCCCAAGGCAGAGAGCTTGCCCCACAAGCCGTCTTCGGCATAACCCAGCACCTGCACGGCCAAGACCTCTGTGCCCGGCCTGGACAGCACTACCGAGACAGTCAGTTCACGGATGAACATGGTGGCCATCAAAATCCAGGCAGACACCACACCGGGGATCAGCAAAGGAATAATGATGCGCCGCATGGTAGTCCAAGAACTTGCCCCGGCCACGGAAGAAGATTCCTCCAGGTGCGCATGCACTTGCACAAATGCCGCAGACAAAGGCCGGATGCCATAAGGCAGATAGGCGGCAATATAAGCCAGCAACAAGGCCGTGAGCGTGGCGTAGAGCGGTGTTTGCACAAAGAACCACATAAAGCCGATACCAATCACAATGCCTGGGAAGGAAAAGGACAGGAAGCTCAAGGTGTCCAGCAATGCCGCCGCCCGCGTTCGCAGCTTGACCACGACGTAAGCGACAAACAGCGATAGCAGCACCCCCAGACTGGCCCCGACTACTGCCAGGAACAGACTGTTTTTCATGGCCACTTTGGAGATCGGATCTTCCAGCACATCAATCCAGTTTGCCCAGCTCATCAGAGAGAACGCGCGAGCACTAGGCACCATGGAGTACGGGATCATGGAGGTGTAGAGCAACACGGCCACCGGCAAGATCACCATCAGCAAGCTGATAAGACCCACGATGATGAACAAAGGCACTTTGGCACGGCGCAGTTCCAGCTGAGTAGGTTTGAAACCCCGGCTGGAAATGGTCACGTACTTGCTGCTTTCCGCTGTCATGTAGCGGTACAGGACGATCAGGGCAATAGAGGCGGACAGCACACTCATGCCCAAAGCCGCCGCTTTTCCGTAATCCGGCGCAAAACCGGTGGAGATCATCTCAAACAGATAAGTTGCCAGAACATCTACCCGGCCCGGCGTACCCAGCACTCGTGGCACGGCATAGGAGGCCAGTGCACGCACAATCGCCAAAATGAAAGCCGCCATGATGGCAGGGCGCAAAATAGGCAAAGTGACCCGTGTCAGCGTGCGCCACAAACCGCCCCCGAACACGCGCGAAGACTCTTCCATCGACACGTCAAACGAGGCCATGGCAGGCGCAATGATCAGATAGGCAACGGGCATGTTCAGCAAGCCCTCCACCAAAATCATGCCCCACAAGGAATAGATGTTCAGCGGTGCTTCCTGCAAGCCCAAGGTGTCCTGCAAGAACATATTGATCAAACCGTTGGACGGATTGAGCAATAAGGCCCAGCTGACCGAGAACAGCAAGTGCGGAATCATCATGGGCACAATGGACAGGACCGTGAACACACCCTTCATGGGCATATTCGTGCGGGTGTTCAAGTAGGCCAGGAAAACAGCCAGTGCCGTGGAAAACAAGGATGAACCCAAGACGAAAACCACCGTATTAAAGGTGACTTCCAGCAAGAAGGGATCGGTATAGGCGGCCACATACTTGGCCGTGGTGAAGGAGCCAAACGCTGTCAGGCCCTGGGAGAAACTTCCCAGCAGCAACATCAAGACCGGACACAGGGTCAGGAAACCGACAATAAGAATGAGCGACCAGCTAAGTGGTCTGCGAGTGTTATTCATGATGCCTCGCCCTTATGCCGACAGCAGCATGCAGTGTTCAGGGTGCAGGTTAAAGCGCACGGTGTCGCCTTCCTTGACCTTCACATCAGGATCGATACACACCAGCAATTTTTCCTTGCCGACCTGAACCTCAGCCTCGTAGGACTCGCCCACAAACTCCAAGGCCAACACTTGTCCATGGAACAGGTTCTGGCCGGTTTCGCCCGACTGGCTGCTGACACGGATAAATTCCGGACGAATGCACAGGGTCACTTCGGTACCCACTGCCAGATCGCGCTTCTTGCTGTGCAATTGACCCAGTTCGCATTCCACGATGGTGGAGTCCACGCGCTGTTCGCGCACGGTGGCACTGATCTGGTTTGCGCGGCCAATAAAGTCCGCTACAAAGCGGTGGTCTGCATCAAAGTAAATTTTCTCTGGCGATCCGATCTCCAGAACTTTGCCCCCACGCATCACGGCAATGGAATTGGACAAAGCCAGAGCTTCCACCCGGTCGTGCGTTACGTATACGGCCGTAATATCCAGACGGCTCAAGAACTCGCGTAGCTCTTTGCGGGTTTCTTCACGCAGTTTGGCATCCAGGTTACTGAGCGGCTCATCAAACAAGATGACTTTAGGCTCGGCCACCAAGGCTCGTGCCAATGCCACACGCTGCTGTTGGCCACCGGACAGACGGGTCGCCGAACGCTGATCCACCCCTTCCAGCTGCACAAACTTCAGAATGTTGGCGACCTTTTCACGGATCACCTCTTTGCGCTCACCACGCACTTGCAGGGGGTAAGCAATATTGTCGAACACCGTCATATGCGGCCAGATGGCGTAAGTCTGGAACACCATGCCCAGACCGCGCTTTTCCACTGGCACAGCAATATTTTTCTCTTTTGACCAGACGATTTCGTCCCCAATGCGGATTTCACCTTCGTCTGGTGTTTCCAGGCCCACAATGCAACGCAGCAAGGTAGTTTTGCCGCAGCCGCTGGGCCCTAAAAGTGTGAAAAACTCATTAGCGGGAATCGTCAGGTTGATATTGTCCAAAGCTTTGAAGGTTTTGCCCTCTGAGACGTAGGTCTTGCTTAGGCCGGTAATTTCAATTTGCATAATGAGTAGAAATCTTCAGTAAAAAAGAGGCGAGGCGCCGAGGCGCCCCGTTCTTGGCGAACCAATAAATGTAATGCCCGATCAGCGTACAGCGAAAATACGGCTGAATTCACGGCCCCAGCGGACCAGTTCCTCATCGCTCAAATCGCGAATTGGCTCAACCTTGGCTTGCTCAATACCAGCGACAGGTGGATGCACGCCGGGGGCCAGCACATATTCACCTACCTTGTTGGCCAAAATGCCCATGGCTTCGTTGCCCAGCCAGTAATCCAGGAACACACGAGCCGCATCGGGGTGTGGAGCGTTCTTGGTCAAGGCGATGGCACGGGGCGAACCCAGCAAAGGCTGATCCGACATAGGACCCCAGGCCAATGGAGCCGGCGATTTGGTCACAATGTACTTGGGCATGGAAATAGCGATCAGCTTCTCGCCACTTTCAATAGGCGCAGGAGTGGGGCCGAATGAGGCCACAAACATGGGCTTGTTGGCCGCCAGACCTTTCAGAAACTGCATCCACTGCTCTTCGTCCGTGAATACTTTTTCCTTCAAACCAATCAACCAGCCAATAGTGGATGGGTGGTTGGACGGGTTGGCCATGACAATCTTGTCTTTCCATTTAGGATCAGCCAGATCTTCGTAGCGCTGAGGAGCGTCCTCGGGCTTGAGGTGGTCCGTATTATAGATATAAGACACATATTCAATGCCAAATTGAATAATGGAATCATCTTGCGTGGCCCACTCGGGGTAGCCCTGCACCGCTTCGGACTGATGCGGAATCAGAACGCCCTGCTCTTTGAGCAATTGCAGCATGGGCAGTGGTGCCTGAACCACGTCAGCCATCAATTTACCGGCGTTAAATTCGGTCAGGATGGTGGGGATAAATTTGGAGCTGGAAATACGGGTGTATTTACCGTCTATGCCTTGAGCTTGCTTCAAGGCCTTCATGATGGGTTCAACCGCTGTAATGTTGGCGTAGAAAACAGCCTGGCCTTGAGCCTTCGCTTTTTCCAGTACTGCTGCATCTGCAGCCCATGCCGCCCATGGCAAAGAGGTACCCATAGACACCAGTCCAGTGGCACCTGCCATCTTCAAAAACCGACGACGGTCAAAAGTAGTCATAAGGTTCAAGTTCCAGTTAATTAGCTAGGAAATTATGTAGGCCCATCATAATCCAGACAGGCGCACCCAATTTATTACAAATCTATGACAGGTTTAGAACATGAGGGGCCTGACGCCGTCAAGCATCAAACGCTGTGCCGCTTATTAGCCGCAGCGACAATCCAGCCAGACAAGCTGCGATAAGCTGTACATCCAGACCAATAATTACCCTTAAGGAGAACACCGCCATGAGTCCTTCCATTCAACCAAAACCCTATGATTCGGTCGCCCCGCAAAAGGTGGCATTCATTGGACTCGGTGTAATGGGCTACCCCATGGCCGGGCATCTGGCAAAAGCGGGACATCAAGTGACAGTCTATAACCGCAACCCGGCCAAAGCCCAGCAATGGAGCGCAGAATTCAAACAGGAATGGGCGGCAACACCCGCGCGCGCTGCTGAGCAGGCCGATGTCGTCATGGCCTGTGTGGGTAACGATGATGATTTGCGTGCCATTTTCCTGGGACCGGAGGGCACTCTGGCGGGAATGAAGACAGGCAGCTTGTTTATCGACCACACCACCGCTTCGGCTGATGTGGCAAGAGAGCTGGGTATCGAGGCCACCAACAAAGGTGTGTCCTTTCTGGATGCCCCCATTTCCGGCGGACAGGCTGGTGCACAAAAAGGCATGCTCGGCATTATGTGTGGTGGTCAGCAACACGATATGGACCGCGCACTGCCACTGATGATGAGCTACGCCCAGACCTGCACCCTGATGGGTCCTTTGGGTTCGGGCCAACTATGCAAGATGGTGAACCAGATCGCAGTGGTCGGCCTGTTGCAAGGACTGGCTGAGGCGATGGCCTTTGGGGAGCGGGCAGGTCTGGATATGGAAAAAGCGCTGTCGGTGCTGACCAAGGGCGCAGCGCGCAGCTGGCAGATGGAGGCAAAGGGCCCGACCATGCTGGCAAGAGACTTCCAGCCGGGTTTTACTGTGAACTGGATGTTGAAAGATTTGGATCTGGTTCAGCAAGAAGCCCAGCGTAATGGCGCCCAGTTGCCGGGCACCCACCTGATTCAAGAGCAATTTGCCAAGATTGCGGCCCAAGGCAATAGAGATCTGGATATCTCCACCCTGTTCAGCCTGCTGGCCCGCAATCCCGACGAGGCTTAAGCCGTCGGCCCGGGCTTGGGGAGTTCGGACACGAGCAGCGGTAAGCGCAAAGTTGCCTTCAAACCGTAGCCCCCCATATCGTTAGGCTCGCCATCTGTCAGGACAATCGTGCCGCCGTTGCGCTCCGCGTAGGCTAATGCAATGGCCAGGCCCAAACCGGAACCTGAGCCACGCCCCCCTTTACGAGCGGGGCCTCCACGGTCAAAGCGAACAAACACGCTTTCACGCAAACTGGCTGCCAAGCCCATACCGTTGTCGGTCACGCTAATCCAGGCGCGTTTGTCATCCTGTCCGGCCGAGACCGTAATGGCACTGCCACTACCGGCATGATTAATGGCGTTATGGATCAGATTGGACACGGACTCATGAATCTCGGCATCGCTGGCGTAGACCCACAAGGGGGCTTGCTCCCCCTCTTCTCCAGGTCCAATCCAGCCCAGATCCTGGCGATGCTCGCGCGCCAGAGGAAGGTATTGCAGAACGACTTCTCGCCCCAAGCTGGCCAGATCAACTTGCCCCTGACTCATGGTGGTTGTATGACTGGCATGAGCCAAAGCCAGCAACTGTTCCGTCAAGCGAGTTGCCTGACCCAGTTGCTTGATAATCGCCCCTAAAGATTCCCGCACCCGTTCAATGTCCGGCTCACGGCGAGCATATTGAGCCTGGGTATGGATAATCGCCAGTGGGGTACGCAACTGATGGGAGGCATCGGCCAAGAACTGGGCCTGTCTGTCCAGCACGGAACGATACAGTTCAATATGGTGGTTGACCGAGCGCACCAAAGGCACGACCTCGCGGGGCACGTCTCGCTCATCCAAGGGCTGAAGATCGTCTACGCTGCGGCTGCGCACTTCCTGACGCAACACCTGCAAGGGGCGCAATGCCCAAGCAACGGCGAACCACACCAGCAGCACGGCCACCACCAGCATGCGCAAATTGCGAAAGATGCCTTCACGCCAGGCTTCCTGCTGGGTGCGCAGGCGCAAGTCCATGCTTTCGCCCACCATCACCAGCACCTGACGGTGCTCGCCTTTGTAGTGCAAGTCACGCCACAGGGCGACCATGCGCACGGTGTCATTGCGAAAATAGGAGTCGTAGAAAACAGGTACGCCTTCGTGGTCGGCCAGATTAGATGGTCTAGGCAGACCCTCCATACCTAATAAGGTACGCCCTTTCAGTTGCTTAGCATCTGCACCACCCAGATTACGCACCAAGGGAGTGACTTCTTCGACCCGAAAATATTTGCGATTGCCCGGTCTGGATTCCAGCATGACCTGGGCATAGAAGGGAGGATCAATACGCAAACTGCCGTCGGTATTGAACTCCACGCTGGTCTCCAGCACCTTGGCCGGTTCCAGCAAGGCGCTGTCATAGACATTTTCCGTGACGGAATTCATGGCCAGGTAATCTTCCCAGCTGTCATACAAGAGCAGCGCCACCACCCCCGGGATCAGCAGTACCAGCAGCCAGAAGCGCAGACTGCCTTGCCAGGCATTGGCGGGGGGTGGAGAGGGCGTGCTCATGAAACGCCGGATTCCGCCTCAAGGACTTCCAACATATAGCCCAGGCCACGCACCGTCACGATATGCACATCGCTATTGGCCAGTTTCTTGCGCAAACGGTGCAAGACGACCTCAATGGCATCCGGGCTGGCATCGCTATCGTGCTCAAAAACACGGGCGAACAGCTGGGATTTTTCTACCGGCATCCCTGAGCGGCTGATCAAGACCAGCAGTGCCGCGTGTTCGCGCGGCGTCAGATGCACAATGGCGTTGTCCAATAAGAAAGCCCGGCTTTCCGGGTTGTATTCCAGCGAACCGCAGCTGACTACAGGGGCGACGCGACCACGGCTGCGACGCACCAATGCCGCCAGACGAGCTTCGAGCTCTTCCAGGGCAAAGGGCTTGGTCAGGAAATCATCGGCACCCAGATTCAAACCGCGAACCCTATCCTGCAAGGCACCTTGAGCGGTAAGAATCAGCACTGGCGTGTGATCACCGCGTTCGCGCATCTCGCGCAGGCATCGTGAGCGGGATCGGGCAAAAAACCACTTTGCGCCAAGGCCCGCTCCAGCCATGCGGCCATTTCCCGCTCGTCTTCAACCAATAATATGCGCATGATCCCTGCTATCCAGACTGTCTGCGTCAACTGCGCTTTGGAGACGCTGACGTAAGTAACGATTTTCCTGACGACGCCGGAACAAAATATCCGAGAGCTCGTTCAGCGCTTGCTGATAGACTTCCCGCTTGAACTCAATAACTGAATCAAGTGGCACCCAATATTGACTCCAACGCCATGCATCAAACTCCGGCGTCGTGGACGAGCGCAGGCAAACATCGCTGTCTCGCCCTACCAGCCGCAACAAG
>SMEN01000426.1_pt1 | contig 12038 bp, 11 predicted proteins | sample 2456271 | NCBI WGS metagenome assembly SMEN01 (sample SAMN10132593, study PRJNA489261) | soil metagenome | isolation source: day1 control-loamy sand soil ammended with raw manure from dairy cow... | place: USA | collected 2015-04-01 | reverse complement strand
AGACCGTTTTTGCCATTGATGTTCATGCCGTCGGAACCACAGACGCCTTCACGGCAGGCGCGGCGGTAACCCAGGCCCACGTCCTGCTCTTTGGCCAGCTCCAGCACATCCAGCACCCAGGTGCGGAACTCTTTGGCCCCCGATGTGCGGGCAAACATGGCCAGCAGGTGCGCGCCGCCGGCGGTCGGGATGCCGTGCTCGGTCAGTTCGATGTGTACCAGGATGTTCGTCATGTCGTTCGTTCCTTAGATCAGCTTCTCGGCGGCCAGGTAGGCGGCAAGTTCCTGTGCGGCCTGTCCCTCGTCGATGATTTTCACGCCGGCGGTGCGGGCCGGGCGGGCGGCGGAGGCCAGCACCAGGTTGCCCGCGGCGTGGTCAGCTGCGCCCAGGCCCAGCTCGGCGGCGCCCTGCACGGCGACCGGCTTGCGCTTGGCGGCCAGGATGCCCTTGAACTTCGGGAAGCGGGCCTCGCCCATGGCCTCGGCCACGGAGATGACGGCCGGGGTGGACGCGCGCAGCGCGGTGGTGCCCGAGGCGTCGGCGCGCGAGCCGCGCACGGTGCCGCCGGAGACCTCCAGCGTGCCCAGCGGGCCGAGGAACGGAAGATTCAGCAGTTCGGCGATCATCGCCGGGACCACGCCGCCGCGGCCGTCCGTGGACTCGTTGCCGGCCACGATCAGATCGGCCTGGAGACCGGACAGCGCCTGGGCCAGCGCCCGGGCGGTGGCCAGGGCGTCGGATCCGGCCAGCGCGTCGTCCTGCACGTGCACGGCCTTGTCGGCGCCCATGCTCAGTGCCTTGCGCAGCGCTTCGTTGGCGGCGGCCGGGCCCATGGTCACCACGGTGATCTCCACCGACTTGTCCGCGTCCTTCTGCTTCAACGCGGCTTCCAGCGCGCGCTCGGTGATCTCGTCGATCACCCGGTCGCTGGCGTCGCGGTCCGCGCGTCCGTCGGAGGTGAGGTGGCGGCCTTCTTCGGTGTCCGGCACCTGCTTGATCAGCACTGCAATCTTCATGGTTTGCTCTTTTCTCGGTTCGGTTCCGCACCGTCCGGCTCCTCTGCCGGGTGGGGTGCGTTCACGGTGTGGCCGCGGGCTCTGCCCGTGCGCCAATGCCCTTGTGCGTGGCGCGGGTCACGTTTCTGAAATACTATAACTAGATTCTAGTTTTTGTCTAGGGCGGGGCACGGACCGCGTTGACGCCGCCTGAGCACCCCGCCCCGACGGGCTTGCCCAGCCCTGGTCGGCTTGCTCAGCTTTGCTCCGGCTGGCTCTCGCGCGGCGGCACCCACAGCCCGCGGGCCTGGGCGACCACCTGGCCGCCGGCCTCGATCCGGCCCCTGACCCAGATCTTGCGTCCGTCGATTTCCTCGACCCAGGCGCTCAGCTCCAGCTCTTCGAACAGCGGAACCGCGTGGTCGTAGTCCACGGTCAGCGACCGGGTGAAGATCCACTGGTCCACGGTTCCGGCGGCGAAACCCATCAGGTGGTCCAGCAGCGTGGCCACCCACCCGCCGTGCACCCGGCCCGGAGGGCCCTGGTACGGCAGGCCCAGCCGGGTGGTGGTGCGCACGCCGTTCTGCCCGTCCATGCGCAGCACCACCGGAGGAGCCATCGGGTTCAGCACCCCGGAGACCGGTGAGCGGTCAAGGTAGTCGCCGGAACGGTCGCCGAACGGATCCGCGACCATCGCGCGCTCGTCGACGATCTCCTCGCGCAGCAGTTCCAGCACCCCGTCCAGGCGCTGGGTCAGCTCGGCGGCCGCCTCGGTGCGCACCGGCAGCCGGACCATGGCGTCCAGCAGCTCGCGCACCTGGCCGGCGGCCTGCAGCAGCTGCTCCCCGCCGGCCTCGCGGACCTTGGCCCCGCCGTCCGGCAGGGCCACCTGCCTAGTCATTGCCCAGGATCAATGCGCTGGTCGGGACGCCGGTGCCGGCGGTGACCAGCACGTTGCGCGCGTTTTCCACCTGGTTCACCGCGGTGCCGCGCAGCTGGCGCACGCCCTCGGCGATGCCGTTCATGCCGTGGATGTAGGCCTCGCCCAGCTGGCCGCCGTTGGTGTTGATCGGCAGGCGGCCGCCCAGCTCGATGGCGCCGTTCTTGATGAAGTCCTTCGCCTCGCCGCGGCCGCAGAAGCCGAATTCCTCCAGCTGGGCCAGCACGAACGGGGTGAAGTGGTCGTAGAGCACCGCGGTGTCGATGTCCTCCGGGCGCAGCCCGGTGTCGTTCCACAGCTGGCGGGCCACGTTGCCCATCTCCGGCAGCGCGCGGTCGCCGTCCTTGCGGTAGTAGCTGACCATGGTGTGCTGGTCGTAGGCAGCGCCCTGGGCGGCGGCGCGGATGGTCACTGCCTTGCCCGGCAGGTCCTTGGCGCGCTCCGGGGTGGTGATGACGAACGCCTGGCCGCCGTCGGACTCCTGGCAGCAGTCCAGCAGGTGCAGCGGATCGGCGATCCAGCGCGAGTTCTGGTGGTCTTCCAGGGTGATCGGCTTCTCGTAGAACCAGGCCTTCGGGTTGGTGGCAGCGTGCTTGCGGTCGGCCACTGCCACGCGGCCGAAGTCCTCGGACGTGGCGCCGGTCAGGTGCATGTAGCGCTGGGCGAACATGCCGACCCAGGAGGCAGGGGTCATCAGTCCGAAGGGCAGGGTCCAGGCGTAGGCGGCGGCGCGGGCGTCCGGGGCCATGCCCGCGGTGCTCATCGCCTGCCCGAAGCGGGCGCCGGAGCGCTCGTTGAAGGCGCGGTAGCAGACCACGGTCTTGGCCACGCCGGTGGCCACGGCCATCGCCGCGTGCAGGATGGTGCCGGCGGCGGCGCCTCCCCCGTAGTCCACGTGGCTGAAGAAGTTCAGCTCCTTGCAGCCCAGGCCGCGGGCCACCTCGATGGCCGGGTTGGTGTCCATGGAGTAGGTGACCATGCCGTCCACGTCATGCGGGTTCACCCCGGCGTCGCGGCAGGCGGCCAGCGAGGCCTCCTGGGCCAGCTGCAGCTCGGAGCGGCCGGAGTTCTTGGAGAACTCGGTGGCGCCGATGCCTACGATGACTGCCTTGTTCAGCAGGTTGCTCATGCCGATTCCCCTTTCGATGGGATCACGAGGTCTACGGTGCCCGTCACGTGCGGGCCCAGGGAGTTGGTGCCGACGACCTTCACCACGACGTTCTGGCCGTCCACGGAATCGACGGTGCCGGTGAAGACCATTTCGTCGCCCGGGAAGTTGGTGGCGCCCAGGCGGATGTTGATGCGGCCCACGCGGGCGGCCGGGCCGGCCCATTCGCCCACGTAGCGGTTGACCAGCGCGTTGGTGGTCAGGATGTTCATGAAGACGTTCGGGGTGCCGGCGGCTACCGCGACGTCCTTGTCGTGGTGGACCTTCTGGAAGTCGCGGGTGGCGATGGCCCCGGTGACGATCAGCGTCGCGGTGATCGGGATGCGCAGCTCGGGCAGCTGGGTCCCGGCGGCGATGCCGGTGCGGGCGGCGGTGTCGACGGTGCTCATGCCGCGCCCCCTGCCGGACGGGCCACCGGGAGGACCAGGTCGGCGTCCATGCGCTCGGCGGTGACGTGCAGCGGCATGCCGATCTGCACGTCCTCGCGGGCGACGCCCTCCAGGTTCATGACCACGCGGGCACCCTCCTCCAATTCCACCACTGCCACGATATAGCCCGGCTCGAACGGCGGGACGATCGGGTGGTACATGACCACGTAGCTGTGCAGGACGCCGCGGCCGGACATGGTCTTCGGGGACCAGTGCAGCGAGTGGCATTCCGGGCACATCGGCACCGGCGGGTGGCGCAGCTCGTTGCAGTCGTCGCAGTTCTGGATGCTCAGTTCGCCGCGTTCGTTCAGGGACTCGAAGAAGAAGGCGTTGTCCAGGTTGATGGCCGGGCGGGGACGCAGGGCCTGGCTCTTGGCCGTGGCCTGGGTCTCGGTCAGCGTTTCGCTCATTACGAGTTCCTCTTTTCAGGGTTGTACCACAGGGTGCGGAAGCGCATGGTGCCCACGCGTTCGCCCTGCTGGTCGGTGTAGGTGGTCAGGGTGGTGATGAAGTAGCCCTCGCCCAGGCCCGTCTGCTTCGGGCCGACGAAGGACTCGACCTTCTCGCTGGCGGTCAGCAGGTCGCCGGGGACCAGGTAGCGGTCGTATTCCTGGTCGCAGTTCACTGCCACCACCTTCGGGTAGCCGCAGTCGGCCAGGTGGGCGTAGGCGCGGTCCACGTCGGACTCGATCACCGGGTCCGAGGGGTTGATCATGTTCCAGACCTGCAGCGCCGAGGGCGGGGCCACGACGTCCGGGTGCCCGGCGGCGCGGGCGGCTTCCGGATCCAGGTAGATCGGGTTGGTTTCCTCCATCGCATCGCACAGGTGGTGGATCATGGGCCGGTTGACCTCGTCGCGGGCGACGCTGATCCTCTCGTTGCCGGCGGCGATCATCTCGCCGATCAGGACATTGGGATCCTGGCTCATACTGTCTCCTTAATGGGGGTTTCGGCTGGCTTCAGCGGCAGCAGGTGGGCGCGCCCGTTCTGCTCGAACAGGGCCTCCAGGCGCGCCAGGGCGTTGTCGTCCAGCACCTCGAAGGCGATCTCCCGTCCGGGGCGGTGGAACACGTTCTCGTTCAGCAGCCAGGCCTCGCGGCGCAGGCTGGGCTTGTTGATCTTCTGGGTGGCGGTCACCGGCACGTCGGAAACCACCGCCAGGAAGCGCGGGGCCCACTTGGTGCCCAAATCCGGCTGGGATTCCAGGAAGGCGGCGAAGTCCTGCGGGTCGAAGGAATCCGGGTCCTCGAACTGCAGCGTGGCCATGACCTGGTCGCCGGTGCGGGCGTCCGGCACCGGGTAGACGGCGGCCAGGGTGACGCCCGGGTAGCGGGAGAGCACGCGCTCCACCGGGGCGGCGGAGAAGTTCTCGCTGTCCACGCGCAGCCTGTCCGAGGTGCGCCCGGCGAAGTAGAAGTATCCCGCCTCGTCGCGGTAGGCCAGGTCCCCGGTGAGGAACGCGGTGCCGCGCACGCGCTCGGCCACTGCTTCGGGGTTCTTGTAGTAGCCCTCGAACAGGGCCGCGCCGGTGAGGTTCACCAGCTCGCCGATGGCCTCGTCCGCGTTCAGGATGCGCCCGTTCTCGGAGAAGACCGCCGGCGGGCACTGCTCCATGGTGTCCGGGTCGACCACCGCGGCGTCCATGCCGGCGGGGGCCGTGCCCAGCGCGCCGGCCGGGCTGTCGTCGGTGCGCTTCAGGGTCAGCCCGCCCTCGGAGGCGCCGTAGCTTTCGGTCGGCCACACGCCGAAGCGGCGGTGGAACTCGGCCAGGTCGAACTCGCTGGCCTCGGTGCCGAAGCAGGAGCGCAGGTAGGTGTCGGCCTCGGCGGCCTTCTCCGGCTGGGCCAGCACATAGGACAGCGAACGGCCCACGTAGTTGAAGTAGGTGGCCTTGTAGCGCATCAAATCCGGCAGGAACCCGGAGGCGGAGAACTTGCGGGCCAGGGCGAAGGTGCCGCCGGTGTACAGCGGGTTGGCCCAGCAGGCGAAGATGCCGTTGCCGTGGAACAGCGGCATGGAGTTGTAGCTGACGTCCTGGCGGCCCAGGCCCATGTGCTGGAATTCCGCGGTGCGGTACAGCCGACCGGTGGTGCAGATGACCGCCTTGGGATCCCCGGTGGAGCCGGAGGTGAACAGCAGCAGCAGCGTGGTGTTCGGGTCCCCGGCGGCCTCGGCGTCCGGGCGCGGCAGGTGGCGCAGCGAGTCCAGCTCGCGGGCGTATTCCGCGGTCTCGATGTAGCGGGTCTGCGCGGCCGGCACCCCCGAGTCCACCGAGTTGAAGTAGCCTTCCAGCTCGCGGGTGGTCAGCAGGATCTCCACGTCGGTGTACGCGATGTCGCGGGCCAGCTCCTCGCCGCGGCGGGTGAGGTTGATGCCCACCACGGTGGCGCCGGCGTAGGCCGCGCCGCCGATGGCGAAGATGTACTCCGGGTCGTTTTCCAGCATCACACCCACGTGGAAGGGCTTGCCTTCTTCGTGCAGCGAGAGCATCAGGTGGGCGCGGACCTTGCATTCTGCCACGACTTCCGCCCAGGTCCAGATGCGCCCCTCGAAGAGCAGGCCGGGGTGGTGGTCCTCGGCTCGCAGGTCAAGTAGATCTCTGGTAGTTTGAAGTTTCGTTTCGAGAACGGTGTTCATTGCTAATCCTTAAGGGTGAGGTTGGAGACCTGTGGCTTGCCGCCGACTGCGCCTGGCTGCTTCGTCGCTGGAATGAAAAGGACCACGACGATGGTCAGCAGGCAGGTGGCGATGAGTACGCCCACGACCAGCAGGAAGCCGGTCATCGAGACGAACGTGTTCTCGCCTGCTGCAACGGGCGAGAACACGAGCAACAGGCCCACGACCGAGGCGGCAACCGCCTGGAAGGCCGTACGGGTCACTGCATTGACGCCCGTGGCGGTGCTGGTCTGCTCGGGCAGCACGCATTCGACGATCACGGTCGGCATTCCCGAGTAGAGGAAGCCGGTTCCGAAGATCACCACGACCATGCCGGTGATGACCACCGCGATGCTGGTCGGGTCGATGCAGATGACCAGCAGGCCGATGATGGTCAGCAGCGAGCCGATCATCAGGCCCATGCGGGCCCCGAAGCGGCTGGAGATCCGGCCGATCAGCGGGGAGATCGCGAAGGCCGCGGCGGCGGTGATGAATCCCAGCAGGCCGGTCATGGTGGCGCTCAGCCCCAGGCCCACCGGCAGCTCCATGATGCTGCCGTCCGCCAGCGGGATGCTGTTCGGATTGCGGTAGATGGTCACGGTGAGGATATTCGTGGTGCCGATCGGGCCGATAGCGATCAGCGCGGTGGCCAGCATGCCCAGGGCGAACTTGCGCTGGGTGAACATGCGCACGTCGATCATCGGCTCGCGGGTGCGCAGCTCCCAGCGGACCCACAGCGCCAGCAGCACCAGTCCGCCAATCAGGAAGAGCAGCACCTTCGGGCTGGTGAAGCCCAGGCCCTTGCTCAGGGTCAGGCCGTACAGGGCGCCGGCGATGCCCAGGCCGAACATCAATCCGCCGACCCAGTCCACGTGCACCGCGGAGGCCAGCGAGGCCTTCGGCTCGCGGGCGATGCCGAAGTGCACCAGCAGCGCGGCCACGCAGGCGAAGATCGCCGCGGTCCAGAAGATCCAGTGCCAGGTGGCGTAGTCGAGGAACAACCCGCCGCCGAGCATGCCGCCCGCGCCGGCGATCAGCGCGGAGGTGGAGACCACCGCGATGCCGGTGCCGATCTTGCGCTCGGGGAAGGTGGAGCGGACCATGCCGATGGCCAGCGGCAGCACCGCGCCGGACACGCCCTGCAAGGCGCGGCCGGCAACCAGGATGCCGAAGCTCGGGGCCACGGCGCTGATGACCGAGCCCAGGGCGGAGAGCAGCAGCACCCAGACCAGGATCTTGCGCCGGCCGAACTGGTCGCCCAGGCGTCCGACGAAGCTGGTGGCCAGTGCCGCGACCAGCGAGTAGGAGGTGACGACCCAGACCAGCTGGGAGAGGTCGGAGGTGAAGAACTCGCCCGGCGTGTACAGCAGCTGCACCGCCATGGAGGTTTCGAAGGCCGCGACGACCTCCGCGACCACCAGGATCGCCAGCACGGCGGCCACGCTCTGTCCGGCGTGGGTGCGGGCCTTGCCCGCGACGGCTGGTGCGCTCATGCCTTGTCTCCGTCCAGGATGACTGCTGCGAGTTCTTCGGAGACCTGGCCTGCGGTGCCCCAGAGCACGTCCAGTTCGCGCATCCACACGAAGAAGCGGTGGATGTGGTTGTCCAGGTCGGCGCCCATGCCGCCATGCAGGTGCTGGGTCGTGTGCACCACGCGGAAGCCTGCCTCGCGGGCCAGCCAGGAGGCGCCGAACGCGGCTTCCGCCCCGTCGCCGTCGTGGTCCAGCTGCCAGGCGGCGTCGATGGTGGACAGCCAGGTGGTCTCGGTGTCGATGAACGCGTCCGCCGCACGCAGGGCCACACCCTGGTTGGTGGCGATGGCGCGTCCGAACTGCTTGCGTTCGTTGGTGTAGGCGGCGGTGCGGCGCAGCGCCTCGGCGCCCACGCCGGACATCAGCGCGGCCGCCGCGGTGAGCAGGCGCGGACGGATCCAGGCAGAGACCGCGCCGGCCGGCTGGTCCGCGCCGATCAGGTCAGCCGCGGCGATCTGGACGCCGCTGAAGCCCAGCTCGGCGTGCTGCTGGCGCGACAGGCCGCGGTATTCCTCCAGCGCGATGCCTGCGCGGTCCGCCTCGATGAGCGCGGTCAGCTGGCCGGCTTCGGTGTGGAACTGCACCATCAGGTGGGTGGCCGAAGGGACAAGGTAGCCCAGCTCGATGGCGCCGTCCAGCACCCAGCCGGAGCCGTTGGCGGTGCCGTTGACGCGGCGGCGGACCTCCGGCTGCAGCGCGGCGATGCGCACCGAGCCGGCGGAGATGCCTTCGAGCAGCTGCTCGTGGCCGCCGAATTCGGCGATGGCCAGGGCGGCGACGGCGGTGGTGATGAACGGGATGCGGCCCAGGGTCCGGCCCTGTTCGCGGGCGACGAGCGCCAGCCCGGCCATGCCCAGCCCCGGCTCGTCCTCGTCCATCGGCAGCAGCGCGTCGATCAGCCCCGATTCCACGACCTGGCCCCAGAGGGCTTCGTCGTAGGCGGCGCCGGCCTTTTCCCCGGCGGCGTACAGCTCGTCGGTGCTCAGCGAGGAGAAGATCTGCGCGGCCAGGTCGGTCAGGCCCGCCTGCTCCTCGTCGAGGGAGAACTCCATGCTTGGAGCCTCGATGGTGTTATTAATGCTCACGGTGCTCAACGTGCGCTCCTTGCCATGCCGAGGGTGGTCCAGGCGACGATTTCGCGCTGGATTTCGGCGACTCCCCCGCCGAAGGTATTGATCTGGGCGCCCAGGTTCATCAGCGCCAGGCGTCCGGTGTCGAAGTTCCACGGGGCGTCCGAGATCCGGGTGGCGTTGCCGCCCACGATCTCCAGCAGCGAGCGGTACACGTCGATCACGGTTTCGGTGGCGAAGACCTTGGCCGCTGAGGCCGACCCCGGATCCAGCGATCCCTGGGCGGTGGTCTCCACGAGCTTCCAGTTCATCAACCGCATGGCGCGCAGCCGGGCGGTGGAGGTGGCCAGCAGCGAGCGGACCCAGGCCTCGTCGGCCAGCGGGGTGCCGTCGGCGGTGACCTGGTCCTTGAGCCATTCGCGCACGTCGTCCAGCTGGCCTTCGCAGATGCCGCTGAAGGCCGCCAGGCCCACACGCTCATGGTTCAGCTGGGTGGTGATCAGCTTCCAGCCCTCGTTTTCCTTGCCCACGACATTGGTGACCGGCACGCGGATGTTGTCGTAGTAGGTGGCGGTGGTGCTGAAGCCGCCCACGGTGTGGATCGGGGTGGCGGAGAAGCCCGGGTCGGTGGTCGGCACCAGGATCAGCGAGATGCCCTTGTGCTTCGGGGCATCCGGATCGGTGCGGGCGGCCAGCCAGATCCAGTCGGCGCCGTCGCCGCCGGAGGTGAAGACCTTGGAGCCGTTGATGACGTACTCGTCGCCGTCGCGCACCGCGCGGGTGGTCAGCGAGGCCAGGTCGGTGCCGGCCTCGGCTTCGGTGTAGCCGATGGACACGACCAGTTCGCCGGCGAGGATCTTGGGAAGGAAGTAGTCCTTCTGTTCCTGGCTGCCGTGGCTCATCAGGGTCGGACCCACGGTGGTCATGGTGATCATCGGGATGGGTGCGTCGGCGCGGTAGGCCTCGTCGTAGAAGACGAACTGCGCGGCCGGGCCGCGGCCCTGGCCGCCGTACTCGACGGGCCATCCGATGCCGAGCCATCCGTCCTGGCCCATCTGTCGTTGCACTGCGGAGTGGACCGGACCGCCGGCCTCACCTTCTTGCTTCAAACCCGCGCGCACCTCATCGGTGAGAAGCGCTGCGAAATAGGAGCGAAGCTCCTCGCGGAGAGACTGGATCTCCGAGGAAGAACGTAAATGCATTACGTTGCCTTTCGTCTTTGACTAGGCGTTTACCGTTGGAAACGGTGGAGTGTGATTCAGATTACTTACCGGCCGGCAAGTAGTCAACGCCTTGTTTTACGACTCTTCTTCGGCTACCCGGACCCGCCGCAGCGGCGGAAAAATTTCTTCCCGGAACGGAACACGCGCACAGATAATCACTGATTGGCGAAGAAGAATTGCAGTTCTTTCCATGCGCCCCCGACTGGGCCATGGGCGCGGAATCCCGCGCGGCCTCCGATCCGGCGCTTCCGGAGGGTCCGCGCAATGGCGTCAATGAAACAAAAACTAGATTCCCATTGCAGTTCAGGCGCGAAAATACGGCCCCTGCGCCGTGGATACGCCCCCGAGCGCCGAACGAATCCCGCGCCCGCAAGTGCCGCTCTCCCGACAGGCCCGAACCATGGCCGCCGGGGTGCCGCGGGAACAAAGAATTGACGATCTTTCAGCGGCCCCACGGCGCAAATATCCCGCGCAGCCCTGCGGGGAGCACGGGCCGGAGCGCCGCAGTCCCGACCACCGGGACGAAAAATCCCCCGGAAATTTTTCCGGGGGAAGATCGGTGGCAGAAAACTGCCGAAACCAAAACAATCGACGGCGTTCTCCTCGTAACAAACCCGTCGATTCGAGCTTTCGGAAGGTGGTCCGTGTTGCTCCTCGGGCGTACGCCTTCCGGCGGCTCCCGCTGGCCGTCAAGCGCGGTGCCCTGGACTACTCGTTCGCGCGCACCGGCCAGCGGTTCGGCAGTTTCGTTTGCGCTCGGCCAAGCGCCGTGGTCCATTGCTCAGCGACCGGCAGCGGTGGCCTCCAGGGCCTCGCGGATGAAGTCATAGACGATTTCACGGCGGCGCTCGGGCTTCATCCCGGGGACCACCATGCGGTCATCGGTGAAGACGATCTCGCGGTGCAGCATGTCCATGATCACGATGGCTTTCACCTGGTCCTCATCGCTCATGTCCGGCAGCATGGCCAGTTCCATGGTGCGGCGGCGGTGGTACTCGATCCGTTCCTTGATCTCGTCCGGCAGCCACGAATTGCTGCTGTTGATCGCCAGCACCTCGACGGCCCGTGAATGCGAGAGCAGGACCTGGGAGTAGTTGTAGAGGAATTCCCAGCGCTGCTGCGCGTCCGGGAAACGCTCGGGAGCCTGCTCCAGCAGCTCGTCAATGGTGTCCAGCAGGGGCGAGAGGATCCCGGAGAGGATATCGGCCTTGCTCTTGAAGTGGTAGTACAGCGCGGCCTTGGTGAAATCCAGCTGGGCGGCAATCGCACTGAGCGGGGTTCCCGTATAGCCGTGCTCGACGAACAGGTCGGTGGCGACATCGAGGATTTTTTCGCGGCTGCTCTGCTTGTCGCCGGCCTGCCTGATGGTGCGTTGCTCAGTCTTCACGTTCATGATTCCTATGCTGTGGACTCTGAACCCGATCATAACCGGTGCAGGGGAATGTCACTGATTCATCATTTGCTTGCAAAATAATTCGCCGCACCCGGCTTGCCCTCAAAGGCGGCCGGGTGCGGCGCATGGTGCGATCGGCTGCCGGCTACTTCGCGGCAGCGTCCTGGAGCTCGGCGGCGTCTTCCGCAACGGCGGCGGCCGTGGCGACTCCGCGGTCCAGCACGATCTTCCCGTCGGCGAGCACCTGGAACAGCGCGCCGTCTGCGGTGTTCCAGATGCGGGTTTCCAGCACCTGCCCCGGGAAGACGGGAGCGGCGAAACGGGCGTTGATCGAGCCCAGGCCGCGTTCGGCCAGCAGCTGGGAATTGCGCACCAGCGCGAGGGCCGCCATGCCGTAGGTGCACAGGCCGTGCAGCACCGGGCGCGGGAAACCGACCTTGCTGGCCATCACCGGGTCCGAATGCAGCGGGTTGCGGTCGCCGTTCAGGCGGTACAGCAGCGCCTGGTCGACGCTGGTCGCTTGCTCGAAGACGACGTCGGGCTCGCTGGCCGGGTCGCTCCAGCCGCCGGCGCCGTCCGGGCGCGGGCCATAACCGGTTTCGCCGCGGATGATCATGGAGATCACGGTCGTGGC
>SMEN01000425.1_pt1 | contig 12044 bp, 9 predicted proteins | sample 2456271 | NCBI WGS metagenome assembly SMEN01 (sample SAMN10132593, study PRJNA489261) | soil metagenome | isolation source: day1 control-loamy sand soil ammended with raw manure from dairy cow... | place: USA | collected 2015-04-01 | reverse complement strand
TGATGGCCTATGCGGTCATCGCCGGGTTGCCGGCGGTGGTGGGGCTGTGGGCGATTCTCGCCCCCATGCTCCTCTATTTCTTTCTCGGCACCTCGCGGAAACTCTCCATCGGACCGGAGTCCACCACTGCACTCATGACCGCTGCCGGTGTCAGTGCACTGGTCGGTGCGGCCGGCGGCCCGGAACGCTATGCCGAGGTGGCCGCTATCCTGGCGATCGCCGTGGGCATCGTGTGCTTCATCGGGTTTGTGACACGGTTGGGTTTTCTTACCTCCCTGCTGTCTCGTCCCGTTCTTATCGGTTATCTCACGGGCATCGCGTTGCTCATGATTGTCAGTCAGCTGGGCAAGGTGACCAAGCTTGAGATCCAGGGGGAAAATACCTGGGGTGAGGTGGTCTCCGCGGTCAGCCAACTCGGACAGGCACATATACCCACCGTAATTCTCAGCGTGGTCATCCTCATCCTGCTCTATCTCATCTCCTGGCTGGTTCCCCGGGCACCGTCGGCACTGCTCGTGCTCTTGCTCGCAGGCGCGGTGGTTGCGATCTTCAATCTTGAGCGTTTCGGTCTGGACGTTATCGGGGAGGTACCCCGGGGGCTTCCCGCCCTGCGGATCCCTGATCTGGGAGACCTGGAGATCTGGACGCTTCTTCCCTTCGCGGTGGGTATCGCCATCGTGGGTTTCTCGGACAATATCCTCACCGGCCGCGCCTTCGCCTCCGGGCGTGGTGAGGTCATTGATTCCAACCAGGAATTGCTTGCCCTCGGAGCAGCCAATATGGCCAATGGATTCCTCCAGGGGTTCCCGGTGTCATCGAGTGGTTCCCGCACGGTACTCGCCGATACCGCCGGGGCGAAGACCCAGGTGCATTCCCTGGTGGCGCTGCTCATGGTGGTGATGGTTCTCCTTATCGCCGGCCCGGTGTTGGAATCATTCCCCGACGCCGCGTTGGGGGCATTGGTCATCTTCGCAGCGACCAGGCTTATCGACGTCGCCGAGGTCCGCAGGATCGGACGTTTCCGGGCGAGTGAGCTGGTCATCACCGCGGCGACGGCCGCCGCGGTGGTGTTTTTCGGTGTGCTCGCCGGCATCGGCTTTGCCATCGCACTGTCGATTCTGGATCTCATCCGTCGCATCACCAGACCACATGCGGATGTCCTCGGATATGCGCCGGGGCTGCCGGGGATGCACAGCCTGGATGACTATCAGGATGCGACCTCGGTCCGGGGGCTGGTGGTCTTCCGTTATGATTCTCCGCTCTTCTTCGCCAACGCCGAAAATTTCCTGGAGCAGGCAGAACAAGCTGTCAATGAGGAGAAGGAACCGGTGGAGTGGTTTCTTCTCAACGCCGAGGCCAACACCGAAATCGATCTGACGGCGGTGGATATGCTGGAGGAGCTGCGGGTCCGATTGGAACAACGCGGTATCACCTTCGCCCTGGCACGGGTGAAGCAGGATCTGTACCGCAGCTTGGAACCGACCGGTTTCATCAATCGGGTGGGGGAGAGCAATGTCTTCGCCACCCTGCCCACCGCGGTACGTGAATATGTCAAACGCTATCAACAGGTTCACGGACACCTACCGGATGGAGTGCCACGGGAAGTACTCGACGGCTGAACACAATGTAGACAATACTTATATCCATGAACATCACACCGGCAGTAGACCACGAGCCTCCCGAGACCACGGCCGGAAAGAAACGCGGGGGAAGGTTTAACCGGTGGGCCCGTGTCGTGGGGCGTATCGCGCTCGGTGTGGCACTTATCGGGGCCGGCACCGGTCATCTGAGCACCCAACGGGAAGAATTCCAGGCGCAGGTCCCCAGCTGGATCCCGATCGATCATGATCTGGTGGTGCTGGCCTCCGGGGTGGTGGAGATCGGCCTGGGGGCTGCTCTGATACTCGCTCCGAAGATGGCGCGGCCCATTGTGGGTGTGACGACAGCGGCATTTTTCATCCTCATCTTCCCCGGGAACATCGCTCAGTATGTCGAGGGCACCGATGGTTTCGGTCTGGATACCGACCGTGCCAGGTTGATCCGCCTGTTCTTCCAACCGGTGTTGGTGCTCTGGGCCCTGTGGTCCACCGGGGGCTGGCGCTGGTTGCGGAAGCGCCTCGCGCGTTCCTGAGCTCCCATGGGTTCTCTGCTTGTCACAGCACACGGCGCAGCTCCACCTGATCTGGCCTGGAAGCGGTATCTCAACCCGGTGGAATGGACCGGTTGGGCACCGCACCTGACGGATGTGTCCAGCAGCACACCGGTACTCCAGGTCGGTACCCGGGGAACGGTAACCGTGTTCTATTTGTTCAAAGCGTATTTTCACGTGCACACTGTGGACACCGACAACAGATTCTGGGCCTGGACTGTGCGACTCGGGCCGCTGCGTCTGGTCCTGCACCATGAACTGGAGGCAGAGTCCCCAGGCGGGGGCACCATCGCCAGGATCAGGATGCACGGCCCGACCGTGGGGCTCCACCTCTACCGGCCATTGATGTGGTGGGCTCTTCGCCGCCTGGTGGGTTAGGAGAGCACGGGCAGGATTCCCGTGATGGCACCGGCCGCACGTTCCCCGGACACGAGTGCACCGTTGATGGACGCGGTATCGCGGTGGTCACCGGCGACGAAGATCCGCTCACTGACGCGCTGTGACTGCCGATCCACCAGGGGCGGGAGCTGTGCAGGCAGGGCATGGGGGACTTCATGCCGTGCGATGAGTTCCCATCCGGTGGTGGAGGTTGCATACATCCGTTCCAGATCAGTGCGTATCTCCGCCTCGGTGACGGCTGCACCCTCAAGCAGGGTGGTGGCCTGGATCAGATGTGCACCCGGTGGTGCATAGGACGGGGCCACCTCAGATACCACCGTGGCGTGCAGGACCGGTCCCGCCGGACCCCCGGAGGGGTGCGAGGCATCCATGAGGATGAACCTGCTCTGCAGCGGGGAGGTGTCTGAGGAAAACCACCAGGTAACCAACCCCTTCATCTCTGGTGCATCCATGTCGGTCAAGCCGGCGGCGGCGAGTGGATCCGTGGCCACGATTGCCATACGTGCCTCCACTGTTCCGGAGGTGGTCTCCACCGTGACCTTGTCGCCACGATCTCGAACCACGGTGACATGTTCCCCGGTCAATGGGCTGGAGTGCAGTTGCGCGGCGATCTGTTCAGGAAGTGCCTGCATGCCATCCCGGGGCAGTCCGGGTGCACCGAAGGCAAAGGCACGCAGCAACAACCGCACAAAGTTGGCGGAGGAGCTACCGGTGGCGTCGGCAAGCACACCGCTGAGAAAGGGATCCAGCACATCCCGGCGCAGTGGCCCCGTCACCCCGGCCTGATCCAGGGCTGCGGTCAGCGTGGTGTCACCGGTGGCACGCGAGGAGATGCTCTCTTTAACCAGTGTGGGGCCCAACCACCTGGTCAGGGCGAATAATTCCCTGGGCGATAGATAGCCGCTGCGCAGTGTGTCCGGCAGCAGCGCCGGGTGCCGTAGCGGGTGGGCGAGGGTGCTGAGACCACGCTGATTGCGGAGCATCACCCCGACATCAAAGTATTGTAATCCCAGGGCTCTGACATCAATCCAGTCGCGGACAGCACGGTAGGCGGGGTTGAGCACCTGGAATCCGCGGTCCACCCGAAAACCATCAACAAGGTCGGTGCGTATCCGACCCCCCACACCGTCGGAACTTTCCACAACGGTCACGTGGTGCCCCGCCGACTGGAGACGACGCGCAGCCTGCAAACCAGCCAGACCTGCTCCGATGACGATGACATCTGTATCCATGACACTCCTTCGTTCGGTGAATCCCGAGTCTAGTGAAATGGGGGTGCGGGGTAATGTCGGGGTCGGTAACTGCCAGAACAATCCCATGGGGGGTGGGTGTCATCACCACTGATCACCAACCGGAATCGCCGGTATCTCCAGGACTTCATGTGATGACCTGGAATATCCGTCGCCGTATCCCCGGCCCCCTGGCCAGGCCCGTCGACCGCTGGGATCAGCGCGCACCCCGGATCGCGATGGTGCTGCAGGAGCAGGCCCCGAGCCTCCTCGGCATCCAGGAGGCACTGCCGGAGCAGGTGGATTTCCTCCGTGCCACCCTGGCGGATACCCACGGTGTCGTGGGGCAGGGGAGGGGACGCGGACATACCGGTGAAGCCAGTCCCATCATCTATGACACCCGACATCTCCAACTCCTGGGGTGGCGCCAGCAGGCATTGTCCAATACCCCGGATAAGCCCGGCTCAGTGTCCTGGGGCAATATCTTCCCCCGCGCCCTGGTTGCTGCGGTGTTCCGGGAGCATGCATCCGGGAGCCGGTTCCTGGTCATCAACACCCATCTGGATCATTTATCCGCACGCTCGCGTCTGCGTTCCGCCGGGGTCATCCGACAGATCATCACCGATTCGGGTCTCCCTGCCATCGTGACCGGTGATTTCAATGCCAGCCAGCGCAGTCGCACCCACTGGGCGCTGCTGGAGGACAATCTCCTCAGGGATACCTGGGATGAGGCGCACCACCATCTCAGCGAGGACTGGGGCACCTTCCCCAATTACCGGCCACCCGTGCGCGGTGGGAGGCGCCTCGACTGGATTCTGGGCTCTCCGGACTGGACTGTTCATGGCACGGGGATTAATGCGCGTCAGTACGATGGCGCCTGGGCATCAGATCATCTCTCTGTCCACGCTTTCATGATTCCACCGGGACAAGCAGGAGACACCACATATAATGATCGACAATTTCATCCGCCCACCGAAGGGTTTCAGTGACAACGTTGCCGATCTCATCAGAGTGGGGGGCCTGTTCAGTTTCTTCCTGGCGCTGATCTTCTTCGAGCTCACCCAGGCAGCTGTCATCGCCTTCACCCTCCCGGGGCTGATGATCGCACGTTTCCTCGGTATGAAGGCATGGCCGGACGCCATCCTCACCACCAGCCTGATCATTGCGGCGTGGAGCAATATCTATGAGCTCTACACCTCAATTGTCTGGTGGGATCTGGTGGTCCACTTCATCTGCGCCGGTGGCCTGGCTGTCGCCAGTTATCTCTTCCTGGCCCGTTTCGGGGCCGTCCCCGCGCCTGGTACGCCCATGTTCACCCCGGCCGGTGCCATTATCCTGACCACCGCCCTCGGACTTGCACTCGGGGTGCTGTGGGAGATTGTGGAGTGGATCGGGTTCACCTACATCACCTCACAGATCTATGTCACCTATGAGGACACCATCAGTGATCTCATCGTCGGTGGGATCGGTGCGCTGGCCTGCGGGGTGGCGGTTGCCTATATTCCACTCCTCCGGGACACCGCGATGGAACAAGCCACCGCCACACGGCGTTACACGGGAAGTACCCGAACATTTCCGACACCAAGGAGCGGTGAGCTTCACCGATGAGCAATCTCGAATCTGAACACCCCCTGTACACCCCGGTTGATCTCGGAAAACTCCAGCTGAGTAACCGTGTTGTCATGGCCCCACTGACCCGTATCAGGGCTGAAACCGATGGCACCTCGAATGAGATGATGAAGAAGTACTACGCTCAGCGTGCCTCCTTCGGAATGATCATCACCGAAGGCACCTGGCCCATCCGGGAGGGACGCACCTGGGGGCGCCAGCCCGGAATCGAAACCGCGGAACACGTTGCCGGCTGGCGGGAGATCACCGATGCCGTCCATGATCGCGGTGGTCGTATCGCCATGCAGATCATGCACGGAGGCCGCATCTCCCACCCGGAGTTGTCCGGAACCGGGCGTATCGTCGCACCCAGTGCCATTGCCAGCCCTAATCCGATTCGGATCTCCTCCGGCAAGGTTGATCCGGTGGTTCCTGAGGAACTTCAGCCCGAGGAACTCCCGATCATTATCGAGCAGTTTGTCAACGGTGCCCGCAATGCGATGGCCGCGGGGATGGATGCGGTCCAGCTCCACGGGGCAAATGGTTACCTCCTGCATGAGTTCCTGGCACCCACCACCAACCTGCGCACCGATTCCTACGGGGGCAGCCCCGAGAACCGGGCCCGTTTCCTCATCGAGGTGATCACCGCCGTGGCCAATGAGATCGGCGCGGAGAACACCGGATTGAGACTGTCACCGGAACACAATATCCAGGGTGCGATCGAGGCGGATCATGAGGATGTCCACGCCACCTACCTCGCCCTGGCACGTGGCATCAGGCACCTGGGCCTGGCACATGTTGAACTTGTCCACCACGAACCCACGGGGCAGTTCATCCAGACCCTCCGCGAGAACCTCGGTGCACCTGGCATCCTCAACACCGGGTTCAGTAGATTCACCACGCGGGAAACCGCGGAGGCGCTCATCGACGAGCAGGCCACCGATATGGTTTCCGTTGGTCGTCTGGCACTGGCCAACCCGGATCTAGTTGATCGCTGGCGCTTTGACACCCCGCTGAATGAACCTGACCCGGAAACCTTCTATGAGGGTGGGGAGCAGGGCTACACCGACTACCCGGTCCTGGAGTACAGCCTATAACCCCACCGGTGGTGCGAAGGTGAGCCCGGGATCAAGGCCACGCCTGCGTAATTCCTCCTCAGCCCGCGAGAGCCCACCATGTTCCAGTGCCGCCAATGAGGTTGTACCCGACCACACATGGCGGCCGAACCGGGTCACCGTGATCTCCAGTTTTCCCGCCAGATGCTCGAGGTCGCCCGGGGTATTACGGTGTTCACTGGGTAGGGGAACCGGCAGCACGAACGCCTCATCAAGAGGTGCGGCACCGGTGATCTCCACGGACCAGCCGTAGCCACGCCCCGAGACCCGCCACTGTTCATCCGTGGTACGGGTGGTGACAGGGCTGATCACCGGGTTACCCAGGCGGAGCACCTTCCCGCCGGGAAGCTTGACCACCAGACCGGTGACTTCTACACGCATCCTGCCATTGGTCACCAGACCACCGGCGAAGGCAACACAGGCATCGGGCTCATCGAAGCCCTGTGCCTGCCCCCACCACCAGGACTCGGGGAATCCCTCCCGACCCCAGTTCTTCTCCGCATAGACCTGGGCATCGGTGAACTCCCAGGTCTCTCCACCCACCACCGCGGTACCGGAGGCCCTGCCACCCAGGAGCCACGGATGCCAATATTGGTTCAGTGCCGGAATCATCTGGAATACGCTGGACCCGCCGGCCGCATGGTGCGGCCAGGGGGTGAGATCGGCGAATTCAAGATCAAGACGTGCATCCCCGCCCAGATTCATGCGGAGTCGACGCTCATTGCCCTCGAAGGCCGCCGGCGCGCCGGGATGATGGCTGATGCCACCTTCGACCCCCAACCCGTTGGGGTCTGTCCATGACCCGTTCAGGGCATCGGTCCGGATGAATCCGTTGGGCCACGCGGCGTAGCCCACCGTCGCCCACGCCCCGTCGGGCCCCTGGTTGGCACCGCAGAGTGCGATGATGACCCGACCGGTGGCGGGATCGGTGATACGCCAGAAATATCCTTCCATGGCCACGCCGTGGTGGGCGCGCAGGAGGTTGCCGAATGGGAGGTCCGCTCCGGTCGAGCGGTACCGCTTCAGGAGGTTCATGGCCCCCAGTACAGCACACCACTGTGATCGGTGCCACTTTATTGTTGGTGGTGCTGGTCTGGGTGCCGGAGTTCTGCTGTCCAGATGACACAATGGCAGTTATGACAGCAACTCTCGTGGCCCATGATCTGGCTGGCGGCAACGGCCACCGCACCTTATTCCATTCACTCAATCTCACCGTCACACCAGGGGATGTGGTGGGTGTCGTCGGAGCGAATGGTGCCGGTAAATCAACTCTTCTCCGCCTCTTGGCAGGTGTGGATGAGCCCCAGGGCGGGTCGGTTTCCCTGGCTCCGGCGGACGCTTTCGTGGGATGGCTCCCCCAGGAACATGAGCGGGTGGAAGGAGAGACCATCGCCGCCTATGTTGCCCGGCGAACCGGATGTGCCCAGGCCACACGGGAGATGGATGCCGCAGCGGAGGCACTCGGGGAGGAAGCGCCAAAGGGTGGGGAGGATCCAGCGGATGTCTACGCGGCGGCCCTGGATCGCTGGCTTGCCAGCGGTGCTGCCGACCTTGATGAACGTCTCCCGATCGTCCTGGCTGATCTCGGTTTCGATGTGGGCCCGGAAGGTGTGGATACGCAGCTGATGACAGCACTGTCCGGCGGCCAGGCGGCGCGTGTGGGCCTTGCGGCCCTGTTGTTGTCCCGCTTCGATATTGTGCTTCTCGACGAACCGACCAACGACCTCGACCTTGATGGCCTGGAACGGCTGGAGGCCTTTGTCCGGGGTCTGCGCGGTGGGGTGTTGCTGGTCAGCCATGACCGTGAGTTCCTGGCCCGCTGTGTGACCCAGGTATTGGAACTTGATCTGGCACAGGATAGCAACCGGGTGTTCGGTGGCGGATACGATGCATACCTTGAGGAGCGGGCAACTCTGCGTCGACAAGCGCGGGAGAAATATGAGGAATTCGCGGAGAAGAAAACCGACCTGGTGGACCGGGCGCGGACCCAGCGGGAATGGTCCAGTCAGGGCGTGCGCAACGCGATCAAGAAGGCACCGGACAATGACAAACTGAGGCGGAAAGCCTCGACGGAATCCAGTGAGAAGCAGGCGCAGAAAGTCCGCCAGATGGAAAGCCGCATTGCGCGTCTCGACGAGGTGGCCGAACCCCGCAAGGAATGGAAATTGGAGTTCAGCATTGCCGCTGCACCACGGTCGGGATCGGTGGTGGCAACACTCAACAGCGCGGTGTTCCATCAGGGGGATTTCACCCTGGGTCCGGTCTCCCTACAGATCAACGCCGGTGAACGCATCGGAATCACCGGGCCGAATGGTGCCGGTAAATCCACCCTGCTGCGGGCACTTCTGGGCCGCCAGACACCCGATGAGGGCACCGCGAGCCCCGGTGCGGGCGTGCATATCGGTGAGATCGACCAGGCACGTGCGGTACTGGCCGGAACAAGTGCACTGGTGGATGCCTTTGAGGCGGCCGTCCCGGAGCTGTCCGCCAGTGAGGTGCGCACCCTGCTGGCCAAATTCGGACTCGCCGCCGACCATGTGCACCGCCCCGTCGATGAGCTTTCACCCGGGGAGCGCACCCGCGCGGGGATGGCACTGCTGCAGGCCCGTGGCGTTAATCTCCTGGTGCTGGATGAGCCGACGAACCACCTGGATCTTCCGGCCATTGAACAGCTCGAGGAGGCTCTCGACACCTATGAGGGCACACTGCTGTTGGTGACCCACGACCGTCGCATGCTCGAGGCGGTGAAAACCGACCGTCAGTGGCGTGTGGAGGCCGGCCGGGTCACTGAGCTCTGACTAATCCAGTGGGATGACGGTGAGATCAGTCAGTGATTCCATCAGTTCCGCCTCCGGATCCGGGGTGACCTCCACCTGTTCCACCTGGATGACATCCTGGTTACCTGCAAGAGACTCCTGCATGCGCATCATGCTACGTGCCTGCGGAGCCTGATCTGTGATCCCGAAGAAGGTATCCAGACCTTTCACGTTGAACTGGGTGGACATATAGCGACTGTTGTCACCGGTGTTCCACTGGGACACCACCAGATCCAGGTTGCGCAGGGTGGAACCGGGGGTGATATAGCCACCGTAGAGCTGTGTGAAATTGCTGGGGCCCTGCTCAGCGCCCCAACCACCGAATCCGGCCACGATCACGTTGGCTGGTTTAATCTCATTCCAATTGCGGGTGATCTCAGGTGAGATCCGCACCTCGATCGCCATGGTTTCGGCGTTGAACATCGCCAGTACCCAGTGGCCCTCGATATAGCGCAGGGACATCTCCCCGGCGCTGACCTGGTCACTGAGGATCGGGGTGGCATGGGTTTCCCAGCTACCGGTGCCGTCACTGTTGAGGGAGTAGTGCCGCCAGGCGCTGCGGTTGCCGATATCCCGGGGCAGGAATCGGGTCAGGTAGACATCGTCGCGGCGCTTGAATTCTGAGGACATCATGTAGATGTAGCCATCATCCCCGCGGTCCCAGGTGATGAGGTTGGCCTGACCCTCCAGATAATTGGCGGGGGCGGTACCCACACTCGACCAGGTGGCACCGCGGTCGGTGGATTTCCAGATCTGGGTGTAGAGGACGTTACCCACGCCCTCATTCCACATGGCCTGCATGTAGAGGGTGCCGTCGACATTGATGATGTCAGAGGGCAGCAGGGTCAGACCGCGGTCATTGTGGGTGTAGTTCACCAGCTGTTCCACGCGGTCGCCATCGTTGAGGGGTCGTGTGATGACGATGCGCCCAGCATCGTTCATCTCCGCGACAACACCGATAGGACTCAGCCAGTCCCCCTGACCGAAGTACGCACCACGGAAGGAATCACCGAAGATGATGGCGAATTCACCACCATTGCCCAACGATGTCATGATGCCGAGATCCCCGGTCATGACGCCGACGTGATCGGAGATCCCCGGACCCAGAAGATCCCCGATCTGGTTCACCACCAAGCCATCGGAGACATCCTCCGCCCATGGGGTGCCCGGCGATGACTGGGTCCGGGAGGAACCCGATGACCCGGAGGAACCCGAGGAGCCTGAGGAGAAGGATGATTGTGCTGCGGCAAGTGGCGGAAGGGCCGCACAGGCGAGGGTGCAGGCGGTGGTGAAAACCAGGACGGGGATGAAATTTTTCACTGGATTATCTTTTCGGGATGTTGAAGGTGTGCGACAGAAAGTCACTATCACGGAACAACCCGAAACTTTATCAATAGATGCTCTAAACCACTGTCATAGGCGCGATATCTAACCAGGTCCGGGTTCGCGGAAATGCAGATATTCTCCGATAACCGCAGCACCGAGATCATCAGGCTCCGGGGCGGTGACACGCCCGCCGACCCGATTGGCGAGCTGGTTGAGGAAGATCTCCAGTCCGGGATCATCACCGAGCCGGAAGAAGGTGGTGCGGGTGCCACGCCGGGTGACCCGGTCCAACTGGGTGACGGTCTTGCGCAGGGTCTCCGGGTGGGTGGGCCAGTTGAACCAGGCCTCGCCCCAGTCCTCCAGGTGGGCGGTGGGTTCCCCATCGGTGACGATGAGCAGGGTCGGTTGCATGGAGGGGTGGCGGGCGAAGAAACGCTCAGCCAGTAGCAGGCCGTGGTGGAGGTTGGTGCCCTGCTCCTGAACCGGTGGAAGAGCGGTGAGCTCGTCGATGTCCATGGTCATGGCCATGCGGCCGAAACCGATCAGGGCCAGTTCATCACCACGGAACCTGGTGGACAGCAGATGGTGCAGTGCCAGCGCGGTTTGTTTCATCGGCACCCACCGCCCCTCCGCTGCCATGGAGAAGGACGTATCCACCAGCAGCGCCACGGCGTTCTGGGTACGTGCCTCGGTCTCCACCACCTCCACATCACCGATCTCGATCTTCAGGGGACCAGCTGTTCCTGCGGTGCGCTGGATGGCATTGGTGATGGTGCGGGTGACATCCCAGGACTGGGTGTCGCCGAATTCATAGGTGCGGGAGGCCCCGGTCTGTTCACCACTCGCGCCGGCAAGGCGCGAATCGCGGGCCCCGGTGCGGGAGGAGAGGTGCTGGGCGGCGTCGTCAAGCAGGGTTTTGCCCAGTCGTCGCATCGCCTGCGGTGAGAGTTTCAGGGAACCGTCGGGGCTGCGACGCAGCAGACCACTTTCACGCATGGCACTGTCCAGGCGGGCGAGCATCTCGGCGGACACGGCAGCATCCTCGCCGAGTTGGCGTTTGATGGCATCGATATCAATATCGGTGTGATCATTGTGCAGCTGCTCAGTGAGGGAATCCAGCTCAGCAAGATCCTGCATGGCGCCGGTGCCATCGCCCAATCCCATGCCTTCTTCGCCGGAAAAATTCTCCGATCCGGACCAGTCCAGGCCGGGGCGGAGATCCTGCAGGCTACCGGCGAGTTCGCCCAGCAGGCTCTGCAGCTCAGGGGAGCCGAACGCCTCGGCGGACAAGTCCATCAGTTCCTGCCGCTGTTCCTCGGACATGGAGTTGAGCATGCGCTGGGCGGCGGCGGAACGTTGGGCCAGGGCATCGATGAGCTCGTTGATATCGCGGGGATTCTCC
>SMEN01000422.1_pt1 | contig 12053 bp, 12 predicted proteins | sample 2456271 | NCBI WGS metagenome assembly SMEN01 (sample SAMN10132593, study PRJNA489261) | soil metagenome | isolation source: day1 control-loamy sand soil ammended with raw manure from dairy cow... | place: USA | collected 2015-04-01 | reverse complement strand
TAACTTTTTTTATAAAAAAATAGAAATTTAAACATTAGTTAAAATAAAATTAAGTACTTTTAGAAAAACTAAAAATATCTAATTAGTACCTCAAATAATTAAATTGATCATATATTTTAAATAAAAAATTTATGCTTAGAAGATATATAGATATTACATCAGGTGAGTTTTTAATGCATGAATACAACCCTAATTTTATAGGTTTAGGCTTGATTAAACCTTCTGAACCACTAAATACATTAGTTTATAATTGCGGTAAAAATCAAAAAGTTACTATTGATGAAATTGAATATGATTTTCCAGAAAAGTCAATTTTACCTTTAATAGTAAATCAAAACTTTAATTTTGAAAATCCCGAACAACTAATTGCTTGGCAATTTAATCGTGAGTTTTATTGTATTTTAGACCATGATTCTGAAGTTGGCTGTGTTGGTTTTCTCTTTTACGGAATCCATCATCCGATGTTCATTAAACTTAATAATGAAGAAGATGAAGAAATAAAATACTTAACAAAAAGATTTCAATCTGAATGGGAAGCAAATGATCGTTTTCAAGGTGAAATGTTAAGAACCTTACTTAAACACTTAATCATCAAAATTACTCGAACGGCAAAATCACAAACCGAAAGCTATCTTTCTTTCAAAGAAGACAAGTTAGATATTGTCCGTATATTTTCTGTTTTAGTCGAGCTAAATTATAAAAAAGAACAAGGATTAAAATTCTATGCGGATAACTTAAATAAATCACCAAAAACGTTAAGTAATATCTTTTCACTTTTAAAACAACAAACTCCTTTAAACATAATTCACAACAGAATTATTCTTGAAGCAAAAAGATATTTAAATTACACTGACAAAACAGCTAAAGAAATTGCATTTGAATTAGGTTTCGAAGATGTATCCAATTTTAGCAGGTTTTTTAAACGTAATACAGGCATAAACATTTCAAACTTCAAGGTGGATTATTTAGAAAAAGAATAAAAAAATCACGCTATTTTTAACATTTTCGCATTTACATTACAAGCAAGAATCATCATTTTTTTTGTAATTTTACTTAAATTACATATAAACATATTTAAATCATGAAAACATTTCTAAAAACAATTCAAAAAACTGTTAAACATTGGTACATCCCAGCAATAATTGGAGTTTTGTTGATTGCAGTTGGAATTTACACTTATTCAACTCCTGTTGCAACTTATGCTACTTTAACCATAATTTTTAGTCTTTCGTTTTTATTTACAGGTTTAATGGAATTGGCTTTTGCAATTCAAAATCAAAAGAACATTGAAGGTTGGGGCTGGTATTTAATGGGTGGTATTTTTGACACAGTTGTCGGTTTTATATTACTTACACATCCTGATATTTCAGCAGCAATGCTTCCTCTATTTATCGGATTTACATTATTATTCCGCTCAATGCAAGGATTAGGTTTTGCTTTTGAACATAAGAATTATGGTTCAAATAACTGGGGAGGATTAGCATTTGCAAGTGCACTTGGTTTAATTTTTTCATTGTTATTGATTTTTAATCCAGTTTTCGCAGAAGCATATTTAGTCGTATTAACTTCATTGGCTTTTGTCTTTGTAGGTTTTTCTGCAATCGTTCTAGCATTTCAATTAAAACGTTTAAAAAATATGTCCTCAAAAATTCAAGGAAACCTTCAGGAAAAAATAGAAGAATTGAAAAAAGAATATTACGAACATATCAATAAAAATTAGTAGAACGCCTCTTAATCAAAAAATTAAGAGGCGTTTTATTTTATACAAAATATTAAAATAAGCTTTTGAATTATTCTATCTTTTGATTTTTTATCTCACTCTAAAAATTGTTTTATCGGACAAAAATGTTAATTTTATAATAACTGTTAAATAAAACATCACAAAAAAATGCTTTCGAAAATACAAGAATTCATAAATCACATTCTAAACAATTCGTTTCTTAATAGAAACAAATTACTTTACGATTTTGGCGTATTGTTTTATGGAATTGGGATTTTGATGAATATTGTTTTTTCTTTTTATGGATTAGCTTGGATTTTTTTAATAGTTGGAATATTTTTTATTTTCTATTCTGAAAAAAGTCAAATTACTAAATTAGTTACCTTATTTATTTTTCCAATTTTGGTTATCATCTTCTTTTTAATCTTGCTTTTTTCGGGTGGAAACGAATTTGTTTTATTTTTATTTGCGCTGATTTTTACATTTCCATTCTTAAAAAAATTAATGATTTGGATTGGAAAAACTAAAGCTAGAATTAACATAACAGTTGTAATTATTTCAATCTTAATAATTACTCGAATATCGATTTTTGCATTTTCTAAAATGAAAGTAATCCAATCCGAAATCTATCCAAATCTTTATTTAATTGACAATTTATCATCTAATCAAGATAGTATTGAAAGCTTAATAAAAAAGATTAGCCTAGAAAATTTAAATAAAGACTTTATTGGAAAAGAATACAAACATAGATTCTACAATGAAGATAGCAGTAAATTTTGGATAAGTTACCGCCTAAATTTTTATGAATATACAACCTCAGGTATAGAAGGTGGTACAAGTCATTTTATAAAAAACGAACAAGATTGGGATGGCGGATTTAGTGATAATACTTTACAAGATCATTACAAAGAAGCGCAAATAGCAATATTAAACATAGAATATTGTAAAAACGATACTTTAAATTATTACGTTACTATAGATTATTACAGAAGAGAAACACTGATAAAAACAGATACTTTAATCAATAATTGTAAAAAAGAAATCGATAACTAAATTCAAAATTTCTATTCAAATTAAGCTTAGCTAAAATATATTTTGTTTCGTTATAAAACTTAAATTTATTATCGTAATATTGCAATATAATCATATCAATAATGGGAATTACCAAAACCGATTTACATTCTGAAAAGGAAAATCATTTAGCCAGCTTGTTTAAAGTTTTGGCGCATCCGGCTCGAATTGCAATTTTACAGCACATTATCAATCAACAATCGTGTATTTGCAATGATTTGGTTGAAGAATTAGGATTGGCACAAGCAACGATTTCACAGCATTTAAAAGAATTAAAATCAATTGGAATTTTAAAAGGAACGATTGAAGGAAAATCTATTTGCTATTGTATAAACGAAGAAACTTGGAAAAATATTCAAATCGAATTCAACCTTTTCTTCAACCAAAATATCGAAGTAAAAACGTGTTGTTAATACGTTTTTTTTTAACAAAACAAACATCGTAATATTACAATATAAAATTAAACAAATATGAAATTAAGCGAAATCAAACAACTATTACCTACATTAGAAAATGTAGAATTTGTATTAGAAAATGGAACATTTGTACCGGAACATTTTCACGTGACTGAAGTTGGTCTAATTACAAAAAACTTCATTGATTGTGGAGGCGTTATTCGCATAGAAAAAACGGTAACTTTTCAACTTTGGAATGCAGATGACTATGAACATCGACTAAAACCAACCAAACTACTAAACATCATTCAACTTTCTGAAGATAAATTGGAAATTGAAGACGCAGAAATTGAAGTGGAATATCAATCGGAAACCATCGGAAAATACGATTTAGAATTTAACGGAAAACATTTTGTCTTAAAAAATAAAAAAACAGCTTGTTTAGCCGAAGACGCTTGTGGTATTCCATCACAAAAACCGAAAATTAAAATCGGAGAAAACACAACGTCGTGTTGCGATCCAAAATCGGGTTGTTGTTAATCGAGCTTTTATGTTTGAAAAATTAAACAAAGTCATTCAAAATCAGATATTAAATTTTGAAATCAGTAACGACAGAAAAATAATTTTACAACCTTTAATAGATTACATTCAACAAAAAATAGTTTCGAAAGAAGATATAAATCTAAATTTTATTTGCACACATAATTCTAGAAGAAGTCATTTAGCACAAATTTGGGCAAAAACTGCAGCGTCATATTATACCATTAAAAATGTACAATCATATTCCGGCGGAACAAAAGTTACTGCTTTATTTCCAAAAATAATAGAAACACTAAACAATCAAGGTTTTGAAATTTCAATAATTTCAGAAACAAGTAATCCTGTATATGCGATTAAATATGATGAAAATACAATTCCTATCATAGGCTTTTCTAAAAGATATGATCATCCATTTAATCCTGTTTCACAGTTTGCTGCAATTATGACTTGCTCGCAAGTGGAAAAAGATTGCCCTCTAATTTTTGGCCCAGAAAAAAGTTTTTCATTAAATTATGAAGACCCAAAGATTTCTGATGGAACAGATATTCAAAGTCAAATTTATGAAACACGAAGTTTAGAAATTGCTCGCGAAATATTTTACATTTTCAATAAAATAAAAACATAAAAAAATCCTGATGTAAACATCAGGATTTAATATTTTAAAACGGAACGTCGTTATCATCGTTAGCACTACTTCCAAATGGAGCACCAAAAATAGCATTTCCGCTCGGTAAATGTTTGGTCAAATCATTTGCATCTTCCCCATCATTCATACGCGAAGGCAATTCGCCAAAAGGCATATTTCCATCTTCTAAATTATCGAACTTACCGAATTTACCTAAGAATTTCAGACGAATATTATCCAAACCACCATTTCTGTGTTTTGCCACAATAAATTCAGCTTGACCTTCGGTTGGTGTTCCTTCATCGTCATCCCATTGTTCAATTTTATAATATTCTGGACGATAAATAAACGATACAATATCGGCATCCTGCTCAATCGCACCAGATTCACGTAAATCGGAAAGTAAAGGACGTTTTGAAGTTCCACGCGTTTCAACGGCACGCGATAACTGAGAAAGTGCAATTACCGGAACTTCAAGTTCTTTTGCTAATGCTTTTAAGTTACGAGAAATCGTAGAAATCTCTTGCTCACGGTTTCCACCACCTTTACCATTTCCGCCAGCAGTCATCAACTGCAAGTAGTCAATAATAATTAATTTAATTCCGTGTTGCGAAGATAAACGACGAGCTTTTGCACGTAAATCGAAAATCGAAAGTGACGGCGTATCATCAATATATAATGGAGCTTTTTCCAAATCTTTTACTTTTACGTTAAGCTGTTCCCACTCATGTTGTTCTAATTTTCCAGTACGAAGTTTCTCCGATGGAAGTCCAGTTTCAGAAGAAATCAAACGTGTGATTAACTGAACCGAAGACATCTCAAGTGAGAATAACGCAACTCCGAAATTCGCATCGATAGCAATATTACGAGCCATCGAAAGTACGAATGCTGTCTTCCCCATCCCGGGACGAGCCGCAATAATAATTAAATCGGACGGTTGCCATCCTGAAGTTAAAGCATCTAATTTATGAAAACCTGTTGGCAAACCAGAAAGTCCTTCTCTACCACCAATTTCTTGGATACGCTTCTTTGCTTGTGCAACTAAAGATTGAGCTGTTTCAGAACTTTTTTTGATGTTTCCTTGCGTTACTTCATAGAGTTTAGCTTCAGCTTTATCTAATAAATCAAAAACATCAGTTGTTTCATCATAAGATTCTTCAATAATTTCATTTGAAATTTTAATCAAACTACGTTGAATAAATTTCTGAAGAATGATACGTGAATGGAACTCGATATGCGCAGATGAACTGATTTTCTGTGTAAGATTAATCAGATAAAAATCACCTCCAGCTTGGTCTAATTTTCCATTTTTACGAAGTTGCGTAGAAACGGTTAATAAATCTATAGGTTGATTTCCAACGAAAAGTTGGTCTATGGCCTCAAAAATAATACGATGCGAATCTTTATAAAAAGCATCTGCAGTTAAAATATCAATTACCTCTTCAACTCCTTTTTTATCAATCATCATTGCACCCAAAACCGCTTCTTCTAAATCTACGGCTTGCGGTGGAATTTTACCTTTTTCAAGGCTAATAATATTTTTATTTTCTTTACGTAAAGGTGCTATTTCTTTTTGCTGTTCCATGAAGCTAATTTAAGTCAAAATTCTGTGCTTATCAATGATAATTTATCCACTATCATTGTTCACAAGTCGATTCAAATTGTTAACAACTAAAAAGTCAGAGCGTTAACTCTGACTTTCATTGATATCTTGTAGAAAAAAATTAATCTTTATATTCTCCCATATGGCTATATTTATCCATACGTTCGTCTATTAATTTTTCGATTGATTTTTTATTCAATTCTTCAAAAGTTGAAACGATATATTTTTTTACAGTTTCAAAAGTTGCTTCTTTATCGTAATGAGCTCCACCAAGCGGTTCAGGAATAATTCCATCAATAAGCTTATTCTTTTTCATATCGATAGAAGTTAATTTAAGTGCGTCTGCTGCTCTTTCTTTAAATTCCCAACTTCTCCATAAAATAGAAGAACAAGATTCTGGAGAAATCACCGAATACCAAGTATTTTCTAACATGTAAACACGGTCACCAACACCAATTCCTAAAGCTCCACCAGAAGCACCTTCACCAATAATAATAGTGATGATTTGTGTTTTTAGACGGAACATTTCAAGAATATTTCTTGCGATAGCTTCACCTTGTCCACGTTCTTCAGCTTCTAATCCTGGATAAGCACCTGGAGTATCGACTAAAGTTACAACAGGAATACCAAACTTTTCAGCCATTTTCATTAAACGTAAAGCTTTGCGGTATCCTTCTGGATTTGCCATACCAAAATTACGGTATTGACGTGTTTTGGTATTTGTTCCTTTTTGTTGACCAATAAACATAAACGTTTGGTCTCCAATTTTCCCCATTCCTCCAATCATTGCTTTATCATCTTTTACACCGCGATCTCCAAATAATTCTTGGAATGTATCACCACATAAAGCTTTGATGTAATCTAAAGTATATGGACGATTTGGATGACGAGATAATTGAACACGTTGCCAAGCCGTTAAGTTTTTGTATATTTCTTTTTTAGTATCTTCTAATTTCTTCTCGATATTTTTACAAGTTTCAGAAACATCAACATCAGATTCATGTCCGATAATCGTACATTTATCTAATTGTTCTGCTAACTCTTTAATTGGAAGTTCAAAATCTAAATATTCCATAGTTATCTATCGTTTTGATTTTTTTTTTTACAGTTTACAAAGATAAACTTTTATTAAATAACTTTTCGTTTTTTCCTATTTTTAAAATAAACGTTTAAAAGTACTGTGGATAAAATAATTACAGCTCCTAAATAGAATTCAGGTGTCATTTTTTCTTGATTCTTGAAAATGATTACAGCCAATAAAATTCCATAAATTGGTTCTAAATTTATAGTTAGCATACAAGTATATGGCGACAAATATTTCATTATATTAATTGAAGCTATAAAAGGATAAGCCGTACAAACCGACCCTAAAATCAACAACCAAAGCCAATCTAATTTTTGAAAATGAAAAACTTCAGAAGTAAAGCCTCCAATAAAAAACATACAAAATGTCAAGAATAATAAACCGCCTAGAAGCTCGTAGAAACTAATTCCATTCGAATCGTATTTCCCCGCAAATTTACCGTTGATTATCGAAAAACTAGCGGATAAAAAAGCCGAAAATAAAGCGACCAAAATACCTGCAACATATTGCGTTTCAACACTGAATATAATTCCCAAACCAACAACTACTAATATTCCTAGAAAAACCTCATACCAAACTATTTTTCGTTTAAAGAAAATCGGTTCTAAAATGGAAGTAAAAAATGCACCTGTTGAAATACAAGCTAATGTAATGGAGATATTAGATATTTTAATCGCATGAAAAAATGTAAACCAATGTAAGGCAATTACAAATCCACAAACAATAAAAGTTGTGATAAGTTTAGGCGAAAATTTTAATGAAATTTTTCTAATTTTTATATAAACAAAAATCAGAACTAAAGCTATTAAAATTCGGGTCCAAACTAAAGGTAAAGCACTTAATGAAATTAACTCACCAAGTATTGCTGTAAATCCCCAAATGAAAACTATTAAATGAAGTTGTAGGTGATTTTTAAAATTAGCGTCTAGCATTTTTCAATAAAAACACAGCCATGATTCCAAAGACAACATTTGGGAACCATACTGCAAATAAAGGATTTATACTTGAAGCTTCGGCAAGCGTACCGAAAATTTTATCAAAGAAAATATAGGTAAAGGCAAAGGCAATTCCAAGAGCAAGGTTCACTCCCATTCCGCCACGACGTTTTGTTGATGAAACGGCAACGGCAATAATCGTAAGGATAAATGCCGAAACCGGAACACTATATTTTTTATATTTTACTACTAAATAGGAATTTATATTTGACGAACCACGCATTTTCTCTTTTTCGATGAATCGATTTAATTCACCAAGATTCATTGTTTCTGCAGCATAAACTGTTGGTGTTAAATCATCAATTTCGAAATCAAATTTGACGTTTTTTTGATCTTCGGTTTCGATTTTATCATCTAATTCACCAACGATTCGTTTTTCGTAACCTTTTAATGTATAATCTTTTGTACTATCGTTATAAATAATACGATTGGCTTTGATTTTATATTCTAATTTATTTCCTTCAAATTTTTCTAATGTAAAATTATAACCTGTTTTTGTATTTAAATTAAAATTACTTACATAGATGAATTCATTTTCACTCAACTGTTTATAAACGTTCATGGTTTCACGGACTTCACTACGTCTTAGATATTTAAAACGAAAATCGTTATATCCAGCACTTGCAGGCGGAACGATAAAAAAACCGAAGATTAATGCAATTAAAGATATAATTGATGCGCCAACAATATATGGTCGTAAAAAACGATTATATGAAATTCCCGAACTTAATATCGCAACAATTTCTGTGTTACTTGCTAATTTTGAAGTAAACCAAATAATTGAAATAAATAAGAAAATCGGAAAAAGCATGTTTGCGAAGTATATTGTAAAATTGAAATAATACTCCAAAACAGCTTCGATTGGCACTTTACTTTCAAGAATTTTATTAATTCTATCGGCAACGTCAATAGCTATCCCAATAGGAATAAAAAGCAGTAACATCACAAAGAATGTTCCTAAATAACGTTTTAAAATATACCAATCAATTATTTTCATATAAAATCTTTAATTATAAACGAGTAGCCATTTGTTTCACCATCTTTTCTTTCCAAGCATAGAAAGTTCCAGCAATAATTTGTTGTCTTGCTTCACGAACTAACCACATATAGAATCCTAAATTGTGAATCGTAGCGATTTGTTTTCCTAAATATTCATTTGCCACAAAAAGATGACGTAAATAAGCTTTAGAATAATCTAAATCAACCCAAGTATGTCCCATTGCATCAATTGGAGAGAAATCATCTTCCCATTTTTTATTTTTGATATTGATGAAACCTTCAGACGTAAACAACATTCCGTTTCTTGCATTACGAGTTGGCATCACACAGTCAAACATATCAATACCTAAAGCAATGTTCTCTAAAATATTGATTGGTGTACCAACACCCATTAAATAACGAGGTTTGTCTTCTGGAAGAATGTTAGTTACCACTTCACACATTTCGTACATTTCTTCTGCTGGTTCTCCAACAGATAATCCACCAATTGCGTTTCCAACAGCACCAGCGTTCGCAATATATTCAGCAGATTGTGCTCTCAAATCTTTAAAAGTTGATCCTTGAACAATTGGAAAGAAAGCTTGATCGTAACCATATTTTGTCGGTACTTTTTCTAAATGTGAAATACAACGATCTAACCAACGATGTGTCATGTGCATCGAACGTTTTGCGTAACGATAATCACATGGATATGGAGTACATTCATCAAAAGCCATGATAATATCAGCTCCGATAGTACGTTGAATTTCCATTACATTTTCTGGAGAAAAGAAATGATAAGATCCATCGATATGCGATTTGAACTTTACTCCTTCTTCTTTAATTTTTCTTCTTCCTGAAAGGGAATAAACTTGGAAACCTCCTGAATCTGTTAAGATATTTCTATCCCAGTTCATGAATTTATGTAATCCACCTGCTTTTTCAAGGATTTCCGTTTTTGGACGTAAATACAAATGATATGTATTTCCTAAAATAATATCTGGATTGATGTCTTCTTTTAATTCGCGTTGGTGCACACCTTTTACAGATGCAACTGTACCAACAGGCATAAATATTGGAGTTTCGATAACTCCGTGGTCTGTCGTAATTTTCCCGGCTCTAGCTTTAGATAACGGATCTTTATGTAATAAATCGAATTTCATGTCTATATTTTACAATTTGCAAATATAAAGCGATTCTTTTATTTAATGTTTTATTTCTGAAAATATTCACAATTAAAATTTGAATCGATTGAAATCATTTTACGTAGATAAATTAAGTTCTGAAACCTTGCTTTCGTAACAGTAAATAAATAACAATTGGAGCGCCAACGATACTCGTAATCGCATTAATTGGAAGTATAAAAGATTCACCTGGTAACTGACAAACAGCATCGCAAAACAATAGTATTATGGCTCCCAAAAGTAAATTCCCAAAGAATAAGCAAAAGTGATTACTACTTTTAAATATCATTTTGGTAATATGCGGAATAGCCAAACCAACAAAAGCAATCGGTCCTGCAAAAGCAGTGCAAGTTCCTGATAAAATTGCAGTTGCAAGAATGATTAAAACTCTGGATTTCTTAATATTTACTCCTAAACTTCTTGCATAATTTTCACCTAGAAGCAAGGCATTTAACGTCTTTAAATATCGGAAAGAAAGCAATAATCCAATAAAAATAACCAATGTCATAATCGAAATATTCTGCCAAGTAACATTTCCTAAACTTCCTAAAGACCAAAAGGTAAATTTCTTCAATTCTTCTGCCGAAGAAAAATATGAAAGTACCCCAACTATAGCACCTGCGAAACTTCCAAACATCAAACCTACAATCAATAAGGTCATTGTATCTCTGATTTTTCTCGAAACCAAAAGAATGATAAACAACACCAATAAACTTCCTAAAACTGAAGCCAAAACCAAAGCCAATGATGAGGTAAAATATTGTTTTACAGCAAATGGAAACAACGAACTACCTAAAATAACTAACGCTACACCTAAACTCGACCCCGAACTCAATCCTAAAACATACGGATCTGCCATTGGATTTTTAAACAGCGTTTGCATTAACATTCCACTGATTGACAAGGCCATTCCAACCAAGACAGCAACAATAGCCTTGGGCAAACGATAGTTTAAAATGATATATTTCCAGCTTTCTTTGTCTGCATCTTGAAAAATCAAAATAGAAACCACATCTTTAAACGCAATTTGCACCGATCCGATAGACAAATTGAGAATAAAAACGAGGATTAAAATTAAGAATAATCCAAAAGCAAGTATTTTTTGTTTAGACGTAAAAAGCATTTATTTCAAAGGTTCTATAAAATACGGTTGATAATTTGGTAACGCGTTTGGATGAAAAATATGAATTAAATCTTTCAAAATTAAATCGGGTCTGTTTGGAGCTTCTTCATAAAATAAAGTTCCTCCACTTGCTCCTTTTTTAACGCTATAGGAATAAACTTTTTTATCTTTAAAAGCTGAAAATTGGGCATAATGTGGATTTGCATTTTGCATTTGCTGATAGGTTGAAAATTCTCCTGGTCCAATCCAGAAATCGGCATTTTGCGCTCTGTCAAAAACAGATTCAAATCCTAAGGAAATACTTCCAACGCCTTTACTTTCACTCCACAAATAATTTCCGCCTGCATCTTTGATAAACTGGGCCATCCAACTCTCTCCTTCAGGTAAATACCAAACATCTTGATACAAAGAACCACTTAAAACGGTTGGTTTATTCGGCAAATTCGAAACTAATTTTTTAGCTTCATTGTAAGAAGAAACTACTTGATCAAAAGCAGCTTTGGCTTCGTTATTTTTATCATACAAAGCACCAAAAAACTTAATCCATTCGGCTTTACCTAAAGGTGAATTTTCAACCCAATCACCGTTATAAACAATTTTTAATCCGGCATTTTTGATATTTTCTAATTTTTTATTTTCTCCATCGTAACTATGTCCAACAATTAAATCGGGTTGTAAATCTAAAACCAATTCTAAATTTACATTTTCGTTATCATCTAATTCGGTAATTTTATG
>SMEN01001029.1_pt1 | contig 12062 bp, 15 predicted proteins | sample 2456271 | NCBI WGS metagenome assembly SMEN01 (sample SAMN10132593, study PRJNA489261) | soil metagenome | isolation source: day1 control-loamy sand soil ammended with raw manure from dairy cow... | place: USA | collected 2015-04-01 | reverse complement strand
ACCGATGGCACTGGCACTAAAAACGATCCACTGTCTGCTGCGGTAAAATTAATTCAAGGCTCAAGCGTGGCAGTCGAATTCCACATGAATGCTGCAACATCAAAACAGGCAAATGGCATTGAAACCATTGCGCTACCCAAAGATAAGAAACTGGCTCAAGACTTATCCAGAGCTGTAGCGGATGCACTAGGCAGCCGCTTACGTGGTGACAATGGCTGGATTGATCAGTCCAGATCAGCGCGAGGTCGCCTGGCATACGTGAATGCCGGCGGTTTGATTGTAGAGCTTGGCTTTATCTCCAATGAAGATGAACTTGCCCGATTCAATGCGCGTTACTGGTTGGCTGCTAAGGCTGTGGCTAAAGTGTTAATTGACTATGAAAAAGGGATTAAATAATGACAGCATTAACAATTGAACAAGTCGCTAAATCAACGCTTGAAGTTGCTGAATCTGGTGGCCCAATTCTAAGCCAGGTTGCGAAGTACATGGATGCGGCTGAAAAGCTAAAAGAAAGCACTTTGTCTGGTGAGGAAAAGCGAAACTGGGTTATTGAGTATGCTAAGAAAGAAATCAAAGATGTGTTTAATAATCTTGATTACTGGCTGCCTTTAATCATCCGCTTTATTAATGCTGTTAAGACCGCATTCAATTTGCTCAAGAAAGCTATTTTTTAATTAAGAAGGCCCTCAAGTGAGGGCTGCACAGATCATTCGATTACGACGAGTGTGAATGTGGGGATATGTGTGAAGGCTCTTTGATGGGCCTTTATTTACACCATTTTTACGCCAATTAATCATAAGTATATAATTAAATTAATATTTCCATACTTTGACATCGTAGAACTCTGATAGGGATATTGAATGTCCTTTTAGTATTCTTTCGGCAGTTCAAATGTTTAAAAAATAGTCTTTTTAAATTATTACAATTTAATTTTAATGCTTTAAAAATTATTAAGTGCAACAAAAGTGCATATTTATTGTTTAACTTATTGATTTATAAAAATAAAAAAAGCCCTAAAAAGGGCTTTTTATTTTAAAGAGTGTTACAATCCTGTTTTATATAAACTTTTAAATTTAATAACTTACAGTATTTTTTATAAATTATTGCAAATAGATTTAAAAGGTTTTTAAAATGTAGTGCAACAAGAGTGCAACAGGATTTTAGCCCTTATGGCAACTTTTCAGAAAAGAAATGGTCGGGTAACTGCCACCGTCCGAATTAAACCAAACCCTCCTAAAAGTAAAACTTTTGACACTATGCGCGATGCCAAAGCATGGGCACAAGAAACAGAAGTCCGATTCCGAAATGAAAAGGCTATGGTGTTTAACCATATAAATTTCAGGGATGCTCTTGAGCATTACCGGGATGCAGTAACCGTGAATAAGAAAGGTGCTATTCAAGAGATTGATAAAATCAATTTCATATTAAAGCACATGGATTGTGATAGGCCATTAGGAAGCGTGGATAAAGAATTGCTCGTTCAATGGCGTGAAAGTAGACTGGAAAAAGTAAAAGGCGCAACAGTTAGACGGGAAATGATTGTTCTCGGTGCTTTCTTTACCTGGTGCGTGGAATCAAAACTTTGGATACCGCAAAGCCCCCTGAATGACGTGAAGATTCCTAAAGATTCTGACCACAGAGAACGAGTAATTTCAGAATCAGAAATCCAAATTATGTGCTCGGCGTTGTCTGAGAATATGGAAAACCTATTTCTATTTGCTTTGGAAACGGGGATGCGCCAGGGGGAGATTACAGGTCTTACTTGGGATCGTGTTTTTATCAGTAAAAGATACTTAAAACTTGTGACAACTAAAAATGGAAGGCCGCGTGAAGTTCCATTGAGTAGAGTTGCAATGAGAATACTGCAGGATATGGGTGTAAAAAAATTGGGGCCTGTTTTTGGTATGAAGCCTCAAGATGTGAGCACTGCTTTTATGAAAGCGAGAATTGAATCAGGATTAGACGGCTTTACTTTTCATGATGCTCGACACACAGCAGCAACGCGGATTGCATTAAAAATTCCGGTGCTGGATCTGTGTAAAATGTTTGGGTGGTCGAATCCTAAAAGGGCAATGGTTTATTACAATCCCACGGCTAGTGAGATTGCAGAGCGTCTCTAACTTCATTCAATGAGTATTTGCCACGTAAATTTTTTAGCTTTGCTTGATCAACGAGCTTCTTAAAAATGTGGCGGGTCAATCCGGGGATCTTCTGGCACAGCTGCTCGATATTAAGCAGCTCGTCATCTCTTTGAGCAAAAGCTTCTAAAACTGCCTTTCTACACACACGATCGATTAGCGTTTCTAATTCCGGTTCGCTAATCGTAATAATACGAACTTCACTCACGACACTTCTCCTAAACTTAAAATTAAGTCTTCATCCAATCCGCTATCTTCTTCAATCACGATACACATTTCTTTTTCATCGCCTCCATAAGTAAATCCTGTACTTCACGTTTTGACTCTCTGCGTTCCATCACCACGGAATCCATAGTGCCTTTGGCAACAATATGGTGAATGAATACCGGTCTGTCATGGCCTGCCTGCGCTTGGCGTGTTGGTCCAATACGTTCAATAATTTGCTGGTATTCTTCGAGGTTCCACCAGTGTGAAAAGAACACCAGGATATTGCCGCCATCTTGCAAATTCAGGCCGTGACCTGCGCTTTGTGGATGCGCAAACATCACAGGTATTTTTCCTTTATTCCAATCGCTAATTGTTTTTGGGTTCTTATCAAGCTGTCTGCCTTGAGGGAAAGCTTTAATTAAACGTTCAAGGTCACTTTTCCAGTGATAGGAAACTAGTACCGGCATGCCTGCAGCTTCTTCGATAATCGATTCCAAGGCTTGTAACTTAAGATCATGGATTGCTTGCCATGCTCCGTTCTCATCGGTGTACAGTGCGCCACTGGCGATCTGCAAACACTTCATTGTTTTCGATGCAGCGTTGAAAGCTTCGACCTCTATGGATTCAGAAAGTTCAATGAACATTTCGTTTTCCATTTCGTCATAAACTTTTCGTGCTTTACCGGTCAGCTCAACTTCAATGATGTTCACAATTGGCTCATCGATATCGAAATGGTCTTTGGCTTCAAGTGAAATGCAGATGTCTTTTAGCTTTCCGTGAATCTCCCCCTGTGAATGTTTGAACGGCACAAGCTGAACTGCATGTCGATCTGCGCCAACCTGTATTGATTGAAACCATCTTGAAGTAAACGCATTGAAACTGGTGCCAAGGCGGTTACCACGATCCAGAAACCACATTTGACCCCATAAATCTTTTAGGCCGTTTGGGGCAGGCGTACCTGTCAAAGCAATAAAGCGTTTTACATATTTGTGAGTAACTTTGCCCAATGCTTTGGCACGTTTTGAACCTTGGCTTACGCGGAAACCTTTTAGCTTTGTACTTTCATCTGCAACCACTTTGGTGAAGGGCCACTTATTGCCTAGGTAGTCGACCAGCCAAGGTAGGTTTTCATAATTGATGGTGTAAACATCGGCCTTTTGACGCAGGGCAGCTTCACGTTCTTTAGGCGTACCGATCACAGCAACGATTTTAAAGTTTTCGAGATGTTGCCATTTATTGGCTTCATCTGGCCATGTGCTTGCTGCAACTCGTAAAGGTGCAACGACAAGAGCAGGACCCGGTTCAAACATTTCAAGCAACTCAAGCGCTGTCAGCGTCGAAATGGTCTTGCCCATACCCATACCAGCAAAGACTCCGCAGCGCGGATTATCGAGAATGTGCTCGACAATCGCATTTTGGTAAGGGCGAGGGGTGAAAGGTTTAGCTGTCATTCCGCATTTTCCTTTTCATAAATTTTTTGATCAATTTGGGCCATGGTTACCAGTAGTGGTTTTAGTTCCGCATTGGCTTCGCTATGTTTGTACTGTTTGTTCAGCCGGGCATTCACACCCAAAGGTATGCAAACTAAGTTGTCCAGGTCGAAATTGGTTTTATTGCCGTCTTTAAAGCGAATTACGTGCTTATCCGGCATGAGGCCGTTTGCTTTCTCCCAGATAACCACGTGCTTTAATTTAAATTTGTTAGGTTCTGCGACTTTAACCATCACATATCCGTCAACGTGGAAACGTTCATACCCGATAGGTTTTCGATTCCATTCTGGGTAGATATCCTTGGTCCATGTACCTGAATTCGCTTTCATTACTCCGACAGTGCCTTTATTCCAAGGTTGGCTGTCTTTACCAAATCTACCGTTACGGCCTGTGCGTAAACCCATACGAGTACAGAGCGTTTTAATTACGCCATGGCTGTAATCTGTACCAAATTTCAAATTGAACATTTCGGCCAGTAGCTTGCGAGGTGTTTTAGCATTCGCTTTCAGGTAATCAAGTTGCTCAGCGGTATATGGGTTTGGAACGCCTTTAGCCATGGCTTATCCCTCAATCGCAGTATTAAATTGCTTTGGCAATTGCGGACGATCTTGTGGTGCTTTTAACTTTTGAGCATCCAAAATCAAACTGTTTAGTGCGACTAGAGATTGCGCTGTAGCATTGACTGCTTTGGCGCGGTTGAATTCACGCTGGATTTCATCAGGTGCAAGTGGTTTTTCATCCTTGTCGGTCAGATCGTTTAGGCGTTCCAGTTGTTCGATTAAGATGTTATGCACATCGTGTAAGCCATTTTTCATTTCAATAATTCCTGTATTCGTTCAATTGAGTCGATCACTTCAATTCGTTGTCCCATACGCGCCATGCGTTCATGTTCCCGTGTTTGGGCAGGAGTAGGTTTCTCACCTGGTGCTTTAAGCTCTGCCCAAAACGAATTGCCTTTGATCATTACCAATCGGTCGGGGGCACTATTTCGACCGATCCATTTAACTTTTCTTACTTCACCGCCTAGTGCTTTGACTTGCTGCACCAGGGCTTTTTCAATTTGGGATTCGCGCATCTTTAACCGCGTAAAGGCATAATTACGCCTTTGGCATGGTGGTCAAATAAAGTGCCGTCAAAATCGACTAAAGCCGCTTCGCTTACTGACTTTGGACGCAATCCGACTTGAACGCCGTTACCGCCTAAGGCTTTATGGATTTTTTGGAAGTCAGTCATATATGCCCAGTTGAATGTTGGGTAGTACCCTTGATACTCACTTGGCACATCTTTTGGAAAAATACATAGGAATGAAAAGCTCATGCACTTGTAGAGGAAAGTTTGAGATTTTTCCTTGTCGTGCATTTCGATCAACAACAATGGTGCAATGGCCTTTACGATTTTTACTCGGTACTTTTTTAATAAAAGCTTTGACGGCTTCTGTTGGGATAATGACTTCAAGGTTTTCATCTAAACCGTCAATTTTGCATGCAAATGCTCTGTGACCATCTGTAGACACAACATGTCCTTTGTTAATAGCAACTCCATTTAAGTAAAAACGTACGTCTTTAACTGCTGTGCAAATTGTTGCTGCATCCAATACTTGCATCGGGATTTCGATTTCAATGTTTTCCATGTTGGTTTCCTTTTGGTATTCATGAAGTGCTACTGGGGTAGCGGTAATTCGATTTCGATAACTAGCCATATCAATCTTTTTTGTATCTGTAGGATTCAAAACCTGCTGCTGCCAATGGCAAATCAATTGCCCATTCGGGATTAGCTGCAAGCAGTCGTGATAAGCTTTCGTGGTTAAATCTGGGTAAATCGGGCGCTTCGGTAATTACTTCATCGTGAACGGTCAAAACGATTTCATAATTTTCAGATTCAATTTCCGGCATGTTGTATGCCAGTACATCGCGTGAAAATGCCTGTGTGATGTTCTCCGCAAACTTTCCACCGTAGGTATAAAGGCGTTTCCATTTACGTGAATACTGGCAATTTCCCATGTAGGAAATACGGCCGTTAGTTTCTGCACGGGCACCTGGGTAGCAAAGGAAACGTCCGCTTGGCAGTTTGATCAGTAGCCAAGAGTTCTTTTTCATCATTACGACTTTGCGGCATGGATACGCCGTACCGGAATTGGTCAAAGCTTTAATTGCTGTGTTCTTTAATTCAGACCACCATGCAGAGATATTTGGATGCGCATAGCGCCATGAGCGTTTAAAAGAATCACATACCAGCCACGTGTCGCGCTTCAATCCAAAGGTGTTACGGCGTTCTTTTTTGTGCCACTCATAAGCACGGATGGCTTCATTCATCACACCTTGATCGATACCGCCAATTGCTTGTTCGGCCATCGCATCAAGATCAAGACCGTATGCAGCGGCAAATGTTAAAAAGGCACCGACACCTCCTTCATATCCAAGTGCAAGTTCTTGGACTTTACCGACTTGGCGTTGTTCCTTATCGACCGACTCAGGGGGTACGTTGAACGATTTGGAATATGCCAATTTATAAAGGTCATGACCCGTACCGTTATCGAAATCCCGAAATGCTTGGTTTTTCCATTCTTCACCGGCAAGCCAAGCCAATCCGCGGCCTTCAATATTCGATAGGTCAGTAATAACCAGTTTTTTACCTTCTGGTGCCGTGATACATCCCCGAATTGCAGATGACGTCAGCTCCATGACATTTTCAACAAAAAGGTCAGCACAATCTGCTTTCAGCGCTTCGATTCCAAAATCGATAACGTCTTGGTTAAGTGCAGGTCTGGGTAAATTTTGCGGTTGGAATAATCGACCTGCCCAGCGTCCCGTTCTTGACGCGCCATTGAACTGTAAAGTTCCGCGGAGACGCCCATCGGAGTTAGTGCCAAGACTAAGTGCTTTGTATTTGGCTGTACTCGTAGTCGAGGCTTGCAAACGGATTGCAATAAGTTCTCGTACTGCAAGTGGGAGAGAATCATCATTGAGTCTTCGCTCAAGAGTTGCTTTCTGCATGTCTGGGAGTGAGACGCCGTGCGCATCGAGGATGTGCTTAAGCATTGCATCTCGTTGGGTGGCAGCTTCAACTTCGCCATTAGTCATTTCCTTTGTTTGTTTTGCTAAAACCTTTTGAGCTTTTTCCACTGCTTCCATTGCCGATTGCACTAGATCCATATCAATACACACGCCACGATCATTGATCTTTTGATCCAGATGCCAAAGCGCTAATTCTGAATTGCGGTAGTTCCACTTCGGCATTTTTTTACGCAGTTCACGCATAGCCAAAATATCGTTTTTTGCATAAGCCAAGAATTCAGCCCATTTTTCAGGATGCGTTTCACTGGTCGCACGTCGATGTGCACGGTTGGCAGGTTGGGGTTTGCAGAAAAGTTGAATTAATTGTTTACCTGCTTTGTCCTTGGCAACGTCAGATTCCAATCCAAAGATTTCACAAAGCGAACCCAAAGCACCAGGTAATGAATGGCTTAATGCTTGAACCATTGTGTCTTCCCAACGTTCGATTTTCAGATCGAATTGAGGCATTGCATGGCGCAAAACAGTACGGTCGAAGCCTGAATTATGGGCAATTAGCTTTACAGATTGATCCTTTAAAAGGCCTTTTAGCTCTTTGCTCATTGGTGCTGCTGTTAAATCTTCAACGTGTACTTCGCCATCGTTTAAAGCCCAGGCGAAAACCATTACTTCTGCATTTTCTGCATAGGCATGTGTGCCATTTTTAATTGGCGTTTCGCAGTAGGTTTCGAGATCGAGGAATAGTTCGTTTTGCATTACTGGCAAGCCTCCACGTCTGCGATGGCTTGTTTAAGTTCATCCCAGCCTTCTGCATCAGGGTATTGCTTGCTATTCCTTTCAAAATAGCTCTTTGCATATTTTAAGCCGCCATGCCATTCGACCAATTCATGTCTTTCAACAAGCTGTTTTAGCCTTGATACTCGCGCCTGCATCTTTGCTTCCGGTTTTTCAAAGTATTCGTGGCAGCAAGGACAGTAGAACCCCTCACCATCTTGTGCGCTTTCAACTACGGTTTTGCAAAAAGAAACCCCATGGGTTTTGATTAATTGCTCTGCGCTCATATCGTTATTTCCTTATTTGCTTTGGGAAATAAACGCAGGGCATGGAATACGTTTATTTCCCAAAGCAACCGCCGAAGCGGATGCTGCTGATTGGTTTATGCGAATGCAGGATCGTCTGCAAAGTCATCAGTAGCCAGGTCATCGAACTCATCAGCAGAAGCGACACCGCCACCAGCAAATGCCTCGCCATCTTTTAGGAACTGAACTCCACGTAGGGAAGCGTTAATGCGCTTGCCGTAATTGTTGTCTTGCGCCCAGAGTTCAATCGAAGCGTTCACATAACAGCCCGCGTATGGTTTGCCGTCAGATTCAACAAGGGGTGACTTGTCACGATCTAGAACAACAGGACGGGTTTTGTTACGAGCAGAGATAAAGAAGTTGCCTTCATAGCCTTCGTACTCAGCTTTTGAATCACCGTTGTGAAGTGCAAAAGCATCCTTTGCTTCGATTGTTTTTTTAACCGTAGGCCATTTAGCTCCCCATTTTTCTTGCCCCATTTTTTCAAAAGCAGCCTGCAATTCCTTAATTGCTGGATGATCAGGGGTTAAAAGGAAAGATGCAGAGAACGCAGGTGCACCTTCGCCGTTTACGGTTTTTGCTTCGAAAAGAGCAGGGAACACCAGGCGAACATTTGATAATTTAACTTTCATGGTTTTACTTCCTTAAGGTTTAAACAGTTTCAAAATCGTTGAGAGGGTTTACTTCAAGCGCAGGGCGCTTATCAGATTCAGGTGCTACAGTCGGTTTACCGTCTGGGCGCACAATAAGGTCTTGGACTTTTGTCCACTGGCGAGGGCCAATGGTTCCGGCTTTTTGCAATTTTTCTGCATTGGTTGGTGAAATCAGTTTCAAGTCGTACATGTCTTCGACTTTCAGGCGCATGCCTTTAAGCACTTGCTCGGCTTCTTCAGCACTAGACCAAGTTCGGTTTCCAGATCGGCCTTGTACTAATTTGAATCCAGGTACTGGTTCGCCGCTGTGCAATTTGTCACTTACAGCAACCGCAACTGCTTTAGACCATTGCTCGACCAGTGGTAGTGCTGCGTACAATTTGCCAAGCAATTGGTTTTCATGTGCCGGAACTTCTTCAATCCCTTGCTTAATACCTTCTTCTAGGTCACACGTAGCCAGATCATCAAATTCACCTGTGATTGTGTTGATCACGGCTTTGGTCAGTGCTGGGCATGTCGCTTTGGCTTTGCACCAATGGCATTGCTTCGAACCAGGGTTAAGCAATTCGTTTTCATTAAAAAGTGCTGTGCCTTCGTCAATGGCTTTGATTAACTTGACTGTGTTCTTGGTGTGAGCCGCGAATTCAAGTAGGTCAGTGACTGGCACAACCCATTCGGATACATGGCTTAAACGCGGTTGATGAATCACTAAACGCGCTTGTTCGAAATCATCAAACATGCCGAAATCATTCAAAGCACCTAATGCATAGAGCATGAGTTGTTCATTGCCGTCAGCATCCACTTTGGTACGACCGTATTTAAGATCGTGTACCTGGATTTCTTTCGGTGCCAAAATGATGGCATCAGAAGTACCGAACGCATTTTCAGAATCGATGTACTGTGAAAAGTCCACGCGGTGTTCGATTAACAGCTCATTGCCTTCGGCTTGTGAGCGGATCGCATCAATATACTTCTGAACGTATTCAGCAAATTCCAGATCGACAGTGAAACCTGTACGGGTTTCCGATTCTTCTTTTTCCCAAATTGCATTGCCGTTTTTGATAACAATGAAACAATTCAAAAAGTCAGTCGCATTACGTTTTTGTTCTAAACATTCAGATGCCAAAAAGTGCGCTGCTGTTCCTTCATCTGCCTGAACAGATGAAGTGTTTTTATGTCCTTTTTCCAAAATCAAACTGCCTGGGCACTGTGTCCAACGATGTGCAGCTGATGGGCTAAATTTCGCATGAGTCGTCATTTGCAAAATCCTTACGCGAAGTACGTTAAGTAAACTTGGTATGCGATTAGAAGAACTGCTACCAGAACCATAAGAGCAATGATTGATTTCTCGAATTTACTCATTGGCTGGTAATCGCATGGCGATTCTGCAAAGTCTTTGGCTTTCAAGCGCTTTGCACAGATCCGGTCGATATTGTGATTACGCATCTGCTACCCCTAAAACTTCTTCAGTCATTAGGATTACCGCTGCGTACTGCTCCGGTCGGATTGCAGAAACATTCGCCACATTGAAATGGGCAAGGATTTTTTGCAGTTCGCTACGTGATTTCTTAGCCACTTGCATAAGGGCACTTTTCACGTCGTCAGCAGTAAAAGATTGCTGCGCAGATTCATTTAGAGCAGCGTCACCGTCGGTTACAGCTGCTTCTTCACTAACAGTCTTTTCGGTGTTTGCAGCAGAACCAGTCTGAATGGCCTTTTCAACAGCTTCTTCAGTACGCTGATCGATATTGAAGGTGATAGGTTCCGCGGTTTCAGTTGTTGGGTGTAACTTCTCAAAAAGGGCCGTGAAGCGGTTGAGTGCTTCAGTATTTTCTTTTAATGCCTGTTCTAAACTCATTAGATTAAACCTTTATTTTCATCAGTTGATGAGGAAAGATTAAAATAAAGGTTTAATATTGGCAATAGTAAAATTAAAATAAAAGTTTAATTTATGGCTAAGTTTTTGAACATTATTAATATTTATTTTTCATTAGGTGATAAAAAACCGCCCGAAGGCGGTTAAATGTGTGACCGAAGTATCAATTTATTAGTCGTTTTAAAGATCGAACATGCTCAACAACTGTACCGATAATTTCGATTCTTTGGAATCGAGAATCAAGGGTTGGGTACATTTGGTTCAAGGGGGTCAGTTCAAAATATTCTCGCCCCTGGTCATCGAAACCTCGAGGTTTGTACATTTTGAAAGTGGCTTCGTTATCGCCGTTTTGTGCAATCACATAATCTCCGGGGTTAGGCTTGATGTCCGGATCTACTACGATTTTATCCCCTGGCTTAAATTCAGGGGACATACTTTCATCCGGCACTTCCAGAGCGAAAACATTTTCACTTAAATTTTTTGTACAACTTACAACGAAATTTTCCTGAACCCCTAGTATGGCATCCTTAAAACTTCCTGCATGTACGTAACTAATTACAGGTACCAGTTTTGCCCCAGTAATTTGCTTATGCTCATTCTTATCTAAGATAATGATATTGTTTGCTACTTTAGAATTCTTAAAACTTGATTTTGGTAATATATGGTCGACTTCTAGGGAATCAACCGGTTGGAAACTCCCTATTCCTGCCAGTTCTCGATAGGAATCTTCAAGGTACTTAATGAACTCTGCATCTTTTTCAATAGGGTTGAAACTAGGATCAAATCCGTTTATGTGAGGGTTAGTGAATCGACTTTTACCCATTCCCGCTGAGTTTATAATCCTATCTTCATTCGGGCTGCCATAAGTTAGCCAAACAGGATCCGCACCCAGAAACTCAGCCATCTTTTCAATAACTTTGTAATTAATCGCTCCTTTTTTCCACTTTGTAGGTGCTTGGGATGTGTATCCAATCTCTCTAGCAAGACTTGCCCAAGAAAGACGATTTCCGGTACGAGCCGAATATCCTTCTATGGCTGCCCCAATACGTCGAGCAATTTTGTCTTCAAGTTCTTTCATATTTTTTATCCTGGGAGAGATCACAATAATAAAAAAAAGTGAATCAAGTCACATTATGACTTTAAGTTTAATCATTATACCAAATATTTAATACTACAAAAACGTCTTATGTCGTAAGTGTAAAAATATGCATTTCCAATTTTCTGTTGCAAAATTAAAATAAAGGTTTAATAATGAAAAAATTGGTTTAATAAGTTGAGGGCAATATGTTTTTAGATGAAACGCCTTTAGCACGAGTGGTTCGTGCCGTTGGGGGACAGGTTAAAGCGGGTGATGCTTGTGGGGTTTCGGCTGCAATAGTTGGACGTTGGATACGCCAAAAGCACTTACCGCGTACTGAATACACTGGCGAAACAGCATACGCAGAGGCGTTAGCAAAGGCGTCGCAAGGGCGCTTTACCCAGGGGTGGATTCTTGATGAATGTAATCCGGTGAAAGTGAAAGGCCCTAAAAGAAAGGAACTTGCAGATGAGTGAAGAAGGTAAAAAATTCGATGCTGAAAAATTACGCTTTTCACTTATTCCCCAAGG